>Ga0214544_1000976_pt1 | contig 57091 bp, 31 predicted proteins | sample CNSS3metaG_FD_160074 | JGI IMG/M metagenome (GOLD analysis project Ga0214544, IMG submission 160074) | Root nodule microbial communities from cowpea collected in UCLA plant growth center, Los Angeles, California, USA - CNSS3 | ecosystem: Host-associated > Plants > Roots > Nodule | place: USA... | reverse complement strand
AAAACCATTCAACAGATTAAAAACACAACAAAGACCAAACTACATCTAATTAATGCTTTAAGGTCTACAACATGAATTACAAACTACAAGTACATTTTCTTAATGATGTAACTACATGGAGAGCACACATTCCAGCCTTGATCACCATGGATATCATCAAATCTCCTTTCCTTCATCAATGTAGGCTTCATTCCAATGATTATGGCTTCAAGATAGTTCAAAAGAGCTTCATTCAATCTTCATCAAATATTCAAGAAGCAAACTACCTTGGCTTCTCATGTCAACAGAACCAACACTGCTGCCAGGCACCACGCGAGTACAGTGGCCACTGCCACTGATTTAGGTAGCTATCGCCCGGTGGCTCGCCCACGCCGCTAGGCGCCATACCAGTAGCGCAAATGCTACTGGTTTTTGGCACATAGAACATGTCCTCATGGACCCCAAACATGTAACACACCAAATTATATCACAAGTTTGGTTTTCCAGTCATAGTTCTATAACTAAATCATAATGCACACATTTGGTCATGCCACTAAATCAATTATTATCATGCACATAGACTCTCTTTCATTTGCTACTTTAAAGATGCCATATTCTACTCAACCTACTCCAGTCTCACAATCATATAGTCTAATATTTATGTAAACTCATGCCACCACAATTTGGTCCATAATGCATATATACATTAATAACAAAGCCACCACCACAACGACCAATGTTTAGGGAAAATGCACCATCCATTCCATATCACTTAATTCAATCTCACTCTTAATACCAAATTAACATACATACTGAATTATAGCCTATCACATTAAAAAAAACACTTACAAACAACCATTGTGTTGTATCACACTTCACAATTTTCACTTATTTTAACCTCCTTTAGTCCCTATTATGCCACATTCGTCTACATGCTTAATTTTAATCATGTATGTATTAATTTACCAATTAAACACCCAACCACACGAAACCCAGCCAATAGCAAAACAACAAGCTATACTGACATGTACCCCAATCACAATCCCCAAGTACCCCAATCACAGTTCCCGTTTCACGTTGACATAATTTCACATACACTCATATGACAAAGTTCATACTTTATTCATATTAACATCGATTCCATAAAATAGTGCATTGATCATATATCTAATTCATGCTTAATTATTTCTAATCCCAACAAAAACCCTAATCCCAAATTCAATCAAGAATTCCAGCAATTTCTACCAATTGAATAATTACAGTTCAAAATACGTCATGCTAATCATATGCATACCCAACATCCATGTCAAACACCACAACACCACTGACAAGCCAATAAAACGGGAAAAATTGGGCAACACAGTATGTGCTGCTTGGTGGGTCATCCTCAGCCGCCAGGCGGTTCATAGAAAAAAACCCCAGAATTGGGTTCTGGAACACGCGTCGCCATGCGGTTTCTGGAATTTTCCAAAAACACGACGATATTCGACAAAACGCAGGATATTCCTTGCCCAATTGAGAATTGCTCAAAACTCCTTGCTTTTGATATTTACAATGTGCAGATGTTAGATTAGCTTCTCAATATTGCAATAGTCTCTCCCAATTCAGCCCACACGCTCACGCCGAAACATATCATAAGAGAATAATAAAATTAAATATCACACAATTAGCACACATAGGATTCGAACCCAAGTCTTCTCACACAATCAAGTACTCTAAATCATTTGAGTTAGTACTTTTCCACGTCATAAAGGTTAGCCTTAATTGTCATAAAGGCTTCCACTACCCGCATTTATTAAATAATTATTTATTTAATTATTTAAATTTTTCAGGTCTTACATATTTTCCTATAAATTAAAATTTTTTAGAAAGATAGTCATGATTTGAAATTATATGTGGCCATGTTTCTTTATCCAAAAAAATAATAATAATTATCCTTTGCTACCCAATTTGAGCTTTCAAAAAAATTTCTTTCAAAACCCAAAACAAAGGCCACCTTCACATTGAGGGTTGACATAATGTTTGTATTTGTTTCATCCGATTAGTAGTTCACCAATAAAAATATATCAAAAAAAAGGAAAAAGAAAGGAATGATATAGTTATATCGAAGAGAAGTAAAAGTTTGGAATTGAAATAAAAGGTCAAAATAGTAGTGCAAATTTGTGTTTTTAACTCGCCTTATATGCCTCAATTGTCCAAGAACCGAATCATATAATGGCACGGTGACATTTTTGCAATTCCTATAAACTTTTGTGCCTCGGTTCACTATTGACCCGAAGCCAAAAAGGATTTTTGCCTCGGTTCTAAAAAAACCGATGCCAAAAGGCCTTATATGCTTCGGTTTTAAAGACTCGAATCCAAAAACTTGGCTAATATTTGAAAAATGTCATTAGGTGTTTGATGTTTGGCCTCAGGTGTCAGGAGAACCGGTGCCAAAAAGCTTTTATGCCTCGGTTAAAAATTGAACTAATGCCATATCCTTTAATTAAGGTTCAAATCACAAATCCATTTCATTGTTTTTCTTCTTCCCAACGCCTGCAACCTCCATTCTCTCTTCTTTCTCTCTCGGAAACCACAGACCACCATGGTGCCACCACTCAGTGAACGCCTCTATGGCCATTGCTCCGGTGAGCCTCTACGACACTTTCTTCCCCACTTCCAGCTACCGTCGTGCCACCATTTCTCGTAAGGGGTAAGTTCAAAATGCGTTCCTTTTTTTTTCTTTTTTGTATACTCTTTTTTACAATTTGGGTTATTGTTTTCGTTTTGTTGATATTTTTGGTTGTTTTTGCTTTTTTCCACTATTTTTGACCCTCTCTTGTGTTTTTTTATTGTCTCTTGTAGCTCTCGAAAACATGGGTATCGTTGCTTGTATCATCTTCTATTGTGATTTGCTTTTCACGCTCCCAAATTCCTAATTCTATTATTTTCCTATGGTTTTGTAGTTTGTTATATATTAGTTTTATGTTATATATGTGGTTAATTATTTGCTTAAATATGTTGTCTGATGAACTTATAATGTGAGTTAGCCTTAGTTTCCCATTTGAGATTCAATACGAAAATTATGTATTGTCCTCGAGTTTTCATTTTGAAGAAGTTATATTTTTTTTTAAATTAATATAAGGGGATACAATACTAATATTTTAAATGTATTGAATCTTTAATTGTCCGGTTGGATAGTTTAAGAAGATTAATCAGTTTCTAGTAGTTTATTAGTGCATATATGTATTTTAATATACATATCTTAAAATTCATGAATATTTGTCAACTGTGTTTTGTATTGATCATTGGGTGCATATTTGATTGTGGTCGATAATCACTTTCATTTTGTGTATCCTGAAGACCAATGCGAAATGTTGGAAAAATTTCATGAAATTTAAGATATGTATTTTAAAAGTAATGTGTACCAATAAAGTAAAGAAAATGAATTTTCTTGAATGGATAGAGATTAGATTAATTCACCACGCATCAATGTTGAGTGTGAGAATATAGTAGAAGAATTTTTACAATTTTCACAATGTTATGAGGGTAGAAGTGATGATGAGGTGAAGTTTAGATTTCCTTATGTCAACTGTTTGAATGGGAGAAAGTTGAATGCAACTCAAGTTAGGGAACATTTTATTTGTGATGGTTTCCATAGAAGTTATACAATATGGACATGGCACGATAAATTAATAGGCTTTCCAACTGTTTCTCAAACTTAGCATGTTGTCGATTCCACCATGGAAGAGCGACGAGAAGAGCGAGTGGAAGAAGACAATATAGAGGACATGACACGGGATTTTGGTGTAGAAGCTTTTTGCCAAGCGCGTGTGTATGAGATTATGTCTGTGAATGCAGAAACTCCGTTGTATATCGGTTCAACTAAGTTCACGCGGTTGTTATCGATTTTAAGACTTATGAATGTGAAAGCGACCAATGGGTGAACGGATAAAAGTTTAACAAAATTGCTCGTGCTCTTGAATGAAATTCTTCCCGAGGGAACTACTCTACCCACTCAAAATTATAACGCCAAGAAAATTCTTTGTCTGACAGGAATAAAGTACAAAAGGATACATGCATGTTGTAATGATTGCATATTATATGGAAAAAATTTGAAGATTTGAAGAAATGTCCAAAGTGCGGGTCATCATGGTACAAGCAGAAAAGAAACAGTGAAGATAATGGTCAAATAGAAAAGGAAGGATCTACTTTGAAAGTAGTTTGGTACCTTTTAATCGCCCATGCTTAAGTGTTTGTTTGCAAATCCTAAAAATGCTATAAACCTTAGATGACATGCAACTGAGAGAAGATGTGACGGCTGTTTCGTCATCCAACTGATTCAATGTAATGGAAAAATATTGATCAGGATTTCCCAAGTTTGGTCAAAAATGTTGAAATGTTTGGTTTGGCTTAGCTACCAATGGAATGAATCCATTTGGTAATTTAAGTACAACCATAGTTGTTGCCTTTTATATTATTTATTTAGAACTTATCTCCTGGACTCTGCATGAAGAGGAAATACATGATGTTGTCTATGATGATATCTGGTCCAAAGCAGCTTGGAAATGACATAAATGTATATCTCAATCCACTAGTTGAAGACTTGAAGTTGATGTAGGTTGATGAGGTTGAAGTATTTGATGTTGTTGCTTTTGAAACTTTTATGATGCATGCAATGTTATTTTGCCAGGTTACAATGTCAAGGGTCATAAAACATGTCCTATATATGAAGAAAAAACTATATCTCATCAATTGAAAAACAGAAGAAAGATTGTGTATCTACTCCATCGAAGGTTTTTACAAGTTAATCATCCTTATTGAAGGTTAAAGAAAGCATTCAATGGGCATCAAGAGAACGACGAAGCACCAATTCCATCTACTAGCCTTCAAATTCATGAAAAAGTTAATAAAGTACATCATGTATTTGGGAAAACATCCAGGAAGTCATCTGCATCGAGCCCTTGGAAGAAAAAATCAATATTCTCTGATCTTCCATATTGGTCAAAGTTACAAGTTAGGCATTGCATAGATGTCATGCATGTAGAGAAGAATATATGTGATAGCTTGATTGGTACATTACTTAACATTCAAGGGAAGACAAAAGACAAAGTAAATGCACGTTTGAATTTGGTTGAAATGAAGATTCGAGAAGACTTGGCACCAAGGGAGGTTGGTAAGCGTACTTATTTGCCCCTGCATGTTACACTATGTCCAGACAAGAGAAGATAAGTTTTTGCTTATGTTTAAAGAGTGTTAGGGTACCTCAAGAATACTCTTCAAATATTCAGAGTTTAGTGTCATGCAAGACTTGAAGCTTGTTGGCCTAAAGTCTCATGATTGTCACATCTTAATGCAAAAATTGTTACATGTAGCTATTCGTGGAATTTTACCCAAAAATGTTAAACAAACTATAACGCATTTGTGTGCATTTTTCTCTTCAATTTGTAGCAAAGTCATTGATCCTTTAAAATGAACTTCAAGCCGAGATTGTTATCATCTTGTGTCAGCTGGAGATGTTTTTCCCTCCATCATTTTTTGACATCATGGTACATTTACTTGTTCATTTGGTAAGATAAATCAAGTTTTGTGGACCAGTATACTTAAGATAGTTGTATCCCATTGAACGTTACATGAAGATTTTGAAATGGTATGTGAAAAATCAATATTGTCCAGAAGCTTCAATGATCGAAAGGTATATTGCTTAAGAAAGTGTCGAGTTTTGTTCAGATTACATGATAAAAGCAAAACCGATAAGATTTCCTTAGAGATCATGGTTGAACATGTGTTCTATAAGTAACAACATCTAAGGAGGTGTGAATGTCGTTAACAAAGATCGTGAAGAGTTGTTGCAAGCACGCCTATACACATTGAACAACACAAATGGGGTCATCCCTTACTTATCTGCACATAAAGACTTTGTGAAAGATAACAATCCAAGACAATAAGAGAAATGACATTTGATGGAGCATAACAGAACATTCATGCTTTGGTTTAAATTTGAGGTTTTGAAAGATTCACAATCTTCTGACACTTTGATGTGGTTAGCGAATGGGTTAAAATTTGATGTCATCTATTGTACAAGTTATGAAATTAATAATTACACATTCTATACGAAGTCTTTGGATGATAAAAGCACAATACAAAATAGTGGAGTTAGTCTTGAAGCGGAGTCGCTATAATTTTCTACATATAAAGATCAAAATCCTGTACTTTGATCAATGACATACTATGGTTTAATACAAGAGATATGGGGGGTTGATTATACCATGTTTACTATTCCACTTTTCAAATATAAGTGGGTTTACAATAAGAGTGGTGTCAAAATGGATGAATGAGGAATGACTCTAATTGATTTTCAAAAGGTAGGTTATCGAGACGAGCCATTTATCATAGCACAACAAGCATCTCAGGTTTTCTATGTTAAAGATCCTACGTTTGAACATTGGTTTGCGCTCTTCATGAAAAAAAAAAACAAACTGATCCTAATGAAGAGAATTTGAGTAATCTTAATATTGCTGACACCCACCCATTTAGAATAACAATAAATGTTGATGAAGTCCCTCTAGTTGATGATGTACATGCAATTCAAGAAGATCACGATAAAGGAATATACATAAGACCAATCAATAACTTTATGTATGAATTTCATGTTCTTGTTAAAATTTACGAGTTTTGTTAAATAATGTTCTATATGTGATTTTATATGTTACTTATTGACATCGACACTAGAGTCCCTATAGGTCCTTATGCAGACGTCTTCAAAAGCTATTTAGGAATGTTGGCATGAGAGAGAATATCAATCCTTACTCCATCTTTTGATCATGTCACTGAAGTTGATCGGAACATGATATGGCATGATTTATTGGTAACTAATATTAATGTTATTAAACTTCTAGTTTGATTTTATTTATGATATGTTAAATATTAATGATGATTTTTTTTTATTATAGCTAACATTTGATATTCCAAATGTGGCGATGCTTAAACACAAATGTTTGTCAACAATGATTGAGAAATTCTGTGGTTTTAAGACCAAGTTGACATCTAGGTATGTATTTAGATCTAAAAAGAATGAAAATTAATTACTGAAATACACATGGATTGATGAAGACACTTGACGCTAGTTTCTTGAGCTTCAAACATCTGAGGGATGACAAATATGTTTATTTGAAGTCATCATTTTCTCAATTGATAATTCTATACAATTTCAACTAATTCATAAAGTGGGTTTTATATGTTACAAGAAAAGAGAAAAAAGGCTCAAAGTATAATTGCTCAAAATAAAAACCCGCGCATATTGTCTCGTGGTGGGTATAGGAAACTTAAAGAGAAGATAATGTCAGAAAAGAAAAAATTTAGGCCTCCACCTTCTGAGGGTGAAGATATTGAGCCTCCTTCACCACCATCCTGTCATGAAAAGTGGAAGTTAGCTCGTGGAGAAATATTTGAGGCAGGCACAATTCTTCATGGCATGAAGTTATCAGAGGATGAGGTTAAGGTCATAGTAGAGGAGGTTCTCGTGCTGTTTTCTTTAGTTCTTGTGCTAACACATGAGGTATATACTATGGCACATGCATTCCAATGTTTCCTCGCCTAGACTAGAGATTTGGTTGATTCTAACACCCTAGTACAGACTCTCAAACCCACCATAAACTAAATTTTTATGTTTACATGTTTATTATATTCAACCTTAAATTATAATCCATTTTAACTGAAATTGCTTCGATATAGGAAAATCCTACCCCAAAGAAGATTCCTCTCTCTTTGGACGATCCTCTTGGTGCATTATTAAAACTTACTAAAACCATAAATGATAAGCCGATGTAGGTTCATTGGGATTCTAACATTTTTGGGAGAGAACTTAAGATCCCACTTTACTTGCATTCTGTCAACACTTAATTTCATCTAGGCAAATAACATTGTTTTAAAAATAAAAAAAATGAATAAATAAAAATTTAAAAATAAAAGAATAATATTAATAATAATAAAAAGAAATAAATAAAATAAAATAATAAAGTAAAATAAAATAATATATATTCAAAAATAAGTGTTACATAAAAAAGGATAAAAAAATAAATTGTTAAAAAAATAATAATAAAAATTAATTAATAAAAGTTTTTAATTTATGTTTTTTTAAGCGTTAAGTAAAATAATCTTTTTGTTTTTTATATAATAAAAAATATATATTTTCGTTTTTAATTAATTAATAAATTCAGAAAATTAAAATTAAAAATTAAAATTGAAAATAAAAACTGTCCGCAAGATTGGAGGGAACAATTTTTCTTCTTCTATCTCAACTTCCTCCAATTGTTGCTCACCCCATCTGCTAATTAAGTTGGCACAAACACCAGGAGGTTACCTCTCACACGTTAATCCATCATCAAACACCCTCTGCATCTTTTGGCACCACGACTATGCAACAATTTTCATTCAATGATTGAATTCGGAATTGCAACAAAAGAGAACCAATTGGTAAACCAACAACATTTTGGAATCAAAAACAGAGTTGCAAAATAGGTATGCATTTTTCTATCTTCAAACCTTTTTAATGTTGTATGATGTTCTGAGTTGAGGCTCTTGGTTGTTGATTGTATGCTGGTAAAAACAATTGAAACGAATTTCATGTCACAAAAACACTTCTCTGTTTTATTTTTACAATGCAAACCAATTAACAATGAAATAGATAGGAGTGGATTTGCCATTGGCAAATAAGAATCCGACAGTGAACATTGTCATTTCGGGAAGTGTATAATGCTGGTGTCGACTTTGGTAGTGTATAATGCTAGTGTGTTAGCTCGCGGTGGTCCCCGGCGTTGTTGTGGTGGTCGCGACAAGAGAGATGGTGAGCCACGGTTGAACTAGTGTTGAATTCCAGGATGATGCGATGTGAGAAGGTGTTAGTGTTGGTGACGTCGTTGACGGCATTAGGGGTTTCTGCCGTTATTGGAATCATGGTTTGCTTGTGGGTCTCGAGCAGGAGCAATCATGGTGTTTGTGTGGTGGCCATTTGTGGAAGGAAGGAGACGAAGTAGGTTTAAGGGTTAAGGTTCAGTTGCTGCGTTTTGATATAGCTTTAGGGTTTTTAAATTTTTTCTTCATGCATTACCACAATTCATTCGCGCACCACCCCCTCTTCTTTTATTAAGGTTAGCAGGTTTAAGTTTTGCTTCATGCACTGCCAAAATTCATTCACGCACCACCTCTATTTTTTATTAAGGTTAACAGGTTTAAGTTTTTGCTTCATGCACCACTTCTATTTTTATAAAGGTTAGTAGGTTTAAGTTTTTGTTTCATACACCACCATAATTTATTCACGCACCACCTCTGTTTTTGTTAAGGTTAGCAAGTTTAAGTTTTTTCTTCACGTACCTCCATATTTCAGTTTGCGCACCCCTGCTTTTAATATTGGATTTTTATTTATTTATTTATGTACCTGCCTTTTCACTAAGCACACACCCCACTCCTTTATTTTCTTCTTAAGATAAGATGCATTTACTTTAATGCACCCTGCATTTTACTTTAATGCACCCCACGTTTACTTTATGCACCTTGCGTTTCTCTTTATGCACCACGTTTTCGTGTATCTTTTTTGTTTTTTCTCATTCATCTGTTTTAATTAATTATCACATTTCAATCATATTATTTTCAAAAATAATAAAGATATTTTAAATTGAAATAAAAAATTAAAATAATTTTCAAAAATGATAAAAATAAGAATAAATAAAAATGTAAAATTATTTTTTTTTTATTTTTCTTTTAGTGTCTAATTGACCGTTCGCGTCACATGAAATTACTTTTTAAAATAAAAAAATATAAAAAAAAAATTTGGTGTCTAATCGGCCACCTGCGTCGTATGACACTTTCTTTTAAAATGCAAAAAATATTAGAAATTGTTTTTGGTGTCCAATTGACTGCTCGCGTCACACGACACTCTCTTTTTCAATAAATAAGTTATAAAATATGTGTTTGGTGTCTAATCGGCCGCTCGCGTCGCACGACACTCCTTTTCAAATATGTGAAAAGATTACTTTCATAAATTAAATCATTTAATCAAACAATTTTATAAAGAACTACGTAGCCCTGATTTCTCATTTTAATGAGAATACGTAGGACCAAGGTTAAATCCTTGTCGGGTCCTTTTCACTCAAAAATATAAATATATTTGTTCAATTTATGTTCTTACTTTATGGGAAAAATAAATATTTAAAATAAACACATCTCTTTTGCAAATTTAATTAAAGGTACCGCCTTTGGGCGGGTACTGTAGGGTTCTAATACCTTCCCTACGCGTAATCGACTCCCGGACCCTATATTTGGTTTTCGCAGACTTTATTTTATTTTTATTGTTTTTCATAGTTTTCCAAAATAAATTATGGTGGCGATTTGAAATCTCTTTTTCCAAATCCATTCTGTTTTAGTTCGTAGTCCCATCGCGATTTAGGTTGCGACAGAAGGCGACTTTACTAGGGACACCAGATAGTCAAGCCTATTTAATTGAATATGCAAAAGCGATGTGTTTAATTTAGATGTTTTGTTTTTCCCTTCTCGATTTATGTATATTATATATTCTTGTTGGTGTATGACATATTTATGGATATTGAACCTTAGGGTAGAAAATATGTTTTTTGTATGGATCTATTTTGCAGGTGGGGGTTTAGGTTTGCTGTTTTTTCTCCCTTCACACACTTACCTTATATTTTGTACATGACATGAGTGCGGCCCTATACCCGGGTCTGAGTAGCTTAAAATTAGAAGGGGATTGTGTAGCAGTGCCACAGTGGATGTACTTCCCAAGTGGTCATTGTGAGAACCCTAGCTAAAGTCTGTTTGCTTCATTAGATACTCTTACATCGTGTTGTTTACCAACTGAGGTGAGAAATGTCGTGAAGTGGGCTATAACTCTAGTGACCTTTTATCCTTAGGAAATAAGAGACTATCCTGCTGAGCACATATACCTACCTTAACCCTATGACGCGCTTAAACCTTATAAGGCACAAAAGGGAGATGTGTATTCCTATTATTCCTATTTTGTCTTTTATTTTTATTTGTATTTCTTTCTTTGTGATTTTCTCTTTGGGTTGTAATAAGTTATGTAAATTATTCATAGCATTATGTAGTTTGTAATTTTTTCTTTTTCTTGTACATTTTCATTGTAGTCATTCTAGGTCATTTCCTTGGAGAAGAAATGGAAATTAATAGGGAATCTAGAGTTTGAGAGCATTCTGGTTCAGAGTCACTAAAAAAGAAGCAGTCCATTAGAGCAAAGGAAGGAAACTTGACTTATCTTCGAGAGTTGGTGGGGAAGATGAAGACAATCCAGAGGAATAGTTTTCGAAGGAAGTATGGGAATTTATTGAATCTTCTAGAGATTGATACTCAGGTTCCAACTATTACTGCTTTGGTCCAATACTATGATTCGCCGCTCCGGTGCTTCACCTTCAAGGATTTTCAATTAGTGCCAACAGTAGAGGAATTTGGGGATTTTGTAGATCTACCATTAGAATGCAAGATTCCTTACAAGTATACAACGCAAAATACATTTGTTTCGACACTAGCAGGAATCTTGAAAATACACCCTGCAAAGTTAGAAGACAAAATGATTACAAAGGGAACCGTCAAAGACATTCCTCAAGGGTTTCTAGAGGGGCATCTACGCCAATTGGCTGATAAAGACATGGGGGAAACCTTCATGGACGTAATGACGCTCATTCTTTATGGTGTCATGATTTTCCCAAGCATCGATAACTTTGTTGATCTCCTAGCCATCAATGTTTTCATAGCATATAAGATCAATGCAGAAAACCCAGTCACAACAATTTTAGCTAATGTTTATGGAAATTTGAATATGTGTTATGAATCTAAGAAGAAGAAGTTGTCATGTTGCGTGCTAGTATTATATAAATGGTTTACTTCTCATGTCAGTCCAAATTACAAGCCAACAACTAAAGGAGCACAAGAATGGGTGTGTTTTTTTGCTAAATTACATAATGGAATAATCAAACGAGAGGTATCCTGGTAGCAGAGATCACATATCATGAATTGTGGGGAGTACCCAAATGTACCTCTTATAGGAACCAAATATTGTGTTAATTATAATCCGATATTAGCACAAAGACAATTTGGGTATTCTGTAACATCCCTAAGGAATATTACTTTGAAAATAACATAAACAATTAAATAAAAGGAAATAAATATGATAATATCGGTAATTCCTCATTTATAAACACATGTTCCCAAAACGCGGGAAAATCAAAATCGCAAAGTTTAATACATTGTAAATGTTCGCAGTCAAAGTTATTACAACTATAAAAGCCCAAAATGGCTAATGTTCAAAACATAAAAACATCAAAATATCAAGTCTTCAAAAGCCCATATGATCTCGCACTCCAGTCTCAAGCGTCTCCTGGCTCACCTGTTAAATCATCTGCTCGCGAATAATAAATCATCCGATCATCGCCACACACATACAGATAGGGTGAGCTATGCATATATAAATACAAATTAATATGATACCCATCCCAATAAAATTTACTGATATGTGTTAATTACAAATTATCCACCCCTGATTACATATTCCTTCATGAGTCATATGCATGAAACTAGGTCTTGGGACTTTTCCGTGCTTCCACGAAACTAACTCATTTGTGGTCCAACCCTATGAGCCTATCTCGCTCATAGTCCTGCCCTACAGACTCCTCGTCTGTAGTAAAACATCCAAGTCATCTCAACTTGGACCCTGGCACGCACGCAATCACCATACTATGGACTCCTCGCCCAATAGCAGCCAACGAGAATACAATTATTCCTTGCCCATCGTGCGCCTGACGCATGCAACTTGGACCCTGACACGCACGCAATCACCATTCTAAGACTCAATTTCAGATGTAATTCATGCAATATTCCAACAATAAACAATTACAGGTAATTACACGTATACATCTCATTCAAATAAACCCTAAACATTCCATCATCACGGAGTACCCAAAACCCGCAAGAATTGGACCAACCAATTCGTAGCACCTGGCGGACAGCCCATAGCCGTCAGGCGGTGCATGTAGAAAAACCCAGTTTTGGGCTCTAATGGTATGAGTCGCCTAGCGAGCCTTTAACGCCGCCAGGCGGTTTCTGGGTAAAACTCAAGAAACTACGAAAAATAACACAAAATAAAAGGGAACACATGCGATTTCATCCATACAAGGCACAGTCTATCATCACCAAAATAAAATCAATGTAAGGAACTCCCCTAACCTGATATCTTTGCCCCAATTTCGAATTTGAAGAGATGTCCTTCAACCAAACTCTCCTCTCCTTTGGTCCTTCTGCAAAAATGGCTTTCAATTCCAATTTTACTCTGCAGTATGTCTCTGCCCAAATGTTTTTCTAACAATTCCAGGTCCTTCTCCCTCTCTAATTCTTCTCTCCCTCTCCAATTTAACTCTCTTAATTACCCCCTTAATCTACCAAAACGAAAAACTAAATAAAATGGGTTAATGGTAATGTTAATTATCATTCAATTGTTGGATATCTCTTGTCTTTTCAGCCATCCTTGACTGCTAAGTCTACTAGGGTTTCCTTTAACCCTTCAAATTCAAGACAAGACTAAAAATAGCAAAAATAAAGTTTCATTTGGGTCCTCCAAGGTTTGAACCCACACCCATGCACCTACCAAATCAATACCAAACCATCATACCATATCATATTTCATGCTAACTTCTATGATTTATGCATTATCACATTCTACAACATAATCAATAGATATATTAAAAATAATACTAAATTAATAACACCCAAAAATATCACACATAGGACTCAAACCCATGTCCTAGCACACAAACAAAGTACTCTCAACCATTTGAGTTAATACTTTTCCACACCATAACATTCTACATTTACCTTAAAGGTTCTCTTTACCCACATTTAATTAAATAATTATTTAATTAACTATTTAATTTTTCCTGGATCTTACATATTCTATAAAAGGTGCACTAAATCCAAAATCTTTAGTTGCAGTGTGGAATTTCTATGAAGAAGAGATATCTAATGATTTACTCCGACGGATTAGAAGTGCTTGGGGCAGTGTGGTGCGTGCAGAAAAAGACTCTAGGCCATGGGTAATAAATGAGAAGACGTCTTATCAGCAATGGGTAATGGATAGGGTTAAAGTGGTGAGGCTACCGTTCAAACCAGTTGCCTTCATGCCAGAACAACAAACTGTGGAGAGTGAGGAAGTAAAAACCCTTAAGGAAGAAATAGAAAAGATGAAGCAGAAAAATGTTAAGCTTGTTAATGATCTTCAGAAAGCTCACCATGAATATATAAATCTCAAACATGACAATGAAGCCATGATCAAAACTTGTGATGTATTAATAAAGAAACAGAGAGAGGAAGGAAACCATCACTTCAGAGTACAACAGGATCTCGAGGCAGCTAACAAAGAGCTAGCTTTGAGAGGCAAAGAGAAGAAAGCGGTGGCATTGTATGAATGTGAGAAAATTTCATTATGTGAAGAATTGGCAAGAGACGGAAAGGAGGCATTAAACAAGCTGCGAAATGCACAGGTTAGGATTAAGGAGAGGGAGCAACAGACAGAAAAAATGACAGCAGCTTATGAGGCAAAGCTAGAAGAAGAGCGTTGGTATAAAGCAGATTTAGAAAATGACATACAGTACAAGAACATAGAGTTTGAGAGATAGATGAAGGATACAGTATTGGCTTATGAAGCAAAAGTGGCTGAAGAGAGTTGGTACCGGGCATAGTCAGAGGAGGAAAACCAGAGATTGATAACTGAATGTGCTGAGTTAAAGGGAGATGCAGAGTATTGGAGAGGATGTTTTTCAAAGTTAGTAGCTATAGCTAACGGAGCAATTGAAGATGTACCCAAGATGTTAACTGATGCTAAGATTGCAATGCCTATATTCAATCCACCAAAAGCAATTGAAGATTTCCTCGGTTATTGCAGGAAGCTAGTAGGGGAAATGAAGAATATAGTGGCTAGAGCTCGAAGTTGATGTTTATGCTTTCTTTATTTTTCTTATTGTTATGAACTTCTGAACATTGTGGATTTTCTGATGAATCGACTACTTCATTCCATGTTGATTTCCATTATTACTCACAATGTTATTCGCATAGCTTTATAGTTTCTAGCTAGAATATTTGCATTTGCAATTGTCTTTTCTTTTCCTTTTTTGCACTTCTTATTTCATTTGAATTAAACAGAAGAGTGACAGTAAGTGAATACGGCAAAATTTTTGAGACACCCTTATGAAACTCGGGCAAATTCTAAAACAATGGAGGATTGGGAAAATGCGCACGAGGAAGTGAATGAAAAAATTAGCCAAGTGAAGGGTGAAATCAGCCAAATAAAGGATCAAGTGGGTTAGATCTTGGAGGCATTGAGGGCTATGAAGAGTTCAGGAGAAAGTTCAGCAGTTGACGGTGGTACTTCCTACCCTCCACACTTTCATCCTCATGTATCAAGTGGACCTCCGGTTTACCCACCACATCATCAAGTAAGTCAAGGGACATCATCTCATGCTTTTCCACCTTATGGCTTACCCCCGGGTTACACACCTTCAATGGCAGAGTATGTAGAGCAAGTTAAGAATCTGTTTTCTGGTGGTAATACAAGCATACATGTTTCATTACTTAATGAGCAGTTCCAAGTGTCAACTAGGATGGTTTGGTTGTAATCACAACCTATACAGATCCTAATGTATCGATTCCACCACATGTTTCGACTGTAGGTGTAGGTTTACAAGAAAAGACACTAGCTCAGGTGATTTCATCGATTGAAAATAACAAGGGAAAGTTAGAGATATTGGAGGAGAGACTACAGGCTTTTGAAAGGAATAAAAGTTATGGATTCGGTGATGCTATAGGCTTATCTTTGGTCCCTGGCATGGTGATACCCCCTAAGTTCAAAGTGCCTGAGTTTGAGAAATATAGAGGGACTACGTGCCCAAAGAGCCATATAACAATGTATTGTCGAAAGATGGCTGGCCATACTCATGATGAGAAATTGTTTATCCATTTTTTCCAAGATAGCCTAGCTTGGGCAGCGCTGAATTGGTATATGCATCTTGAGCCGACTCATATTCATTCTTGGATGGATCTAGCTGATGTTTTTATAAAGCAATATAAATGTAATATGGATACAACACCAGACAGGATACAATTGCAAAATATGACAATGAAGAAAAATGAAACTTTCAAAGAATATGCCCAGCGTTGGAGAGTGATAGCTACCTAGGTTGAGGCACCTCTATATGATAAGGAGATGGTTACAATGTTTGTGAATACACTACAACCTCCATTTTATGAGCATATGATTCAGAATTGGAATATATCTTCTAATTTAGCAGACATCATCATCATTGGTGAAAGGATTGAGACTGGGATAAAAAATGGTAAAATTGCATATGGCCTGCCCGCGGCTGCAAATACCAAAAAACCAGGTTTCAATCAAAGTAAGAAAAAAGAAGTTGAAGTTCCTCCCACATCCGCGTGGGATAACCGTACACCTGTTAATTACCAAATACAACCTGTTTCAAACAATCAGTTGCAACCTCAGAAAGCGACTGCTAGTGATAGTGAGAACCCGGGTCAAAATACCAATACAAGAAGGGAGAGGAAGTTTATTCATTTTACTCTCATTCCTATGACATACACAGAGTTGTTACCGATTTTTCTTCGTAAATCTTTTGTTGCAATTTGCCCAATGAAGCCACAACAACCTCCTTTTTCCAAGAGTTATGATCTAAACGCTACATGTGGCTACCATGGCAAAGGGACATTCGACAGAAAGGTGTTTTCCTCTCAATTATAAGGTACAGTCTTTAATTGATTCAGAGTGGTTGACATTCAAAGAAGATAAACCTAGTATTGAAAATAACCCTTTGTCGGGGCATGAGAAGACTTCAACAAATTCTATTGAGGTAAGGGAGTAGAGGTTGGTAAGAAAAGTGAGTGAAATTCGGAGCTCTATGAAATTCATCCTTGAAACACTATTGGACAAGGGGCTAGTAAAAGGTGAATATGATCCGTTAATGCATGTGCATTCCATCCGGGTGTCGAACATTATATTAATGATTGTGTGGAGTTCAAGCTAGAGTTGCAAAATCTAGTTGATAAGCATTTTCTGCAAGTTTTTCATGGAAAGAGGGATGAAGAGGTATTGGCATAAACTGATGAACAATCCAATTTAAAAACGCCAGAACCTTTAGTGATTCATTTCACTAGACCTGCACCTTCTCTCATGGAACCTTTAGGTGAAGGACAAAAAGTTTAAAACACTTTTGTGCATGAAGGTGCAATTGTTGAAAATATATCAGGTCTTCGTGGGATAACAAGGAGTGGTCGTTTCTTTACACCACCAGATTTAAGGAAGGAAGGATGCCAAAGAAATAAAGTAAATGATGGATTTGAAAAAGCAAAAGAGATATTAAGAGAAAAGATGATACAAGTTCAAGAAGACTGCGGAAAGGATAAACAAAAAGAAATATCAGATGAAGAGGCTTGTGAATTCTTGAAATTCATACAACAAAGCGAATACAAGGTGGTGGAGCAGTTAAATCATATGTCAGCTCGTATTTCGCTTTTGGATATTCTCATGCATTCGACAGCTCACCGAAAGTTGCTAATGAAAATAATGAGTGGGGCGCATGTTGAGAAAAATATTTTGTTGGAAAAATTCGAAGGGATTGTTAATAATATTACCATTAATGATTTCCTTACTTTTTCGGCTGATGAGATACCTGTTGAAGGAAGAGGACACAATAAAGCTCTTCATGTATCTGTTAAATGTCTCGACCATGTTATAACTTATGTGTTGATTGATAATGGTTCTTCTTAAATGTGATGCCTAGGTGACACTAGAGAAGTTATCACGTGATAAATTCCCTATGAAGTCAAGTATAATGATTGTGAGAGCTTTTGATGGTAGCAAAAGAGAGGTGATGGGATAAGTAGAGTTGCCAGTTCAAGTTGGTCCGTGTCTATTTCAAATAACTTTTCAAGTAATGGACATCTTATCGGCACATAGTTGTTTACTTGGTAGACCTTGGATTCATTCTGTAGGGGTGGTGCCTTCCACTTTGCATCAAAAGTTGAAGTATGTAATGGGGGATAAGTTGGTAACAGTTTCAGGAGAGGAAAATTTTCTGGTGAGTGGTCCTTCATCTGCTCGATATATTGAAACAACAGAGGAAGCTCTTGAGACAGCTCTTCAAGCTCTAGAAATTGTGGGGAATACATATGTTGAACCATTTCAAATAAAGCCATATTTTTCATGTGCCTCTCTGATGATGGCAAGGGTTATGTTGAGAGAAGGTTATGAATATGGAAAAGGCCTAGGAAAAGTCGGACAGGGACCAATATTTCCATTGAAAATTGTTGAGAACAAGAATAGATACGACCTGGGGTACAGGCCTACTAAGGAGGACAAAAGAAGACTAATGGAGGAAAAGAAAGAACGAAGCTTAGCTCGCTTGCAGGGTCGGGAGCCGAGGGTAGGAAAGATCTCTATTTGTGACTTAAAGAAGAGCTTTCGTAGTGCTGGATGGATCAATGCTAGTCAAGTGGCAGTCGTTGAAGATGAATCTGGGGAAGGAAGTTCCAATTTGGTGCAGCCTTGTCCTCCCGACATGCAGATCAATAATTGGAAAATCATGAATTTACCCGTGGTGTTTAAGTTCAAGCAAATGTAATGCTTGTTTTTCTTTTTTGTTTTTCTCCAAAACATTCTAGGATGTCTTTATGGACTGGATCTATCTTTTCGTTTTCAGTTAATGTGATTTTCAGTTATGTTTGCTTTCACTACATACTTTGTTTGTCTATTTATTTTCTTTTATATATCCAAATAATGCATATATGACAATGAATGTTTTGAAAATAATGATGTCAATATTCCCAATTTTGAGCACCTTATCGATAATATGGATGATGATCATGAAGAAGATTGGGAACCTTCTTCTGAGTTGTTAAGGTTAGTGAAACAAGAAGACCGAGAAATAAAACCCTATCAAGAAACCATTGAAATACTTAATCTAGGGGATGAAGATGAGAGAAAAGAGGTTAAAATTGGTAACAACATGAGAAAGGAGGTATGAGGAAAATTATGTGATTTGTTGAAAGAGTTCAGAGATGTGTTTGCTTGGTCATACCAGGATATGCCTGGATTGGATACTAATATAGTGCAACATAAACTTCCACTTAAAGAAGAATGTCCCCCAGTTAAACAAAAATTAAGACGAATGAAACCTGAAATGTCACTAGAGATTAAAGAAGAAGTGAAGAAGCAATTTGATGCAGGGTTTTTGGCGGTAGCAAAATATCCTCAATGGGTGGCTAACATTGTCCCTGTGCTAAAAAAGGATGGTAAAGTTCGAATGTGTGTTGATTATAGGGACTTGAATCGAGCTAGCCCTAAGGATAATTTCCCACTGCCACATAGTGACATCTTGGTGGATAACACTGCTAGATTTTCATTGTTCTCTTTCATCGATGGATTCTCCAGGTATAATCAGATTAAGATGGCACCAGAAGATATGGAGAAACCCACCTTTATTACGCTTTGGGGAACATTTTGTTACAAAGTAATGCCATTTGGACTTAAAAATGTTGGGGCAACTTATCAAAGAGCGATGACGACTCTTTTTCATGATATGATGCATAAAGAAATCGAGGTTTATGTGGATGATATGATTGCTAAATTTGAATCGGAAAATGATCACATCGTTAATTTAGGAAAATTGTTTGAAAGGTTAAGAAAGTTTAAACTCAGATTGAATCCAGTTAAATGTACCTTTGGTGTAAAGTTAGGAAAATTGTTAGGTTTTATTGTCAGTGAAAAAGGTATTGAGGTTGACGCAGATAAGGTGCGAGCAATAATGGAAATGTCAGCTTCTAATACTAAAAAAGAGGTGCGAGGGTTTTTAGGCAGACTGAACTACATTGCTAGATTCATATCCCAATTAACCTCTACCTGTGAGCCAATATTTAGATTGTTGCGTAAGAATCAAGTTGTGGAATGGAATGAAGATTGCCAGGCAGCCTTCGATAAAATGAAACAGTATTTGCAGGATCCTCTCGTACTACGTCTGCCAGTATCAGGGAGGCACTCATTTTATATTTAATTGTGTTAGATGAATCAATGGGTTGTGTTTTAGGGCAGCATGATGAGACAGGGAAGAAAGAGCATGCCATTTATTATTTGAGTAAAAGGTTTACAGGTTGTGAACAAAGATATTCTATGTTAGAACGAACTTGTTGTGCATTAACATGGGCAACACATAGTTTACGCCAATATATGTTGAGTCACACTACTTGGCTAATATCCAAGATCGACCCAATTAAGTATATTTTCGAAAAGCTTGCTCTTACCAGTAGATTGGCTCGGTGGAAAATGTTGTTATCAGAATATTATATAGTCTACATGACTTAAAAAGCCGTTAAGGGAAGCGCTTTAGTAGAATATCTGGCTCAACAACCCATTGAAGATTATCAGTCTATGCAACATGAATTCCCAGATGAGGACATTCTTGCCCTATTTGGTGAAAAGGAGGGTAGCCATGATGAAAAGGCTTGGATATTACTGTTTGATGGAGCATCCAATGCACTTGGACATGGAATAGGGGCAGTGCTCATCTCGCCAGAGAATCATTACATTTCAATGACAGCAAGATTGTGCTTTAGTTGTACCAACAATGTTGCAGAATATGAAGCATGCGCCATGGGTATTTTGGCAGCTATCGAGTCGAAGGTGAAGGTGTTGGAGGTGTATGGTGACTTGGCATTGGTGGTTCATCAGTTAAAAGGGGAATGGGAGACTAGAGACCAAAACTTAATCCCTTATCAATCATACATTAAAGGATTGATAAAGCATTTCGATTCCATTGAGTTCCATCACATTCCACGAGAAGATAACCAATTAGCTTATGCTTTCGCCACCTTGTCGTCAATGTTTGAAATTAGTCAAGATGAGGAAATGCCCATGATCAAGATGAGGAGTTATGAACAACCAACATACTGTTATTTAGTGGAAGAAGAATTAGATGGTAAGCCTTGATATTTTGATGTAAAGCGTTATCTTAAGACTCGAGAATATCCTAAAACAACTTCTGAGAATGATAAAAGAACCCTAAGAAGGTTAGCTTCAAGTTTTATTCTAAATGGAGATGTCTTATATAAAAGAAATCATGACATGGTACTCCTTAGATACGTTGATTCAAGAGAAGCAGGGTTGATATTAAAAGAAATTCATGAAGGAGCTTTCGGTACACATATGAATGGGCACTCTATGGCTAAAAATATTTTGAGAGATGGTTATTTTTGGTTGACTATGGAGAATGACTGTTACATGCATGTGAAAAAATGTTAAAAATGTCAGACCTATGCATATAACATTAATATAGCTCCTACAACCTTAAATCTTCTATATGCACCATGGCCATTTGCGATGTGGGGAATAGATGTTATTGGAACCATAGAACCGAAGGCGTCAAATGGACATCATTTCATTCTGGTTGCAATTGACTATTTCACCAAATGGGTGAAAGCAACTTCTGACGCTAATGTGACCAGAAAAGTGGTAGTAAAGTTTATAAAAAAGGAGTTGATATATCGATATGGGCTACCTAATAAAATTATCACTGATAATGTAACTAATATGAATAATCAAATGATGAAAGAGCTATGTGAAGAATTCAAAATCTAAGATCACAATTCGTCTCCTTATTGCCCGAAAATGAATGGGGTCGTTGAAGCTGCTAATAAGAATATGAAGAAGATTTTGCAGAAAATGGTGATTACATATAAAGATTGGCATGAAATGCTTCCCTTTGCCCTACACGGATATCGTACATCGATACGGACCTCAACTGCTGCAACACCTTTCTCTTTGGTATATGGGATGGAAGTGGTGGTTCCTTTTGAAGTAGAAATCCCATCTCTGAGGGTACTAATGGAAACTCAGTTAGAAAAAGCAGAATGGTTACAAGCTAGATTTGACCAACTTAATTGATTGAAGAAAAAAGGTTAACAACAGCTTGTCGTGGACAATTGTATCAGAGAAGGATGAAAAGGGCATTTGATAAAAAGGTTCGTCCAAGAGAGTTTCATGAAGGTTATCTAGTCTTGAAAAAGATTTTGCCTATACAAAAAGACCACAGAGGGAAATGGACTCCAAATTATGAAGGCCCATACGTAGTGAAGAAGGCATTTTTAGGTGGTGCGCTAGTTATCACAAAAATGGATGGGGAAGAGTTACATCTACCTGTCAACTCAGATGCAGTAAAGAAGTTCTATGCGTAATGATTTGATAATGATTGGGAAATATTGACATTGTTCTTATGGTTCATTGTATTATGCTTTATTGAAGTCAAGTATGGATTGTTATTTCTTTGTAATTTTGTTTTACGTTCTTTTGTAAGTGTCTTTTGTCATCACACTGAGCTTTTTGAAATAAAATACCATAGGTTTTGAATCACGAAGTACAAGTCATTTAGTATAGCCCAAAGTGGTTCTTGAAGAATGTCATGGAAGTGAGCAAAATAAATAAAGAAGATCACAAGTCAAAATTGTTTGACTGTGTAGTTGCAAATACAGTGCATCGCTACAAGAGGCGAAAGAAAGTGAAGAGAATTAATCAGAGTGAGGAGATATGGTTCGTCGATGTTTTGTGGCATTGAGGGTAGTAGATCAAATACTTCCTATTTTGAAGCATTTTACACTCATGTTGTTTGAATCCTCCAATTCATGAAGATTTCCCTAAGATAAAGGATTTGCTAAAAGAAAAGAGAATATAAATAATATGCTGGGGCACATTTTTGATAGCCCTGTTTGACTAAAAAGGTTGTTCTGAGTTAAAAAAAAGCAAAAGAGAGAGAGAGAGAGAAGAAAAAGAGAGTTATACAAGCAAATAAAAATAAACAGTGATATGTGTCTGATGCCATTTTTTGTCACTAAGTTATCTCTCTAAAGAGAATGGGGCAGTCAAGTTTTCAAATGATGTGTGGCAATCTTTTTCTTATCCAAAAAATGATTTAAAAATATATTTCCATTATACCCTCTTTGAGCCAAAAAATAATTTGTTTCCCAAAATACACTTGAATAAGGATCATCAACATGTCAAGAATTACAAGGCTATTACACGGACTCAATTAAGTGAAAAAGCATTTCAATAGAAAAAGCCAAAAAATTGGTAATTAAAGAAAGTCATAAAGTAATAAATCTAAATGGCTGAAAAAAAATTTGAGAAGAAAAAGTTGAGAATGAAGAGAACTTTAAAAGTTCTAGACCCTAGATGTTAGTCGAGGTGATAACCTTGTAAATGATCTTTGTTACAAAATGTAAAAGCCAATAATTTATTTGGGCCTCTAATATCTATTTCTTTCAACACCCTTAAGCTCGGGCCACGTTACAAGCTAATTAAAGTCCACACTGATTGAAAAATGCCTGTCAGATTTTGTTCGTGGGAATAACTTAGAAACAAATATTTGGTTGATGACACATATTGAAAAAAAAAACAACGAAAAAAAACAAAAACTCAGTCAGTTGTTAAATTTAGTCAAAAGTTTTAAGGTGAGGCAATCCTTTTCGATACAAGTTCTTTCATTGAAACACATTGCTGTCATAAAATAGCGTCAGCTGTGTAACATCTATCCATGGGTTCAAGCATACATGAGATGTATTGTGCATCAAGAAAGAGAAGTAAGGCATACGGTGCTCTCATTCCACGCAAAGATTTGCCTAATTCCTCGTGATTCTGATATAGAGTGTGAGGTGATAATGAGAAAAACAAATTATGAACATGCATTGAATTTGATGACTGCAAAAGCAAATGATTATAGAGACATGTGTCTTCTTAAAAGAGAGAGAGAGAGAGAGAGAGAGAGAGAGAGAGAGAGAAAAGAGAAAAATGATGAGGAATGAATGAAAAATGAAAAACGAAATGAAATGAAAAATGATGATGAAGAATGAGTGATTGAGGATGAAAGGGAAAGAAAAATGAAAAGACAAAGGTTCTAGGTGATTCATGCATAAAATGCATTCATATTGTCTAAACTAGGATATCATACTTTCAAATTACTTTTTTATATATACCAAGACCCTCTTCGATGGAATGGTCATTAATTTTCGATCTTTCATATCGAGGCCCTTTGCAAAGGCAATGGTCATTGATCTTTCATATCGAGACCCTCTGCAAAAGCAATGGTCATCGATCTTTCATATTGAGGCCCTTTGCAAAGCAGTGGTCATCGATCTTTCATATCAAGGCCCTCTTCAATGAAATGGTCATTGATTTTCATATGCTTTCATATCGAGGCCCTCTGCAAAATCAATGGTCATCGATCTTTCATATCGAGGCCCTTTGCAAAGCAATGGTCATCAATCTTTCATATTAAGGCCCTCTTCGATGGAATGGTCATTGATTTTCATATGCTTTCATATCGAGGCCCTTTGTAAAAGCAATGGTCATCGATCTTTCATATTGAGGCCCTCTACAAAGCAATGGTCATCAATCTTTCATATCAAGGCCCTCTTCGATGGAATGGTCACTGATTTTCATATGCTTTCATATCGAGGCACTCTGCAAAAGCAATGGTCATCGATCTTTCATATCAAGGCCCTCTTTGATGGAATGGTCATTGATTTTCTTAATGTTTGCATTGATGTAGTTTCTTCTTTAGAGTCCGAATGAAATTAATGTTTCTGTCTTTTCTTATACTTTACTTTGATGATATGAAAATCACTAATTTTTTCGTATCATCTAGTAAGATCTAAGAAAAGAGGGACAACTTTCAACACCCAATTTCGTTTGGGCAAATAACATTGTTTTAAAAATAAAAAAATAAAAAATAAAAAATAAAAAATAAAATAATAATAAAATGAAATGAAATAAATAAAATAAAATAATAAAGTAAAATAATATATATATATATATATATATATATATATATATATATATATATATATAAAAAAAAAAAAAAAATAAAAAAATATATATATATATATATATATATATATATATATATATATATATATATTCAAAAATAAGGGTTACATAAAAAAAGATAAAAAAAATAAATTGTTAAAAAAATAATAATAAAAATTAATTAATAAAAGTTTTTAATTTATGTTTTTTTAAGCGTTAAGTAAAATAATCTTTTTGTTTTTTATATAATAAAAAAATTATATTTTCGGTTTTAATTAATTAATAAATTCAGAAAATTAAAATTAAAAATTAAAATTGAAAATAAAAATTGTGCGCAGGATTGGAGGGAACATTTTTTTTCTTCTATCTCAACTTCCTCCAACTGCTGCTCACCCCATTTGTTAATTAAGTTGGCACAAACACCATGAGGTTACCTCTCACATGTTAATCCATCATCAAACACCCTCTGCATCTTTTGGCACCACGGCTATGCAACAATTTTCATTCAATGATTGAATTCGGAATTGCAACAAAAGAGAACCAATCGGTAAACCAACAACATTTTGGAATCAAAAACATAGTTGCAAAATAGGTATGCATTTTTCTATCTTCAAACCTTTTCAATGTTGTATGATGTTCTGAGTTGAGGCTCTTGGTTGTTTATTGTATGCCGGTAAAAGCAATTGAAACGAATTTCATGTCACAAAAACACTTTTCTATTTTTTATTTTTACAATGCAAACCAATTAACAATGAAATAGAAAAGAAATAGAAAAAAGTGGATTTGCCACTTGCAAATAAGAATCTGGTAGTGAACATTGTCATTCCGGGAAGTGTATAATGTTGGTGTCGGCTTTGGTAGTGTATAATGTTGGTGTGTTGGTTCGTGGTGGTCATCGGTGTTGCTGTGGTGGTCGCGGTAAGAGAGATGGTGAGCCACGGTTGAACTAGTGTTGGATTCTAGGATGATGCAATGTGAGAAGGTGTTAGTGTTGGTGACACCATTGACGACATTAGGGGTTGCCGCCGTTGTTGGTCGTTCGCCGCCGGTGGTGGTTTGCTTGTGGGTCTCGATCAGGAGCAATCATGGTGTTTGTGTGGTGGTCGTTTGCAGAAGGAAGGAGACGAAGTATGTTTAAGGGTTAAGATTCAGTTGCTGCATTTTGATATAGCTTTAGGGTTTTTAAGTTTTTGCTTCATGCACCACCACAGTTCAGTCGCGCACCACCCCCTATTCTTTTATTAAGGTTAGTAGGTTTAAGTTTTTGCTTCATGCACCACCATAATTCATTCACGCACCACCTCTGTTTTTATTAAGGTTAGCATGTTTAAGTTTTTTCTTCATCCACCACCATAATTTATTCATGCACCACCTCTGTTTTTATTAAGGTTAGCAAGTTTATGTTTTTTCTTCACGCACCTCCATATTTCAGTTTTCGCACCCCTGCTTTTAATATTGGATTTTGTTTATTTATTTACTTCATGCACTCCCTAATGTAATAACCCCACACCCCTTACATTAAGTTTTAGTTTACTTTATGTAGCTGCGTTTTCACTAAGCATACACCCCAGTCCTTTATTTTCTTCTTAGGATAAGATGCGTTTACTTTAATGCACCCCACGTTTTACTTTAATGCACCCTGTGTTTTACTTTAATGCACCCCGCGTTTACTTTAATGCACCCCACGTTTACTTTATGCACCTTGCGTTTCTCTTTATGCACCACGTTTTCGTGTATCTTTTTTGTTTTTTCTCATTTATTTTTTTTAATTAAATCTCACATTTAAATCATATTATTTTCAAAAATAATAAAGATATTTTAAATTGAAATAAAATATTTAAATAATTTTCAAAAATGATAAAAATAAGAATAAATAAAAATGTAAAATTATTTTCTTTATTTTTTTCTTTTAGTGTCTAATTGATTGTTCGCGTCACCTCACATTTCTTTTTAAAATAAAAAAAATATAAAAATTGTTTTGGTGTCTAATCGGCCGATCGCTTCGTATGACAATTTCTTTTAAAATGAAAAAAATATTAAAAATTGTTTTTGGTGTCTAATTGACCGCTCGCGTCACACAATAGTCTTTTTTTCAATAAATAAGTTATAAAAAATGTGTTTGGTGTCTAATCGGCCGCTCGCATCACACGACACTCATAAAAAATGTGTTTGGTGTCAAAAGACAACTTTCATAAATTAAATCATTTAATTAAACAATTTTATAAAGAACTACGTAGCCCTGATTTCTCATTTTAATGAGAATACATAAGACCAAGGTTCAATCCTTGTTGGGTCCTTTTCACTCAAATATAAATATATTTGTTCAATTTATGTTCTTACTTTATGGGAAAAATAAATATTTAAAATAAACACATCTCTTTTGCAAATTTAATTAAAGGTACCGCCTTTGAGCGGACGTTGTAGGGTGCTAATACCTTCCCTACGCGTAACCGACTCCCGGACCCTAAATTTGGTTTTCACAGACTTTATTTTATTTTTATGGTTTTCCAAAGTTTTCCAGAATAAATTATGGTGGCGACTTCAAATCTCTTTTTCCAAATCCATTCTTTTTTAGTTCGTCGTCCCGTCGCGATTTAGGTTGCGACACATTCCTAAGATGTCTTGGAGCTTGCACGGAAACAAGAGGAACTGAATATTACCATTATTCAGTTATGGATAATGTAAGCCTTTCAGTCATTATATATAGTTATTTTATTTATTTATCTATTTACTTATATCAAATCAATTTTATGTTTATGTATTTGGTGTCACTAAAAATATGGGGCTGAATGATCTATATGGGTTTGTAGACCCTTAACTCACCGATGAATGCAACAAGTTTGATGACACCTAAACATATGTGACGAAATGCTTTCAATGCGGAAAAGAAATTTATTTTACCCTTATGTACTTGGGTAAGCCATTTTTGTTAACTTGTGAATATAATCTGTCATTTTAACGCATAACTTAAGTTTATTTTCTTTTAAACCGTCATTGTCAATTACTTGTGGTTTCCCTAAGGGAGAACCTTGTTGTGTGGTTTTGCTCTTTGCACCGCCCTCCCCCCAACCATCTTAAACAAGTGATAGATTAGTAAGAACCTCAATGTCAATCTTATCAATATTCTTTGTTATATAAAAGTATCCTAACATATTCCCTTTATCATAGTTCAATTTTTGGACATAACATGTTGTAGGGAGATCAATGGCTAAGGCAAAATGTCTTGCATGGTGTTCCCTCCAGGTTTGGTATTTTTATCCATATATTTATTATAGTTCTTTGATTTGATTTTCTTCGTTAATTAATTTAATGTTGTTGATATAATGTATTGTTATAGACAAACCGACTCTTATGAGTGTGGTTACTATATAATGTAATGGATGACAACCATTGTGCGTGCTCGTATTACAACTAATTGGGAAACGATAATATATATTTGAATTAAAATGAATACTTTGCAATATTGTCTTTCGATATACTAACTTAAGTTAATGTCTTATTTTGCAGACATTCAAGAGTATTGCACCAATTCCCGTGAAGTCCACAAAGTTTGGTAGGATTGCATGTGCCAAATTTATAATTCAGATGTACAATAGTATTGATTAGGATATTTGTTGTTACAAAAAATTTTAGATATATTTGAATTGTGGATGCAATTAGGATTCATAAAATGTATTCTATATTTTCTGTTATGGTTGGTTTTACTGAAAATATGCAAGTTTTAAAATGTGGGAATATACAAAAATAGAAAAATTATTTAAATAAAAACAGGTCATATGCCTCGGTTCATGCACCAACCATAGCAAAAAGCACCATATGGTCTCAGTTTAGTCCCCACCCGAGGCCAGAGAGTAGATTATATGGCCTCGGTCATACTCTAACCGAAGCTAAAACACATTCAAACTTTTAAAAATATATTTTATTTTCTGGACTATGGCTTTAGTTCCAAGAAAACTGAGGAAGAAAGAGGCAATATATGGCGTCAGTTTTGTGTAGAACCAAGGCAAAAGAGGGTTTTCTACCTCGGGTAACACCCGAGGCCAAAAGCTTAACCTTTTTGGCCTCGACCTTATATGTCCCGGTTCTATAACCGGGGCAGAATAGCAAAAATAACTTTTGTCAAATACCCCTTTTGCACTGTTGAAATATAAAAAAAAAGGTGAATAAAAAGAAGTTAAACAAATATTGAATGAAACATTATTCAAATATATCCTCACATCACTTTTTTTGGGGCTTTATTATCATTTTCTTTCATACCCTTAGTCTTGGTCAAAATACAAGCCTAATAAAGTCCACACGAATCAAATATTGGTTGTTATCTGTCAAAGGTTTAAATTTAGAGCAAAATTTTGATTTGCTAACAAGTTAGTTCCAAAAACAAATGATGAAAAAAAGATTGAAAAAGTGTGGTCAGAGATTAGCTTTTAAACATTGGGGCAGTTTATTTTTGGTTGACATGTTTCCAAAGCTCAAAATGTAGCGCATGCAATGAAGCAATTAGGTTAAATTTTGGCTATTCCCTTTCAATTCATTCTTCTTGGAACTCCATCTTTTCTCCTACAATATCTCCCGCTCTAAGCCTAAACCGTGACCAACCTTACCATAGTCCATCTTTGTTAGTCATAAACCCAAACTAGGGTAGTCACTTTTTTGTAATTCATATATTTCCATCATTCATCCTGAATTGGGGCATTTATTCTCATTGGGAACTATGATCACATTAAGGGCAACTTATGAAGACCCCATCATTTCTCCACCTCCTAAATTGGGAAAAGCCAAACATGTTTTTGCACCGTAAGACCATCCTAGACTCTACACTAGAGGCAATGTTTTAAAGTCCCCATCATTTCCTTCATACCATCAATAATTGAGGAAAGCCCAAACACATTTTATGACCCAAGCCCAATTCAAATTGGGGCAACTCCCTAGTTAATCTCCATCACCTCATCCAAGCATTTCCAAGCCATTGACAATTTCATGCATATTTCAAAAGAAATGATTAAAAAAAGGGTTTGTTGGTAAATTGATTAGACCAAAGAATACTTTTGATTGCTTGAATGGATATTGAATACTTTTGATTGAAGAAAATTAAAAAAGGCACAAATATGTATATATGATGTTTCTCAAATTGATGACTTATATGGCCCAAAGCCTAGTTGTGGCTGGCCCATAAGCCCAGTTTCCATCATGGTTCGCAAGCCCACTTTGCCTGGCCCCTAAGCCCAGTTTTCACACTGGCTCCCAAGCACAATATCTACCTGGCCCTTAAGCCCAATTTTCACACTATCTTGTAAGTTCAATTTCTACTGTGGCCTGCAAACCTAGTTTCCACACTAGCCCGAAAGTCCAATTTCCTCATTGACCCCTAAGCTTAGTTTCCACACTAGCCCCAAGCATAGTTTTCACACCAGCCCTCAAGCCAAATTTTTTCTAGCCCCAAGACTAGTTTTTTCTAGCCTATAAGCTTATTTTTCCTTGCTATGTACTTATAATAAATGGAGAAAAAGAAAGGAAAAATGAAAAATGAAAAAAAAAATAAGAATCTCATGAATTCTACCCATGCATCCACACATTCATACATGCATCATCATCTAGGTTAAAAAAGAAAATCATAACAGGTCATGCATAATCAATGTTCAATAGGAATTCATAACACGTACATAAGCATACTCTTCCGACATTTCTTAGATTGATAAAAATAATGAAAAGTGAAAAATACAAAAAAGAGTCTTTTCAATTATTTTCATCATACCATGCAACATACACACATTCCATCATGTCATCCATCATACTCTACAAAATCATTGAAAAAATCATTTCAAAGAAAGAATCGCTAAAAAAAGGAAATTTGAAAAAAATCAGCAAGGACAATTTTTTGTGTAAGTCTCACCAATGTTAGGCATTCGCACGGTGTTTGTCGAAACTTCAAGAGCAAAATCCAAGTACTCCTTTTATACATTAAGATCCTCTGCGAGACAATGGTCATTAATTTCATTATGTGTACATCAAGACCCTCTGCGAGACAATGGTCATTGATTTCATTATGTGTACATCAAGACCCTCTGCAAGGGAATGATCTTGGATTTTCTCTACATTGAGGTCCTCTGCGAGATAATGGTCATCAATTTCTTTACATCAAGGCCTTCTGCGAGGCAGTAGTCATTGATTTCTTTATCACATCGAGGCCCTTTGCGAGGCGATGGTCATCGATTTCTTTACATCAAGACCTTGTGTGAGTCAATGGTCATTGATTTCTTTATTTTTGATATAGATCATCTCCTCATGATTGGTCTAATCTTTTTTTCAAGAAATCAAAAAATAATAAAAAAAGTGATTTGTCAGATCGGGACCCTCTACATGATAATGGTCATCGAATCTTTTGGATGTAGAACCTCTCCTAAGGCTTGGTCTAATGTTTTTTTCAAAAATAGTCAAAAATAATAATAAGGGTTTTGGATCGAGACCCTTTACAAGGTAATGGTCGTCGAATCTTTTGGACATAGACCCTCTTCTCGAGACTAGCCTATTTTGTTTTTTTTCAAAAAGTAAAAAAAAAACAAAAAAATGTTGTGTCGGATCGGGACCCTCTACTTGGTAATGGTCACCTAGTTCTTTCAAATAGAGACCCTCTCTTTTGGAATGGTCAAGTTTGTCTTTAAATATGTCTTCTTTTGAAATTCGAACAAAATTAGTGTTTCTATCTTTACTTATCTTTTACTATGATAATGTGAAAAAGTCAAACTTTTATTGTCTAGTAAAATCTAAGTAAAGAGGGGCATGAGGTTAGGCCAACACTTAAGGAAGGAGGCTAGAGGAAGCCACAAAGAGAAACTTTAGCCTAAGTTGATTCACAAAAGGAGAGTAGTCTGGAGTCATCTAAAATACATAACTCTTACTATATTCATGTACGATTGTACATAACCTAAGAGGTTCTATTCATAAGAGCAAAGGAGAGTTAGGTGTCTAAAAAATTGGTAGGGAAAAATGGTCTAGAACATTGTATTTGGAGCCAAAAAGAGTGAATGCACAAGGTGTGACTTGCCACCTAAGCAAATCACATGCTCTTTGTCTTGATGCACATAAGGAGGAGCTTGATCTCCAAGCTTGGTGCAAATTTAGAGTTAAAACCCTAATTCATATGCGTCCACGCCTAGGCCTAATGTAAGGCCTATATCTTCTTGGCCTAAAACACTTCTTAGGCTAACAAACCCATCTTGGCCCAAATACATGGCCTGAAGAAAATCCTATACTATTGGGCCTATAATACAAAACCCAAAAGAAAACCCTAGTCTAATATTTACAAATTACAAAGACCTACACTAGGTCTTCACATCCTCCTTAGCCCATATTAATTTTAACTTGGGCTTGTCATGCTCATATGAGGTCTACTCTTTTGGAATCCTCTTAGGCATTACACATATGACTTTGATGCATGGAGATTTGATGAAGATATTGCATAGCAACTTGATGAAGATATTGCATAATGACTTAATAAGGATATGGAGTATTGATGAAGAATTGAAGAAATGTTATATTGATCAAGCTTTATGTGTGCTTAATCTGGCTATCACATGAAGATCTTGAAGCTTGAAGATTGAAGCTTAACATGAAAACAATTTGACATAAAATAGGTGTCTTGTATCTGGTTACAGTCTTTTAGTCTATTAAATGGGTTTAACAAGTTAATTGGCTAGATGATATAGTTATGTTATTAGCACTTTCAATCAGCTGAGTTATCATTTAATCTGCTAATTTCACTTAAGTCAATTGAAATCAATAGATTGAACAGATAAATTAACTTGTTGAATATGTTAACAGACATACTATAAAGTTTGGTTTTTCAAAGAGATCTAAAACAATTGTCATTTTGAGCCAAAATAAGTGTGAGTACTTTGGAAAATTCTCTCTCTCTGAACTATACAGATTTGCAACTGTTCATGAGGTGTTCTTTGCAATCTTGGAGCATTTTTCTTATTGTAAGAGACTTGGAGAAAAAGGTTTGGTTCGCTAGGGAGAGTCATCACCAAGGTTTTGTCTTTTTTAAGCTTCTAGGTGTTGTCTAGTGTGATTCCAAGTCTGCAAGTGAGAGTCTTGTTGTGCTTTGTTGAGGCTCTTGTGGGATTCAAGAGTCTTGGTCTAGTTTCACGTCAATAAAACTTAAAAGCAATCAATAATCACACATAGAACACCTAAAAGCACATAATGGAAGGTTCAAGATGATCTATAAGAATGAACCAAACAAGAAGAAAATAGAACACATTTCAATTAGTAAAAACACAAGACAATTAAGGACACAAATTGTAGACAACATGGAATTGAAGAAGTAAAGAAGAAGATGAACTTATCTCTTGAAGCATGTAACACGGGTCATGACACCAAATGATGAGTCCATAGCATGAATCCAAGAGAATGAGAGGAGAAGAATCCATTATTGCAATGAAGTCGAGAAAACAAGTATAATGGAGGAGATATGGTTCGATTTTGGTGTTTAGGTCAGGTTCTCAAGTGAGGTTAGGACAACACTCAAGGAAGGAGGCTAGAGGAAGCCACTAAAGGAAACTTTAGCCTATGTTGATTCACAAAAGGACAGTAGTTTGGAGTCATCTCAACAGCATAACTCTGTTATATTCATGAATGATTTTACGCTACCTAAGAGATTCTATTTATAGGAGAAAATGAAAGCTAGGTGTCTCCAAAAATGGGAGGGAAATGTGGTCTAAATGTTGTATTTGGAGCAAAAAATCGTGCATGCACAAAGTGTGTCTTGCCACTTAAGCAAGTCACATGCTCCTTGCCTTAGTGTGCATAATGAGAAGCTTACTCTCCAAGCTTAGCCCAAATTTAGGGTTAAAATCCTAATTCATGCGTGTCCACTCCTAGGCCCAATATAAGGCCCATCTCTTCTTGGTCTAAATTATTTCTTAGGCTCACAAACTCATTTTGGCCCAAAGAAAATCCTATACTGCTAAGCCTAGAATACGAAGTCCAAAATTAAACCCTACTACAATATTTACAAATTTCTGAGTCTTAGGCTAGGTATACACATCCTTTTTAGCCCAGATGAACTTTAACTTGGGCCTATCATACTAAGAGGAGGTCTAGTCTTCTTGTATTCTCCTAGCCATAACTCTGGTTGTAGGCCTCTTAGCTAGAAGTATGTCATCAAAAGAGCTCCTTCTTGTTTTTCTAAGATTTAATAAAACAAATGTCAAGATGAAATTCAAAGAAAATATGATTATTTGCAAATTAAGATACAATTAGAAGACATTTTTGTAATTAAAGGAAGGCAAAGAAAATTATCCAAAGAAAATTTCATATTTGAATTAATTTAAGCAAAGATAAAATTCTTTACATGTGATATGATGAGACTTTTATTGTTTCCCACTTCTACACGATACATTCCATTGTAATAATTTCTCATGCAAAAATTGGCAAGATCAGGTATCAAGTGATTGGTAGCCCTTTTGTTTGAGTACCAAGAATCATTCACTATATTTGAGTTAGTTATAGCGAAAAGCATTGCTTGAACGACGGTCTGGTCAGTGTTATATCGGTTTCAACAAGATTCTCATCAAATCAATGCCAACAATTGAATATGTTGTGATCAATTCTTCCATACAATTGGCACTACCCTAACCTTGATTTGAATGAGATAATCACTAATCAAGGCTTGTTTCTTCATATTGTGCAATTGAAATTTTAGTTGCTTGATCTTGGATTTTGTTTGAGATGCAAAATATGTGTCCAAGATTTGTCAGATTTCAAAAGACCATGTACATCTAACCACATGAACCTTTAATTTGGCATCCACCGACTTCAATAACCATAATTTAAGTAAATTTTCTTATTGTTCATAGTTTACATATCTTGAATTAAAAAAAAACTTTCGCTTCATCTCTTTGTTAAGAAATTGCTCAAGGATCACATGAATGAATACCTTGAATGCGTTTCTTGAGACGAAACCCTTTTAGTGGTTGATTTTGCATGCTGCATCCAGATAAGGATGTTATCATCTAAAAGTTTGCAAAAGATGGCATTGGAGAAAGTGTAAGGGATGAATTGATGGGATGCAAAAGCTATGGAAAAATATCACTTTGGCTAAAATGATACCATGTAAAGAAAAACAGAGAACATGGAATAAAAAAGAAATAAGAAGAAAAGAGATATTATTGAATATACATTTTTGTATTAAAGAAGAGAAATGTATAAATAAACATACAATTGAACAAAAACTTTCTTGCAATGAAAAAAGAAGAAGGGATATATAAAAGGAGAACTATACTAATAAACTTATATTAAAAAGCTAAACAAAAACAAGATTATGAAACTAAACAAGTTAAAATACAATTAATCATTTTCAATTTTAATAATTGTGGATTCATCGTGTTTAGGGTTTTAAAAAATATAAATAAAAATAGAAAAAAAAGAATTGGAGAATGAAATAAAAACAAGAGAATAAACAAGGCATCAAACCAAAAAGTAACTACTTTACTATGCACTATATATTCATTGTATGTCACTAATTGATAGGATGCACACAATATAAATCAAAGATCATAATTCATATACAACATATAAAGTTCTTTTACAATGAATTAAATTAGCTTATTGTATGACGGGGAAAACAACAATGAACACCAAAAATAACAAAGTATGCAGCAAAAATAATTCTCCCAAACTTGCAAAAATTTATGGGGAGCAACAACAAAAAGTGTAAGATCCTATAAAATTATAATAATTGGGAAAATAAATAAATTAGGTGATAATTCACTACAAGAAAATGTCTCATTAACAATCAATTTTAGTGACTAAAATGTGTTAGTCACTATAGTGACCAATTTAGATACCAATTTATAAAAAAAAAAGAGTATTGGTTACTAAAATAATCCCTATTATGAATAATAAATTATAATTGGTGTCTAAATTGGTTTCTAAAATTTAGCTACCAAAAAAAATTGGTCGCTAAACATTAGTGGGATGATCAGGCCAAAAGAGCTCACCTCATACACGGCCTAGCCGAGTACATGTCGGTCCTGTTGGACTACATGTACTCAGATTGGACGACTTGCCAAGTCAATATAATCTCCCAGATGAGTTAAACCCAAGGTTAAGCATCTTATTTGATTAGTTGGTAATTAGGCCAACTAAACCAAAGCCCAACCAGGTAAGGCCCATGAACCTTGATATAAAAGGAACATTTACGAAGTACATGATCATGTTTTTACTTTGACATTTGACCCCATATCTCGGACTGACTTTAGCACCTCCCCTTTGTTGTTCGAGATTAGAAGACAAGATTTCTTGAAAGCTAGGACCGAAAACCCTTGAAGTTGATTAGGAGACTTTACAAGATTGATTTGACTTCGTAAGAACAATTAACTATCATGCTTTTTTCTACCAAAGGAATTAGTTTCTAAATTAGTCTTTAATTAATTAGAGACCAATTTAATGATCGAATATAATTTTTTATTCATAATAGTGACTATTTTAGTAACTAATAATTTTTTATTTTGTAAATTGGTATCTAAATTGGTCACTATAGTGACTAACAACTTTTGGTCACTAAAATTGGTTACTAACGAGACATTTTCTTGTAGTGATTAATTATTGTAAAAGGATTTATTTAAAAAGTTGTTATAAAATATAATAATTTTTTATTTATTTAAAATATTTTCTAAGAGATAGAAACACACACACACACACACACACACACACACACACACATATATATATATATATATATATATATATATATATATATATATATATATATATATGATATTTTGTGGTTATTAGAAGGATCACATAAAATCTCTTAAGTGTATCTATGATTTTAAGGGTGAGGGTGAAACCCATAAATATACATACTAAATAAGTGGGTGAGTGTTATGCTTGGTGAGAAAAAACGTGACATAGGGAAAAACTATGACTCAAGTGAAGATGCATAACCATGAAGAATGAGAGTTGGGCAAGTCTGGAGAATAATAGGCAAAAGTCTTAGAGTTTAAATTCATTGTTTATTTACCATTTTATCTATAAATTTTGGATGAAAGACATTGTGTACTTTTATTTATTCGCTTTAATAAAGTGGTGTCATATATTTTTTTAAAGTACCTATTTCAAATAGGGTTATTCATGTAGTTATGAAATTTAGACACCTAAAAATTTGGGGTGTTGCAAAAGGAAAAAGCAATAATAATCACAAAAGCGAACACCAATATTTTTTAACATGATAAAACCCTTTCAATGAGAGAATAAAAACCCACACCGAAACAAGCTAGTAAATCAAGCTCTACTAAAGTCAAATATAGGTACAATAGAGTCAAATAAAAAATATAAACAAGTGCCTATAACCATATGTCCAAGCAATAATGCTCTTAAATATGAAGGACAAATAAAAGAGAAACCCAAAATCAGAGCTACTGTGTCGGATTGATATATCTCTAACCTCATACATCAAATTGATGATCCCTCTAGTCAAAATGAAGAACCTATGCCAGGAACCTGTTGTCAAAATTGCAACTCGATCCAATGGTGATTGAAGCGTGAATTTTCGTTTTACAGTGGTTGCACTCTGAATTTCACTGCAAATATTTTCTCCCTCCTTTTCTCTCCCATGGTTGCATTGCATTCTCTAGGCAGACCTTTATGCACTCTTTCTTATCTCTCTCTTGTAACCTAAAAGACCCCTCTCCACTTAGATTCAATTGTGAGACAAAATTGGTTTGACTATATTGGACTTTTTAGACACATAATTGAGTGTCCAACCCAACAATCCCTCTCACTACTATGTGGAGGTAACTGCCAAAACGATGATCTCACAACAAGGTTCAAACTTCTTCCTTGACATTGTCTTAGTTATCATATCAACACCATTGTCATTTGTATAAACTTTATCAACTGCAACAACTTAACTAAATTTGTCCACCTTGCAAGGTAGTTGCATCTTTGTCGACAACTAGATTTATTGTGCTAAAATGAAAACTCTTTAAGGCTTGTTTGTCACAGGCTTGCTTGTCACGAGAGTTGACTTTGCTCAATGGACACTAATTTCTTTACATTTTCGGAACCTGCATGTATATACGAATCCAAATAAATTATAGTGGGAATTTGTGGTGTTAAGGATGGTGGTGTTGTGAAGGAGGAAGGAGATAGAGAGGCGGTGTAGGGAAGGAGGAGGGAGTAAATGAAGAGATGGTGTAGTGAGGAAGAGGGAGGAGATGAAGGGATGAAAAAAATTTAAGATACAAACATGTGACAACCACTAAAAAGTATCAACACTAATTTAACATAAAGACCAACATTATATAATTTTAAACAAAATTAAGACTCAATCAAATAAAAAAAATAATGTTAAAAAACTAAATATTTACCAACCAAACTATAAACTTTAAAATAGAAAGAATTAAAAAAGAATATAAAGAAAAAATAAATCATGTGCGCTAAGGGCACATTTAAAAAAATATATTTAGAAACTTAAATGAAAGCAAAAAAAAGAAATCGTTAGGAGGAAGTACGATTTCTATTAATAAGTAAATAAATGAAGAATTGAAGTAATATATATAAATCATCATTTACGTAAGAATGGAAAATTTATGACTTCATTACTTTTAATAATTTATAGTGATTTTTGGAAAACATGACTTTTTTATTTTATTTTAAAATCGTGCTATCTAATCATATCTTTTTAAAAATTGCCTATATCAATAAATTTAATAACAAATTATTGGGAAAAAAGCAACTACCACTAGAGCAGAATTAGGTTTTTAATTCGTCTTATAGGCCTCGGTTACTGCGTAACCGAAGCCTATAAGGACGTGGTGATATTTTTGAAAATTTTTGAAATTTTTTGTCTCGGATTCCTATCCAACCGAAACCTATAAAGGTTATTATGCTTCACTTACCACTCAACTGAGACCTATAACTCGTCAGTGTCCCCCAAATTTTAAAAATTGCCATTGATAGCAGAGGCTTTGGCCTCGAGTGGAATAGGATCGAGGCCTATAATACTTTATGTCTCGATTGTTAACAAAATCGAGGTCATATAGCTTATTTAGGGTCCCAAATTCGCGAACCTAGCATTGTTCATCGTCTCTGCACGAATGGGAACTGGTTTCTTCTCTGCGCCACCGTCACCCTCCATCGCCGATTGCGCCTCTGTCCACGAACCTAACGTCACCGGTATTGCTCCGCCATCGAACAGCACGCAAAAAACACCCCGATTGCGCCGCCGTCCACGAACAACCACCATTGTGCTCTGACGAACGTTGTCATTGCTCTATGCCACTGCTCCGACGAGTCTGTTGCGCCTCCTTCACCATTTCCAACCACCGTCACGCCGCCAATTCTCCTCGGGGTAAATTGAAAACGCGTTCTTTCTATTTTTTTTTCGTTTTGTATATTTTTTTTATGATTTAGGTAATTGTTTTGCGTTTTGATGAGGTTTTTTGTTGATTTTTGCATTGTTCTTTCTTATATTTGTACGGTCTCTTATTTATTTTATTGTTTATTGTAGCTCTTAAAGACGTAAGTATCGTGGGTGTGCATCATCTTCCATTGTCATTCCATTTTCACGCTCCCAGGTTCCTAATTCTTATATTTTCTAAGATTTTGTAGTCTGTTATGTATTAGTAATATGTTATATATATGTGGTTTATTATTTGCTTAAATATTTGTTTGATTTGTGAGTTAGCCTTAGTTTCCCGTTTGAGATTCAATACGAAAATTATGTATTGTCCCCAAGTTTTCATTTTGAAGAAGCTACATTTTTTTTTTTAAATTAGATATAAGGGGGTACAATACTAATAATTTAAATGTATTGAATCTTGAATTGTCCGATTTGACAGTTTAAGAAGATTAATCACTTTCTAGTAGTTTATTAGTGCATATATATTTTAAAATGCATATCATGCAATGGATGACAACAATTGTATGTGCTCGTATTACAACTAATTGGAAAACGGTAATATATTTTTGAATTAAAACAATTACTTTGCAATTTACTAAAGTTGTCTTTCTATATACTAACTTAACTTAATGTCTTATTTTGCAGATATTCAAGAGTTCTTTGCCAATTCCCGCGAAGTCCATAAAGTTTGGTAGGATAGCATGTGCAAAATTCATATTTCAAATGTAAAATAGTATTGATTAGGATATATGTATTTGGATTGTGTATATTTCAACTATTTTTTAAATATTTTTGGATTGTGGATGTTTGAGAAAATATTTTGTTCTGGTTTGTGCTGCTCTGTTAAAAAATATGCAGGTTTAAATGTGGGAATCACAATAAAACAGAAAATTTATTTAAAAAAACAGTAGAATAGGCCCCGATTGTTACCAAGACCGCAACAAAAATGGACTATATGGCCTCGGTTCTTACCATAATCGAGGCCAAAGACTCTGCGAAAATTTTAATTAAAAAAAAATTATTTTTAACCTATGGGTTCAGTTCTCGCTAACTCGATGCAGAAAAGAAACCCTATGGCTCCGGTTTGTTTACAACCAAGACATAAAAGCGACTTTATGGCCTCGAATAACAACTGAGACCAAAAGACACTTCTTTTGACCTCAGCCAAATATGCCTCGATTCCAAACCCGAGACAAAATGAGAAAAATAACCGGAACAAAAAGCCCTTACGGCACTGGTGTACCTGTGTACCTGTTGCGTTAAAGTTTTTCTCTAAACTTTGAATCAAGTAAAGGTTTATGCCGTAACAGTATCTTACAACCTGTTATTAAATTTTTTTTTCTTTTAAATAGTAATAATTTTTTTAATAAATTGATTTAGTGCTACTCCTGAATCAAATTTTGCAAGATATTTGAACTCTGACATTCTATAAGTCTTTGAAGTTAATACAATAATAAAAATAAAACTTTTGTCAATATATAAATATTTTTCATCAACAACTATGTAGTTATGATTCTCTTTAGATAGACGTAAGGGAAATTGTAGAATGAAATATAATTTACTTTTGTTAGTAATAAAGAGAAATGAAATAATTATGTGAGTGATGTTAACATAATATTAATTATATATCAATAAAAAATACTTTTAATTGTAAAATTTATATGTTAAAAACTATAATCAATATCAACTTTTTATTTCTATATTGTAAAAACAACCTAAAATGTATTTAAAATTTATGAAAAACAAAAATAATCTATTTTTTTAAATGCATACAATATAGTTGTACTTTTATTATTTAAAGTAGTTGAATTTTGAAAACGTTTTTAAGGGAGAAATTTATGGATAAGGTGTATGAATTCAAACAAAAATAGATTTAATAGGGTAGGTAACATTCCTACAGAAATGTTATCATTTCACGATCATGTGAAGAATTAAATCTGCCAAACTCTGAAATTAGTTATAGATTCTTATTTGACAGTGGCAGAATTCAAAGGTCAATTAATTTCAACCTACCACACTTATTATGTTGTTTGAATTTGAAATGTTACTTAGTGAAACGTCGAACATATAAAACCTCACCACGTGTGACTTTATCACTTTCTCTTTCTCTCTTTCCCTTTTCTATCTGTATTTCTTCTTGTTTCACTCCAATCCACCCCAAAGAGTGGTAGATGGACATCAGTGTTCCGTAGGGTTATATATAAAATGATCCTCAAATCAGATTTATAAGTTAGAAATACTCGGATGATGCAACTCATGGAGGACTACATATGAAATACATCAAAATTAGATACAAGTTAGACATATTTATATACAACTCATGTTCGTAGTGTACATATCGTGCCGAATGGTTCTAAGTCGATTGGACCGAACACTAATTTAAGTATCAGAGTGTCTTTGACAGGTAACCAGATAGTAAGGTCCAAACGGAACTGGAGAGGATTGAAATTACTCATACACAAGGAGGAAACGAACGGCTAAACTAGAAGAATTGTGTTTGGATATCCTTGGTCCTACATACAACAACATTTTGACGCCTACTGTGTGGTCGAGGAAATAGCTCATGGTAACTACCAAGAACATGATGAGTAATATAGTTTTAGAAGAAGCATCTCAAAATCCTCATCTAAACACTATGGAGATGATAAGGAAGTTAAGCAGAGGTATCGAGGAAATGAAGAAGATACATGAGGAAGAGTGCGAGGAGTTGCAAGCTCTACGCAAAGAGAATGCGTTGACAAAAGAGCAGGGCAAAGGTCCTATGTCGTCCACCCCAACATTGTCAGTACCTCCTGTCCAGAATCAGATGGTACCTAAACGAATGGTTCAAGGTGATAGTGAAGGAGCCACTAGAGATCATAACCCGACCACCACAGTTGTAGTAGACACCAAAGTAGTACACTCTTTCATAGTAGGAATCCTTGATGTTCCTCCACCTGGCCATTGGGAGATGCTTTTGTTTGATAAATATGATGGATAAAATGGTGGTGGCCGTGTGGTATGGAATCAAAGGATAGAGTTCCTTTGATGAGTGTATGCATATATATTTGAATTGCATATATAATTTGATATTGTTAGCTCATCTTATCTGCTTGTGTTTAGCGATTATCGTGTAATGCATTACACGAGAGCAGATGATGTTGCAGGTGGTGCTGGTGAGGCAAAGTATCAAAGAGAGGGCTAGTTGGGAAAAGCTTTTACCGAGTTTTTATTATTTATGAATTTAAGATATTTTGTAAACATTTACGTTTATCAGACTTGGAACTTGTAGTGATATTTAAATTTTTTGGATTTTAATTTAATAGAGATTTAATAAAGGTTTTCATTTTCCCTCGTTTTGGGAAAAGGCAATTTAAACTAATGCAAATATTATCTATTTTATTTATTTTATTTTAAATTAGTAATATCTGACCGAGATATTACAATCAGGGTCGAGGCTGTGGTAATTGTTGTGGTTGTGGTCGTGCTAGTGATCATGGTCATGCTCATGGTCATAAAGGAAATTTCAAAGAAAAATCTTATCAACAGAAGTGGAACAATAATGTGAAAAATGGAAAAGAAAGAGGTGGAAATTATTGCAAACAAGATGAAAATGTATGTTATCATTGCAGTGGTAAATGCCATTAGGGACGTACTTGTCGTACACCAAAACATCTTATTGAACTCTACCAAGAATCACTTAAAAATAAGGAGAAGAATATAGAAACACACTTTGTCTATGAAGATGGTGATTTTGATTATAGCCATATGGATGTCACTCATCTTGATATTCTTGATTTCTTTAGTAAACCAGATGGAAGCATTGATCACCTCATTGGTGATGGAAGTGTTAAGAAATAGTTTTTCACATATTATGTTCTTAAATTGAAGATAATGTTTTTATTTTTCTTTTGTGTAAAATAATGTTTCATGTTTCACGTTGTTTATCAATAAATATTTTAAATCTTCTAAATATATTTTTTCTTGCTTTTACATAGTAATATCTAATATTGATATTTATGTTCATATGAAGAATGAATGTTGGCAATAACACCAATGATGAGGATATGTGTCTTGTTGATAGTGCAAAAACTCATACAATTCTTAAGGGTAATACATTTTTCTCTTGTTTGGTAATGCGAGAAGTCAATGGAAGCACTATACTTTTACCAAGAGATACAAGATTGCACATTAAAAATACATTTTATTCTCCTAAGTCTAATAGAAACTTATTAAGTTTCAAGGATATTCGTCTTAATAGATATCATATTGAGACAAACAATGAAAGAGATATGGAATATCTTTATATCACTAGAATTGAGTTGAATAAACAATGTGTATTGGAGAAAACAACCTTCTCTTATAGCTTGTACTACACACATATTAGTACAATTGAAACACATGTCATTGTAAGCCAGAAGCTTACGAATCAAAATGAATTTCTAGTTTGGCAAGATCGATTAGGTCATCCTCGATATATCATGATGCGAAAAATAGTTGAAAATTCATGTGGATACCCACTTAAGAGTAAAAAACTTCTTCAGTCTAATAATTTTTCTTGTACTACATGTTCACAAGGAAAGTTGATAGTAAGACCATCCCATAAAAATTATAAATGGGTCAATCTCAATTTTAGAACGAATACGGGGTGATATTTGTGGTTCAATACATCCATCATGTGGATCATTTAGATATTTCATAATTTTAATTGATGCATCAACTAGATGGTCACATGTTTTTCTATTATAAACTCGCAATCAAACATTTGAAAAGTTATTAGCATAATTGAATTTAAGAGTTCACTTCCTAAATTATCCAATTAAGAAAATTTGTCTTGATAATGCTGATGAGTTTATATCTCATGCTTTCAATGAATATTGTATGTTAATGGGAATTGAAGTTGAACATCCAATAACATATTTATACTCAAAATGGACTTGCAGAATCATTGATAAAATGTCTAAAATTGATTGCAAAACCATTACTTATGAGAGCTAATATTCCAATGACTACTTGGGGATATGCAATTTTGCATGCTGCAATATTGATTTGCATCATGCCAACAAATTATCACAAATCCCCTCTTATGCAGTTGGTTTATGGTCAGCAACCTAATATTTCTCATTTATGAATTTTTGGGGGTTTAACAGATCTAAGAGAATAATCCAACAAAACTATTATGAATACTAGCCGAAAATTAAAGAAATTTCTATTGTGATACTTAGAATTAATTAAAAAATATATAAATTCTAAAAATTAAATAATAATAGTTAAGATGTGGAGATAACATGACAACTAACTAGAGCCTATAAAATACAATCCCTATAAACAAATGGACTCAATTCTAAATACTAGCAAAAAAACCTAAGAATCAAATAAAGACACTTTTGACTTGAAATATAAACTTTCTTTAATCTCTTATAATCATAGGCCTTAATCTTGGTGTCATCAGATGAATGACCTACGTTTGGTATCTCAAATTAGATAATCACACACACCAAATCCCCGCAAATCATTGTTTAATTGATGTTGGCCAAAATTCCAGCCTTGAAATTTGGTGCATTTTCGTTAAATTCACTGGTTCCTATTTTATTGTCAAAAAGTTTGCATGATGCAAATTTATAGATAGATTGTCTTAGGAAGTCAAACTCAAGCCATAAAGTTGAATGAGTAATCAAAGATTAACAGAATAATCTATGACATTTGTTACACACTTGTTGTTTTGGGTTATAGTGTCTTCGCAAATTCATCGATTGTGAACCTACCATTGAGATTTCAGTTCTTGCTAAATTATAGATACTGGCCTAAAGAATGTGCAAATGTAGCCACAGATACTGAAAAATCATGGGCCAGTCTACAAATTACGAAAACAAAAATCTTCCATTCTTCCTAAAATCATAATATGCGTGAAAAGGGGAGAACTTTGATACATAAATAAACTGAAAAAAGAAACTAATAAGTACCTAAGTAGTTTAAGTTTCTTTTATTACCTGCATGAGTTCATTTGTTCGTAAACTTAGTTCACGTCAAATACTTTTGAGTGTCAATGTGATAAACAAATTAAGTAACCAAAAGAAAAATATTAAAATATTAAAAGCATTTAACTAAAATAAATAATAAATTTATGTACTTAAACTAAGATTTTTAATTTATTAAATTTTAAATTTTAAATTAACTTTTATTGAATTGTCAAAATAAAACTTTATCAAATAACAGGAATCTGAAAATTATTTAACTAGAAAATGAACAAGACAATAAATTTAAAAATTTTAGAACAAAGAAACAAATTGAAAAGATATAAAAAATAAAAAAAATGGGGTAAGAGAGGCTCAAACTCTCGACCTCAGGATAATCCAAAAGCTATGAGACCTACGCGATAGCCAACTATGCCACCACCCCATCTCGCATGCAATCATTTCTAACATTGTTAGCTATATATAAATTTTCTATCATTGAAGTTTAGCCTTTATTTATTTACATGTTAATTTACTAGTCTTTCTACCATCAACCCACCGGTTTTTCAGATAGTATTTTTTCAATTTGAAAAGAAGAATTTTCAACATATTTGAACTAGCACAATTTGTCAACATGATTAGCATAGAAAGAACTTAAATAACTTAAATGAGCTCACCATTTGGTAATCATCAGATAATGTATATTCATGTATGTAACGTTGTGAACATTCAAATCATCATAAACAAGGTTGGTTCACTGTGAATTGATTTTCACACCAAATCGTATTATGAACATTCGGTTGAGGTGAACAAAATCCTTGTAAAAGAAAAAAGTTCAAAATAAATAAAAACAAACGCTATATTGACATATAGAAAAAAGAACAAAAATAAAAAAAAAAGACATGGACTTTGATGAATATAGTAATGAATCCTCCAATAACTTTTGCAGAACGTATGGATTGTGCAGTGGCCACGGATTTCATTGTAAGATGAAATGAACAAAAGAAATTAAGAAGATTCTGACTAGAGTACTAATGAAGAAAAAGATTTGTACTTAAATATTGCGAATGAAGAACAGTGTGTACTTGGAGTTTATATAGAGACGATGACAGTTATTCGAAGAGTCACAACTAAACAATACAATGATTCATACATAATAATAATAATATGTTAAAAAATAATAATTTTTATAAAACAAATTTCGACATCAAAACGGAGATAAGAAACATAGTTACTTATGGTAGAAGCGCAAAACAATCGAGAAGGAAAATAAACTTTACCTTTATTACTTCCATATGTGTTGTCGCGGTGATGAATCGGAAGAGATATACAGAGAGCATACTTGAAGAAGAAGAACAAAGTGTCATACTCTCTGATAATGCAATATTCAAAACAAATTATGGTTCCCAATAATTTTATGTGACCAGCGAAGGGGTTGTAGTATAAAGATGAATTGATTTTCGTACATAATATAAGTATTTAATGAATAAGATGTTTTCATCTGAAGTTGAAATAAGTAGGTTTTGGAAGTGTAATGATGATTTCGTGTGGTATGATAAATTATGTAGTCAGTTTGGGAAGCGAAAACCGTCATATTTTTATAAAAATACGATAACATCTTAAACCAGATAGTAAAATTATTATAAAATATTTATTTATTTTCTTGATTTTTTTATACCTATCAAATACGTTTGATTTTAATTAATTTGATTAAATAACGTAACAATTTAAATAATCTATTCTACGAAAATTATATGACATCAACTAAATAAAAACACTTAAAATATACATTATAATATATACATAGATTAGAAGTTCGAATTAAAAAGTTCATATATTAAAAGAAATTAAAATTACATAGGACTTTGACATGACTGTTAGGTCTTTCACTTTCAACTTCGAAGAATAAATCAAAGCAGGACTCTACTGATAGATGATGAAGCACATAAAAGTTCCTCTAGCCAGTTCCTATCTTGACAGATGTTGGTGTTATCAACAACTTACATTGGACTTCTCCTAACGGTCCATGGAGCACAAGACTTGAAAGTCCATTATTGCAATAATAACTCGCAAAGTCTTTTATCAAATACTGTATAAAGACGACAAAACATATTACTTATTAATAATGAAAGTAAATTTAAAAACAATGGATACAAAGATAAAACAAATAATGATCTTACCAAGTGGCTGGCTTGATAGTAATATGAGGTCAGTTTAACTTTTAAGTGAATTAAATTTGACGTAATCTGTAACATCTCGTCCGGATATTACGAATTTAATTAATAAAATAGGATATTGATATTATAACCTCATTTATTAAGCTTAATTTTCCAAAACACGGGAAATATAAAAACTTTATTTCATAAGAAAAACCAGCTCAGAACCAATTATTATAAAATTCATTATATTATCAAAAATCGTCTCATAATAAGACCAATTTGTATAATTTAATTGATTACAAGAGAAACCTTAAAATTCATAAAATAAATTCTCTGTAGAAATGTTCCCATGATAGCCCATGCTCTGGTTCTATGCCTCACCAGATCCACCTACAACATTATCTGCTCCTGTGTACCGCGTACACGATCATCGCCAAAATACAAGCAAATAGGGTGAGCTAACAGTTTAAACCATACACATAATATGAAACAATTATAGCAACACGAACACACTAAAGGAATTTCCATCCTTTGATTCCATAACACATGGCCAGTACCATGTTACCAATGTTCTACGTCTTCTAATGAATACCTCAAGATGTCTTACTGCCACACCTACCAGCCACAACTAACAGAACACGTGCGGGAAACCATGCTACGGACCACACTTCGTAATGTCAGGTGGAGTTCCCAATACGAATATCATTCATAAAGTCCCAAGACTACCAAACTCGTTGTCTCATACCAAGGAGGGCAATCTATCTGGACCCGTCGTACGAGCCACAACTCGCACACTCACACAGACAGCACTCGCCAATCCGAGCCACAACTCAAAGGTTCCTCGTGTTCATCTGCCATCTCGAGCCACAACTTGAGGGATGCCATTCTGAACCATAACTCAAGAAATGTCACGTGCTTAACCCCTATCCCGAGCCACAACTCAGGGGATACGTTCCGAGCCACAACTCAAGGAATACCAGCAAGCTAACATTTAAGGTATCATTGAAGCATTGTAGATCACGCGCATCCACACCACACAATATTTTACTGTGACCATGGACCCAAGATATACGATGCTCCCACGAACTTGCCCGCTCGTGGTCCTGCCTCTACGAACCTCCCTACTCGTAGTCCAACTCTACGGACCTCCCCGCCCGTCGTCCAATACACGTGATCCACCAGCTAAGAACCTCCCCGCTCACAGCATCTCTCAAGTGCGAGCACAAAACATACGGACCTTCTTGCTCGTATCCCCACACGACAGTATCAGGATATGAACCTCCCAGCTCATATCATCATGTGTACACCACCAGCCATGAATCTCCCCATCCATGACCCAAGCATCTCCTAGTCCAAGTCCCACATCACAATCACGTAAAATGCAATCCAAAAGAACACACTGCCCTCCACGCTATCACCTAGCGCGACCTAGGCACCGCTAGGCAAAATCACAGTGCAGACCGCTTGGCAGAACCATTTCTCTACAAGCGCCAGACAAAAATAGAGCCATTGTTTGATAGTAGTCGCCTGGCGGAAGCACCCTTGCCGTCAGGCACCGTGCGATCCTAGTTGCCTTTGTTTGGCCGCTATCGCCTAGCGACTCGCCCCGCACCGCTAGGCGCCATACCAGTAGAGTTAAGGCTATTGGTTTTTGGCACTTTGGACAGGTTCTCAATGAACCCAAACAATCCATAAGCAATCCAAAACATCAACCACACTTATCGAATCATATTAGCATGACTGAATCACAATTGAACACATTCATATACCCATTGGTTCATAGTTGAGATCATACCAATAGTCATGTATTAATAGAATTCACCACATATCACATGCATCAATCCCTATATATTCATATACATACTCCACCATTTAAAACAGTGCTAGCATTCAATTTCAACTTATGAATAACGCATGCTAAAATCAAATATAAACCAACAACCCTCTAACAACTTAAGTACGTGATTATATGCACCAATGCACATTAATATAGCACTTCACACCTCCTATGCAAGAATTTAAATTTATATTGATCTACATGCATTCACCAATAAACCAATTCTCAACATGTGACTAACCCAAAGGAACATTCAAATTCATAGAGACTTACAACATAACCCAATCATACTTCCAACTCATGCCACACACTAGCTACTCGAAACTATCAAGAGTTTATTCATGCATTTTAAAGACTTCCAAGCCAGCAATCATGAGTAACATATATCTCTAGCTACTGACCTCCAAATCAAATCTCCACTGTTAAAAGTGAAGAACTACATGTTATGGACCACCTGTCAAAATTTCACCTAAATTGGACAGTTAACGAATCGGGAAATACAGTTTTACAAAAACTACACAGACTAGAAAAATGGTGGTGCCTAGCGCCAAAAAATCAGGAACTTGGCGCCTGGCAGTACAAAACCAGCTCCTAGCGATACCTGCTCAACGAAAATACGAAAAATAGCATTTTTTGTGAATAGAACACCAACACACATCGTCTAGCGACAGCTCTTCACCGCCAAGCAGTTCTTATTAGAAACCTAGAAATCTAGTACAAATCACATGTGTCGCCTGGCGGGTCTTCAACGTTGCCAAGCGGTTTCTGGAAAATTCAAGAAACTCGAACATAATTGCAAAATTTACGAGAATAAAGGCTTCACATACAATTCATACAACGTGTAATTAAATCACAACATGTATTTAAGAGGTTCAACTCCCCTAACCTTGTATTCCTTGCTCCAATTGGAAATCCTAGAGTCCTTCTTGCACCACAAGTGATCTAGCTCCAAGTCTTTCTCTAACCTTTGTGGAAAAGTCTCTCTACACTTTTCTTTCTCGCGTTCTTGTGCCCTCCAGAACTCTCCCTAACAATCCACACAAAATTCCACTCTTCCACACTCCTAACTCTCCTTCCTCTCACAATTATTAGCCTAATAATTGTCAAGGCTACTAGTGTTTCTAGGTTTTCTGACAGCTACTAGTGTTTCTAGGTTTTCCCTACCCTAGGGGAACCTAAAAAAAATATAATAAAACACAAACAAGTCAAGGCTAAATTGTACTAGCCAAGGTTCAAACCCACAACAACTTAATTATCAAGACAATTGCCTAACCATTCAACCCATTCATGTTTCATGATAATTCCTATAAATATAGGATTATATTATCACTTATCATGATCAAACAGTTTATTATTAAAATAATAAACAATTAAAAATACACACAATTAGCATACACAAGACTTGAACCCAAGTCCTCTCACATAACCAAGTACTCTCAACCACTTGAGCTAGTACTATTCCACATCATGCAAGCTAGCATTAATTGTCACAAAGACTCCCACTACTTGCATTTATTAATTAATTATTTATTTATTTAATTAATTAAATTTTTTGGGTCTTACATAGTCAACGAACTACAGAAGGCAATATTATTCAGGAAGTTGGATTGGATTTGGGAGTCTACAGAACGTCTAGAGAAGTGGATTTTAAAATAACAATTTCCAGCATAGTATAACACAGAGATTTTGTCTAACTTACTACCATAGAAAGATCTTAAATATTCCCAACCTTAGATAATCATTAGATTATGAAAATTCATGTTGTATGTAACCTGATGAACATTAAGGTCGTCATCAATAATGGTCCATTGTGAACCGATTTCATTCTGAATTCGTATTAGGAACATTCGATCAATATGTCCAAATGCCTTGTCAAAGAAAAAATTTCAAAACAAATAAAAAGCATATCGATGGTAAAATATGATAATGTAATTAAAAAAGATAAGCACCTGACCGTTGATAAACATAGTAATGAATCTTGCCATAACTTCAGCATAATGTATAGATTGTGGAGTTTGCATTGATTCCATGGTGAATAGTTTGGTAATAGAAGAAGATTAGTTAGAGAAGAAGATTTGTAATAAAAGAAGATTGGTAAGAGAGAAGAAGATTAGGAAGACAAAAGAAGATCGATAATGAAGAAGTACGAAATTGATAAACATTAGGAGTATAGATAATATAAAGACAGGACGATAAAGATAGGTATTCCAACCGTCAGAACTGTTTCTCATGATGGTTCAAATTTAACGCATCTCATTAGGAACTAAATAATTTCATTTAATATTATATAAAACAAAAAAAATTGATAGAATATATATATATTATAATATATATAACCATAGGTATACTTATTCCAAAAGTCAGACCTTTAAATCATGATGGTTTGCATTAATTGTGTGTACTTGCCAAGTAAATAGTTAAAATATATATTTAATTAAATCTTAAATATAAAAAATATATATAGATCAGAAATAGATTTGCCCTTTTTTTGTTCTTCAATGAGTTCACTAAACCATTTCACATAAAATCTTCATGGATATCCTTGCCTCAATCAGGTAATGAATCTCACACAAAAAAATTGATCCAACAGGTAAATAAGATAGAGAAAATAAGTTAGATATTGCATATGGTAGAAGAAGAGAAAATCGGACAAAAGAAGAAAAGCAATGAACTTTTTTTGCCTTCTTAAATCAATTAAGGAATCTCAACAAAAAAGATCGGTCCAATAGAAGAATAATAAATAAAAAAATCGAGAAAAGAAAAGAACAAAAATGAATCTCAACAAAGAAGAGAAGTTCTTACCTTTCTAGTGTTCTAAATCGTATTCATTAATCTGAGAGCAAAATACCATCCAACAGAGAAATACAACAAAAAAAAAAAGTGGTTAAATATGGTAGAAGTAAACAAAATCAAGAAAAAGAAGAGCAAAAGTGAAAGAGAAGAAAAGAAGATGTTACCTTTTTGACGTTTTGTTTTTTGGTGTTCTTCACGGTGATCATAAATAGATTTGCCCTTTTTTTTGTTCTTCAATAAGTTCACTAAACCATTTTGCATAAAATCTTCCTGGATATCCTTGCCTCAATCAGGTAATGAATCTCACACAAAAAAAATTGATCCAACAAGTAAATAAGACAGAGAAAATGAGTTAGATATTGCATATGGTAAAAGAAGAGAAAATCGTACAAAAGAAGAAAAGCATTGAGCTTTTTTGGCCTTCTTAAATCAATTAAGGAATCTCAACGAAAAAGATCGATCCAACAAAAGAATAATAAAAAAATCTAGAAAAAAAGAACAAAAATGAATCTCAACGAAGAAGAGAAGTTCTTACCTTTATGGTGTTCTAAAAGATATTCATTAATCTGAGAGCAAAATACCATCCAATAGAGAAATACAAAAAAAAAAAGTGGTTAAATATGGTAAAAGTAAAAAAATCGAGAAAAAAAAGAATAAAAATGAAAGAGAAGAAAAGAAGACGTTACCTTTTTTATGTTTTGTTTTTGGTGTTCTTCACGGTGATCATAGATCTTAGAGCAAATCATCAATCCAACAAAGAAATACAACAAAGAAAAGTAGATCTGAAAGAAAAACATTCATCCAATAGAGAAATACATCAAAGAAAAGTAGATCTGAGAGTTCAACATCCATCCAACATAGAAATACAACAAAAAAAAGTAAATCTAAGAGCAAAACATCCATCCAACACAAAAATAAAACGAAAAAAGTATATTTGAGAACAAAAAATCCATCCAATAGAGAAATACAACAAAGAAAAGTACTTAAATATGGTAGAGGAATGAAAAAATTCAGAAAAGTTGTTACCTTTTTGGTGTTCTTGATGATGCTTATGAATCTGAGAGCAAAACATCAATCCAAAGAAAAGTAGATCTGAGAGCAAAACATCCATCGAACAGATAAATACGACAAAGAAAAGAAGTTAAATATGGTAGAAGAACGAAAAATCGCATAAAGTTGTTACCTTTTTGTGTTCTTCACGGTGCTCATGATTCTAAGAGCAAAACATCATTCCAAAACAAAAATAAAACAAATACAAAGTAGATCTGAGAGAAATACATTCATCCAACAGAGAAATACAACAAACAACATTAGTTAAATATGGTAGAAGAAAGAAAAAACACATAAAATTTGTTACATTTTTTGGTGTTCTTGACGATACTCATGAATATGAGAGCAAAACCAATCCAACACAAAAATAAAACAAAAAACAGTAGATCTGAGAGCAAAACCGATATCCAAAAGAAAAGTTGTCTCAGAGATGGAGGACGGAGAGTGATGGAGTAAGAGAGAAGACGACTGAGCGGAAGAGTAAAATGAGAGGAAATGAGGCTGAGAGGAAGAGAGAGAGACAGAGGTCAAACCTGCTTTTGTTTCAACTGTCAATAAATCACCAAATGACATGTATGTGGTTTTCGATTGTGATAAACAAATTTGAATGCTTTTGTTCAAAAAATAATAAAATATTCAAATGTTCCTTATACTAGTGTTATAGCCGTGCGTACGCACGGGTGGTGTGTTTTTTTTTTAAATTTTGTATTTGTAAAATAAAAAAGTATTAATTATTTATTGTAATTAATATTTTTTCATATATAATTATATAATATTATTGTTCATACAAATAATAATAATAAATATTAGAGTTAAATATTATTAGAATTATGATCAATGTAATTTTAATTTTTGTCGTTATGATTTTTAATGGAGTAATTTAAAATTGGTTACAAATAATTTTAAATACTTTGTTACTTGGAATAAAAATATATTATATTTTTTAATAGATTATTTTAAAATTTCTTACAAACAATCATAGATATTTTGTCAGATGGAATAACAAAATATTATGTTTTTTAAATTGTTTACTAATAAATAAATTGGTTACAAATAATATCATGGTTATTATTATTGTGATATTTATGTATTAAAATGTTACATGGTTAATGGTTACTATAATATTTGGAGGGATATATTAATTAAAAGTTTAAAATAGGTACAAAAGTGAGGAATTGTTTTTTTTTTATATTTTGGAATACAAAATCACAAACATTGAAAGTAATATATGAAAAAAAGATGTTTTAAAAGGTAAAAAAATTGTTTGGTGGATTTGTTTGCGTTCAAAGAAAAAGTTTAACCCCGGATGAAAAAGGAAAAGACAACTTCATAACTGTATCAAGAAGATTGTGCAAGATTTCCAAGATTTGTTACGGTGATTTGATCTGGACAAATAAGTTTATTTCCAAAATTTGTTATCGTGATTTCATCATAGAAAAATAAGTTTGTTTGTATATAATATAAAATGCATTGGATTGGAAGATGACCGTTAGTTCAATATTTTTATAATTATTATTATATTTAAATAGAAAAATTATATTAAGTGTTATAATTATGTATAATTATATATAATATTTAAATAAATAATTTGATAATATTTAGATGTAAATTTATTTGCTTTAAATTATAAAATTGATTAGTGATGTGTAATTAAACCATATAAAAGGTTGAGGTAGAGTTTACATTTTACATGTAAAATATAGACATAAGATATTTTAGGAATCCGAACAAAATAATAATAAGAAGAATAATGATCACAATAATGATAATGATAATTATTATAATACTAATATAAAATAATTATACTATTATCAGTAACATTAATATTAATAATAAAAGTAATAATAATATTGAATATTTATTAATACTAATATTTACGCTAATACTACTAATATAAATAATAATAATTCAAATAATAATAATAATATTATGGATCCCGTAAAAAAGAATAATAGTATGAAAACAATTAAATAACCAATCACAAGTATTCTTAATAATAAATAATATTTATTTCAGAAAAATAATAATAATAATAATAATTTTTAATAATAATGTTAATAATAATACTAATGAAATACAACTAATAATAATAAGTAGTAGATGGTATTGAGATATATGCATGTGTACAATTATTATTATTTTTTAAATTATATTAAGAAAATTAATATAATTATAAATAATATATTTTTTTTTACTAATATATAATTAAAGAATGAATGTTAGTTGCGCACACATACGTATATATAACTTGTAATTTAATTATATGTCTTAGCCTATGAAATTATTTTTAAAAGTATACTTTGTATGATCTATATAATATTTTATGATTAGATTAGATAAATTAAAGTTAACTCCTTTATACCTAAATCCTATGCAAATGATCCTAAGAAAATTTCTCTGGTCAATTAAATGTCAGAAAAATTTCTTCGGTCAATTTTTATCCCGCAAAAGAAAAATATTTTACATTCATATCTATCTTTTAATTGTAATTATTATTAGAACGCCATGAAAATATGATAATTTTGGAAAACATGTGACTTTGTCACTTTTCTTAGTAAAAATTTCCTATTACGTAATTCAAATACACTTTATTGTGCTATAATTAGATCTTCAATCCAGATCTGTATCTTTCATTATGCATGCTCTATAAAATATTTTTTAAATTAAATAGATCTACTCTAAAGTATAATGAAAACAACACTTTAATATTAAATATATTCACAGTAAAGTACAATAAAAATAGTGATTTAGGAGAAGAAAAAAAAACTCCTAGCCAACTTTAGTTAATGCCTCGAAGAATGCACCCACAGTTACATGATCAAGATTGATTGGTCGATTTATGATGAATTAATGATTGCAATTTATATGCATCAAAACGTAATGAGAGTGTGGAATTTAAGGGAATTTGGCTTGAGTGTAACTCATTTTTGTTTTGTTAAACTTTCTCCGATCAATGAATTGTGCTTTAGATTATTAGGGAGGAATGACCCATGTGTTTGCATATTAGCAGGGAAATGTAGTCTAAAATCTATCGTATTTTTTTGTGAAGAAATTATTGTGATAAGTTAATCTTGAATAAAGTGTAAGTTTTTTTTATTTTTGTTTTTCTCTATCATGATTTTAGTGTATTTTGCCATGATTTTGTTATTGTTTATTTTTTACTTTAGCAAATATTCCATGTGATAATAAATGAAATATAATTTCATAATGAAATTTTATTTGAGACTATAATTTTATATAATTTACTATTAAATTTAAATAAATATATTGTAGCAAAAATTAAATATTAAATTTAAAATTTATTTACGAATTTATAAATATTAAATAAAGATTTAAATAGAATCAAATATATTATCCTAATTTAACTATCAACATTATCTATATAACTTTTGCTATGTTGGCTTCTTGACACGTCTCATAATATCTCTAAGACTATTTACCATTAATGATATATAGAAATAGTTTAAACATATTAGTTTATTACTAATAACAATATTAATAATACTAATAATAATATTAATAAGGCCAATTCTAATTTCAATGTTGATAATAATAACAACAATAATCATAGTCATAATTATATTAATAATAATAATAAAATACAAATAATGATTATAGTAATAATTATAATGTAAATCATCTTGGAACTCCATTGAAGTTGTGGAGAAAAACCTATGATACAACAATCCACCATATTTGAAGTCCTTCAATTACTCACCCAACTTTATATTTTGGAAACAAAAGAACACATAGTGGAAAAACTTTTCCTAATCCTGACAAAATCTTTCAGATATATATACTTTATTTCATTCCATACCTCTTGAAAAAAAAACACATAGTTGGAACACTTTTATTGTATTTGATTTTTTTATCTTAATTTATATTAAAATATTAATGTAATATTCTTATATTCAAATAAATAATTATGAGTAATTTTTATATATAAATTTTAATGATATGAGAAAAAGATAAGTAATTAATTATGAGTACTTTTTATATTATATATTAAATAAAATTAAA
>Ga0214544_1000975_pt1 | contig 57093 bp, 22 predicted proteins | sample CNSS3metaG_FD_160074 | JGI IMG/M metagenome (GOLD analysis project Ga0214544, IMG submission 160074) | Root nodule microbial communities from cowpea collected in UCLA plant growth center, Los Angeles, California, USA - CNSS3 | ecosystem: Host-associated > Plants > Roots > Nodule | place: USA... | reverse complement strand
TATATATATATATATATATATATATATATATATATAAAACAATGTTTATTCCCCTCTTCCTCATGAGACTAAATAATAACAACATGCTCTCACCAAGATTAACAACTTCTCCACTACTAATGCCATCTCAGCATTAGCCCCTTCTTCCTTTTACGCTCTCATATACCCTCCACGCCTAAGGTGTCTCATGCCCTCACGGACCAAGGGCTCTTTCGGCCCACAAACTTCTTAAGCTCCAACAACAGATGGAATGGCTTTCCGACAACTTTACTATGATTCGTTTACTCGAAATAAAGTGACTAGTTAATTTTAATATTTTATATTCTATTTTAAACAGACTTTGCTAAAAGTTTTTTTTTCTTAAAAAAAAATATTAGTACGTCTTTAAAGGCATTATTTACCACAGAATCTCTCTTAAAAACTCCCTTCAATTACTTTATTACCATCTCTCTTCTCCCTTTGACAGGACTAAAACCCACACTATCTATACTTTTCAAAAAAGTGCTGCACCCATTAACTTTTGTAAAAAGACACTATCTATACTTTTTATAACGTTTGAAATGTGTAGAGTGGCGTCAACGTGGGAAACCGTTTGACACTGCTATAGTTCAAACACGAGACGTGTTTGCCCTTCATAAAAAATGAACATCCCGTCGTTCTGCTAGCACAACTGCCCGCTGCAATCCTCCTTTTCTTCAGAACCTCCTCACAAACTTTTCCATCCACTACAATTTGTCTTCCTCTGTTTCTTCCAGCCTCGACTTTTTGCACTTGCACAACTCCCCGGTGTTTCTAGCAGGTACATGAGAAGAACAAGAAACAACCCACTCGTTCTTGGGTCTCTCCTTTATCTCACTCAAGGTCCGACCACAAAGTCCTTTGTCCTCCTCAAGTTCAATCCTCCACTCTCCTGTTAGCACCACCAATCCCTCCAACAATCGCCATCATTGCCACCCTTCTGATGATTATTCCCACTATCAATGGTGATCATATCAAAACACCAACGAAACAATGATGAGGAAAATGAAGAGGCAAACAATTTTCTGACCAAAAACATGGAGCAGCAATGTTTCCATGTTTCTTGCATTTCTGTTAGCATAATTACTGTTGTGTAGTTAACACAGGAACCAAAATGACTGTTGGGTTTAAGAATGAGGGACAACCTGAGGACCAGTTTCTATCTATTAGGAACCAAAGTCAAAATGATCGAACACCCCAACTTTCCACCCTGATCATACGAAATAATTTGCACCTTAAAAAATGACTCATTAACATTAAGAAATATTTTTATACCTCCTTCGCTAACTGCTGCAGGATGTCGATAATTTCAGAGAAATCGGGTCTCAGTGTTGGATCTTGCTGCCAGGATCTCTCAAGAAGTTCAACAAATTTTGGATGAGTGTTCTTGGGGATGGTGGGTCGCAAACCCTGAAATTTATTTACAGTTATAGTAACAAAGAATCACTACCTACTCAACACACATATTTCCATTTAATCATGTAAACCGCTATCTTAAATTTCCAGATGCGACAAGACATTAATCGGTAGCTTATCCTAAAACTCAAGTTTAAGAGAAAAAAGATTACCTTTTGAACCACTCCTATAGCTGCCTGTAGGGGGGTTAAATATTCGTATGGAAGCTGGCAAAAAAACCCAATAATTTACTTGAGGAAAACAAATACTTTAAGAATCTTAAGGTGTTGCAAATAAGAAATACCTTTCCAGTGAGCAACTCCCATAAAACAATTCCAAAACTAAATACATCAGCCTTGTGATCATACGGCTTGTGTTCTATAACCTTCAATACAGAGAAATCATGATAAGAAAATATACTCATAGTTATATCTCCCATCTAATTTAGGCACCAGAAAATATTTAAGAAAGGAAAACTACTAAACAGCAAATTTTAGTGACCTAGTACTGACATTCAGAGCTTGAGATTCATGAAACCTTCAAATTTGTTATAAATTTCCACAACGACGGGTACGCAAAAAATTCATCAATATAAGATGAACACTATTTAACATTTATTTAGGTCGAAAAAACAAGTTAAAAAAGTAAAGACACGTCACACTGTAACAGATAAACACACCATGGGTGTTAAAAGGCTGATCAATATAATGAAACTATTTGAATAACTTGATGATGGTAACATTAGAAGATCAGGTACCTCGGGAGCCATCCATCTATATGTTCCAGTTTCTGCTGTCATAACGCCAGACTGAGCTTTAACTCTAGCAACACCAAAATCAGCAACCTTTACAACCTGTAATGGAACAAATGCAATACTTTCAGTTCAGTATGCCCCGTTTATTCACCCATATTTGTGGTATATACCGTGCGTGTGTCTGTGTGTGTGGGTGGGGTGGGGCGTGGGCGCATAGCAGAAGAAGCATTGCATATAAATAAAGGAAACATCATACACAATTTTCGTCCATCAAAAGGTTGGCAGCCTTCAGGTCTCTATGGATTATGTTATGTTGGTGCAAGTAGTTCATCCCTTTAGAAATATCAATTGCGACTTTAAGTAGGGTAGGAAATTTAAAAAAGCCCTTCTGCTTATGTAGGTAGTCATACACACTTCCACCTGACATAAATTCTGAAAATTGAAAAGGATACAACCATTACGAGAAAGTAATTCATTCCACTTCAACCATTTTTAAGACCACATATATTTCATTACTCTTCAACAAAAAGTAATTCATTGAATTTCACCTGTCACTATGCATAAACGTGGGGGCTTGGTACATGCTCCTATGAATTGTACAACATTCTTGTGTCGAACCTTTCTGCAAGTTCCATTAGCGAGTTAAATATGGTAGATGCATAATATTTTCTTAAACAATGAGATAAAACTATAACTAATTTGCTTTTTGTATTCTTTTACCGTACCAAAAGACCAAAAAAAATTCAATTGCCTATAAGCCAACTAAATTAAAACTTTGCATATACTAGTATCAAGTTAGATAGGAAAGTAACTGTTAAAGTGCATCTGTAAACTGTTTGTGACTAAAATGTGCATTACCATAACTAATTTCAAGAAAGTCCACATTCAGGAGATACTTAAAGTCAATCTAATATCATTCATTAGTCAATTCCCTTTGTTTACATTAACTACGACTATTTTATACAGAATATATGAGGAGAAAATTTACAACCCTACAAAAAATCAGGTTCAGATTGTCGTATAGAAATGAAGATCGCAGGCAGAAATTCCACAAGGAAGTTGACACTAAATGTGAAAGGATTTGGGCCCTCTGAGTTGATAAATTGGTGACAACTGCTATGAAGCTCAACTTCACATCTAAAGACGGGGGATGTTGAATCCCAATCAACAATGGGAAAAACTAGTATACTCCAAAGGAGCACATAACATTGTTCCAAATATCATTATGTGAAGGACAATAGAATTGTTATGATCACAGATCTTTATAAATAAGTAGCGAAAATTCATAATTAGTAATATCAAGATTATATATTTATTATTAGGACCATTATTATTTATTCTAGTTTCAGAACTTTATTATTAAAGGATATGAAATCTCCTCTATTTATAGTATTGATTTCATTTTCTTAGTATAAATAAAACGCCCATATTTTCACAAGAATAAAAGGTTTCAACTCAATGCGCTTTATTTCTTAGTTAACAAGAATCATAGCATGTACAGTTTTGTATTTCTTACTCCCTCTTAGTACTAGTCAATATAACACAGTAGCGTAGAGGACCAGAGCTGCACTGCTACTGGAGTCAAATAGCTGAACAGTTTTTAATAAGATCCATTGGGCCCCCAATAACTGCTTTAGGAAGCACAACCATGGTTGTTTGGCTAAAATATTCCGCAAAATATTACCTCTGTTTTGACATCTATTCCTTCTCACCATACCCAGTTCACATTCTGTAAATTTATGTCTAACTTGGTATGTTCCTTTTCTATTAATTTCACCATCAAATTTCACTTGTTAATATCACTACTACGTTCATTGATCCTTGACTGACGATGATTGTGATGTGTGTACTTATTATTTATCAAGAATTTCTTTAATTGTGCGTATTAATTCGTTTTTAATATTTTATGTGGAGTGTATATACTATTTAGTGTTATAGTAACGTTTAAAATAGAGGTCATCCATTCCCACCATAGTGCAAGCCCGTACATGATCTCTACCAGAGATTGATAACTATGCACTCTACCAAAATTGAAAGTTTTAGTCACAAATTCACCTTAATTCCTACTATAAAGTTGTACAATCTTGATGAGCAGACTTTTGACATGGTCAACAGTTAAATAATTTTCGAAATCAAATTCTGAAATCCAGTCTCACAGGTAGATATACTTCAGATGCTCACAACACAAATTTATTAAAACAAACCTCATGATATAGACTTCTTGGGCAAACTCTTTCTGCAGTTCTGAGTTTACATGCTCAGGCTTGAGAACTTTGATCGCTACTTCCTGGCTACAGTATACACCTTTAAATCTGATTGAATTAAAAATAACCAGATAATTAAAAAGTGAATTGATATATGCAATCAGTGAGAACATCTGACAGGAAGTAATAAAAGAAATGCATATTTCTCAGCAGCTATGTACTCACAGTTCACCATATGACCCAGATGCAATTTGAGTTCCATATTTCAAATGTTTAGGATTTATTTCCCAAACATCTGTCCCATCATTTGGTATTGTCAAATGATCCAGTTCGCTTTTCATCTTTGCTTGATCAGGCTCATCAACAGAAGATACAGATTGCGGACTGGACCTCACCTGTCTCTGAGAGCATTGTTCAAATTAGAGTGCACTTATCGAATATCGGTCAAATTGACTCTAACTGACATTTAGAAACACAGTATAGGGTCCAATTTACCTCAATCTTCTTCAAGACTTCTCTTTCCAAAGCTGCTTTAAGCTTTTCTGTTTCCTGTTTAAATGCCAAATAGTCAAGCCGTGCTTGATAAGCTGAACCTCTAACAATAATAAACATTAAAAAAGAGAATGGAAGTGATGGAAAAAAAAAGTAACATAACAAGGTATTCCATAATGCTTGAGAAGTAAAAAATAAAGCCTTCCAGAGAAAATAATCAGTTAGGCTTTGTGGTTATGAACTGGTGCTTGTGAACTCAAATACAGTTGCTACAACATAGTTCATATGAATTAGAACTATGTTTTTAAAAATAGATATGGTGTTAAATGACATCAAACTTTGAAATAACCTTCTCCCTTTTCTTAACAATATGTATCCATCAAAACAAACTTATAGCAAATGATTATCAGCATACCTCATAGGGCCATCCTTCAACAACAAATACATCTAATGAGTAACCATCAGTTGTGGAAAAGGCGTGTGCTTCTTGGATGTTAAGTCCAATCTCAGCAAGCAAAGCAGTTAACTGCACAAGGAGCAAGACATTTCAGTTACCACGTGGGATTCAAAGTTAGTCCAATTCGAGATTATCTAAGTGGGGTGATTGATTGTTTCTAAGCTATCTTAAATGCCTGTTCGATTCGAGTCAAATGCTAAGCAATGCTAATTTATCCAGTTACCAATTTAAGAATAAGGTAGTACTAATTATTATATTTTTATTATAAATATGACAAATCTATTACTAAAGATTGGGTATTTAGCAGCAACTACAAATTAGGGATTCAATTTGTTCTTACATATTTGGACTCAACTTGAATGGCATCAACATTTTGAGACTTGACCCTTTTCGTCCTTCATGGTTCTTGATGCAACCTTGTTGTCCACCCTCCAAATATTTGACTATTATTGCCCATGGGTTTTGAATGCAAGTGTAATCTCTTGAAAGTTTAAGTCCATTTAAGAAGTGAACTAAACAAGTTGACTGATGTCACAACGGACCGCGGCGAATGTATGCTTAAATGGATGGGCCAGCCCGTGTACCCAACATTACCTGCACCTAAATTTCCCATTTCCACGTTTCTATAGATATAAGGGTTCAGACCACTCAAATACTTCCAAGGAATTGACTTTGCCCAATTCTCCTCTACTATTTCCATTACCCAACAAAACTATATAACACATATTTTGACTAAGACTGATATACTTGATTGTCATCCTAATAATACTCCTACGGATTCAATCTCGTGCTTCTTTTAGGTTATGGGGAACTGTTGAAAAATCCAAGATACCGGTGTCTTGTGTGGGAACTCAACTCTCTTACTACCAGAGCGAACATCATATTTGTAGCTACAGTGGTAAGTCAATTTTTTAGTGCCCCTATGATAGCCATTAGGATCTTCATAAGTATGTTTTAATACATTAAAATTTACCCGGATGGGACTGTGCTTAGTCAGGAAAAGGACAATACCAAAATCATTTGTTACTATTACACTAACTTGGTAGGATTATCAGCAAATAAGGGATCCACTTCAGCTATTATGTTCTTATTGGAGTAAATATGACATCACGGAGAAGTAAGAAGCATAACATAGTTGCTAGATCCAATGCCAAGCTGAATATTTTGTTGTGGCAGCGACTACATGCCAGATTACACTGTTTAAGCAACTTTTCCGACATCTAAAATTTGAGGATATCCAATAAACGACACGTATCTATGGCAAAAATGTTGCCGTTCAAATGGCACCAAATTTAGTCTTCCAAGAAGAGACTAGACATGTACAAATAGATCGCCACTTTGTAAGAGAGAATGTGCTTTTAGGGGAAATAAAAAAATAACTTTGACGACTCTAATAACTAATTGGTTAGAGCATGTTGAATCCCTTAAAAACTATTGTTTTGATGACATTGGTAACAAGCTTGATTCATATGACATATGTTCCAACTTGAGAGAGATAGTTAGATAAGAAAATTTAATATTGGTTAAAGTATTGAAATATTTATTAGCAGAAATCAAATATGTAGTTACTACAATTGGGGATTTAATTTATTCTTATGCATTTATGAATGATTCATTGTTATACTGTAATACATCATTCTATTGTTCCATAATACAACATCAAATATATTTTCTACATATGGTTATCAGAAAGATATCAAATACCTGGCTAAGAAGCTTTGGCTTGTCATCTGTTGAGATGGTGATTTCATGCATGGGTCTGCATTTTTAGAACACAAATGCTTAATAATTCAAAGTAAACATCAAAATTATATTAGAACATTTGACAAAAAACTGCATAAACCATTTAATTGTTATAAAGGCACCACACATCCTACAAGTTCAGATAGGCATATGTCTTTTACAGGATTAACCAAAGGAAATACAAATAATATTATCATCACACCTCGACCTCAAGAAAGCCAAAAAATCATAACAATATTAAAAAGCATATACATATGAAAGCTACAAGTATCACAGACCAGCTGGGTTACATGTTCATATCCACAGCCATATAAATAGAAAAGCATATGTAATTTAGACTCTACGTCATCATTCAAAGAAATTTTCCATGCCTAGTTTCTAAATTATTGAGTGCAGCTTGCAGCAGAAGTTTCACCGTGAATATTGAAAATTGGCATGTACAGATTGTTCCTCCTCTATGTCTTCAGAACTATTTGCTTCAAGAGCCAATGCTTCAAGATTAGGAGAAGAACCAAAAGCAGGAGGTGGATGTATACTAGAACGTTGAAAAGAAGAAGAAAAATTAGAATTGAAGAATGCAAGCATCAACCCTGGTTAACTAAATCAGTATTGCTTTATGCAGACCCGTTTCCGTCCTTTGTGATAATGGCACCCAATAAGTAACTAGAAATTCGTGAAATATATAAGAAGTGAGAAAATAATACCTCTGTCTGCTCGAGTACTTTGAAGAACTTTGACCAGATTCTATCCCAGGATCATCCAATTCAGAAGCGTCTGCTGAGTTTCCATCAGATATGGGATGAACCTGCACGAAGATTCCAATACCAAAATAATATGACCAACACGGACTGAGGTAAAGGACATGAATCACAACACCCAAAAAATTAAAATTAAAATTCAAAACAACTTCAATCCAGCAGGAAAGAACTTAATCATTACAAAATATAGGCATGATAAATGAATTTTGACTGCAAGGGACAAATCAACCAAACAAATCAAGGTTGATTTGCTGATAAAAAATATTCCTCGACATTCTAATCATACAATAACCTAATAGATTTTTACAATATTAATCATGTTGGTATGCAGAGAGTGGCTCAAATGAAACATCCACAATGCTACATGAAGACAAACAAGTTCAAATTCACGAGGTACTTTAATTCTTCGATGAATAATGTAATTAGAAAAATCAAGCAATGTTGAGTTTAGAGTCCTCGACCATCATAGATCATACAACTGTAAATTGTGCCACGAACCATATGCACAAATTAGAAGCAAATGCTATTTCAGGTACTGACCACAATTTCACAATTAAACTAACATTTGTAATCATCCTTTTTTTCTTAAAGGTTCCCCTACTCATCACTACGCGCAATCAAACCAGCTTCAGACCACATATTTTAGTAGAGACGCAAATTAACCTTTCTTAATCTTAGATACATTTAAATTATTCCAGGATGATTCGGTGGAGATCCTGAAAGAACTATGGAGTAATCCTATAAAATCAAAACAATTTCCTTTGATTCTAGTTCAGCAAGAGACTGAATTGTGTTAAGTATGTTGCATTGCTGGCAGTGCGTGTATTTGTTTGCCGTTGTATTTGACCAAAATGGCTCCCTCCTGACTCCAGACAGATAGAAGACTTTTTTAATGACTCGGAAATGTTTCACAAAAAAATAAAATCGTTCACATGCAGGAAGTCCAACAACACCTACAGACTGCAGACGCATTTAGTAATGTATTAGCATATAGATAATAACATGCAAGCCTAATTGCAACATGAACATTTCATATAGTTATCCTCTGCAGGAACAAAAAGATCCACTCGGAAATGACAATTAAGAAGTCGACAAGGCACAGCCAACAACAATGCTGCACCACGTGAAAGCACTAAAAAGCGAAAACTGAAAAAAAATGAGCTAACAGCATGAAGAATACAGCAGTGTCGCCCATAATGAGTACGGATCATGTCACCTGAACTAATCTAACTTCAATTGAAGGCCTATTAGCAGGATCATGCGCCAACTGCAATAATCTCTTGTGCATAAGAACATCAGCCGCCCTTTCCACATTCACATCCAGCGCGTACCTGCATTACAGAATAACCTCAAATCTATCTCCAACGACAAAAATCGCAGACCTAATCCAACACATGACACCAAACAAAACACAATCACAACAAACATTCACTAAAATCGAGTGTCTCCCGTGCGTACGGATTCAGGACAAGCAGGGAAGGTTAATTCTACTACGCAAGTTCACGCTTCAAACAAAATCAATCCACCGCCAAAACCTCACGTAAACAGACTCATAAAAAAGTAAATAAAATAAAACTCCAACAAAACGACGAAGAAAAGAAAACGAGATTTATACATAGAGATAAAAATGAAACACGTATGGGAATGGTAGAAGAATAATTAACGTAGTTTGCAGCGAGTATTTTTAGAAGAGAAGAGAGAATGCAAGGAGAGGACCGTGTGGGAAGGCGATTGAAGTGAGCCCAAAGCTGATCGTTGAAGCCAGGTTGCATAGCCTCTTCGTGGCCGGAATCTTTCAAGCGGCGAAGAATCTCATTGTAGACCTCGACCTTGTGGCGCTGCTGACGAGTTTGCGCCGGCGAGGAGGTGGACGACGTCGTATGGTGCTGCACTCCGCTGCCGCAGCTGTCGTTGCCCTCCGTCACCATCATGGCCATGGAACGACGTAAAGGGCGATGCGATTGGGTGTTTCACATGAAACAACGCGCACACAGTGGTGCTTTTATTGCGAGGGATAGACTATGCGGACCTCACCTGGGTTTGTTATAATCCACTACACACGTATGCGGAATATGGATTATGGATTATGGATTATGCAAATTGGAACGGATACGCAGAATTTCAAAATAATCCATAGTAAAAATTAAGTGTTCATTCTTTTTGTTATTGTTATCGTAATTAATTCTAATTATTATAATTGATTATAATTAATTATAATAGTAAAACAAATAAGAATAATAATAATAATTCAAGTACCTTTCTCTTTCTTCTTTTTCCCATCTCCAACCTACCAATATTATCTATTTTTGTTTTTTTTGTATGGATAAACATGTTACATGTGTATTGTTAGCTTGTACTTACAATTAATGGGTCTTCCCCTTTCGTTTTTTTCTATTCCCTTAAAATCTTCTGTTATTGTGTGATTGTGATGTGTAAGTGTAAGATGCATGTGTGTTTAAGTTGTATGTGGCCGTGATGGTGGAATGGTGAACAGCTTCCAGGATAGGGAATCAGAGCTTTTTTTTTCGCACACCAACCACATATACATGAGTTCTTTTAACTTCATAAAAAAGTACTTTTTTAACTTATCAATATAAATTATATAAAAATATATACGCTTAATAAAAAATCTTATACCATGATTTTAGTATTTTCACTTAATTATAATATATTACCATATTTGAAAAATGATATATTGTGTAAAAAAAAAAAAAAAAGTAGCGTATACATGTTTTGGAGCAGTCGCTCTGGAGGCTGAAACTGCGATTTCAATTTGAATTTGATGAGCACCACCTGTTTGTGTTTGTGTTCGTGTTCTCAACGAATGTTCTCCAACTCCACGCATTGTTATCAGAAGTTAAAAACGGAAATATAACCTGATAAAATATTGGTTGGAACACTACAAAGTGAGAGAGAATGAAGTGGCGCATTGTGGGTGCTTACTCATTTGGATAAGCATAAGCCCCTCTTGAGAAAACTCAATACTACCCTTCTCCACAAATTATACTTCACCAAAAGCTAGATTAGATCTCGATATATACACCATTTTAATATATTGAACTATTGTAAATATGATGACAAATGTGAACATGATTAGATCTTTAGATTCAAACTCATTACCCATGATGGGACACTGCAAAATATGGGAGGGTGGTGCTGCATGAAGATTAAAAAACTTAGAGCAAAATTTGTGTTGTGTATGTATGTGCCATTAAAAAACCTGAGTATATAGTTGGATTTGTTTTCCTTGTTGGTAGGGACCAAATTTGGCAAATGCCTATAATGTGGTGTGCATATATATTTTTTTCTTCCTTTTTTAGTGGTGATAACTATGATTTGAATGAGGATTTTTAAATGTATTATATAATTTTATTTTGATCACATATGCGTGTGTTGTCACACCCTCTTCAATGTAATTCGTAAGCATCACATACGTGGATGGTGTGTGTAACATAAAATAATAACACCACTTCGATTTTTTACATTCATGACAGAGACACAACAAGTAATTTGAATATGAAACTGTGTTGTTGGTCATATAAAATGAAGAAACAACTACACGAAACATTCTTTTCACTATCTTTCACTGGCATGAGGAGAAAAAAAAAAGACGATGAATTTGGTCATTTTCGGAAACTGTTTGAGGATCGTTCTTGTTCCTAAAATGGAAGGAACAAGTTGACCCTTGATTAGCGAGGATTACGCCAATCAACTTAAAGAAAATTATCTTATTGATTATAAACGTTAAAAAAATGGTGGGTCTCACGTTCTTAGGTTATAGTAATGTGGAAGTTTGGAAGTTGAAATTAATTAGGGTAACGAGAATTAGTCACGTGGGATGAGGAAACCCGAAGTCACAGATGCTGCGAAAACACGAGGTTTACCCACGCCACTCACACCGGCACACATGATATTCACATTCAAGGAACCATCATTTGCCAGCGTGGAAAATAATTATTCTGGAAAATAATTATTCTAGGACTAAGAAAGTGTTTTCACATGCAAGAATATCCCTGAATTATACCATAGTACGATTCAGAAACTCAATTTTTTTTATTTGTATTACAACCATTAAATGATTTGTTTTGACATATCTACTATTTTTTTTTATTAGTTTCGGATTCAAACTCTTTGCAATTAAAAAATCATATTTGTTTCGTAATCTTCCATCAAATATTGTCTTAAGATAAATGATATAGTCAAATTTCCATTCATAACTGTCTCGTTTTTTTCTAAGTTTGAAAGTGTTATGATTAAAAAGATTTTAAACCTTAGGAAATGAGCTTGAAAACCTTAAATTAAAACATTTAGGATGTGTTTTTTTTTATTTTATTTACATCTGTCTTTTTCTATAATCAAATACTCTTTTGAACTAATGATTTGTAAGCTAAAATTAGTATTTATATTTATAATTATGTGTCTTGTATCATTAATTTCTTATTTGATCATTATTTGATCATACTTACTCGTATTATAATGTGTTATATTATTCAATAAATTTATTCTAAAATTTGTATTTATTCTATATTTGCATAGCATAAATATAATTTTAATTTATTTATTACTATTTGTATCCTAATGTTCCTAATTAGTATAGTATGACAAGATTTTTACAAAAGTAGGTCAAAATTTCATCTATCATTACACAACCACAAAGTATAGAAGCTATAAAACTCACTTCTAATGTTAGACAAATTATAAAATATCGAGATCGAGAATATCATATTCTCCGCATATATTAAATTATAATCCGTGTCAAAAATATAAATTATTTTAATGTTTTCTATATCATAAAAAAACACTCTTGTGAAATAAATTAATAGTGCTGAGAGTATATTTTTTATATAGTTATTATTATTGAGCTCTATGATATGAGTCGTGGTCCAAATGTATACGAATTAATGCACAATTTTTTGGTAGTATTTTTTAAAGTTATTAGTTTGTTTAAATAATGTCTCAATTTTTTATAAAATTGATTGACCAAATTATGTTTTTGTTTAATCAATTTAATGGACTCTAATTTAGTTTTATTTGAAGTTGTAATAATGATTTAATTGCAATTTAGTCATAAACTCTTGGGAGACAAAGAGATGCATAGTTGAATGTTTTTAGGTGACTTTTGGATTGCCACAATTTTAGTTACAAGTTACAATTAGTCATTAAGTGGTGAGATCTTTAATAGCTTTAAGTGGGATTATAATTACACAACTAGAGTTATCAAAATGAGTTGAAACTCACGAGGCAACCCGGTTCACCATGGGTTCGGGCCGGGTTGGGTTAAAATTTGTTTATATGGGTTGATTTTTGACCCGACTCACCCGGGTTGAATCCGTGGTGAGCCGGATTGGCTCACCAACACACAAATAAAGGGTCACACAAGTGTTTTTTATTAAGTTGGACTATGCATTTGGGTCATATCAGGTTTTCTTTTAGCCAACATATAGATAATTTGTATTTTTTTGATTTTGGTTTGTATTTGAATTGTATTAAAGTTTATTCAGATTTTAATTAGAATTGTAAATTAGTTTTGACTGAATAAATAAATAAATAATTGTATTTTTTTTAATTAAGTGAACTCGTGAGCCAACCCGTGGTAGACCAGATCAGATTCAAATTTGTTTAGCTCGCTAGTTGGATTGACTCACTTGATGATCAACTTGTAATGAATCAAGCCGGATCGGATCGCGCTGCCATTTTGACAACTCTATACACAACAAAGTATACAAACTATATAAAACTCACTTCTAAGGTTAGCCAAATTATAAAATATCAAAGATCAAGAATATTATATATTAAAATGTAATCCGTGTAAAAGATATAAATTACTTTAATATTTTCTATATCATAAAAAAAACATGGGATAAACCAAACTCCTTCCACAAAATAACCAACTATTAAACCTGAAAACTAGTAAACCTATTTGGTGTGTAAATTCTTAACTGAAATACATAAAGATTATTTTAGCTTTAGCTTTCATTTATAAAAACAATGGTTTAATATTTTACTTTCGTTTATTTATTTATTTATATTCTTTTATAATAAAATTTATTTTTTCTTTTTAATAAATTTTTATGTGATAATAAATAATTGATGTAGATGTCAACATAACTTTCTATTTTTAATAGATTTTCCGGTGGTAAATGATTAATGAGAGTATCAATATAACTTGAAATATCAAAGTTCATAATAATATGAGTAGATGTTGAATATAACCTTAGAGATCATAAAAAGTATATGTGTCTTAATTTAACTAATTTTAAAAAGTCAAAATACAATATAAATATTAAAGACATTATAAGTCAATATAATCACTCTTCACCCAAACTTGTTATTAATAAATAAATTTTAAACTTAACTCAATTCTACAAAATCAATTTGTAAAATTAAATTTATATATATATATTAAATTGATTTTATCTGGTAAAAAATAATCTTTCAATTTCTCTCTCCCATAAAATCAAATCAATGTATACCTCTTACTTTTAGAAATCTTTATAAAACAAATTGACAACATATAAGAGGAATTTTTATTTTATTATTATATATCCATAAAGATACATCCACTAACATAATAATGAGTACATATTGAAATACCGTTTTACTATCATTTTTACATTGATTGATTCAATTGATAAAGGTATAATACAATTAATTCGTTTTCTTTTTTTATCTTAGGAGTTTTTTCTGTCTAGTATAAACATAAAAAGCTTTAAAATAATATTTATGATATTCTTAAGTTTAAAAATAAGTTTTTATGTCACTTTATCTTGAAAGTAATTGACATGACATATGTGAATTATCTTCTATTAATCACTATTTTCGATAGTTTATATAGTTAATTTGAGAATAAGGTTATCGTTTGACAAAGTAAAGAATAAATTCTATTGAAATATAAGATAGTGAGGCGGTAAAAAATATTTTAAATATACCACATATACCGTGCTTGATATGATATAATATATATATATATATATATATATATATATATATATATATATATATATATATATCTCTTATACAACTTTAGTGTTAAGAAAACATTATTTTAAATCAACTCTCCAATTTTAACATTACTTTTATTATATATCAATATGATCGAATCATGTACACACCATGTTCTTTTGAATTATCACTAAAAAAATTATTGAATATTTAAAATATAAAAAAATAAAAACTAGACCAAAAATCGTTTTTTTTTTTAAAGTCAAGACTAAAACTATTAAAGTTTAAATAAAAAAATATTATAGTTAATTAAAAAATGAAAAAAGGAAAGGTGACCCTTCAGAAGAGGAAGGGACGTTTTGGTTTTGGATGAGGTTGACAGTGCAACTACCATTACTTTAAGGTTTCCCCCTTTATCCGAATCTATATATTCAAAAGTCAAAATAACATAAGTTTTTATTACATCTTTTGGTTCTCTTGACTTTAAAAAAATATTAATATGTTAATATTTTTCTTTAAAAAAAATGATACATCTAATTTAAATTTTTAAAAATACTCTAAAAATATAGTTTAATGAATAAAAATTTTATTTACACGTTAATTAAAAAAAAATCCGATGAGTTAGCATTCAATACAAACCAATATGCCTACAGTAATTTTATTAACGAGAGAGTTTTTGATAATTATTTTTTCATTAAGAGTGTTTTTCAGTTAATATGCGATTCATTTTATTTTCCTCGTGAGATAATTAATGTGACATACAACTGTATTCAAATCACTATTTTTTTTATAATATTAAATGACATTAATTAATTATTCACGGGTCAAACAAAATGTCAAATGGTAGTTTAAGTTGTGCACAATAATATTATGATATAACGTCAACATAATACACTTAACAAAATTTATCAAATAGATGTTTTTTATCCATTTAAAAACAAGTAATAGAGATTAAACAAGTGATTTAAAGTTTTTTAAGAAATAAAAAGTAAAGAAAAATAATTTTCTCCAAAAGAAATTATAATTCATACTTTTTATGAAAAAAATAATTTCAAATTTTATACGAATAAGAGAATCTACATTAAAGTTTTCTAATTATACTGAAATTAAAAACACATTTAAATTTATTTATAAGGGTGAGACTTTTTTTTTCAATCTTCATATTCGTCGTCTTAAAAAAATACGAAATAAAAACGTTACTACCTGGACAATGGGTGGGAAGATCACGTTGGTCAAAAGAGAATATTAGTTTATTTAGGAAATTAAAGTATGCAGACTCGATTCAGATGATGGAGCGTAAATAAAAAGATTCGGATATTATAATTTAAAACTTAAAAAATATAATAACTTATCATCCAAAAATAATAAATGAGAGGAAGATAACCAAACCCTAGATACAACCTCAAAAGTATCGTATCATGTTTTATTGACTTGGTGCATTGTTGAGTTGGAAAAAGAAAAAATAACAAAAAATATGAATAAGATAAAATATAAATGTAATTTAATTTTAAATATTTTACAAAAAGTGAAATTTTTAATAAAAAAAATACTTTGTTGAGTATTTTAGCTATTTATATTTATATTTTAATTATTGTTTAATATTATAGATGGCAAAATTAATACTTTTATATTTTTGTTATTTTTTATTTTTTATTTCCCCTTCTAAGAATAATTTAATCTATACAGAAGAAGTGGGAGAGGTTGAAGATAGAATAAATAGGTTGATTAATTAATAAGCTGAAATAAACAAAATAGTTATCACTTTGTCGTATCAATAAAAATAATAAGAAATGTTTAAAAAAAGAAACAAAACTCAACCAAAAATTCTTAAATCTATAAAATAAAAATGAGAACAGCCAAATACAGAGATTAGGGAAAAAAATGTTCTTTTGTCTTCTTTATTCAAATTATTTATTTCAATTTTTGGTAATATGTAATGTCCAAATCAACTTGATTTTGTGGATATACTCTATATCTGTCTTTGTTTATATTTATGGAAAAAGTTTATGCACAACAACATAAAACATAAATATACGAGATAAACCTTCACGATTACAATAATATAATGTTATGATTTATATTCACAATCAGTGACGGAACTTGCACACGTAGGGTACCAAATTAAATTTGTTATATATATATATATATATATATATATATATATATATATATATATATAATATGAATGAATTTTTAAATTTATGTAATTCTAAAAACTTTAGAAATTTATTTTTTATTGTTTTGAAATTTTGGTTCTCATGAAATTTCTCCAAGTTTAGTTGACGTAAGTGTATCTTTTTTTATCTTTATCACAAACCTTCCTCTTTAAAAAAGAATCAATTTTTTTACTTCTTATCATAATCTTTCTAATATAAATTTATCACCTCTTGTCTATTTAGAAAAAATAAAATTTATGTTCACAAATCACAATTATCATTATGCAAAACATAATAAAACTCATACCACTTTAATTAAATAATCAACACGGTATAAATTCAAAACTTAAAAAAAAATTTACCATAGACAACGAAAAACACAAAATCCCTAAATTTTATAATTAAGGGTTATAATAATTTGGGAAAAAATATAATTAGGATTCATACAAATTTCATAAAAGAATCCCTAAAATCATAATTAGGGTTTATATTAATTTGAAAAAAAACATCCTAAAAAGATTCATAAATCTAACATAAATAAATCATAATAAAATATTAACCTTAATTTTTTTTATAAATTAGTGTCTCCATTAAATTTTTTTATTTTATTTTTTATTATTATTTTTCATAATATAAACTTAATATAAGTAATATATAAATATAATTTTAAAAAATATATAAATATATATAAAAAAATTTAAAAAAAGAAGTTGGGAGAGCCATGACTCCCCTGTCACCAAGTTGTTCTGCCCCTGTTCACAATCATAATAATTATTTTTACAAAGTTAAATGAATCAACAATTTTAGTTTCTTTTATGATCTTTTCCATCTTCGACATTTTATTTAAGAGGATAAGTAGCTTTAATATTTTAGTCTTATTTTTAATTTTCGATCTCGGTTATCAATTTCAATTAGCGGAATACATTTTCAAACACTAAGTTCGATATTGTAATTTGTATCAATAGTTGAAAAAGTTAATTTAGTTTAGGTTAATTAGGTTTAGAATTCATAAACATATAGGTAAATTAAAACTTTAATATTTTTTAATATTTAAATTTAAAAAAAAAATATTGTTATTTTAATTTAATGATAGTAAATTTATTTAACGTGTTAGACAATATCATTTATAGATACGTGAGTTGAAAAAAATGTTAGATGGTGTAAAGAGTTTAAACATCAATTTAAAATGTTATTTGACATGTAAAGAAGAGTTAGTTAAATAATTGAGGTAATAAAATTATATTTATTAATTTTTAAATTTAAAAATCAAATTTAATCAAATTTTGGAACAAAATTAAATTTTAATTTCATATAAATTAAGAAACAAAAAATATATTAACCCTATTTAATATATTTCACATATTAAAAAAATTAATTTATTTTAACACCCAAAATAATTTTTAAATACCCGCCACTAGATATAATGCATCATCATTAAAAAACAAAGACAATACAAAGAAGTGATATTAAAAGAAAAAATAATTTATGTATTTTACATACAATTGAATTCTAAATGTTTAAATTTTTTTTATACATGTTTTTTAACTTTAGGGTTAAGTATATTTTACATACAATTGAATTCTAAAACAAAGATAATCCAAATTAGGGTTAAGTATTTTTTAGTTCTTGAACTTTGGTTCAAATTTGGACTTCGTCCCTGGTCGAAACTTTGATAAATTTTGGTCCCTAAACTTTAAAAATAAATGAATATAGTCCTTTTAACTCAATTTTGTTAACTATTTTTTAGGTTTTGAACACATTTCTCAGTAAATATTGGAGTTGTTTACGCCGTTTGACACATTCTCGACTCAATATTTACTGAGAAATGCGTTCGAAACCTAAAAAAAAATTAAAAAAATTGGATTAAAAAGACTATATTCATTCATTTTTAAAGTTTAGAGACCAAAATTTATCAAAGTTTTAACCACAGACGAATTCCAATTTTAAATCAAGTTCAGAAACTAAAAACATACTTAACCCTTAAAATTATAACATATCTCGAATATAATAAACAGTATATTTAATTATTTTATTCCGTACGGTACAGATAAAAAATATAAAATAATTATTATTAACTTATAAAGAAAAATCAGTGTATTTCGGTGCATACATGTCAGCTCAAGCTTCAAATGTGTTGTGTGTGAGAGTGAGAGGTTTGAGAAAGAAACTTTCAATTGAATTATAAGAATTGAAATAAGATCGTTGAATTCACATTTTGTTTTAATATTTATGAACTCAATTAAATTAAAAAATCACAAAAATCAAAACAAATAAAAAGGTTGAAGTATAAAAACCAAATTTCTATTGAACCCAAGAAAGAAATAAAAAACCACACCATACACGTGCTAGCCGTACTCGAGATATTTTCTAATTACATGAACAAGTTGTTATAAGTCAAGAAAAAACTAATTTTTATCTTAAAAAATTTAAAACTAAAGAAACGAGCTAGAATGTTTTTTATAAACCAACAAGAAAAAAAATAATAATATAAGAGTGTATAAGAGGGTTACAAGCCTTAACACTAATTAAATTTTCTAAATAAAATCTTAGACATAACTATGAATTTTGATACAATACTAATTAAAATTAAAAAACTCTAAAGTTTACAGGCATAATTAATCTAATGTTGGTTGGGTTTAACAGTAAAATACTCAATTTGATGAAATATGACCCAAATTAGTCCAATTGGATTTTTTATGATTGGTCAAATTTAACAAAACTTTAATTAACCAAATTTCCTACAAATTAGGCATAGATGTGAAAATGGGTTGAAACCCGCGAGTCAACCTGGCTCACTACGGGTTTAGACCGGGTTGGGTTGAAATATTTTTACAAATTTTTATACGGGTTAATTTTTGACACGGCTCACCCGGGTTCAACGTGGTGAGTCGGGTTGGTGAGCCAACCCGCAAATAAAGGATCATACAAGTATTTTTTATTAAGTTGGACTTTGCATTTGGATTATGTCAGATTGTTTTTTTAGTCAACACATAAATCATTTGTATTTTTGTGATTTTGGTTTGTATTTAGATTGTATTAAAGTTTATTTAAATTTTAATTAGAATTATAATTTAGTTTTGACTGAAAAAAAATAAATGTATTTTTGTTAATTAAATGAATCCACGAGCTAACTCTATTAACCCACCAATCCTTGACGAGTCAGATCAAGTTTGAATTTTTTTGACTCACTAATAAGTAAGCTGAGTTAAATTGACTCACTAAATAATCAACCCGTGATAAGTTAAAGTGGATCAGACTGAATTATCCGTTTTTACAATTCTAAAATTAGGTGGCAGGTTACCTATATCAAATCTCTCTCTAGCTTAACCCAATCAATTTAGTTTTTATATAAAAAAAAAACTGTTGCTAGACAACTTGGTTATTTATTATTTTATTTTACTCAAGCTGAATTTGTAGCTACTTTTTTTTTTGTTTTATTTACCACAATTATATAATCTACTTATAAAAAAAATGTAACAAAAAATTTTAAAAGTTACAAATAAAAAAAAGTTATTTTAAAATGTGTATCTCTGACGATTCAATAAGATCAAGTATGAATGGGCATTAGACCCAATAAAAAAAATTTAAAAATTTAACCCACTTCAACTATAAATTATTTTATTTTATTTTATTAATGAATTTGTACAAATTCAGTCCTATTCACCCTTATATTATAACTCCACAAATCAGGATATTCCTTGGAACAAAACTCTACTCTCACTTCAAAATTAACAACAGCAATAATAAAACATGTATGTAACAATTCATCATCATTGAAATGTCAACAAATTATCTTGCAACAAGGTTTTTTTTTAATTAATTGTATTTTTTGACAATTTAAGAATTTTCTTTTTGTTATTTCCCATAATTTCTGAGATGCAATGTATGTTCTACTTGACAACGAGAATCATGTCATGTCATGTCAATTCCTATTTCTTCATATTTATTAAAAGAAACTTTAAATCAATTTTAATTGTAGAAGATTGGTCTATAAAACAAAAATTTACAATTTTGAGATGAACCATAGATATTTTGAAATGAAGAGTGAAAGTTTTGGAAAAGACGAATGGTTGATTTTCAACCTTTCTGAACAAGAAAAAGACATGTTGGTCCAATGTTGTCCTAAATCAACCCTTGTGTTTAATGTGTTATAAGAAAGAACTTTACCCTAGAATTTAGACTTGTGTTCATAACAATTATTGGTATTATTCAGGTATTGAAGAGTTAGGCTAAAATGGATTAGTATTTTGTTGATAACATTTGTCAACGGTGACTCACAGACACATTATTGAAGAACTTTTTGATAGGTTGTTTCTTGTTGGAAAGAAAGAAACACTGATAGCATTTTTTGATGAATGATGACGGAAAACTAGTTTAAATCCGTGACTTTCAAAACCCAAATAAAAGTTGAAAGCAATATGGAGAAATTATAGGACCCTAAAAAAACAATCACTATCCCAACTAAAATAAGGTATAAATTTGGCATCTTAGATATAAAGAGGGAGTTTTACTAGGAAGATACAACACCAATAAGACTTGAGCCCGATCACATAAGATATTGACAACACTCTCAACCCAAAACGTCGAGACAATAGGTTTATGAGTCTTTATCCTTGTATAGTACTCTATTTTCTTATTTTTAGCTAATGTGAGACTTAGACTTACACTTTCCTAACATCACTAAGTTAATAATCTATAAATCTAGTAGAGTTTTCATTTAAAGAATTTATTTAAAATATTTTTTATTTTCATTTAATTATTATATTGTTTAATTTTGTTGTTAAGTGGATAAAATAATCAATATTTTTATCTTTTAGTTTTTAACTTATTGATTAATTCATTTTGTTTTCCCACCAATCTTCTTCGACTCACGGTTTAACTTTATTTTTAGCCGATGGTTTTGAAAAAATTGAAGAGAAAAAAAATAAACGAATTTTTTAACAATTTGAAAACGTGAAAACAAAAATAATGATCACGTACTATCATTAACCAAAAACCAAATGAAAAGGCACTTAATAAAAATTAAACATTAAAAATACGAAAAGTCGTCGGTTACTTCAACTTTAATTAAGTCTATCATTTAGAACCAGTGATGGATTTGGGCTTGATTGTTTTTAAAAATCTAATAGGCCTGTAATGAGTTATAGGGATTATTTACGGTTTTTACGTCCTGCACCACCATAATTTCTAATTGCACTTTATAATTTTCAAAATGGGTATTGCATTTTTTGAAAAAGTAACTTTTGGAACACATTTCTAAAATATGATTTTTAATATTATTTCCAGAACAAGCTTCCTTATAATAAAGGAGGTGCAGGAAAAGAAAAAGCCTTATATAGAATAATTGAGTGATACTAAGTAATAATAATAAGGGTTAAATATGTTTTTGGTCCCTCAAGTTTCAGCGAAATTTGGAATTAGTCCCTCATCAAAACTTTTGACCAATTTAGTCCTTCATCTTTCAAAATGTGTGAATTTAGTCCTTTTAACCAATTTTTGTTAAATTTATCTGACGTTTCAAGCGCATTTCATGATAGTATTTAAGTTAACATTGAAGCAAAAATGTGTCAAACAGTATAAATAATTTAAATACTATCATGAAATGCGCTTGAAATGTCAGATAAACTTAACAAAATTTGGTTAAAAGGACTAAATTCACGCATTTTGGAAGATAAAAGACTAAATTGGTCAAAAGTTTTGATGAGGGACTAAACCCAAATTTCGCTCAAACTTGAGGGACCAAAAACATATTTAATCCTAATAATAATAATAGTACAAAATATCAAAACCTGTGACTAACATTATCCATACACAGTTACATGAATCATACAACAAAAGTCTTTGGTACTAAAACCTGTGACAAATAACATCTAGCTAGAGAACAAGGTTACAACAAACAGATATACATACAGAGTCATCATCGCACAAAGACACACGACAACAGTATAAAAACAAGTCACGCAACCATTTCATCGTTATTTTCAGCATCACCCATGTCTTCAAAGTCACTGTCAATATCTGCTTCAAGAAGCCATTGCTCAAATTCATCCACGTCATCATAATCATGTGTGTATAACCCATCTGAAGTATCGTAGGGATCAGCCCCAAGCTCCTCGCCATGGCATGCCACATGTAAGAAAGGTCTGCTTCTGGCTAAAGCATCTACCATGTCTCTGTTAACATTTCCTGTCACTCCCAACCATTTGAGCCTTGGAAAATACGGTTTCTTCAACCACCGAAATGCAAGCGCTGTAATGCCACCACAGTTATAAAGATCCAACAATCGCAAACTGCTTCCATGTTTGGCCTCGTCAATCAGCATTGAAGCTAATGCCATCACTGCAGTGTCACCAACTAGAGGGCACTGTCGCATTCGGAGCTCAAAGAAGGGAATCCTACTTTTTGCAAGCAGCAGAACTCCATTATCAGAGAGGTTTGGAAGATTAGATAGATCCAGTTCTCGCAATTCCAGCACGCAGCAGCCATTAAATAGAGCTGTGATACATTTATCTGTTAGTCTCTTGCATCCGCGAAGAGACAATGCATACAATGAACTAATAACAGATGCTCTTAAGTGCAGAAGTCCTGCATCAGTTATATCAGAACCATCTAATAGTAAAATTTTCAGTCTAGGCAAAGTGCCAATGGCCAATAGAGCTTCATCCCCCAGGCTTCTGCAATCTCTCAGGTCAAGAATTTTGAGTTCCTTGTTCGATGCCAAACTCAAAACAGCATGGTTTGTTAACAGATTGCACCGTCTTAAGCTAACATGTGTCAAAGTAAGGGATGTTGCAGAAATATCATGAAAAACTAGATCAGTTAAATGAGTGCCATGAGTGACCTTAAGCTTGTACAAGCGAGTGCAAGAATGCAGGATGGTTTTGAAACCGGTGTCTGTGACTCGACAAAAGCCACCAAGGCATATGCTTTCCATGTTTGCACACTTGTCTGCCATTAGAAGCAATCCCAGATCATTCACTCTTCGAAAGTACGTAATGAGAAACTCCTGGCTTCGAACCAGCGAAAGATGTTTCAGTCTCCCAAGTTGATTAATTTGTTGAAGACCAGCATTGGTTAGGTCAAACGTAACTCTTGGTTCAATCAATGGTGCATCTTGAAGATCCAAATGCGTCAAAAAGACTAGACCTTTGGATATTGTGCCGATCATAGCATCAGTTATATAGTCTACATTAAGACACAGTTTCTGAATGCTCGGAAGTATGGACGGTTGAACAGGATTTGAGGGGAGATGGGATCCCAGATTTGGGCTCAGCAGTTCAGTGACGGTAACTGAAGAAATGTAGCCAATCTCAAGAGAAGAAAGTTTCTCAGAAGCAGAAGCCCAGACTCGAGCAAAGTTGTGCCGGAGAAAGAGAGAGACATCAAACATCAGAATCAGTGCCTACCAAAACAACCACACTACATTTTAGACCCAACTAAACCAACCATCAACGAGCACGCAGCAATATTGACAACTACAAAGATTGAGTTATGAACAATTTTAAGACCCAACTAAATGAGAGATGCCGCAGAATAGATTGTTATTCAATATAGCAGACAAGTTTCCCAAATCCAGAGATTTTTGCAACATAAATTGTTGTCGGTAATCATGTAATAAAAGGTTGTATCAGACAACATCTAAGGAACTGCATCGTATAATTATTTCCCCAATTAAAGGTTTCAACTTTAAATGGCATGCCTTACTTCCAAGTGGGAGCAACCGCTCAGCAACTCCTCCAGATCGGAAATATGAATGGCCCTCCCTCTTTTCTCGGCGACGGAGCCAAGGTAGAGAGACCTGAAGGGGGGGAAAAGATGAGTGAATAGTATAAAGCGAGCGATGTGGGACATGACATGAGAAAGATGAAACCTTAGATCTTTGCAGCGGTTGCCGATCTCAGACAAGAGTCTGCCACTGAAATCGGCGCAATTGTGGAGAGAGAGGTCTTGGAGGGAGGGTTTGAGGAGGAAGGCGATGGCGGAGTCGTCGAGGCGGGAACAATCGAGCTTGAGAGTGGTGAGGTAGGGATTGGGCGGCAACAAGGGTCTGAGCATGTCGCCGGAGGGAGCAGTGTCCTGGAAGAAAGAGGAGAATGAGTTTGGGAAATTGGGAACAAAAAATAAGAAAGAAGAAGGTTAGGAGAGAGAAGGGTACGAGGAGGTTGAAGGAGGGGAGGAAGGAGAGGATGTGGCGGCCGCAGGAGCGGAAGGCGGAGGAGGTGGAGGCGAGAGAGCAGATGGAGGCGATGTCCAGCTTCGTCATGACGGTCGCCACCAGTGCCGACGGCAGCCCCTCCAGGCTCGCCTCGCCGGCGCCGGCGGTTTCTTCCTTCGATTCCATCACACACACGCGCACGCACTTTCCTCGGATCCTCTATTATTCTTAAACGTACATTGCTAAGTAAATAAATTAAAAAATAAAATGAAAAAGACCGTCCTCCTTATTAATTCCGAGGAAATAACATAGGTATATGGTGAAGGTTTTTTTTTTTTTCATCGCAGTAGTTTATGATTTATTTCTCTGTAAAAATACATGAAATTAAATCGTTTATGCATTTTTCTTTTCACTTCTAACCAATGAAAAGGCTTCACATTCAAACACTTCTAGATAATTTTGCATGAGTTAAAAATATGAATTTTGCATGATGTCTTATTAAATTAGACTAATATGAAATTTGAGATATCTGTAAAAATATATAAGAAATATAAAGAATCTTCTCTTTTGTGTTCATATTTCATAATATCAATTTTATCTTTTATAATATAATTATTTATTAATTTTTTAAAAATTAATGGTTATTTTTATTTATTTTCTATAATATTGTTTTTTTATTCATCAACAATTAATTTCTCTATTCATTTTACTTTATTTTTAATAATATAAATTTATTTTATATATTGACTTGATAATATTACACTATTATCACCTATTAATATATTATCATTTATATCTACAGAATGTATACACATAGACACTATCACGCGACCCTATCGCGCTTACACTTTAAAATATTTTAATCTTTAAAGTATATTTTTCTTTCAAAAACTGAATAAAAAGTTATTAAAATATAAATTATATATATATATTTATTTTATGTTAGGTTAAAAAATTAAAACCTAAGATCATGAAATTCTCTCATAGAGAGATGGTGATTGAAATATAAGATTTTTTATAGTGTATATATATGATACAATACAAAGACTAAATTAACCGAATAAACCCCCCTTTAAAATATCTATTCAAGCAATTTTCTTCAAGTGTTTTTAGGTGTTAATTCAAATTATCATCTTCTTGCTTTTATTTTTCAGAATGGAAAATGATTTTTTTTACTATTAAATTTTGACAACTTTTTCTTACAATTTTATGTGACATCTTCTAAGTGATTTTTCACTTTTTTATTTTCTCATTCTTAATATTTCAAAACCACTTAGAAAATGACACCTCATATTATAAGAAAAAATTGTCAGAATTTAATAGTCAAAATATCATTATTTTTTCGGAATTTGAGCTTCTATTCCCAAAAAAAATTGATAATTTATAATCGAAATCTTCATTGTTCTTTCAGAACAAATAAACGAAAAAGGTGAGTAATGTAGGAATTTAAAATAAATAAATAAAAATGTCTATTATAAATGGGAATTAAAAATTTTATTATTAAAATGTAACATTTGAGATTTATTTTAATAAATATTATTATTTCTTTGATTATTTTTTATTTCTCTGTAAGATTTTATAATTTTGTATTTTATTTAACACAGCAATGCATTATAGAGATCTCGACCTGACATTAAGTGGAACAATCATATTTGATAATAAATTTTATTCAAGTAAGTTGAATTTTTTTCTTTTAATTATGTAAATTTTGAAAGTTTTACATCTAAATGAATAATAAAACTTGCATGTGACTCATTCGAGATTAAGATGAATATGTGCTTGTATGAGATTGATATGAGATAATTTATTTAAATTTTATATGTAAAAGATAAATATCCTTTATAATTATTGAAATTTAACTTAAGCGAATAAATCCAATTCGAGTAAGAAAAATTAGTTTGTTTTTTAATAATATACTATGTTAGACAGCTTAAATGTGAGGTAACTTAGTTACCTTGTTTGGTTTGAAAAAATATGTTTGTGTTGATTAATTTTTAAGGTTTAATAACTACTGCATCGTGAATATATAGATTTCATTTAATATGTATTGTGTCTTTATAATTTGTTTGAGTATTGATAAACCAAAATACATTAATTAAGTAAAATTGATTTTGTTTTAAGTCATTTTGAATTAAATTTATAATTTGTTGCATGAAAAAAAAAGTATAAATATCCACATAAAATTAATTGGTAGATCCGAGATATTTGTTCTCACTTATTGATAGAGTCGTCAAAGTGAGCCACATAAAAAGTATAAATTGACCTGTACTGAAATTTGTAAAAAAAATTTAATCCAATTTAGCCCGAATCCGTAGTTAACCGGGTTGACTTACGGATTCAGGCTAAATTGGGTTAAATTTTTTTTACAAATTTCAGTACAGGTCAATTTTTGACCCAGTCCACCAAGAATCCGGGTTAAACCCGTGGTGGACCGGATTGGTCCACCAACCGGTATGGTGACACACATTATGTTGGGTTTTGCAATGTTGGACTTTTTTTTAACTAAACACAATTGTGGAATGAAAACCTAGCTTCAACTACAAATAAGGAAATTGACGTTGCATCTCAACTTAAGGACCAACATCAATTGCAACTCAACAAGTAGATAAATTTGCACCCCTCACTCACTGTCGACTTGATTTTTTTTTCATTCTTCTAGTATTATTGTTGGATAAGTCACAATAATGCTTTGATCTTAGACAGTAATTGTATTTTTATTTATTTATTTTGGCTTGTATTGAAGTTTAACATTATTCTGTAATATATTGAGATTGTATTCATATTTATTTAAATTTTAATCTAAAATATAATTTATGACTTAAGAAAAAAAAATTATATTTTTATTTAATTAAGTGGACTAATGAGTCAATCCGTTTAACCCACCTACCCGTGGTGAGTTGGACCGGGTTCGAATTTTTTCGGTTTGCTAATAAATGAGACGGATTGGATTGATTCACTAAGTGACCAACTGTGGTGAATCGGATCAAGTCGGACCAGACAACCAATTTTGATAGCTCTATTTAGTGAGTAAGTCAATTTTTTAAAGATCAAGATAAATTACGTAATATTGTTAGCTAATAAGAGAGTAAAAATCGAGATAAATTGTTGAATTGCTTATATATAATCTTCAAGAGATTTTTCGCTTGGCAAGTAAATAAACCAATTCAAGAACTTTTGGAAAAAATACCCATTCAATACTTTTAAATATTCAAAATTGTCAACTTTTTCATATTTGTTTATAAATAGTTGAGATTTAATGTTTTTTACGTATGTAACAGATTATAGTATTTGAAAACAAACTGAGATAAAATGTACGTGTAAATGAGAATATATGAATGAATTAGATGTCAATAATACGTGTTTGTGAATGAACATAGTGATTTCAATTAAACAAAATATATCACGTTGATGGTTTTCTTATACAATATATTGAATTTTAGATTTTGAAGATAATTATAAATATTAGACTTATAAAAGAAGATATTAAGTGATGAGTAAAGGTTGGAAAAAATCTCAAATGTTATTCTGATTATATCCTTGTCATCAAGGAATCTTAAAAAAGAAAATTAGATCATAAACAATAGAAACAATTACTTGTATTTTGTAGCATTGAAACCATTTAAATACTTAGGGTTTTAATAAAATTTATTCTTTAAATTTAAAATCTTAATTAGAAAAAATAATTAAAATAATTAAAATATTAAATTATTTATATTTTTAGATAAAAAGATTAAAACTAAATAATATTAAAATATATACACTTCTTAAATAGAAAACAAATAAATAAATCATAAATATTAAATTATTTGCATTTATTAAAAAATAGTAAAACATTTAACACCACTCCATATAACATATAAAAGACAAATTTTAAATACTTAAATATTTAAAATAAAATATTTTTAAAAATCGAAAACAGTGAAAGTAATTTAAAAGAAACTTTGTAAGATTTCAATTAATCAATTATTATCAATTTTCACGTGTAATTATTGACAGGTTACTTAAGAAAACAGAATATTTAAAAACAAATCGTAATTTCTCATGACTTATATATGATCCAACAAGATCTTTGAGGTTTACCAACCCATTGGTTGAAGTTGAAGCCCACAGTTTTGAATTACTCTTTGATCGACACTTTCCTCGCACACTTAATAGTTTCAAATACGGACTCAAGTTTCGCTCTGAGAGCGAAGAGACATCTCCCACAGAAGCATCGATTTTCGCAATTCTTTTGTTCTTTTGGTACTTTTTCTTTGACCCATCAAAGTGTGATTTTTTACGCTTACGCTGTTTCCCACTTTCAACCAACTGTTACACTAAATGCGTATCCATTGAAATTAATTTTCTTGACTAATTAGTCGATTAAATTTGGAAAGCATTCCCTAAAAATTTAATCTTGGCGCGGGATTTGAAAACTCTCCCTCCCATTTTGCCTTTTTTATTTATCTTTTCCATGTAAGAAGATAATAATCTAGGCACGGGTCCTTTGGGGCGTGTAACAGAACTGAAATAGAATCCAGAGAGTCAAAATAGTTAGGGTTCACAAATCGTTTTTGTTCAATCTTTATCACTGTCATTAGTGATTCTTGATCTTGGTTATTTATATTTTGCCAATACACTAAAAAAAAAATATTGATACCCTTTTACTTCATGGGCAAAGGGAAAAGGCGTCGAGGTAATAATACAGTCACCATTCCGGAAGATTCAAACCCCACTCAACAAAATACTCAATCTTTAGATTTCAATGGGGAGTGTGAAGCTGATCAGAGTAAAGCAGTAAACTTTACGGAAACAATTGATGATGGGGCTGTAAGGTTTTCTTCTATTGCTGAAGGTGTGAAAGGAAAGGGTGGCAGAAGAAGTGAAAAGGAGGAGGGCGAGAAAACGATGTTAGAGGGGAGTTCGTTGGAGAAGGGCGGCGCTGGAGACGAAAACCGTGGTGAAAATGGTGGGGTTGAAGTTTCTACTTCGGTTCAAGGTGTTAAAAAGAAGCGAGGCAGAAAGAGTAAACAGGAAAAGTATGAGATGGAAATGAAGTTGTTGGGGGAAAATTTGTTGGAGAAAAATGGTGAAAATAGCAGGGTAGGATGTTCTTCTGTTCAAGGTGCGGAAAAGAAGCGCGGCAGAAGGATTAAAAAAGAAAATGAAGACATGGACAGTAAGATTTCAGATGGCAGTTTGTTGGAGAAGAATGGTGATGGAGATGTTAGCCACGGTGAAAGGGATGGGGTTGGTGGTTCTTCTTCTCTTCAAGAAGGCGTGAGAGATGGAGGTAATGGTGGGGTTCATGTTAAGAGACCTGGGAGGAAAAGAAAGGTTGTTAAGGAAGGGGATGCTGAGTTTGAAATGTCTGTCGTTCTTTCGGGAAGTGGAAGTGGCAATGGGAAACAACATAATCTTAGAACTCGTAAAGTAAAAATAGAAGCTGTGAAGCCGGAAAAGAGTAAGAGGGATAAGAAGGTGAAGTGATTTATTATTTATTTATTCAATAAAAAGTATGTATATCTGTTTGGGTTTAGCTTTTCATACGAAAGTGATTTAGCTCACATTTGAGATGGTGTTTCTGTTTTGTCAATAAACAGTCTGTTGAACAATCCTTAATGTGCCATCAATGCCAGAGAAATGATAAAGGCAGGGTTGTGAGGTGCTCAAAATGCAAGAGGAAAAGATTTTGCATACCCTGTATTCTAAATTGGTATAACTTCTTCTCACTTTGATTTTTTTTTTCTTTCTATTTAAATTGTAATGTCATTATATTGTATAGCATGCCTTGTTTGGTTGGGTAAGATCAATACGAGGTTTATTTCTGCGTCATCACTGCATTGCCAGCTACCAAGTAAGTGTTACTGACATGTTCTTTGTGCTGTAATATTTATACAGATTATCTGAAAGACTTAAAGTGACAAGCCCATGTATAAATGACATGTCCAGTTTTATATCCATGTGGTTAATGCTTTCTATGCGAAATTTCTAGAAGTTACATACTCTATGTCTAATATGCTTCCCTTTCCTATGTTTCGAGGAAATGTCTTTAATGGCTAGAAACAATTCCCAGATCAATTCCTGGATTAGATATTGCAATATTTGGTAGTTTTGGTTTTGAATGATGACAACTTGACCAACTGTTAATCCTTGAAGTGTTTTCTGTGTCTTTAGGTATCCTCATTTGAAAGAGGATTACATTGCAGAGGCATGTCCCGTGTGCCGTGGTAATTGCAACTGCAAAGCATGCTTGCGATCCGATGTACTTATTAAAGTTAGGTCTTCCCCCTTCAGGTAACTGTCTTGTGATTTTCTGAGTTCAGCATTTAAAATGTTGTCATTTCGTTTTCTGTAGGAAATGAAGAATAAAACAAGTACCAATGAAAATGAGAAGGTTGAGGTCTCTACGTGTTTGCTGCAAGTACTTCTTCCGTATTTAAGATTGTTGGATGAAGAACAAATGATTGAGAACGAGACAGAAGCTAAGATACAGGGTATTTTTCCATTACAAGTGTTGATTTTGGTTACTAATATGTGAATCAACGTTTCTCACCAAACAAATGAATTTGATGCTGAAGAAGACAATATTTGATCTTGCATATTTGTCCCAACACATTATGATACTCACAACTAAGCCAATTTTTTTGTATGTCATGAAGCCACGCATCTCTTTGCAATAAATTCTGACTTGCAAACGAGAAATAATTATCTGTTTTATATTTTATAATAATTGATAAGCTTTAAGTTTGCCTTCCATCTTATGTTCTAGTCAGAGTTTAGTTCAAATTCCATATATTTGCATTATATAATTTGCTATTTGGATGTGCACTATAGGAATCTCAGTCTCAGAGCTTAAAGTAGTGCACGCGGATTATTGTAAGGATGAACGTGTATATTGGTTGGTATCTTTCTCTCATCTTATTTTCTTTTTTCCAGTTATCCTTGTATCTTTATTTATTAACTTAACACTCTCTTGCAGTGACAACTGCAAAACCTCCATATTTGATTACCATAGAAGCTGTACAGAATGCTCTTTTGATCTTTGTCTCATCTGTTGCCGTGAACTTCGTAGTGGTCAGCTTGTAGGGGGTGCAGATCCAATTATGTTGGAGTTTTCATTCAGAGGTCGTGAGTACTTGCATGGTGGAGAGGAAACAGTAAACCAAACTGAATTAAATGATGCTGCTAAGCCTCTAATTCGTGAATGGTCAAGAGCTGGATGGCATGCAGAAAGTAATGGTAGCATTCCTTGTCCAAAAGCCAGTGATAAATGTAGCCATGGTTTTCTTGAACTGAGAAGTGTATTAGGTCAACATTTTATAACTGATTTATTGTGTAAAGCAAATGGACTGGCACAAACATTCAAGCATGGGACCCCTGACAAAATCTGTTTGTGTTCAAGGCCTGATAGAAACGCAAATTATGATATGAGGAAGGCTGCTTCCCGTGCAGATTCTAGTGACAACTATTTGTACTGTCCTAAGGCTGTACAACTACAGGATGAGGATTTAGGGCATTTTCAGTGGCATTGGGAAAAGGGAGAGCCTGTCATTGTTAGCCATGTGATTGATTGTACATCTGGTTTAAGCTGGGAACCACTTGTCATGTGGCGTGCATTCCGTCAGATGACTAATACCAAACATGAACAACATTTAGATGTAAAGGCAATTGATTGCTTAGATTTCTGCGAGGTTTGTTTAACTTTGTTCACCAGAGTGATTTTTTTCTCAAAATTTGTTATTCACTCCCATGAAGCTTTACGTTTAAATTGTTTAATATTGGTTTTTACCTGGAGCCACTATGCTTCAAATGGTTGGTAGAGGCTAATTTAATTATGGCAAATATATGTTAAATTTCTTGAATTTGGTAACTTCACCCTTTTCTTGGTTTTGTGTAGTTTCAGTGCATTTAGTATTGTCAATTCCTGACTTCCAAGAACTTGTCTGAGCTGAATGTTCAAAAAATATTTTTTAAAATACCTAAAAATTACGATATTTTGGTGGATAGTTCCACTAAAAGAAACGGATTGTTGATGTTTTGTTGTCCGGGTCATAAGGATACGCCAGTCCAAGGTTGAGTGTGGGTCATTAGACCACACATTAGGGTGGTAACTTAAAGTTCATTTTTGAGAGTTTAGTTAATATATCACATACTTGTTGCTTGCTTTAATTTAGTCCCTGCCCCTATGTTTATTTTCTTTTCCAAACAAACCACCCTTTCCTGTTGCCTTTGCACCATGTTTTGTTATTATGATTTGCTGCTTCTGCTCCCTTGCCACAGGATCTAGTCGATGTTGTGTAATGTGCATTTTAATTTTCTTGCTCTTTTCAAATTTTGTAATCAGACTAGAGTAAGTGGCGTCTGCTTTATTTTACCAATTCTGCAATTCTTTAGTGCTTTTACTTGACGTTTGTGATAATCTGTCACTGCTGATTTCTTCATTTTTATGAGTTGTTGGTTAAATCCAGGTAGAAATTAACATCCACCAATTCTTTATTGGGTATACGAAAGCTTTTGGGGATTGGCTTAATTGGCCTCGGATATTGAAGTTAAAAGACTGGCCACCTTCTAATTTATTTGAGGAACGCTTGCCTAGACATTGTGCTGAGTTTATATCGTCCTTACCATTCAAGGAATATACTGATCCTCTTGGTGGCTGTCTTAACTTAGCTGTTAAATTACCTAAGGAGTGTCTAAAGCCAGACATGGGGCCAAAGACATATATTGCTTATGGATTTCCTGAGGAGTTTGGACGTGGTGACTCAGTGACTAAGCTCCACTGTGATATGTCCGATGCAGTATGTTCTATTTTCTTTTCTCCTTCCTGATCTGTTATTTTCAAGGATTTATTCTAAATAATTTGAAGATTTAAGGGTGTTTTTTTTTCCAATAGTGTTTCATGTTTGAAAGTGCATAGTTTGTAGGTTGTATTCATTGTTGTATTTCATAATGCATTATTTATCTTGTTGGGTTCTTGTGAGCAGAGTAAGCAGATTGTTGTTTCAATTCACATCATGAATTTTCTGCTCTGTGCCTTGTCTTCATCCATAGTTAATCTGTATATTTTTGTATTTGAAAGAAATTCATATAATATGTGCATTTGGATCAGATATATATGCTATAAATTATGTGTACATTAACGTTTCCTCATCAAATGTATTTGTCTGTGTTTTGTTTTAATTGCTGTATATTCTATACGAATTAATGGTGAAATTAAAGTATTTTTTTTCCCTTTTAATAATTTGACTGTTCTAGGTAAATGTGTTGACTCATATTGCTGAAGTCAAATTGGAACCCGGGCATCTTAGTGCCATTGAGAAGTTGAAACAAAAGCACTTTGAGCAAGACAAGAGGGAGCTGCATAGTGATCACGATGGAGAAACTAATGTTGACAAAGTAAAAACGATGCCAGAAAGTGATTTGTCGTTTGCAGGGGATGGCTCAGAAGGTGCTCTGTGGGATATTTTTCGGAGGCAGGATGTACCTAAATTGCAGGAGTATCTGTGGAAGCATTTTAGAGAGTTTAGGCATATCCATTGCCGTCCTTTGGAGCAGGTAAATCAATATTGGGTATTATTTTTCAGCCTGAGTCATTTGTGAATCTTGGTTCATAACAAATAGAATTAGTGTTTATATTTGTAACATTTGGAGGATTTCACCCTTGTTGGATTCTCCCATTCCCTCATTTTCTTGTAATAAATTTTTCATTATATACATGTAATTATGGATTTGGTGAATGATGGTTGTGAATAATTATTTTAAAGTATGTGGCGGACAATACCTGTTGTATATTGATAATGCATCACCTGTGGTTACTGCACTTACTCATTAGACTTTATTTTTTCTTGAACGGGTCATATCCTCCGGTAATGAAGGTTATTCACCCCATCCATGACCAGACATTCTATTTGACCGTGGAGCATAAGAGGAAGCTTAAGGAAGAGTATGGTTAGTAACCCAATTTTCGTATTTTGATTTGGTGTAGAAGTCTGAATTGTGCCTCTACAAATTCACAGTTATGTATCTTCTTGTAGGAATTGAGCCCTGGACATTCGTTCAGAAGCTTGGAGATGCTGTTTTCATTCCAGCTGGCTGTCCTCACCAAGTCAGAAATCTGAAGGTAAAATGAACATACAGGGTAATTTTGTTTTGCTATGAACATCAAGGCAGGTTTTAGTAAGTTAGCTATGATCATTGTCCATAATCTATTACAACATGTCATAATCAAACATCTTGAAATTAACAGTCACATAATCAAAGATAGTCTATATAGAGATTTTGTGGTTACAACTCATGTTCCTTTAGGACATAAGATAATTTACGTTTTCACCGGAGTGTGTTTCTGGACATATTTCAAGATCTTCTGGCCAAGTAGGGTATGAATGGCATTCATTTACCAATTTTAGTGGAAGTGTTGTAAATAGTAGTTAATTGGTATACAAATATATCTTCATATTGATTGAGAATCGAGATGAAATACCTTTAGAGTTTTCCTATTTGTTTTGACATATTTTGTTTCTTTATTTTAGAGAAATTAATTGTTACGAATAAGAGAGTTGAGACTGTTATTGATGTGATTGATATTAATAAAATTATTTCATTGTTTCGTTGATTATTTCTAGTGTTTACTAACTACCTTAAATTAATCCCATGTCCATGATTGGCAAAGCAAGCAAGTCTGTGAAGGAAGTGAAACTGTTGATACATCAAAGTTTGGTTGCTTTTTGTGGTTCATAAGTTTTATTTAAATGTTCTCTGTAAACGCATGATAATATGTCTTTCTTTTGCAGTCATGTATTAAGGTTGCATTGGATTTTGTTTCTCCTGAAAATGTTGGGGAGTGTTTTCGTTTAACAGAGGAATTTCGTACACTTCCCATAAGCCATGGGTCTGCTGAGGATAAATTGGAGGTATGTCAAACTATTTTTGTTGATTTGTTTCTGCCATTTATTTCTTTTCATATTAATAACTTCTCAGATCCAAAAACATACCTGGCAAATATGATTAGTTCTATAATTATTTTATTCAAATGCATCAAGAAATAAACTTGGCAAGCAAACAAAAGTATTTAAATTGTCATGCCAACAGCTTTGTGCTGTAAATTGAAGTTACCTTTCTCCTTGATTACTGCTTTTGTAACAGGTGAAAAAGATGACAATATATGCTATGCAAGATGTGATAACAAAATTGGAGAAAGCAAGGTTAGCAAATTCCAAACTTCAGACCCTTTGAAATGGACTGTATACTTGCATTTGCTGAGTACATTGTTAGATTATTTCTTGCGTACTATGCCATTCAGATTATGTTTTTTAGGCTCTTGATTTAACAATCATTCTTCAAATTGATTATTACTGTACTGTGCTCTTTTTTATGCTCTTGATTCTATTACCATTCTTCAAATTGATTATTACTGTACTGTTCTCATGCTGATTATGTTTTTTAGGCTCTTGATTCAATTATCATTCTTCAAATTGATTATTACCATTCAATTTACAGGATGGAAGTAAATATTCCCTTAACAGACAAAGAGGAAGAGGTGGAAGAATAAATTTTGGGTCATTAGCTCATTCGTGACTGTAAGAACGGTTTCGTATTTTGTTGTTTCAACCACACCTGGAAAGGGTTTTTTTTTTTGGCTCCCTTTTTGGTTAACATTATACGTCTTGTAAACCTAGCTTTCACATTTAGCTTGTGTCTTTTTTAGATGTTCATGTTTCCGATTACCAACTCTTAAATGCCATTTAATTGTATTCTGAAGAATGCAACCAGAGGTAATATAAGTATTATGTTAGATTTTACTAAATCTACTGTAACATTCATATTAGACTTTTCCGATGTTCTAGATTTTTTTTTTGAAACACTTGTATTGAAATACAAATAACATCACTTGTATTGTAACGTATGCTTATTTTTTCTCATTTTGTAACACAGACCATCCGAGGTGCAGAATGAATCACCTATTCTAAGTGTTCCTTTTTGCATTATGTTAGAATAGGGTTTGAAGAGACACAAAATGTACTTTGAATCTAAAGCTGTTTAAAGATAATGTTGGATTGATTATTTACATAGTACGATATTTTTTTGTTTTTGTTTTCAAGTAATAGGGCACTTATACATTTTCTACATTCAACTTCAATTAAAAAAACAAAGAATTAAGGTTCAGAATAAACTAATGCCTCTTTGCATACGTATTCTCTCCTTTGTGCATCAATGCAGAGTAAGGATGCAACACAACGAGCTCTGTTAGATGTGTTAAGTCGGTTTTCTCTTGTTCTCTTCGGTGTTTATATGTATCCTTTGTTTGTTGGGTAATGATATAGTTTTGTGATGATGTTTTTCAATCTTCTCTGATACCTTACACAGTACCAAGAACTGTTCTCTTCAATGACTTCTTCATCTGCGATGCTAAAGTTTTAATTTTTTTTCTTCGTCTTTTGTTGCTCATCATTTCTCAACCTCCATCGATTTCAATCTTGGTGATGACAATTTCCTCATCTCCTCATTTGGCAATAATAGTAATTTCTTCGTTACAATTCGTGGTCTCCAACTCTTAGTTTTTGGATGGTTCACACGTTTCACCAAAGTACAAGAACTCTGAAGATGCTCAAGCCAACAATATTAACAACGCCTGTTTTCATCATAAACGGCAAAATGGTGATTTTTAACTCTTCACATCTGGACAAAGTTGCGCACACTATGCTTCTCAGATAAAGTTAGGATATCAAAGAATGATTATTGTATTACTACGTATCCTTTTGATATTAAGATGACAGTTGATACGTTTGCTGGTCAGGTGTTCTTATTTCTGTTGCTATTCTTGGTGAATTATTTGAAGAATGTGATCATTTTATTGTATTCTAACTTTAAGAACTACAAGAATTCCATAGAAAGATTGTTGTATTATATATATATCCTTTTGAATTAAGTTGACAGTTGGTTGATACACATGCTACCATCGGTACTCCTGTTTCTGCTGAAGATCACACTGATGTTGTTCTTGGTGAATTATTTGAATATTATCATTTTATATCTCTGTTACTTAATGTATGGACCCTTATGCTGTCGAAGAAATTGAGGCTCTTGAAGATGAAGTTGATATTATTCTTGATGAAGTATTAGAAAATTCTGATATCATTTTATTACCTATGTTACTTCATGTCTGGATTCTTATATGGTTTAAAAATTGAGCTTATGATGCTATGACAAGTTCTTTGTAAAAGAGGTCTAATACCAGCTTGAAGAATATTTGAAAGTAACAATGTATTATTTGAATTTGCCATGACATCCTGTGCTTGTTTTGAAACAAACTTGCATTGAGTTTTTTTGCAGAGAACTCAAGAAGCCACCAAAATTATGATTAATCTTCATTTCTAGCTATGGTGTTTCTAAAGTCTTAAAAAATCACACACCATGATGAAAGAAGTCACATCAGGAGTGGATTTCTCATTATTTTTCATTAGTCTTATAATTCATTTGTCCAGTAAATTTTAGTAACAAATTTAAAAAATTTAAAAATAAATTAAAAGCAAAAATGCTTTATATTAAAGATGGAAATATTAAAACTTCAAAAATTATATTTAGATAATAGATTAATTAAGATATGAATAACAGCTACTGTGATAATAAATAAAATGTCAAAACAATTTTATATATATTCATTTTTATAATGCACATTTTTATTTGAATAATAATAATAATAATTAATATTTATACAAATCTAACATTTATACATGTTAATATTACAATATTAAAAATGTCTTTTACATTAATAATGACGACATAAAATAAGAACAATCCTAAGTTAATATAACAACAAAAACTGACGCAATAAGGATGTTATGTCTTGAGATAATCTTAAAATTCCATTTATATTTAATAGAAAAGATTAGTTAAATAAAATTTTCAATAAATCGTAAGATATATCATATCATATACATTTTTTAAAATAATAGCAAAAGTGGATCTATAACTATATATAAAGGGGATTCCCTCTTTTGTGTCCACATTTCATAATTTCAATTTTACCCTTTACAATTTAATTATTTATTAAATTTTTAAAAATTAACGGTTAATTTTACAAGTTTTTATAAAACTATTTATTTATCTTCTTTTTCTTTTTTCTCATACTATTCATCAACAATTATTTTTTTCATATTTTCTCCATACATTTCACTTTAATTTTTATAAATATACTTTTATTTTGTTCATTAACTTAATAACATTACAATATCATCAATTATAAATATAATTCGAAAAATGCGTACACGCAAGCGCGATAGCGCCTGTGTTTACACTAGTATTTATAATATAAATTTCAGTTGATTAGTTTAATATTATTATCATCTTCAAGCAAATATCAAAGTAGACAAGATAACGGTAATAACCACGGTAAACAACATCGATAAAATATAAACAATGAAAAAAAAAATGTAAATTAATATTATATCAGGGAAAAAACCTAATAGTAATAATCTTAAAAATATTGAAAAAATAAATCTATAAAAGAAAATTAAACATACTAGAAAAAAATCTTATCATAAAAAATTTGAAAAGATTAAAGTATTATACCGAACCTATTTGATCAAATTATTTTTTTTTTCCTTTTTTTTGTGAAATTGTTGTTTTATTTATTTATTTATTTATATCGTACTTTTATAAATCTATCTGAACCTTCCTTTTCTATACTATTTAAGGGATTCATCTTGGAAAAAAAAGTCCTAATTTCTTTCTCTCACAAACCCTATCTCGCAACAATTTAATTCCTATTCCTTTTCTTATCCAGTCATTGCGCGTTCTCCGTGATCTCTTTGCCCACCTAATAATTCCCGGTAAGCATGCGATTCTTTTCTGTTTATTTATCATCTCTTTGATCGCTTCTTCATATGCTATTTGGTGTTCGCTGACTACCCTGAACATCTTGATTTAGTTGACGATGTGTTTTCTCTCTTGTTATGCATATTTTCTGTATCATTTGTTATATTTTATATTCTTTATTGGTGTTGATTTGATGTTAAAATATGTGACGGTGCGCTCTTTCACTATTCCATGTTCCATACCAGCTTATTTTCTGTTTTTTGTTGAAATCTTTTATATGTGCACATGGGTTGATGAATAGGGCCGGACTTCGGGAATTGTATGTTTTTTTTTTTTTCTTATGAGAGATGCTATGTGTTTGATGAAAATTCTGAAGTTATATAGATCACTTGTGCTAAGCCAATGAATGAATGAATGCGTGGAAATGTTTCTATATTCTTTTCTTTTGCGGGTGCGGAAGGGATCTGTATTTTTTGTGTATGATGGTTTTCGTCTAGTTGATTTGGATCTTTGGTTGAGCATGTGTTGTTTGCTGAAATGTCTAACCCAATATTTCCCCGCTTTCTGCGTCATGAATTGATAGGTTTTGCTTAGGTCCATTGAGATTTGAAGCCTGTACAAATTGTTGAGATTTGGGTGTTTTAAGATGTTTGCTTTATCTGGTATGTGGATATGAAATTTGCATGTTCTATATTCAATCAAAGGATGTATAGTGTGAAAAATTTAGAGCTGGGTTTGGTTTAAAAAAATTAGAACCGACTAATTCATGGGTTTTTCTGACCTGAACCGTCATATCCTATCTGGGTGAAGGGTTAGGTTTAACCTTCACCAACAATATTTGCAACAACAATATTTGCAACAACGGTGTTTTAGGACACAGATATCACACCCCATGGTTCTCCCGATGGTAGTGTTGGCTTATTTTATGGCATGATTCAACTGTTCCTTTTAATATTAGGTTTATGTGGAGTCTTTTGTCAAGGTTATTGTATTGATTGTTGTTTTATAGTCTGGTAATGCTCATAAGTGGCTATGGTCCTTGCCTTTTAGAGCATTTATCCTATTGGGGACAAGTAACTGAGCATCACTGTGATGGCTGAACCTCTCTATGTGAATAAGAATTCATTCTTTGTACTACGCATGTTTGCACGTTGCAGTCTATTTCAGATTATGGACCACAGTGAGCTGGTCCTTTTATAGTTACTATCATGGAAGAATTGTAGAGTGTGTGATATCTTGAATTTGGATAAAAGAACAATTGTTATATAATAACAGGTTAATATAATATATGTGGTGATCCAGTGTAACTCTGATTATAGGGAAATAAGATAAATGTATTAGCAATGTAATCTGTCTTTTTTTTTACCTGTGTTAGCATTCATTGCTCTTGAAAGGGCTATATATGTTGTTTTATGTTAAATAAGGGATCTTAACACATTAAAACAGAAAAAGACTCACCATCTGCTAGGTCATGGACCTTCCTTCGGAAAGAAAAAACCTTTCCCCCTCCCCCTTAATCTGTTTCTGACAATGAAGTTGTTCTTTTCTCTTCTCAGGAGAAAGATTGAAATTGAAACATCAAGATGCCTGCTACAGCAGGAAGGGTTCGCATGCCTGCGAACAATAGGGTTCACAGCAGTGCAGCTCTTCAAACCCATGGCATATGGCAGAGTGCCATTGGCTATGACCCTTATGCACCCAACAAGGAAGACAAGAAGGATTCTTCACAAAATCTGCCTAATGCAGAACCTGATGCTGAGAATGCATATGCTAGCTTTCAAGGTCTTCTACAGCTTGCTAAGATAACAAATGCTGATGTGGATGTATCTCGTGGGGCCTGCAAGAAATGTGGCCGTGTTGGGCACCTCAAGTTTCAGTGCAAGAACTATGTGAAAATCAAGGATGACAATGAAGAGAAGGATCCTGATGCAATGCAGCCTGTGGGGTTGGTTGGACTGGATAAAAAGTTGAAGGTTGAGAAAGTGGATAGGAGAAGTAATGTTGAGAGCTCAGAAGAGGAGGAGGACAGTGATAGTTCAGATTCTGAGATTGATTCAGAGATTGAGAGAATTATCGCCGAAAGGTCTGGGAAGAAAATTAGTGGGAAGAGAAGTTCTTCCGGCAAGAAGGGGGATTCAGATGATGATGGATCGGACAAAGATTCTGACAAGAGGAGAAAGAGAGGTAGATCAAAGAAGAGGAGTTCTAAGAGAAAAGTTAGTGATTCAGATGATTCAGATGAAGAAAGGAGGAGAAGGAGGAGGAAGAGAAGAAGGGAACAAAGGAGGAAGAGGGAGAAGTCATCAGATGAAGATGATGAGTATAGACGCAGGCGAAGGAAGAGTAGGAAGGAGAAGAGAAGAAGGAGAAGCCATGTATCAGATTCTGATTCATCTGAAGATTCCATTGTAAGGCACAAACGAAAGAACAAAAGAGCCTCATCATCTTCTGAAACTGATTCAAGTGGTCATGATGATTCGAGGAAGGGTAGGCGTGTCAACAAATCAGAAAAGAGAAGGAGCCGTCACCATGGGGATGATGAATGATTATTGTGGTAGTCGATTTTATGCCCCTTGATGGTTCTAAAATTCACGTGTAATACATCTGTATGGTTTATTGGACCTTGTGCTTGACTTTCAGAGTTTGGACGTTCAGTTACTTCGACTATTGCTTGTGTAAGATTAAATACATGCTTGACTGTTTTGCAGGAAATTGTAGTATATGGTGTTATTTTATTTATATCCTGTCAAAAAGGCCTTAGCCGAAAGAATTTGATGTATAAGGGAAGGTTCAAGGAACAACAAATTTCGATTTAACCAAGAACAGATAGAGTTGATATATGGTTTAGCCTAGCAGAAACAAGTTTTACTTCATCTAATTTCTTTGAAACTTATTGAAATTAAAATATCAGTGAAAAAACTTACTTCACTTATTTTAAATGTTACTTCATATAAATCATTTGATGTTATGAGATAACTTCTCTTTTTTTCGTATTAGAATTATATTCCTTGCCTGTTAACTGTCAGAGATCCTTATAGCTCAATGCTACATAATCATTTGTGAATAAACTCATCAAACTTATAACATAAGCTCGTTTATACTATCAATTTCATTTCATGAAAAATATTTAAAAAAGGGATTAAAATAAACAATTGGTTACAATTATTTGTTACAATACATTTATATGTTTATTTAAATATAGTGCATTGCTCTGCTTGAGTTTTAGAGTTTTGATGTTCAATTACTTTGTCTATATACTGGTTTCTACTGGCTCTTTAAGATTAATCAATGGCTGTTTTACACAAGCTTATAGTATATAGTGGTGTATTTATTAATGTATCTGTAAGTCACATTGATTTCCCTCACCTTTTACTTTTGCCAATTTTTGTTTGTATGTCAAAATGGTTTGAACTTTTATTAAACCATTAAAACATTTCTATTGTAAAAATAAGTTTCTAAAGACTGTTAACTAAATAAGAACAGAGATCAAATTAATAGCTAAATAGGGAAAAATAAATCTTCTTGAACAAATGGCGAAATCTGAAATATAAGTTGATAAAATGACTAAATAAGTTACCTTTCATCCCCAAATTCAGTGATTTTTTTCTTCTAATATTTAGATAGTGAAATTAGTTTGAAAGCTATCAAGTGCATTTAAATACTAAACAAAAAAAAATCAATATTATGCTAATGTTAATACAATAATTTTATGATTAATTTTGTAAATCCTAAAAAACCTGAAATATTAATACTTAAAACATTTTTTAATTAAATTTTTTTCATAGCATTTATAAACAACCGGTGAAGATAAGTGTATGTTTAGTGGCTAAGCAAGATCTCAACCATTAGTTGATTATTACACAGTAATTGAGGATAAATGCGAATATGATGCATTGAAGCACAGTCAAAATTTTGACAAAGTGGTCAAACAGTGTTGTACTTTTATTTTGAAGAAAAGCATTAGTGCAACCTAATATTTTTGAAAAATGATCAATCCTACATCAACACTTAATATATTTCTAGAGAGTAAAAATGATAAATTTATAGGTCATATATTCTGATGAAAAGAAGAGATATAAAAAAAAGAAATAATATATATATATATATATATATATATATATATATATATATATATATATATATATATTGATAGATAGATATGATGGATATAGATCAATGGTAACAACTGTAGATAAAATAAAAGTGTATGTATCGTTGTTCAATATTTTTACGCATATAACGTAAATATTAAAAAGTTGTTAAATATATTTTTTTATATCGTGTTTTAAAAATTTGTATTTCGTTTATAAACTAAATATTTATCTATTTAAAAGTTTGTTTTTAATTATTCAAAATTAAAATTAGTTTTAAACTTTGTAGTTTGAAGAAAATACTTGTACTCATTTTTTTATCAATTTCTTTACATGAATATTATCACTAGGAGTATTTTGAAAGGAAATCAAACACATAATAAAATATTTGATAATGACAACGTAAAATAAAAATATGTTGTTATGTAAATGACGTATGATTACCAATAACATAGACAAAATTCTAACTATATTTAAAAAAGATATCAGAACGAATACTTTCTAAAACACAGGAAATAAAATAAGTTAGTAAGCAAATTTATTTTAAGATTTAAGAGAATAAAAATATACTTAAAAGTTGCTATTTTAGTATTACTGGAATATCATGGAGTGTCATCCCATCAAAGAGATATTTGGGAGAGGAAGAGATTATTTATGAGTATAATAAAATGAAAACAAGAGTGGAAGTAGAAGTGAATGAAATAACATAAAGCATTGATTCTTTGTTTATTTGATCAAAACCATTGCATGGTGAACTGTTTTGGTTGAAACGTGGTACTGTGTTCCTTCATTTTCATGATGAAATGTCAATTCCTATATCTAGAAAATATCTATTCTTTTGGCCTCAGTTTTCTTCTTTGTTCTTTTCAAAAAGCAACTCCCATTATGTTTATATTGCATTCCAACATTTTCCTCCCACCAAATGGTTACTGAGATGTATTTGTGCTAAAGACTGTGGAAAAATAGTATTTCCAGAATATTAAGCTCCAAGAACCTTTATAATTTGGCTATGATGTGACGAAACTATACTACTATAATACAATACAAATAGCTGAACATGGGAATCGATTCACATAATGTTATTTTAACTTTCTCATGGTCTCGAATTCTATATGTTTAGTTAAATTAAATATTCACGAGAAACCTTTATTTTTCACAATGATTCTACTTGACTTGAATAAGAATGTATCTAATAAATGATATATTGATCAATGAAAGTAAAAAAATACACCACAAACCTCTTTTCACATTCTGCAATTTGCATTCCAGTGAGACAGCATCTTACACCTTTCTGCTATCTTTCTTTTCCCAAGATTTGACATCTTGTTTTTGGCTGCAATAAGACAAATAATTATAATAAGTAACGTGTGAAGTAAATCAGAAAAATAGATTCCCAGTAACCAAAAGAAATTGGAGACAATGTCATATCTGTCTTAACTTTCTAATGTTGCTTACAAGTTACACCACTAGTGAAATTCTAATGCAGCCACTTATTCACTAGGATAAGAAGGTAATGGTTCAAAGGGCGGTACCATATGTTGGATTATACTTATTCAGAAGATAAGAAGCTTATTCTGATGTCAATTGATGTATATAAACAACACGTGATCTAATCTATTAGCCCTTTGTCATACTTACTGATCTTAGCAGCAGAAAATTGTAGGAAAGGGAATGTGAAAGGAATCAACATGTAAAATGTGGCAATTTGACTGGAAAAAGATTGATGTGATGAATCTGATATGTTCCTCATTTGCCCAGACTGAGGTGAGTCAATGACAAATAACGAATATCTCATCGATTACATGTAAATTTCCACCGTTAGAAATTGAAAACAAGCAAATAATAAACCCTGGAACATTGAATGGGGAATGTTGATGTGGTGAGGAATATATCATCATGTTTGTTCCCCTGTTCTGGGAGGCTGTTGAATTCCTCTATATATTGGAGAAAACAGCCGTCATCTCACCATTCTTCCAAAACTTTACAAACAACAAAGTACAACAAATAAATTTCATGATGTTGACACATTGCCATGAACTGTGCAAGCCAGTCTCCATCATGATTCTAGTTAACTTGGCTCTGGCTTTTGTCAATTTGCTTCTGAAGAAGGTTCTTAATGAAGGAATGGACTACATGGCCATTATAACATATCGACAGGCAATTTCGTTTATTTTCATGGCACCTATTGCCTTCATCTATGAAAGGCAAGAACCAAATTCATTTCTCATAAAATTCTAGTTAGAAGAGAAAAAAAAGTTACTGTTGAATTCTTCTTTCTCTGTCACCTTAATCAACACATCTTTGGTTAACATTCACGACCTTGTTTGTTTTAGTGACAACTTTTCTCGTAGAACTACCTATATTTTGCAAATGACAGAAAAAGCCATTTTTTTGCTTTCTACAGGAAACACAAAGTGGAAGTTCGCATAATATTTCTCCTTTTCCTCAGTGCCCTACTCGGGTAAGTAATATTGTAACTAAACATAAGCTTCTGGTTCTGTATTTATGTTGTCTAAGTAAATTGTAACATAAAAAGTGATTAGTGGCTAGCAAAATCTCAGGATATCTTGAAACATAATCCTTCCATCCAAAACCTCAACTTTAAACAAATTGTAACAAGCATCCCAATGTTTATGATTTGAATACCTTATTAATGCTTTTCAGAGTAACAGTTCCACAAAACCTATTCCTTCTCGGACTTGAATATACGTCAGCCACGTTCTCATGTGCGTTCCTCAACATGGTGCCTGTATTTACGTTCATTATGGCAGTGCCATTTGGGTAAGTTAAAACAAAAGGATATTATTTGATTATGGAAACACAACAACAGTAATTTTGATCCTTGGGCTTGAAATTTTTCAAGGATAGAGAAGGTGAATATGCAAAGCAAGGGAGGAAAAGCTAAAATCGTGGGAACTTTTGTTTGCATTGGTGGAGCCTTGTTGTTGGTCCTTTACAAAGGAATGCCTCTTATCAAGCCAGAATCTCAATACATAGCTGACAAAGTTACAAGTGTACCTTCAACTGCCAAGTTAGGGACGTGGATTATAGGTTCCATAATTTTGACTGTAAGCTGCCTCCTGTGGTCTTCATGGTTCATCATACAAGCAAAGATTAGCAAAAAATACCCATGTCAATATTCCAGCACAGCTATTTTGTCACTTTTCGCTGCCATTCAATCAGCAATGTTAACTCTGATCATCAAGAGAAATAATGCTTCGTGGATTCTCAAAGGAAAGCTAGAAATAATAAGTATTATATATGCTGTAAGTACATTCTTCATAATATCATGATCATTTTAAATTATTTTTAAGTAGTCTGTTTCTTTGCAAATTCTAAGCTCAAATTAAAAACATTGGTTTGCATTTCAAGTAGAAGATTCAGCAATCCTAACTGCATGTCCAAGCCTTTGACATTCAAATTTGTGTGAGTTTAGGGACTGGTGGGATCGGGCTTGTGCTATGTGGCAATGTCATGGTGTGTCAAACAAAGTGGTCCAGTTTTCACCGCAGCTTTTACCCCCCTTATACAGATATTTGTGGCCGTCCTTGATTTCTCTGTACTAAAGGAGGAAATTTATCTGGGAAGGTTGATTTCTAATCTCATTCTTTTGTGATTTCCGCCCTTTCTACTTTTCATCGCACCTCTCTATCTGCAATAAACAGTGTTGCAGGATCTGCGTTAGTTATTGCTGGCATGTATATTCTTCTGTGGGGAAAAAGTAAAGAGCAAGGACAAGATGTTCAGAAGGATATGCAAACAAATCAAGATGTAGAACGTCAATAGCAATGCCATCAATGACAATGAATAACTAGCTGCGAATGTGTCCTCTAATCTTCGCGGGACACGAGTTCTCTAAATAACAAAAAAAGTATTGTGTTATTATAGGAACCAAAAGCAGTTACACTTGAGACTCTACAAAACAAAAGATAAAAAAGTTTAGCTTGAGGATGAATATTTAGTCCATTATTCAAGTCAGTAGTAGACTCTAACCTATGCGTCAATCACTGAATGCTTAATCTTGAAGTTTTATTCAAATATATATTCTATATGGATTTATACATGCGAAGCACGAGTTCCAACTTCATATGGAGAGATGGAACAGCATCTACTCATCAATATCTGGACCATTACAGCAAAAAAGTTCACTTTCAACCAATCACCAACGCACGTTCAAAATGTAAAACTTCTTAATAAAAAACACCTTGATTTTGTTTCCTTGTAGAAACAAAATATCAGTAAGCAAACATCTGAACATGAAACATCGAGTTCATTTCAGACAAGAATACTTAACATAAATTGTTGCAATCATGATGGAAACCCAAGCTAGGTTTGCTTGGATAGGAGGATCTTTTCACTCAAATTTCACAAAAAGAGCTTTTGGTTAATTGGTTGGATCTTGGACAGATTTTGAAAAGATTCTTTAATAAATCGTAATATCGATTTTGCAAAAGCTGTGAAAAGAAAATATTCATGATTATAATTCAAGAAAATGCTACAAACTATATATTTTTTTAATTTATTTTCTATGAGATATTCAAGATTATAAGACCAAATATCTTTTTATCCAATCAAGGGTGGTCATGAGAAACAAGTTATTCCTAAGATAGCTAGCTTATTCCTATCTCCAAACAAAGATGCTCAAATTCAAGCTAGGCTAAAACAATATGAGAACACAGTTATTATTCCCTTTCCAATAAGATCAATTTCACTTTAATTTTAGCTGAGAATATAACTGCATTAGTACAGAAAGATAGAAATACATAACACCAAAAAAGGAAAAGCAGCACACAGAAAAAGAAATACATCTAATGATGCAGTTATTTCCCACTCATTAACTGGTAATTAGATTCAAAATTTACATTTAGCAAGTTGTACTTACATATTAGATGGCTTTCTTTTTCTTTCCTTTTTTGGATAAAAAAAAGTAGCGTGAGAATGGTTCCTCAATTTTAAGGCTGGGAAAATCTCCCAACTCCAAGAAAACTTACAGATGACTTCATGTGGGTGACGGCATGTTGCTCAACCCATAAATTTAGAGGACTTCTCATTTTGCTAAACAATATTGAGCATTTGAGATAATTCTTCTAAAAAAAAGTAAATAGCTACAAACTTTTAATACCGTCTACTACTCAAAACAGAAGCAAGTCATCTCCCATTGATGTATCCTTCAGCGACTTTTCCCTGTCTTTGTACCAACTAAATTTCATTTGACGGAAAACAAAATTTAGCATACAATAAGTTTCCTCTGAATCAGGATGCGTTTTATCGTGAGCAATAAATCTGTGAAGGACTCCAGATATTTCAACAAAACTAAACCCGGGTGATTTTTTCACACCTCTTCTATCCATAGTTTCTCTCAGGCTTCTTGCATCATCCCAGCGTTTGTCCACAGCGTAAACATTAGATAAGCCAATATATCTACCATCATGATTTGGTTCTAGCTCAATAAGCTTCTTGCCGACTGTTTCTGCAAGAGCTAAATTTCTGTGGTTGATACAACCACTAAGCAGGGCACCTAACATGGCAGCCGTTGGCTCTATGGGCATTCGACAAATAAATTGGTATGCCGAGGTTAATTGATCTGCACGTGCCAACACATCTACCATGCAAGCATAGTGCTCGATTGTAGGCGTCATACCACGTTTATTAAGACTCTCAAAGAAGTACCATGCTTCCTTAACTAACCCTCCATGGGCACAAGCAGCCAACAAGCACAAGTACGTGACCTCATCAGGCCGGATACCAACCGTTTGCATTTCCTTAAACAATTTAAGGGATTCTTCTACCAACCCATGTGTCGCAAGACCTCCAATCATTGCATTCCAAATCAACACATCAGTTTGACTCTTAGAGACCCCACGGAATACAAGCAAAGCCTCCTCTATTGCCCCACATTTGGCGTACATGTCCACAATAGAAGTCTGCAAGACCAATGTCAGTGGCAATCCACAGTCCACTATGTACTTGTGTATCATTTTGCCCTTCTCTAAAGCACCCAGGTGTGCACAAGCACATGATACACTCACCATGGTAACTTCATTGGCTTTGGGCCCAACAGCCCGCATCTTTTCAAAGATAGACATAGCTTCGCCATATTCCCCAGCCTTAACATAACCGTCGATCAAAGAGCTCCACGAGCGAACATCCTTCTCTGACATAGAGTCAAAAATTTTCTGAGCTGTAACCATTTCTCCACACTTAGCATAACCATCCAACATGGAATTCCACGAAACCAAATTTTTTCCCTGTATACTGTCAAATACCTTTTGAGCCCACATAATATTCCCGCAAGAAGCATACATGTGAACCAAAGAATTCTGAATAAATATGTCAGACTCGTGCCCAGTTTGTATAATATGAGCATGCACAGATACTCCAATTTCCTGGTTTAAAAGGCGGGCTGATGCCTTCACTAGAAATGGGTATGTAAAGTAGTCCGGTGCAACCCCAAGTCGCAGCATCTTTAGAAAAATAGACAGGGAATTAACTGGAATTTTGCTATTTGAGTAGCCTCTTATGATTGTATTCCAGTTAAAAATTGTTGGACTGGAAAGCTGAGAGAAAACCCTGTACGAATAGTTAATGTCGCCTGAACTGGATAGAGCAGAAAAACAAAGAATTTTGGATATAAATGGGTCATCTTGAGATAAGCCGAAGGAGATCACAACAGCATGAAGTTGCTTCAGTTCAAGCATTGATTTGCATTTTTCAATGAGGCTAAGTAGATTTTGGTTTAAATTTGTAATTTTACATGACCATGACACACCAAGCATTTACCGATATATCTTGTAAAACCTGAAGATCTAATGCTTCAAGATTTATGTATCATCAAAGCAAGGGAGAGTCCAGGCAACACTGTTAAGAGACAGAATACAATGGTTAGGCTTCAATAGGTCCTCTTGTTGCTCTGAATTTAATTTACAAAGTGAGTCATTAATGAACGAGAACGAGCTCTGTAAACCTGAATCAAATTACACAAAACGGAAGCAGTCAGTCTTAAGCCTAACTAAACAAAAAGGTAACAGACTTTTGAACAAATGAGGAAATAAAGGAACCCGACTTCTTTTATTGTTTATTTTAATAAAGATATTCAAATCATAAAACCTTCCAATACATCACCGCAAAACTTGAAGAATAACCCAGTTTCATATTTCTTGACTTCAAAGTCCTTCCACCAATAATTTAGTCACCATTCTTTAAAAACCGAAAAGATAGAGTTTTCACAGCATGACGGAGACTGACCCACAAGATTAATAACAAAGCATTAAACATGAAAACAAGGATCGTACACAATCCAGACCTTTAATCAAAGTTACATAACATGCTTCATCCTCAAATCACAAAGCAACATGATGAAAAGTGACATTCTATAATTGACACCCAGTGAGCAAAACCTCTCAACTAAGCAGATGGATCATAATAAATTCAACTTAAGCTATAATCCCAAACTAAATATAGCACACAACAATAGCATTCCCCTATGTGACTTCTTATCTTTACACGCTGCACTCTGTCAGGCAACAAAATTCAGAAACTGCAGTTCAAGAGAGTGAAAGTTCAAAATGTTCAGCATAGCAATACATAATATGAATTCACTTTTAAAGCACTCCAATTTGCACAAACGATTTATCCCCCATCAAGTTGTTATTTATGCAGTCAATATTCTTTCAGGCATTTTATCAAGCAGTTAGAAGTCGCTAACTGTGTATGTGATCCCATAAGGTAGCACAAACATCTTTGAAACTAAGTCAGTTCAATCATAAAATCAAGGGGAAATAACCATGCTGTAAAATGAAGCGTAAAATAGAACAATATAGCTAAGTCCATGTGAATCGTACCCACAAAAAGAGACGTGTTGACGTTTATGAAGATTTTCTTCCACAACATGCCACTGCAATTTCTGCTCGCGCAAGCGTTCTTTCTGCGTCAATACTATTTATACCGTATTTGCAATGCAATTTCATGCATTTCTTCACTCACTCTATTTCTATCCAACTTCTCTCATGTGCTTACTTAGAAGGAATGACAGTAGGAACAAGCTCATAAAATTTAATCGTATTTTGTTTTGTTTACTTAGAAGTAACGACACTTATTTTAAATATTAATTATTTTAATTTAGTTTTAATACATCTATTATATCCCAAAAGAATAAAAAAATTATAAATTTAAAATATTTTTAACTATAAAATCAATAATATAATTTTACGATAATCATAAAACCACACATTGTAAACAAACAAAATGTTCACGTAAAAATATGATAATTTTCAACATTCAAATGAAATAAAAAGATTGAGTAACAAATTGATTAAAAATATCTAATTTAAATTTGATTAAACTTTATTTTTATAACAAACTGTAGTTTTATATATTTTATTACTAAATTTTAATTACAAGATATTTTAGAAAAATAAATTTTAAAATTTAAAATATAGATGACATTAGATTACCATAAAATTATAATTTTCCCAAGTACTCTTATTTGTCCATTCTAATAATTTTTATTTATTCAATATTATCTTATCGTATTGATCCAACTATGCACTGAAAGTTTTTTAAAATTTCATTGGATACAGTCGTATGTTTTACACGTGTTTATATTAAAGATATCCAAAAGAAATCGACAATAGAAAACTCGTGTTTTCTAATATAACATGTAACACGTGTGTATAGTAATTTCTTATCTGTATAAAACTTCAAAAGTTCAATACCAGACAACATTTAAAAAAAACATGTACTTATATAACAATACCCGTGAAGTAATTTATTATCACACTGTCTATTTCAATTATTAAATTTTAAAATATCTTTCATGTTCGTAAACTTAGCTTGTTGAATTAATTGATTTGTTAATCAGTTAATAATTACTATATTGGGAGACCATGATCTGGTGATCTTACCTGAACCCAGTCAATAGTCAATATAAAGAATGTCGTACCCAACACGATAGAATAATTTGTTTTTTTCTTCTCAATTATAAAATAAAAAATATTAACACCTAATATAATTATTAAGTACGTAAGTAAAATAATAAATGATACTATTCCGATAATCTCAAGTTCCTTAAAAATTAAGGCTTAAAATGATTTAAATAATTATTTATTTTACACAGATAAAACTAAGTAACAACCTTTAAAAATCATCAAAAGTCATTTGACTTAATTATTTACATTAACCTCTAATTTAAAAGTAACATATTGTGTGTCGCTTAAAAGTTAAAATCTAAAATGATTTAAATACTCATTCATTTAATACAATTCAAACTAATAAAATGTAACTACACACAAATTACATTATCCTCTAAATTAAAAAATAAGAGTGTGTGTGATATGGATTTTGATTTTGATATGTTTATTGTTCTCATTGTTGTTGGTTGAGTTGGTCAGAGATGAAGAAGATTATAAATCTTGAAAGAATGGTGTGGTGAAGTGGTTGTGTATTATGTATTGTGTGATTGATAATGGGGTTAAAAAAATCAATCATAAAATGATGGAGAAAAATAATATATATTTTTAATTTAATTAAAAAGATAGTTAATAATTGGTTGACACGTGTAAGTAGATGTGAAGCCAATTTGGTATATAGGACGAATAAAATCAATATTTTTGAAAGTAGAGAGATCAAACAACTCTAAAAGTTTAAACAAATAATTATTTTCAGATTTTTCAATATTTTAAGAACCAAAATTATATTTATCTCATTGTATAATGCTTTAAAAATAGACAATGAATATAATAAAATTTCTTAATTATAAATGATGTTTTAGATTCTGAGAAACACGTTTCAAAAATAAATTTAACAAATTTTGATTAAAATAATTCATTCAAATTTTAATAATCGTTAAGATATAAAAACATATTTAATTTTAGTATGCTTAAATAACTTTAGTACAAGCACAAGTTTAATTTTTATTTTAGATGTGATGTCTATATTAATAGAACGTTTGAACGATAAAATATAAAATAATATCTCAAATTTGTTTTCTTTTTTATTTTAAATGACTTATTTAATGAAAAAATAAAAAACTAAAACTAAAATTAAAAAATTAACACAATAAAATTTATTCATTAAAAACACAAGAAAATTGAAATTTCACTGATAATTTTTTTACACATTATACCAAATGTATTTAAAATTATTTAAATATTTAAATTTGGAAAATAATTTTTTTTAATGATTCTATCTAAATAAAATATTTTAAAAAAATTATATATAAGTAATTTAAATGTTATGTATTTTAACTTTTTAGAATTTTTGATATTTTTCACCTCAAAGGAAAGATGTTTCATTTTTTTACTAGGTGGATGGCTCAAAATCTACTTACAGAAAATAATTTAATTCCAAGATAAGTTGAATGAACCACACTCAAAGTTATTTAAAATTAATAAAGAAAAAATTACAAAATTAGTTATTATTTGTCAAAATATAAAAAAGTGCTTCAAAAAATGTTATTTAAAAAGAGAATAATAGTAATACATACATTTGATGAGGTATTCTTCCTGTTTTATGTTTTCGTTATCTCATAATTAATATAAGAAAAACAAATAATTTTTCAAAAAGTAAAACAAGCACGTTGTCTTCTCCCCCAAGTTTTAAGTTACTGGGAATCGGCACGAGGAGCCGTTGATCTTAGGGAGCACGGTGATGGACGGTGATGTTGAATCGGAGCGTCGAAGCTTGTGGAGCCCACAGCGTCTCCTTATTCCTTCGTGTGGACCTTTTCATTTTTGATTTTGATTTTGATCTTTCTCTCTAACGTCACCAACCTTCATTTCCTATTTATTTATTTTCTAATATATATATATATATATATATATATATATAATATATAATGTGTAATAATAAGTTAATTAACAATTAATTATATAATCATATTTACATATATTCTCTTCGATTGATTCGATCCTCTTAATCTATCTCCGCCTGCTTCATCTTCAATTCCTCTCTCTTTCACCGTTTTCTTCTTCTTCTTCTTCTGCTTCTTCTACTCTCGCGTTCGCATGGAGAACGACACCGCCGCCGCCGCCACTAACAATAACACCGCCACCGCGAAAGTAGGTTCAGGAGGAGTGAAATCGAACAATCATAACCTAGAGGAGGAGCATTCCAATTTGAATGGCGAGGAGCACATGGCAGAGCAAGTGGAGGCGGAAGAGGAAGAAGATCGAGAAGCCGATGTAGGTGAAGGAGAACCAACTGGATCTGCGCTCAACCCTCGCCAACCTACGCGAACCCCTTTCACTAATCTCAGCCAGGTCGATGCTGACCTTGCTCTCGCCCGAACCCTCCAGGAGCAGGTTTCGCTCTTATTCGTCGTCTTCTTCTTCTTCTCATTCTATTATATTCCTTCTTTAGTTCTGTACCTGCGGTTAGAAACCAAAATCAAGTGAACTATAAGCTATGTAATCCAATTTTGACAGTGATTTACGAGTGCTGAGTAATCAAAATGATTTTCTGTATCAGGATGCTTGAAGCTACTTAAACCCTATAGTATTACTGAAATTTTGTTTTACTTAAATTGTATTTAGGTTAATGTTTCGTTTTATTTAGTAGCGCTTGCTTGTCCCTGCTGTACTCTTTCACCCGTCTTTCACAAACAGCTATCTTTTCATGTCGTGAATCGGTGTCTGATTTGATCAGCTTTGCTGTTGAAGTATAACAGTTATGATTCTCCCCCGAGCTGTTTCCTCTCTAATGATAGATAATCAAAACCGAACTTCACATCAGAAGTTTTCGGGCTAACACTCACGAAACCAACTAATTTTAATGTTGATCAAACTGTCCTGTTCCATGTAGAGATATGGAATGAGTGTTGTTGTATGACGAATGTGATTTAGTAAGTTGTTTTAATTGGGCTCCCCGCCTCCGTATGTGTATAATATACTTATACGTCAATAAACTACTAACTACAGGGTTGGATTTTTGTTTTTTATTTTCACATTCTTCTTATTGATATTGTGTTTTTAATTACTAAATAGGAAAGGGCATATATGATGCTGAGAATGAATAATGAAGGAAGTGATTATGGTAGTTGGGAAGGTGAAAGCTATTTGCATGATGATGGAGATGATTTTGATGATCTACATGATGGTACTGATGTGGATGAGGATGATGAGGATGATGATGATGACGATGATGAAGATGATGATAATGAGGAGTATGAAGATGAAGATGCATTTGATGTCCATGCTAGTGCTGGAGAACATGATAATCCCAGCATTGAATTTGACCCAGATGTTTTTTCAAGCGATGAAGCTTATGCTAGAGCATTACAGGAAGCTGAAGAGAGGGAGATGGCAGCTAGATTGTTGGCTCTTGCTGGGATAAATGATCGTAAGTTTTCTTGGCTGACTGTAATTAATAGGTTTTTATTTTATTCTTTTTGAAATAACCACTAATTTCTTTTTCAAATACAGGGGAGGCAGAGGACGTAGAAGAACATGGTGCTAATTCTCAGGTAAATGTCTCTGTACATGTACTCTCACACAGACCCATAGACACAATACCAAACATTTAAAAGGTGTGAAACCTCTGTACTGTATAATTTGGGGTGTATTTTATGGTTCCTTGGAATATAATACCTGTGGGTGGAAATTTGCTTTAGTTATGGACATATTTTGATCCTTTTTGGAAATTATCGTAACCCAGGGGAGACATTTTCTTTTTGAGGATACTTTGGAGGTTTTTTTTTGGTCTATCCACTATTGCATCACTTTTTAGGGTAGACAACCAGCTATTCCCTTCAACTGTTTGTGCATTCAGTATAATAAGTATAGGATTACGAGATTTTACTTAAACAGCCCAGGCTTCTTCAATTTCAAATCTTTAATTTATTTTGTTAACAAAAATGAGCAAGCCTTATCCAACTCAATAGAATTGGCCACATATATAATGATGCCATTTGGCTTTATCAATTCCAAGTTTTCAATAAATCCATTTACGGCATGGTTCTTTCATCTACTTTCTACCACTACACTCTAGAGAGCTTACTAAATTAAGAGTGTATGATTTGTTGTCATGTGTGTTTGGACACTCAATAAAGCATTGTCTCTGTATGTGTTTTTTTTTTTGTGTGGGGTCATAATTTCCCCCCTGGGTAATTTTTTTTTAATTATTTCACACTTTTAGA
>Ga0214544_1000974_pt1 | contig 57137 bp, 31 predicted proteins | sample CNSS3metaG_FD_160074 | JGI IMG/M metagenome (GOLD analysis project Ga0214544, IMG submission 160074) | Root nodule microbial communities from cowpea collected in UCLA plant growth center, Los Angeles, California, USA - CNSS3 | ecosystem: Host-associated > Plants > Roots > Nodule | place: USA... | reverse complement strand
GATAATCGATTAGGTAAATTGCTAATCGAATTAGTGACAGCAAAAACCTTTGTATAAAAGCTGTTTTGGAATCTGTTTTGGGTCTGGAAAAATCAGAAAGATCACGCAGTTTTCATCTGAGATAGAGTCATCTGAGAGACACAAAGTTTCAGAAGATTCTGCAAGATAACTCAAGTATAGATCCAAGAAGAATTGATGGTTGATTCTACCATGATGGATCTTGCTTGATTCAAGGAGCATCAAGTCAAATCTGCACAACTTAGGTGTATTCGTTTCTTGTTTTGTTTTCTGTATTTTTGATTACAGTTGCTTCAATGTTTGAAGTGTGGACCTAGGTGCAATTGTGTGGATGCATTGCTCCTAGGAGGAGTTCTTTAATAAATAGCTAAAATTTTGGTAAATAGTGTTAAAGATTAATTTAGACTTTAATTCACAAACTAATTATTATTTTTTTTATTTGTGATATAGACTATTTTAGATACAAATATAAAATAATATCTAAGTTAGTCGATATAGTTATTAAATATTTTTCTATCTTTGGTTGTTTTGTTTTAATTATAAATTTTGTTACATCGACCATAATTTTATCTTAAGATATAAATGTCTAGAATAGAATATTATAGAAGAACGAATAGTTATTACTTTTTTCTTCTTTCACTAATCACCATAATCCCTTAATAAACATGCTCTCATTAATCTTAGATGTGTATTTTTGTAAATAAAAAAAAATTGAAAATAAATAAAATTGTTTTTGTTTCCTTATATATAATAAATAAACGTATGTGTAATATCGATGCAATCCTAATTTATATGTTCATAAATATTGATTTATTAAAGGTTTTAATTATAATTTATTGTATACATTTGAAAGTACTTAGTTATCATAAATTTTAATTATATATAGAATAAAAATTCATCTTATGTTGTATTTAAATAACTTGTATTCATTTAAAATACTTGTATGAAAGGATTAATTATCCAAATTAATTAAAACCAAAATGTTATTATGCCTTAATTTATTCTCTTTCTACTCGGCTTACAAGAAGCATTTTAGGAGATGAAAAAGAGACCCCACCATTTCCATTTTTCAAGCACTTGATTGAGAGTGTCCCTTTAAGTTTCTGTGATGTCTCTAATTTTTGCACTTGCATAAGTTTTGGATCAACGAATTCAAGTATAAGTTTAATTTTTCATTAAGGAGAAGTGATAAAGTTAAGAAATATTCGAAAAAAATATATACAAACTCAATTTTTAAGTTTATGAAAAATAAATAGTGTTAATTTCTTATGTAAATTAAATTTATGTTTTATTGATTTTGTCTGTCTAGTTAATCTCTTATAAAGATCCTTTAGCGATAACAAAACTAGTGACTTGTTTTTGTTATCAGCTTATATCAATACAATATGATCACTGGATCAAAAGTTTTCATGACAAATTCAAACAAGGTTGTTTTGAGGAAGATATTATTGGGAATCTAAGTAATGTTGAGAAATATATTAAATAATACCTATATATTATTATCTTAAGGTTTTGAATGAGAATGAATGTCAATTTATGTTTAGCTAGTGTTATTTCTTTCTAGTAAATCTCCTAAAAAATTAATAATGAATAATAAAAAAAAGGGTTAAATATGTTTTTGGTCCCTCAAGTTTAAGTGAAATTTGGGTTTAGTCCCTCATCAAAACTTTTGACCAATTTAGTCCTTCATCTTCCAAAATGCGTGAATTTAGTCCTTTTAACCAAATTTTGTTAAGTTTATCTGACATTTCAAGCGCATTTCATGATAGTATTTAAATTATTTATACTGTTTGACACATTTTTGCTTCAATGTTAACTTAAATACTATCATGAAATGCGCTCGAAACGTCAGATAAACTTAACAAAATTTGGTTAAAAGGACTAAATTCACGTATTTTGAAAGACGAAGGACTAAATTGGTCAAAAGTTTTGATGAGGGACTAATTCCAAATTTCGCTGAAACTTGAGGGACCAAAAACATATTTAACCCTAAAAAAAACTTAAGAAATAAATTTAATGTATATAATTTGAAATTCTGATGGAAGAACCAAGATTTTAAATTGAGATTGATTTTTAACAAAAAAAGAATGTAAAGTATATGTATTAACCTTACATTATTATATAATGGTGTGCGTATTCCATCAATCCTATGCTTAATATTGTATTTTGAAATATATTATCGATCGTGTTTTTATTTAGTGAGTGGTGCAACTGAGAAAAGGGTGGCGCAAATAGCAAAACCCTATAGTCTGTTTTCATAAGATATGCGATATAAATTTTTAGAATGTTTTTAACATGAAAAAATGAATGTGGTTTAACAAATGATACATGTGGGTTAATATGTGCATTCTCTTTAACAAAATTGGAAATGGTAAGTTTATTTTATCCTACTACATTTCTTTTAAGAATTTAATTAGAATACATGTAATACTCTCATTTAATAGTATAGATTTACGTGTATTAAAATTGTTAATTTTTGTAAAAATTAACTTAACGTTATATCTAATATCGCTTTTAATTCACTAATAATGATAATAATAATATTACTATTATTATTATTATTATTATTATATATTACTAGCATAAACATAGGGACTATCGCGTCTGTGTGTATGCATTTTTTAAACATGCATAATATTATATTAGTAGGTGATAATATTATAATATTATTAAAAATATATAAGTAAAATTATATTTATTAAAAATATTAAAAATAAAGTGAAATATATCATAACAAATGAAAGAATAACAATTGATAAATAAAGAATAAGAGAAGAAGCAGAGATAGCTGATTTTATAAAAAACTTGTAAAAATAACGGTTAATTTAAAAAAATTTAAATAATTATTATATTTAAAGGATAAAATTGATATTTTGAAATGTAGACACAAAAAGGAGAATCCCTTTCATATATTGTTATAGATATATTATATTGTCCGATAAAGATATGGCATAATAAACAAATTAGCAAAGAAAAAGCTTCTACGTCCATCATGCATATATATGCAGCGAATCAATGTACATTACAATTTAATGTTTTTTTGCTTATAATCATAGGTAAATATTAAAAGGAAAAAAAATAACATTAATAAGGAAATGTTAATTTCATTTTTTTTGGCAATCAATAAGAAAATTTGGCTTAAAATAAACAAGTTGATTCATTAACGCGGATTTCTTGTCTTTAACGCGGATTCACGTTTATTTAAAAAAAAAATGTTAAAAATTTTTAAATTTACTTGAAAAGCTATTTATTTCTTTTAAAAAAATATTCCAAACCTTTTATTCTCAATTTATATTAAGCATAAAATAATATTATGGTCATATAATCAAGTAAACCTTGTTTTATGCCAGCATCAAGAGGTGAATAAATGTAATATTCAGTTTTTTTTTATGACACGTAGATTTTATCAGCGATTTTTGATTTCTGTTTTATGTAAGTCTTTTATAAAAGTGTTTACTAAGATTATGAATGTAGAAAACAATCATATTCCAGTTTAATTTTGAATGGTTAAACAAAAGGAAAAAAAATACTTTTAAAAGTAATTAAATATACTTTTAATTCTTAAATTTTAACACGAAATTAAAATTTGTCCTTATTTAAAATTTGATACATTTTTGTCTCAAACTTTAAAAAATGAATTGACATAATTTTTTAATCCAATGACATTGAACTTTTTTAATGTGTCTAACGTATTTCACAACTTACATTTAAGTTAGAATGTGTCAAACAATGTAAATCATTCGGTTACTAGCACAAAATACGTTTGATACATCAACTTTTTTTAAAGTAATTAGATTAAAATGAGTATATTTATTCATTTATAACTTTTTAGGATAAAAATATTTTTAAAGGTTTAGATAAGGACAAATTCTAATTTCACTACGAAGTCTAGTTCCAAATTTATTTGACTTAAGAAAGAGACAATTTAGTCCTGGAAGCATAAATATGTAATAATTTAGTTATAATATATTTCATTTAGTTACTAAATGTGTAGAGAAAAACAAGTATATTCTTAAAAAAATATAATTTAATATCAAATTATTTCTTAAAATATTACAACTCAATAACAAAATAGGCCCACAAAATTTAACTAAATGAAATTGTAGCCAATTTTACTACATATAGAATATTGGATTGTTTATTGGAATTAAACTTTTACTAGTTTACATATTTAAAAACTATGAAGTTTTAAAAAATCAATTAAAAGTGAAAAACAATTTTATAAAAAATACTCTTATTTTTATTATAAAAAATTAAAAACTATAAATAGAATTTAATTTAAATGAGTTTCATTTAATAAAAATTTTCATCTCTCTAACACCTTGTTCTATGAGTCCATTTTACCTCCAATCTATGATTTAACCTCTCCTTTCATATCTTTAAATATCTGAATTTATCTTAAGACTTCGGTTGTCAAGAGCAACAGATCTACTCAATCATATTTGTCTATAAAGTAAGTATTCTTTTTGCTCTTTTCTTCGGTCAATTCTAAATTTTGTTGCATGTGACTTTTAAAGGGTAACATGTGGCTTTATACAACTTTATTTGATTATCTACTTTTTTGTGGTCATGAAAGTGTGTCAAGATCATTAATCTGAGATTTTTATATGTAGTTAGAGCTTCTTGAGGATTTTGGTCTAAATGAAGTCTGTAGGAGTAAAGGTTCTTCATCTAAGGCAAAGGAAACTAATTTAATATAATGATTTATTTGTTTTAAAAAATGGATTGAGTAAGATGATTAATTTGAACTATATGGTGGAGTTGATTTGACTTGCTTAGGACTACCCAATTTGATCTATCTAACGATTATTTTGAACTAAAACAAGGCATTTTAAACTAAGAAAGTACTACAATTACATAGATCGTCAAGTTGCACAGCCTATTCAAGTCCAATTAGGAGTTAACATTTCAATAAAACGTTAGACGATATCACAAAATCGTAGGGCATCACTCACAAAACCCAAGACAATGAGCTCCAATGTCGTGCACATTGAGCGTCATCCTGCCACCATTGGGCGCTCACAAGTCAATAAGTTCCAGTGATCTAGGGCGTCAGATCCCACCCTTGGTACATTGAACTCTCTGGAGACGGGGGAGGGTTATGGAGTTTGGCATTGGGCGCAGGACCTACCGTTGGGTGTTGTATGCCTCATGTTGAACATTTTTTTTTCCATTGGACACCACCTAGAAGTTCAATTTTGAACGCCCCTGGGAAACATAACACTGGGCGCCACCCTATTTGTGCTCAAATCAAGTTTTAAAGCTTTATTTTTTAAGTGTATATATGGATATATTATGAATGAAGGGTGATTTAAATATGAAATGTATTTTGTTTGATTGTATGGATGAGGATAGTGTAGGGATTTCCAAAGGAGGAAATGCTACATTGATCCCGTGTTATAAGTGTATTGAATGCTGATTTTATTAAGGGACTATCCTAACACTACTACAATCTTACTCATCTAAAGGAAAATGTGTAGTTGTGAGAGCTAAAGGAGGTTCATATTTGGAGTTTTAGTGGTTGACCAAACATGAAAATATAGAATTGATCCTGTCATGCACATGATATCTGGAAGGGAGGTTGCCCCCGACCTTGATATATAGTTATAGCCCGTATGAGACAGGGATGAGAGAAGAAAAATGCATGGTTTTTGAGTATACTCAATACATGTGTCTTCGAGAAGTATAGTCAAATGTTAATATTATGTGAGCCATTATGGGCATGCTATGTGGACATTTGATTTATGATTGATATGATATTTGATGACTGATTTGAAAAAAAAATAAATTTGAGTATACTTTGTTTTACGTTGACAGATGATATTGGGTGATAGACAACAATGAAGTTGTTAGTATTAGGGATATATGTGACAATGTAATGCTATTTATGTATATATGTTTGTTTTGAGATACTATATTTTCCTTATAAGTGTTATATTTTGAAGAACATATGTAAATAATTGATTTTAGAACTACTTGGGAGATTCTAAAATTAAATAAAATATTATAAAAAAACTAAATAATAATATAGGACGTCAATGCTTTATATATATATATATATATATAACTTAGAGTTATAATTTTATGAGGTTAAATATGTTTTTGGTTTCTTAATTTTCATTTAAAATTGGAATTAGTCACTATTTGAAACTTTAGTCTAATTTAATCTCTTAACTTTAGAAATGTATAAATGTAGTCTTTTTAATTATGAATTTAGTTCTTTTAACCAAATTTTGTTAAGTTCATTTAATGTTTCAAACACATTTCTCAGTTAACATTGAAGCGGAAATGTGTCGAACGGTATAAACAACTCAAACACTACCATGAAATGCGTTTGAAACGTCAAATAAACTTAACAATTTTCAGTTTAAATGACTAAATTCATAGATTTATAAAGTTGGGAGACTAAATTGGACAAAAATTTTCACACATTTATAAAGTTGGAAGACTAAATTGGACAAAAATTTTAGAAAAAGATTAATTTTAATTTTTACTAAAAATTAAGGGACAAAAGACATATTTAACCCTAATTTTATGTTACACAGTAAATATTTACACTTACTATGGTTCATCAAATATAACAAACTAACTATATAACTATATTTAGTGAGATATTTCTTCTCAATAATATATCTTTAATTCATTAACTCGTTAACTTAAAATTTAAAGTTTAAGATAAAAAATAATTAAATTGTTAGTTATGAGTTTGAAAAAAAAAATCCGTAAACATGTATAAATTAAAAAATCCGTAAACATGTATAAATTAAAAAAAAGGTGATGAAATATACAAATGAGTTTTCATGACTTGATCCAACGACTTGTTAAACAAAACAATGATATCTCACATCATCAACCAAAGTTATCACACATATGATATTGTAATTATAAGAAATCATTTTGTCATCACTTTTATATTAATTTACTTTTTAAAAAATATAACCAAATTATAAAAGTTCAAAATAATGAAACAAAATAATAAAAAAATCACAATAATGAGACAGAATAAATTATTTACTATTAAAGTTTAAAAAAATTGAAATTTTTTGGAGGTATTATATCCATTGTGAAGCTATTATAAATTTATTTAATATTTATTTTTACAATCTTTATCCTATTTAAAAAAAATTAACTTTTCCATATTAATTTTAATTATTTGTATTAAACTATGATGCAAAGATGGGATACGTGTATCAGATACGACACGTATTCGATGCATCATACGTTTATTTTCAAAATAATATACGATACGTGATAAATATGTAATATATGAATATTGAAAATTTTATAATAATTCATACAAACATAATAAATAATAAATATATGATTGTTAATGTGCGAATCCAAATTTCCTAATTAGAGATCAATTATTTTGTAGCCAATACCTGGTAGCTAATGTTAATGACTAATTTAAAAACTAATTCATAATTGAAACTATTTTAATTATCAATTTATAAACCAATTATAATTTTTTGGAACTATTTTAGTTATCAAATTAATCATTATATAGTGACTAATTATTTTTTTTACTAAAATTAGTTATCATTCAAAGATTTTATCGTAATGTACTGCAATTTTATAAATTGGATATTTCTTTGATAATTATTGTTAAAGTATCATAAGATATCGAACACGTTACATGTTAAATACTTACACTTACATGTTAAATACGGATACATAATCCAAGTTGAATTATCAATGCTATTAAATATATAACTAAAAGTAAAAAAAAAAAAACCTTTAATTTACAAAATGAATTGATATACCGTAAACCAATTATAAAATATTTGAAAATATATGTTAGAACACTTATAATGCATTGGCCCATCGGCTTAAATACAATATTTATCTTGATTTTGTGAGCCATCTAATGTAATATACGTTAAATTACTATTCACTAAAATTCACTCAAATGGTAAAGTTGTAAGTTGTCAAATCTAAGTTTTAAGTGGATATATTTGATTAGTTCAATTATGGATTTGTATAATTATATTAAATATTATATAGTTGTACTTTTTAAATTTTATTGGTGATTAGATATTTTAAATTGACTCTGTAAGAGTAAAATGTTGCAGGAATAAAGTATTTATGTAGAAGAATATATATGAATAAAAAATATAAAATGTATTTTACTTTTAAGTTATTAGAGCATGTATAGTTTTGATAATGTTTTCTATTTCCTTACGTGACAATTTATCATAGACTGTATTCTTTGAGTTTCACTATGAATTCTGTTCTTTTTTACAGTTTTTATCATATTTTCTACTTTCCAAATTCTACAGTTTAGTTTTTTTTTTTCCGATAAAAGTTTATAAAGAATGTTACCCATACAAGCAATTGTGTTTGTATAAGAAAATTAACTCTTTAAGCACTCACATAAAATACAGTCTTAAAGGATAAAAATATAAATGTGAAATCAATTGGAAGATGAAAAATTTAAGTGCACGTGTTACTGTATGACACGTGTCATGTCAGGGTGACTGTGACTATAAAACATTTTCATTAATGAGTTTTAACACAACCGGTTTGAAATTATTTCTGTGTATAAATATTTATGATGAATAGAGAAAAAAAATAATTACCACTTAGTTATAATTTCTGTTTAATTAAAAACTTTGATAGTAATTAAAATATTTAATTATTTTAACTTGGTAATCTACTAAATTTTTTTGAGCATAATTTGCAGAAATAATTTGTATAAATAGGAATTTTAAAGATTAAATACATCACTAAGCCTAATTAGTTATGGGATGACAAATAATTATTGATTAATTTGTTAATTAGTTATTTTAAGTAATAGTTTGAATAAACAATTACCAATATCAGTCGGTGACTGACAAATTATGAAGTGCAGTGAAGAGAGTGGGTAGTGGGGTGGCGCAGTAGCGTTTGGCGACAATACCAAAAAAATAATAAATAGAATAAAATAAATAAAAAAATAAATAAAACAAAATAAATATCCTTATGCAAAAGAAAAGGTTGGTTATATGTTTGTTGATTGGGTAACATTTGATGATAGATAGATAGAATTGAAAGATAGATGAATATATAACGGTGGCTTAGTTTTGGGAAGAGCTTAAAACCCTTTCGCTGCGCCTCAACCCAATCCTAAAACCTTATCTCTTTCTCTTCTTCTTCATCTTCTTCTTCTTCTCATTCTCTCAATCTCCATGGATTCCTCAGAATCTTCTTTTCCCCAAACCTCTGTTCTTCTTTCTGATCAATCGCCGTCTCTTGACACCGCCTCAGACTCCGACAACGACGGCTTTGTCAGTGGCGAGGAGGGGGATTTTGAGCCGGAGTCCACCAGGCCCATTCTTGTGAAACCTTCTGTGCCGGTTGAGGAGTCTAAGCTTGATGGGCCTCTCCAAGAGGCCCACCGGCCCATTGCTAAGGTCACCGAGGACGACGATGGTTCCGTTGAGGACGCGGATGATGACGTTGCCGAGGGTGATGCGGACGGTGTCGTTTGGCAGAAGAGCGGTGAGAGGGAGGAATCGGGGGAGGCGGTGAAGGACGGGGATTTTAGCGATAGTAACGAGGTGTTTGTGGAGGCTTCTGGCGGTGATGATAGAGAGGCTCCTTTTGAGAATGGAGTGGATGCTGATAAAGGGTTTGAGGGTGAGGGTGTGGAATTGGATGGGAGAGGGGAGGAAGAGAAGGCGGTGGAGGAAGTTCATGACGGTGGGACAACTCATTTGGATTCTGTGGTTGTTGATGAGAAAGGTGAGGATGAGGGTGGTGTTGTTGAAAAGGATGGTGGTGGTGGTGTGGAGGCTGTTGTTGATGGTGTGGAGGTTAACCTGTTGGGGTCTGGGGTTGTTGTTGTTGGGGATGAGCAGAATGTTAAGGAGTCTCAGATTAAAGGTTTGGATGAGGCGGCTGGGGTGAGTTTGGATAATGGTTTTGATGCCATTGATAAGGTTGGTGAGGTTGATGATGATGGCGATGTTGTAGTTGGTGGGGCTGATGAGTCTGTTGTTCAAAATGTTGATGGCCCCGATGGTGTTATTGGTGGGGATGGTGAGCCTGGAGAAAATGGAGTTAGTGGAGATGGGTTGAAGAGTGACATTGTTGTACCTCGTGAGGAAGGAGGGGGTTCGGAGTTTGTTGAGCAAAACGAGGTAAAGAAGGAGGATGATGTGGAGGGGGAGATTGAGAACCATGTAGAGGAGAAAGGTGACGATGAGGTGGAGGGTGGTCATCATGGTGAGAGGGAGATTGAGGGTTTGGTTTCGGATGAGAAAATTGAGAGCTCTGGCGAGATGGTTGAGGAGGTGGAGAATGTTGGTAGCCATGATGATGACGACGAAAGAGAGATTAATGGTTCGGTGTCGGATGGGAAAGGAGAAGAAGTTGAAGAAGTGGTATATGGAAGCAATGCTGCCGCCGCCAATAAGTTCTTGGAGGATTTGGAATTGCAGCAGCAATCACGGGCCAGTGGGAGTTCGCGGGACGAGGGAATTGATGGCCAGATTGTTACTGACTCAGATGAAGAGGAGACTGATGATGAAGGGGTTGGGAAGGAGCTGTTTGATACTGCTACATTGGCAGCACTTTTGAAGGCGGCGTCTGGTGGAGACCAAGATGGCGGCAGTATCACAATAACCTCTCAAGACGGATCGAGGCTATTCTCAGTTGAGCGTCCTGCTGGTTTGGGGTCATCTCTCCAGTCAGGTAAACCTGCCATGAGGCCAACTCGTCCAAATATTTTTAGTCCTTCAATTAGTAGAGCTAGTGCCGTCACTGATAGCAATTTGAGTGAAGAGGAGAAAAAGAAACTGAACAAATTGCAGGAGATTAGGGTGAAATACTTAAGACTTGTTCATAGGCTGGGTTTTACTACAGAAGAATCAATAGCAGCACAGGTGCTGTACCGGATGACACTTGTTGCAGGGAGGCAGAGTGGTCAAATGTTTAGCCTTGAGTCTGCAAAGGAGACTGCTACCCGGCTTGAAGCGGAGGGAAGAGATGATTTGGATTTTTCTGTGAATATACTTGTTCTTGGGAAAGCAGGTGTGGGCAAGAGTGCTACAATAAATTCAATTTTCGGTGAGACAAAGACCTCCATTAATTCTTGTGGGCCTGCTACTACCGCTGTGACAGAAATTGTTGGGGTGGTTGATGGAGTGAAGATAAGGATTTTTGACACACCAGGCCTCAAGACTTCTGCATTTGAACAAAATTTCAATACAAAAGTCCTGTCTGCGGTGAAGAAACTGACTAAAAAATCCCCCCCTGATATTGTGCTCTATGTGGATCGCCTGGACCTGCAAACTAGAGATATGAATGATCTGCCGATGTTAAGATCAATTACTAGTGTCCTGGGTTCGTCAATATGGCGAAATGTTATAGTCACGCTGACCCATGCTGCCTCTGCTCCTCCAGATGGGCCTTCAGGTGCCCCTTTGAGTTATGATGTATTTGTTGCTCAAAGATCTCACATAGTTCAACAAACCATTGGGCAAGCTGTCGGAGACCTACGTCTCATGAATCCAAGTTTAATGAATCCAGTTTCTCTTGTTGAAAATCATCCTTCTTGTCGCAAAAATAGAGATGGTCAGAAGGTGCTTCCTAATGGTCAAAGTTGGAGACCTCTCTTGTTGCTCTTATGCTTCTCAATGAAGATTCTCTCTGAAGCTGGTAATGCTTCAAAAGCTCAAGAATCATTTGACCACCGGAGGCTATTTGGTTTCCGAACTCGCTCCCCACCACTTCCATACTTGTTATCTTGGTTATTACAGTCACGTACCTACCCAAAACTTCCTGCTGATCAGGGTGGGGCTGACAATGGTGATTCTGATACTGAAATGGCTGACTTATCTGATTCTGATCTAGATGAAGATGAGGATGAGTACGACCAGCTCCCACCATTTAAGCCTATGAAGAAATCACAGGTTGCTAAGCTTACTAAAGAACAGCAGAAAGCATATTTGGAGGAGTACGAGTATCGGGTGAAACTTCTTCAGAAAAAGCAATGGAGAGAGGAGTTGAGGAGGATGAGAGAGATGAAGAAAAGAGGTAATGCTAAAGTAGACAACTATGGTTACCCAGAAGAAGATGATCAAGAGAATGGAACTCCAGCTGCAGTGCCAGTTCCATTGCCGGATATGGCCTTGCCACCATCCTTTGACAGTGACAATCCAGCCTACAGGTACCGTTTCTTAGAGCCAACTTCCCAGCTCCTGACAAGGCCAGTCTTAGACAACCATGGCTGGGACCATGATTGTGGTTATGACGGTGTAAACATTGAGCATAGCCTAGCCATCATCAACAAATTCCCAACTGGTGTTACTGTTCAGATAACAAAGGATAAGAAAGATTTCAGCATCCACTTGGATTCCTCTGTTGCTGCAAAACTTGGAGAGAATGGATCAGCCATGGCAGGCTTTGACATTCAAAACATTGGAAAGCAGCTAGCTTACATTGTTAGAGGAGAGACAAAATTCAAAAATTTCAAAAGAAATAAAACTTCTGGTGGGGTGTCTGTGACATTTTTGGGCGAAAACGTATCTACTGGGGTGAAAATTGAGGATCAGATTGCTGTGGGGAAACGCTTGGTATTAGTCGGTAGCACAGGGATTGTGAAGTCACAAACTGATTCTGCTTGTGGTGCCAATCTTGAAGTGCGGCTCAGAGAGGCAGATTTTCCAATTGGCCAGGACCAGTCTTCACTGAGCCTTTCTCTGGTGAAGTGGAGGGGAGACCTGGCGTTGGGGGCCAATCTTCAGTCCCAATTTTCCCTGGGACGTAGTTATAAGATGGCTGTTCGTGCTGGATTGAACAACAAGCTCAGTGGACAGATCAGTGTGAGAACAAGCAGCTCAGACCAGCTTCAGATTGCCCTCGTTGCTATATATCCGATTGCCAAGGCTATCTACAAAAACTTCTGGCCTGGGGCTAGTGAGAATTATTCCATCTATTAGATTATGTCTTTTTGCTTGCGTTACTAGTTAAGGAACAGTAGATTACGAGCTTATGATATCATGCTGCTTCTTTTCATGAGACTGCCTTCAATAATAAGCTATTTTAGATTCGTCTAGACCACTGTATTAGTGCTTTTATGTGCCTGAAAATTGTACTGAAATTGAGATGGAACCTACAGGGAATTGATCATTCGTAGTTGTTCTGTTAGCATCTATTGAAATTTTGAATAATGTTGATGTCAGATTATGCTGTTTTTCTTAATCTCTTTCTTTGTTGCTATATATAACTAATATTTATTGGTTGTAAATTGTCACCTGTTTGAAATAATGTGTTGATATGATATTAAGCATAGTTTGATTGGTCCGGAATGTGGTTTACAACTCCATTTTATTTATATCTTTTCCTTGTTTTTTTCCTAATCTAAAGCATGTTGCTGCATTCAATAGGCAACGCATAATTTGCTTCCAGTTCTGGGAAAGGTTTTGTATGTGAATTAGGAATCAGTGTCTTGGTAATGCTTCCTCGAAGAAAAAAAATGATACTGTAGCAACTATCATTTATCAAGAGCTTGTGAAATTTAAGTTGCTCTGATCATAGTAGGATCTACAGTCAGGTATAGTCAACTTCCTTATCCATAGCCATAGCAAACATTTTTAAATGCTCTTAGTGTATAATTAATTTTTTTAGAGAATATATTTTGCACTGATTTTACAATATCATTCTATCATAAATCATGATGAAAGAAAATTTTGTTGACTTTTACAATAATCATCCTAAAAGTGATAATACTGAAGACTTCTTTATTAGTTGACTGATTTTTTTATGTTAACATTGTATGGTTATGAAACTTAAAAAAAGGTTAGATATCTCTATATGATAGTAACAATGTTTGTCTTTTGACATTTAATTTTGCATATTTAACTTTCCAAGTTCAGCAAATGAACTGAAATGCAATGTGAGGTTTCTGTATTCATTTAATTCATTAAAGTATATTAGCCGAATGCCAAACCTTACTGATATTTTCATGTCCATTATACTAAGACTTTACTTTACGGCACTGCTTGGATTCTCTGCACTGTTTGTCTGTCGTGTTTTTAAAATATATCGATAATTATTAATTTTGAAATTTAAAAATATATTAAAAAGTTTTTAAAATACCATATAATATATCTTTAATGTTGAATAGAGGACGTTTCTAGAAAATAATCGTAGAAAATGTAAACTTGTACCTTTTGTAATCTTTCTCTAAGAGTGTGTCATTTTGTAGAATGTGAAAAGATTGATGTCGAAGAAAGAAACTCTTTTTTTATATGAAGTGTTGTGGTAGGTGTAAGTCAACAAATCTGCATATGTCGCTCATGTACTGAACAATGTCAAAACATGATTAATAAATCAAACAAGAAAGTTATATACTTGGTTGAACCCATTTAAATATTATTTAGATTGCTGTAATCTTGAAGGTGTTTTAAGAATAAGGTTAAAAATACTTTGAACTAATAAAGACTTTGGTTAAAGAGGTGTGTTTTATTTAAAAATAAATAAACAAAGTCCATTACTTTTATGGACTTTTTAGAGTAATGTTGGGGTTTTTGAAAGTTTGACATACCTTATTATTCTTCTACTTGTAAGACTTATGTAGAAATTTATATGGAACAAATTACAAAGTATGAAGATTAAAAATGCTACTTTCAGAGGCATGAGATGAAGACATAAATAGGTAGACTAAAGTTATATCATATAAGTCTAGTTTTAAGGTTTAACTTTACAATAAAAACTCTAAATAGAACATGAATTCATCCTTTAATTAATTTATAGAGTTTGAGTCTCAAAATATACTATGGCTGATGCATAAGATTAGTATCAAACTGATAGAATTCATGCCAACCGGGTAAAATCGATCGACTCAGTAAAAAAATTGTTACTCACAATCTTATTTTATTTTCTTAAAAGGATATTAAAAAAACCCAAATTATTAAGTATGTTTTTAGCCTACATATAAACTTGTTATTATTAGAAAACACTGATGTACATTATTGAAATTTCGTTTTAAGTATGATATATTATATTATACAAGTCTAGTTCTAAAGTCTAATTTTATAATAAAAACATTAAATAAAACATAAATGTATCATTTAATGGTTTATAGAGTTTGACTCATGATATATTATGGTTCTTAGATCTGATCACACCAGATGAAGAAGAAAATATATGAATTTTTCTATAAGATAAAAATAGTTTATTGTAGATTTTTTTAAAAAAAATTCTTTAATTCGTCTATAGATTAATTTTAACTGAAGAAATTCGTTTTATTTTATAAGGATTTGTCGAAAAATTTATAAAAATATGACATGTTATTGAAGATAATCATTTGTGAATTATTTGTTTCTTCATCCAATGAAGCATTAGGGTCCTCAAAATCCAAAAGGGAAGTGCTGCCATGTTTCTTGTAACAAGTTATGGAAAGTGCAAAGTTTTTGTTTTCTTATTTACCACAAAGTGGTTGGATCAAAGACAACTTCTTTGTCATCTTTCTTCACCTTATCATTATTAATACTGCTTAAAGGTTCCATGACATATTTCAACAATTTTTCAACATATAATTTGCTTTCATCATTAAATTACAATCAAATAATTATAGACTAAAAGGGTTTGAATTAGAGATAATTAGAACTAATATGATATTCATATTTAATTATTTTTTAAATACCTTAACTGTGATTAGTGTTAAACTTTTGATTATGTTATTATAATATGTGTTCTTTGTTTTGGATGCTTAAGAAAAGTATTAAGAGATTAGTTAAGTTTAATGGATTTAAGATGAAGTTAGTTTTGACCGGTGTTACTGAAAAAACAAAGGATGAATAAAAATATCAATTTATTTCTAATAATTACTGAAAGAAAAATAATATTATATTTTTAAGATCCTCCTCTATATTTTATTCAATTTTTTTAAAATGAATTAATACCCCTGATGTTGAATTTGCTAATTATTATGAAAACTAAATAACGTCGGAAAAAGAAAAAAAAAAACTGCCAAGGTGGTTGGAAATAACAAGTCTGAGGCAAACCACAGTGAAGCTAAATTTTATTTTGTGGGGAAAAAAAAGACAAGAGAAATTATTTATATTTCTGAAAATTGTTTGTCAATAACAATTAAATTAACCAATAATAGAATCCAAACTCAACATTAAGACATGTACATATTAATCTATACATGATAACTTTCACTATGTCATGATATATGATATTTTAGTTATGTGTTACCTTTCTTCTTGAGTTTTAGAAAAATAGTCCAAACTAATATTGATTTCAATTCCTACATGTAAATATCATCTTTTTGAAGTTTATAGTATTATATTTTAAAATGTATTATTAATTTACATAGATTACAAGAGTTAAAAGTTTTTTTTATATCTATATATAAATCTTTATATTTGGAATATAGTTTGTTTATTATGTATAGTAAAGTGTAATATTTTTTATCGTGATTTTATTTTTTGGTCTTTATGTTTTGTATTTTAATAATATTTTATGTTATTATAAAGGATTAGTGAAATTTAAAATTTAAATATGTTTAAGATGTCAAAGAATGAACTTATTTTTATGAAATAGAAATAAATACAAAATAATTAATACTAAAATTAATTAAAATATTATAAAAAACAATATAATTTTCTAAAATAATATTACTGAAGGAGACATGGTGTACTAAAAAATTAAATTCTCGTCCTATTATTCTCATTTGATATGAACATCCACAATTTATGAGCATAACATCAAAATACAATAAATGAATATTAATGTTAAGGGAGGCACTATCCAACCCCCATACAATTCCTTAACAAACCTGACATGACCAATGATGCTACTGTTATTATTTTGTGCCAATTTATTCATATCAAAAAGTACAATTCTTATGTATAAATAATATTTACAAATTTAATATATTTACGTTGGATTTAAATATTTTACACTTATTTCTATTTTTCTGTGCCGGATCTGAATAATATATTTTTTAATTTTAATATATTTTTTGGTTTGAGATGTCAAAGCGGGTTAGATTTAGCCTGTCAAGAAATGGTGGGTCAAGTTGAAATTTTCACCTACCAACCTACTGTAACTCGATTCGTCTAATCCGTCAGTTAACGAGTCAAAACGGACCGGTTCGTTCTGGTCCGTCAATATTTTTTTTTAATATTTTTGTTTAAAATTAAAAAAATTAAAAAATAATAATATTTTTATATTGTATTAATAACTTTATATATATATATATATATATATATATATATATATATATATATATATATATATATATAATAGATTTATAAACAAAATTTTAAAAAAGTTTAAAAGAAAAGAAGAGACATGTTAACCCGCCGGCCCATTAGTCCGTCTAAGACGGGACGAGTTGTAATATCCAACCTATTTGTTGGTGATAGACCAGCTTAATCTAACTTATTTTTGACCGACTATATATGAACCGTCCGTATTACCACCTTACCTTCTATGTTTAAAAAAAAAAAAAAACATTGAGATCTCAAAATATTTTCTTAGGACTAACAACGGGTTGGAAAGTGAAAATAATTTTTAATAATATTTCTTCTGTTGTTCCGCACCGCATTTGACCTAAACCCTCACATGCTGCTTTCAACTCAAACTCATGCACATCCCCATCTCTTATCATCCATGCACATCTACCATACATGCATTGCATCACATGCATCATAAGATCACATCACCATTCGCTTTCTAACCTTTTTCACAAAATCATGGATTCACCCCTCTATCTAAATTAAAATATTTCTTCCATTTTCTTATAAGTAACAACCATTTATCAAATTGGTTCATAACTAATATTCATCTAAAAATTTGGCATTTACTTTCACTAAAGTCTTTCCCTTCTAACCATTTATTTTTTCTCATTTATAGAGTTTGTACTGAAATTTACTATCATGATTTCTGAATTTCATATTTTAAATTAGTGAATATATTGTACCAACTCTTGCTTTAATCGACCCAATGACAAAATGTACTTTGCCAACATCTTTGTCTGGGATTGTTAATTAATTCGCACTCACTTTTTTTTTAATTTATAAGGTGTTTGGTTTAGAAAACATTAATGGTTTTGTATTTTTTTAAATAAAACATTTTTGTTTAAATAATTAATTATATAAATATAAATATAAATAAACAAACAAATGAAATGAAATATGTGTTGAAACTAAATTGTATAGAAAACTTACAATTACAATTAGAACATGTCATCATAAGTTAAAATATAAAAAAAAAAAACAAAAAAAAAATCAGTTTTTTGCATCTTCTGCTGTGCTTTTGTTGGCAGGGCCTAAAAATGAGCTCCATGTCCTTTCATTTGCCATTCTCTCTCTCTTTCATATAATTTGTTGCTTTTCATTTTGGCATCACACAGTATCAAAGAGAGAAAGAGAAAGCGGTTTTGCAGAAAATCCAAGTGAATTTAAGGAGCCACCACTGTTCCAACCCTGCTTGTTTTTTCGTCTTTGCATTCACTGTTCCACACGAAAGAAAAAAAAGCTCTTTCGTTCCATCTCTTTCTGTCTCGAGATTGGTGTGTGAAGCAGCAAGATAAAGCTTTCTCTCTCACTTTTCTTCTTTAACTCTTGAAACCCTGTTCAAAGTTTGGATTTTGAGGGGAGTTGAGGGAGCAACATCTATGAAGGAGTGTGGAGGCTCTCTGGGGGAAGAGGGCAAAGAAGAAGAGGACTCAAAAAAGGTGTCTTTTTGAATCGAAGAACGTTTTGGGTTTGTCGTTATGGCACTTTGTATGCAGAGAGATTCGGTATTGAACAGGCTCATGGATTGTGGCAAGTATGTGAGGTACACTCCTGAACAGGTAGAGGCTTTGGAGAGGGTGTATGCCGAGTGTCCCAAGCCTAGCTCTTCCAGAAGGCAACAACTCATTAGGGATTGCCCTATCCTTTCCAACATTGAACAGAAGCAGATCAAAGTATGGTTCCAGAATCGCAGGTAGAGAAGAAGACAGATAAACACTCATTGTTTGTGGTTTTTTTCTTTTTATGTTTGTTTTATTTTTTCTGATTGGCATTCTCCCTTCTTCTTCCCTTTGTTCTTTTCATTTTTTTCTTCTTTTGTTGGGAATGCTCAAAGGTGGATTTTGAGCTTCTTTCATAGTATACTTCCTCTTCAGTGAGTTTTTTTTTTGCCCTTTCTGCAAACTTGCTGTTTCGTTATTTGCATTTTTTTTTTCGAAATGTGCTACGTGGGTTCAATTTTAGAGAAAGATTCCTTCTTGCCGTTGCGAAAAGCTTTGAGCATCCCCTTTTGAGGGAAAGATGTACATGAAAAGTTACTCCATTTTTGCCGTTTTACTTGTAGATATCCCAGTTGTGAAGATCGATCTTTTTTTATTCTTTTGTTCATAAAAATGTTTTTTATTTTGAGCTGATTAATGGGAGATAACGACATCTACTTGTTCGCTTAACTGCTCTCTTCTGACCACTATTGTTTTTGATTTAGACCATCTCATGATGTTTCTGTAGAGGGTGCTTTGACAGAAATGTTCATATAATCATTTGGCTTTAGTTTTAGTATTGGTCATGGATAAGGCGAAGGAATGTGACAGCTGATTCTTATGACTTTTCCCTCTAGATTAATTATTTTTCACCGTTAACTTCCTTTTTGTTTTCATTTAGGTAATAATTTTTATGGCAGAGAGAATTTTATGTCTTTCTGTACACTCTAAATTTTGTTCGAACTACTTTTTATCCCTGCATTAATGTTCTTTAAAATTGAAATGCATTCACACACACATGTGTGTGTGTGTATCTATCATGTTTCCAATTTGTCATGTGCTATGACAAAGTTAAGCAAAATGTTTTGGTCTGTGGATGGTATCCTAATTTAGTATGCACTTCTCGTTATTCTCATTTAACATGTCTTTGATTTGAGGACATGTCTCTGAAGACCTGTCAGAATATATATTAGGAAAGTTTAAAGAGTGAAGTGAGTATACGATGAATGAACATCATGCAATGTTGTTGTTACTTGCTTACACTTGTCGATGTTGTTCTTTAGATGTCGCGAAAAGCAGAGGAAGGAGGCCTCTCGTCTTCAGACAGTGAATAGAAAGCTGTCGGCGATGAACAAGTTGTTAATGGAAGAAAATGACCGTCTGCAGAAGCAGGTCTCACAGTTGGTTTATGATAATGGATACATGAAACAACAAATACACACTGTTAGTAACTTTACTTTACCTTTGGGTGATTGCCCTTCTAAATTCTCATTCTGAATGTTCATTGGTGTTCCATTCTATGTACACTATTGTGTTTGTAGTGTACTGTTTTGTATTGTTGTTGCTGAAGAATCTCATTTTCGTGGTTTCTTAACAGGCATCTGCTACTACTACTGACAATAGCTGTGAGTCTGTGGTAGTGAGTGGTCAGAACCAACAGCAAAACCCAAAAACTCAGCATCCTCAGTGGGATGCCAACAACCCAGCTGGGTAAGTACTCCATATATGCAAGCAAATTTGTTCAAACTTTTATTCATTCATTTGTTTCATGAGTAGTTCCTAATTCTGTATTCTGCCAGTCTTTTTGCAATTGCTCAAGAGACCCTGGCAGCTTTTCTTTCCAAAGCTACTGGAACTGCTGTCAACTGGGTTCAAATGATTGGGATGAAGGTGTGACCTACTCAATAACTCTTCATGGCCATAGCTTTCATGATTTTTATGTTTGTGAATCCAGATTCTCTACTGAGTTTTTTGGTGTTGATCCCTGATGAACATTAAAAATACACTATGTTGATACTTTAAAAATCTTTTTAATATATTTTAAAATTTCAAGGCCATTAGTGTATTTTGAAAACACAACATAGGAACAACACAGAAAAACTCAATAGAAAATACAAATTCGTATGTTTGTATACTTATGTTTTTGCTTTTCATTCTTTTGAAGCCTGGTCCGGATTCTATTGGAATCGTTGCTGTTTCCTCCAACTGTAGTGGGGTAGCAGCAAGAGCATGTGGCCTTGTGAGCCTAGAGCCCGCTAAGGTATTTAGCTTTAACCATAATGCATTTCTACTGAAGATTTATTTTCTTTGCTGAACAATGAAACATTGCTTCATTGGCCTAATTGCATTCCAAATCATCTCAGGTCGCTGAGATTCTCAAAGATCGTCCATCATGGTATCGTGACTGTCGATGCCTCAATGTATTAAACGTATTCCCCACAGGGAATGGGGGCACAATAGAGCTCATGTACATGCAGGTCTAGTGATTGTTTTATGCAAATAGAAAGTATAATTGCATTATAATGTACTTTTGAATTACTTCCTCTATTGGTCTGTTGATATTATGAAATTGATTTTTATCAGACATATGCACCGACAACCTTGGCAGCTGCAAGAGACTTCTGGACTCTAAGATATACTACAACATTGGAAGATGGAAGTCTTGTGGTACTGAACTGAGATGAATCTTGATTTTTTTTGTTTTTCTTGATTTAGAACGTGACTTCTTTCACTGGGAGAATTTGTCTTGACAAAACTGTTTATTTATTATTTGCCCTGCAGATTTGTGAGAGGTCTTTGACTTCTTCAACCGGCGGTCCAACAGGGCCTTCTGCTTCAAACTTTGTGAGAGCTGAAATGCTTCCTAGTGGCTATCTAATTAGATCCTGTGAGGGTGGTGGGTCTATTATTCACATTGTTGATCACATTGATCTGGATGTAAGGACAATGATGCAGTTCAATTCAGTTTTGAATTTTCCATATCTTTGAACTCCATCTTTCAAGTATGTTAACTTCTTTAATGATGTAGGTTTGGAGTGTTCCTGAAGTACTGAGACCCCTCTATGAATCTTCAAAATTCTTAGCTCAGAAATTGACTACTGCTGTGAGATTCTTACAAGTAACACTGATTTATATATTTGATTCTGTAAACATTTATGAATTAAAATTTTTAAATTTATTGTACATACAGGCTTTGCGACATGTAAAACAAATTGCACAAGAATCAAGTGGAGAAGTTCATTATGGTGGTGGTCGTCAACCTGCTGTCTTGAGAACATTTAGTCAAAGGCTTTGCAAGTAAGGCACTTTGTATTTGATTAATCACTCTATCTTCATCAATCCTTATTGACCAATTATTTGTTTGTATTTTGATTCAGAGGGTTCAATGATGCTGTCAATGGGTTTGTGGATGATGGTTGGTCGCCGATAGGTAATGATGGGGTGGAAGATGTGACCATAGCCATAAACTCATCTCCCAACAAGTTTTTTGGTTCCCATTACAATACATCCATGCTTCCAACATTTGGAGGTGGGGTTCTGTGTGCCAAGGCATCAATGCTCCTGCAGGTATATGATGATATATCCCATATAAACTCATGCGAAATTATCATTTTTGACTAAATTAAATCTGGTATCAATTCAAAGAACTCTTTTGGAATTTGGAGTATGTATCTCCTTTATACTAAATTTACATTAATGGTTTGCAGAATGTTCCTCCTGCTTTGCTTGTTCGATTTTTGAGGGAACATCGTTCTGAGTGGGCTGATTATGGGGTTGATGCATACTCTGCTGCATGTCTCAAAGCTAGTCCTTATGCAGTTCCTTGTGCAAGACCTAGTGGCTTCCCAAGCAGCCAGGTGATTTTGCCACTTGCTCATACTATTGAGCATGAAGAGGTATTCATCTTTTTTGAATCTATGATTGATGAACTTGTTTCTATATTTCCTATTTATATTCTCACGCCACCCACTGCAATGGTGCAGTTCTTGGAGGTAGTTCGAATTGAGGGTAATGCATTTCCCCCTGATGATGTAGCTTTGGCGTCTGATATGTATCTATTGCAGGTAAAGCCATTTTTTTTATCTTATTTAAGCAGGCACTGGTACTGTTTTTTTTTTTCTGTGCATGTTTTTACTTATTATGCAATTTGATGTGTCAGCTTTGCAGTGGAGTTGATGAAAATGCAATTGGAGCATGCGCACAGCTTGTGTTTGCACCTATCGATGAATCTTTTGCAGATGATGCTCTGTTACTTCCTTCTGGTTTCCGCATCATACCACTGGATTCTAAAACTGTATGATGCTGCATATGTTTTTGAAATGACTTGGTCTTGTAGTCATTTTCTTAAGTAGCTTTTTGAAGGGATTCATGAACATGTTTTGTCTTACACATGAACATGTTGTCTAACATGAATATTTTTTGGTTTCAGGATGTTCCAGCTTCAACTAGGACATTGGATTTGGCATCAGCACTAGACATAGGATCTGGTAATGCTCGTGCTACTGGTGAAACTGATCCTAACAACTACAACCTTAGGTCAGTGCTCACAATTGCATTCCAGTTTACTTTTGAGAACCATGTACGGGACAATGTGGCGGTTATGGCTCGCCAATATGTGCGCAATGTTGTGAGATCAGTTCAGAGGGTTGCCATGGCAATTGCACCCTCCCGGCTCAATACAGAGTTAGGGTCAAAATCACTTACTGGTCCACCAGAGGCTCTTACCTTGGCAAGATGGATCTGCAGAAGCTACAGGTCTCTATTCTTCTATTACCATTTCATTTTCTTGTCTTGATTAGTCTTTAGGATCAGTAAAAGTACACCAAAAAATGTGATAATCTGTGATTTAACTGTGTTCTGTTATTCTCTGAAAAAAGCTTATTTTGAGATAAAGAGTGTTTCTTTCAGGCTTCACACCTGCACAGAGCTTTTCAGAGTTGAGTCCACATCTGGGGATGCAATCTTGAAGCAACTTTGGCACCATTCAGATGCAATATTATGCTGTTCTGTAAAAACTAATGTAATCTTTCTTGAGCAAGTTCTTCTCTTGAACCAACAAACTCCATCAAATAATGTTGTTGACTGTGAAAATGATGCAGGCATCTCCAGTTTTCACCTTTGCCAACCAAGCTGGACTTGATATGCTTGAAACCACTCTTGTTGCTCTTCAAGACATAATGCTGGATAAAGTTCTTGATGAATCTGGCAGGAAGCTTCTCTGCATTGAGTTCTCCAAGATAATGCAACAGGTATTTCTTATTGGTACTTGTACAAACTTTTCTGCATATTCCTTATTAGTCTTGTAACTACAACTAGTGTGTGTGTTTTCTTAGAAGGAAACTTAATTTGTGCTTATCTTATGATGTTTTTTTTTTCTTTTTTCATTTCAGGGTTTTGCATATCTTCCAGGTGGAATATGTGTATCAAGTATGAATCGACCAGTGTCGTATGAACAGGCCATTGCATGCAAAGTTTTGGATGATAATGATTCCAATCACTGCCTTGCCTTTGTGTTCATGAACTGGTCTTTTGTCTAACTCGTCTTTTCAGATATTTATATTATATTATTACATCTACTAATTTATGTCAACTACTGTACTCATATACTCCCAACAACGTAGTATCTAATGTCTGGATTTCATCAACACTTTTGTTTTATCTGCCATTGATATCTGCATTTGGTTATTAATTTATGTAGAACTTTTATGAATCATTTCATACACTCTCTCTCTCTCAAACACACACACAAGTCAATGTTATGATTGTGTTTTACTTGTTTGTGAAGTTTGCCTTTGTCTCGACACAAATCAATGCTATAGTGAGGTCTTATAAGGAAGGTTTTATGACCAACTTTCTATCAATTTATGGTTTGTATATCTATTTTAAGTCCCACTAAATCCACTTTTCTCTATCACTGTTCTTTCTCTACACAATTGATGTGAACCCACTTGAACAACATTCTATAGAGATCTAGAACTTTATTTATAAAAATTAGATTTTTTTTTTCCTATGATTTTTTTTTCCTAGAATTAAGAATGTGTAAATCATATGAATTAACATCCTATTGTAAAACTAAATCGAAATCTAAATGTAATTTGGTAAAAGTAGTCACAACTACATTGTAATAGTGGATTGCTTATAACTATTAATAATAAACGTTTTATTTTACACTATATATTTCAGTTGCTCTTTGATTTAGTTTTATTCAAGAATAACTTGACTTTTAAAACTAAATTAAAATAATAGTTCAATTCAATTTTTAAACTATTTATTACCCATTCGTTTCGGTTAAAGTAAATAAATACAAAATATTGGTTTCCACGAAGTCATTAGCTGTTAACTAGTCTTCTCAATTCTCTTGTACATCATTTTAAACATTTATATTGTTTTCTTTGCATAAGATTATGTTCGAAACGTAATAAAATACCAAGTATAAATGAATTTCTCAATAAAAGAAATGAAATCATCATTTATCGTATTATTAAGGGTTTTCTTTTAACTCCTTATCAATATGTCTAATCTAGTAATGCTAAATTTTAAAATCTAAACCTTGGAGTATTCATCAAGAATATTTTTACCTCTTATTAATTTTAATTTATAAAAAATTAACTTCTCATATTTATGATATATTCAATTTCTAAGACAAATATTCTTCAAGATACAATAAACACTTAATAAGCAAATATCTTCCCTAATTCTTCTTTGTGGTTAAAGAAGAGCTTGACTCTCCAATTTTTGTATATATAAAGTAGTATATAAATTTTTTTTCTTTTTTAAATTAGTATATTTTATATATTTGACTCCTCAAATTTATATATCTATAAAAAATTTTTGAAACTTTCAATTTTTATTTTCTTTAGAAAATTTATCACTGTTTTTTAGTTTAATATTGTTACATATCTGAAAGTTAGAAAATCAACTCATCACTTTGTTAACTTATTACAATTTGAGTGCAATGTTCATGCACTTTTTTTTTCTCTTACTATTTCCACAATTTATATAACACATTTGTTCATATACGTTTGATGAATGAATCTGAGTTTTGAAATTGTGGAGGCAATAGAATCTCCCCATTGTCATGCAAATTACCACACTTTTCTTAAAATTTTGACAATTAAAATAAAAAACTAAATGAGAAATGAGATAACAAAATTACAGCATAACCTAATTAATTGATATGGACAAAAAAAGAGAAATTCAAAGTGTATAGGTATCATTATTACTCTTATCTATGTAGTCAAATCAAGACTGTGAAATTCTGAGCATATGATATCCAATTCATGATTTTACCTTATTTCAATAATTACACACTGCATGGGCCATTACCATTTTCGCACTAAACTTTACACAACACTACATACAGGTAACTCCAATTTCTCACTCATGCTCATGCTTTTCTTGTCTTTTTCTATACTTTTCTATTTATTTAGATGGTGCAATTGTTTCCTATTTTTTCATTCATCCTTAAATTAAAAAAAAATCAATTTTTAACTGTTATTTTTATTTTTTAATATAATTTAGTGTGAATTATTAATTTTTTAACAAATATAATGATATATTAATAATAATTGACACTAAATTACATTAAAAAATAAAAAATAAAAGTTAAAAAATAAAAATCATATTATCATTATCCTTAAATTAAATGATGATAATTCAACACCTCTCTCATGTTTTGTACATAACTTCTTCTTTTTTCCTCCGTAAAGTGGAATAGTTAAACATAAAAAAAAATAGTTAAATTATCAAAACATGCATCGTTTAGCATCTTACTTTCTAATGAATGGTAGTAACATATTCATAGTTGTTTGTACATTTTTAGATACTTAACTTTAAATAAAAAAAATTACTTATATTTTAATTTCTTCTAAAACTTTTTAATTCATAACTAACCATAATAAATAAAGTGAACACTTTGACGATTAAAATCTCCTCTTATATATATATATATATATATATATATAAATTTGAGTGAGATTAAAAATGCCAAAGAAAACACACATCGTTGTCTTGCAGCTTTGCAAGCAGGATTCAAAAGACTTGACAAATGAAAGCACCGGAGAAGAAGAAATGAAATAGTGGGGTAGGATTCTTCTCTTTCCTGTCTCATCATTTCTGATTTTCACTATTTTGAAGACTTTTGTTAAGTCAATTCTCTTTGCTCCGGTATCTACTTATTCTACTAATATTTATTTTTAGAAGAATTTTATATTTGTTTATAATTCAATCTCAGAATGATTTAAGTATATATTTTTCGATTTTTGAAAACGTTTTTTAAAAATAAAATTGTAATAAAAATTTCAGATTTTATATTGGATAATATTTTAGATGTCATAATTAATATAATTATTTTATTATCTCAACGAATAAAAACTTCTTTAATATAAAACTCATCTTTATTTTTTTTATCAGAGCTTATTATTAGAATTACCGTAAAAAATACTCCAACCTCATCCGATTAAAATCGTTTATAAAGTAAGTTTTCTTTTTTATTCTTTTCTAAAGTTTGGTATTTTTGATTACATGTGACTCCTACTTAAATTGTTCCAATGTTTGTGTTTATGATATAGAGTAGTGATCGAATTTAGATAAAAAAAATCAGAGGTGCTAAATTAGACTTTTTATATATAAATTACTTTTTTCTAATTAAAAAAAAATCTTCATTTCTTCTACTCAAAACAAACATATATCATTTATGATAGTAGAATCCAAACATCCAAACCAAGGCACCCACTTGGTTTTTTACTAAAAAGACAGTAAGATAAGCAATATGACATCCTTAAATGGCAAATACTCTAACCATGAAAGAAATAAGCTAAACTAAGTATATTGAAATTTTCTTTAATGATCATCTTTACCAAACCACGAATATTTTTTTAGATGCGCTTGTTATGGACTTCATTTTAGATTAACCTTTCGTACCTCATCAATTTAATTTAATAGGTGTTGTCAAATTGGAGGATGTTTCCTCGAATCACATCTTAAGAATTTTCAAATTTGTTATATGTAAGACTAGAAACTTTAGAGACTTGATTTTCATTTGCTTCAATTCTTAGATTCTCATAAAATTTTCAAGTTTAGTTGATGTAGATGCATTCTTTACATCTTCATCACAAACCTTCTTCTTGAAAAGAGAATCAATTCTTTTATTCTTTATCACAATATTTCTAATATAAATTTATCAAATCTCATATATTTAGAAAAGGATAAATTTATCATTGCCCATTGGTACACAGTAGACAAGTGTGTTTTCTTTCATGCAATTAGGCAATTGGAGAATTTCTCAACACCCAAATAAAATCTCAAAACCAAGACTTAATATTTCAAGAAAATTACCAACTTCTAAATTATTTGCGTCCCTTAACTTAAAAAGTAGATTCCTAATAATGTTTTTTCCTTACACAATTTCAAATCCTAAAATAGCTCTATCTACATAAAGAAGAGTTCAATTAATGATTAGAACATGATTTGATTATCTCTAACACATGAAGATATGCTTAAAATGTAGAAAAGTCACACATACAAGAAAAAAATAGATCGCTTAAAAAAGGTAGAAAATGAACTTAGTCAAAAGAAGAAGTTGATCCATCCAAAATGTTCTTTGGCCTCTCAATTTCACTGTGGTACAATTTAATTTTGAAAAAGAATGAGAGATTAAGGATGGAAATTGAGATAGAAAGAGTGTAAAAGAAATGGAGGTAAGAGAGAGAAACAAAAGAATGAAGGAAAAAAATTGTAGAAGCGAGAAAGAGATAGGGCGGATGTTTGTGGTTTTACAAGTTTTAAGAAAACTTTTTTAAACTTAATATAAATAATATAATAATATATTAATATAATTTTAAAATATATATAAAAAATAAAATGAAAAACTTTGGGAGGTGTGGCTCCCCAACCATTACCAACATTTGTCTAAAGGTACTTTCAGATCATTAAGCTTAAGTTTTGTGTGAAAATAGGTTCACCTGTGAGTTTGAGTTGTTGAAGAAGTGATTTGATTTTATGAAGGAGATCGTTCAAGGTAAAGGAAATTAGAAATTAAGCTGTTTATTATGTATGATTGCTTAAAAATTATTTATCTAGGTATATGACGAAACTATATACTTAATTGAAGGAATTATGTTGCCTAAGAACTTGAATTTGATAAATGAGGTAAAAGAAAATTGTGTTGTTGTGTTTAGGTTTTTGGTTGATTGGGAATTTATAAAACTTTGAACGAAAATAATTAAGTTTTAAATTAGTCTCTATTGGTACTTTTAAAAATGGTTTGGAACCAAATGAAATCAAAAGAAAGAGAGAAAACAATAGCAATTAGAACTGGTAGAGCAAGTCAGATTATTTGCATTCTAAAAATCAAGATCAGAGAGCTCCAATTATTTGTAGCACTGGTCATCCACTTCTTACCATCAAGCCCTAATGTGTGTGATGTATAATTTTAGTAATTTTTTAATTTTCCTTTATTTTCTCTTTCTAGCTTAGTATTTGAAACAAAGATGTGTACAAAAATGATGTATATAATGATTAGTTGAAGAATTTTTATTTTTTATAAGACAAGAAACAGAGATTAGTGAGTTTGGTAGTTAGTTACATACTTGAAGGTAAAATATTCTAAGCCAAACACAAATGATATGTACCAGAACACTGAAAATCACTTCTGTCACTAAGAATCAAACCACAACATCTAAATATTTACTTCATACATGAGGGGTGTTTCACCCTACAATTCAATTTTGTAGCAATTGCCCAAGGGAAGAAAACTACACCAAGCTTTTAAATCTTCAAACTGCTTCTAAAGGATGTTAACAGTACAGAGAGAACAAGTGTACAAAGTTCAGGTTAATACCAGAAAATAGAAGGCTGCAAAGTCCAAATACGTAAGCTTAAATAGCAAGACATAAAATACAAAAACAAATAACTCAGAAGAACTAATGAAAATTGTGACCTTGTGCGTGATCACTTCCCTTCTGCGTTGTCAGCATCAGCTGCAGGATCTACAATGGCGTTACCTGCTTCCGACTTTGTTGTTTCATCAATCCTTCTACCAGAGTCATCGTCTAATTCATCATCCATCATGTCATCCTCTCCCACATTTATATCTTCCACATCATCATCATCATCTTCATTATTGTTTCCATCTGGGATCTTTCTTTTCTTGGGACCATGCTCCAACCTATGAGTATCCAACTCTTTGTCCATAGTCTCCTGTAAATTCTGGTCATTGTTTGCTTTCCTTGCGTTCCTTGCATTCTGCCATCTCTCCAAATCCTTCTCAACATTGGCAACGTACTGTTCCCCAATCTGTTTCTGGTACTCAGACACTTCCTCTCTTCTTGCATTCTTCCATTCTAGGAATGCCTGCAGATTGAAAAGGGTATACATATTACCAAGGAAAAGTAAGATATGTTATAAAATGCCAGAATCCTGAATCTAGTGTGATAGTGAGCAAGCACTCGTAAACCCCAATTTAATTAACAACAGAAAATAACATCATTGTTTGAGATTTAACAGGTCAATCATGGTTCCTGTCCATGGTGCTCAAAAATGATGTTTTAAGATGAAGAACAAGAGAAATCAAATGTCTAAATTTGGGAACCTCTTCTTTGCGCTTCTCCAGTGACATTGGATCTTCATCCAAGGGCTTGTTAGGCAAATAGTAGATTGGAGGTTCTGCTTTAGTCCTACAAACATACATGAAATAATCAATCAAAGAAGAACGAAAAAGTTCAAATAAAAACTTTCACATGTCTACCTAAAATCCTGCAATTAGCAGGAAACATCCAGTCATCAAGTTGAGTCAACACTACAATGCACATGAGTAGAAACTTATCTTCGTCTGAATAAAATGTGAATATGGACACTTTTGGACCAAAATTAAAAATAACCTGCATGGTATACATGATTTGATGTCAGATATAACTACACCAGATTGGAAGATACTACATGATATAGACTCATGCCTCATTAGTTTACAATTGAATAGGGCAAACCTTATAAAATTGCTTAGTCTTTTATGATGCTCACTCCAGCGAAGAAACAGCAACTCCAATTTCTTTTCTTCTGTCTTAGCAGACACACGAGCCCTAAGGGTCTGATGAGAATAAAGGAAATAATATATTTGTTAGTGAGGATCAACATGGAACTTTGTTGACTATTATGAATAGCAAAATAATAGTTATCATCGAAAGCCAACCAAGTCTCTCCTTCGTTTTTCAGCAAGTTGTTCACGCTCTTCTTTCCTAAGCCTTTCACTTTCTTCACGTGCCCTTTGCTCCGCCTAGGAAATAATTTCAAGGTATATGAGATTATTCTGAGCTTTGGATGCTATTATAAGTGAGAGAGAAGATAAAGTGGCAAGAAAAATTCAGTGATTGACATGTTGCTCAGACAGCTTGAAATCGTCATAACATAAAATATTCCATTGAAAAATCCCTCATATAATTATATGATGGCACATTGCACCCAATCTGGTCACTGATTCACTACTTCGTTAATTTTATCCTTGGTCAACCAAATTGGAACTTAAGTTAATCAAGAACTCTGGCTACATTTTCAGGTACATATCACAGTCACATCACATGAATGTACACGTTTCCATTAAAAGATGTTGTAACAGCCTTTTTTGGGACTTTGGTTTGGACCATATAAAACTTGTCCATTCAATTGGTGGCATTATAATCCCAGCCGCTAGTCATATGAGCATCATACACTGTCACTAACCACTAAGATTGATGGCAAATTTGGTTAGGCTGGGTGAAAAATTGATATAATGTCAATAGATTAAAGAAGGAAACTGCAACTGGGTCCAATAATCTGAGGTAGTCAACGGCAACATCAATTTCATGCATATGACAGAAATAAAGAGAAAATTTAATAAAAAGCATTATTTAAAATTGACTTACATATGATCACACCTAGATATGCCATTGTTATCAATGTAAGCGATTACTTAATAAAAGATAAATGTGTATTTCTATGTCGTATAATAACACATGAACACACTTTCATGTCGTGGCTATCAATGCAAGGCAATGGCTTAATAAAAGATGAAAACATAACAAAACCCAGTTGACAGCATAAAATATCTACATATTAGGAACATTAAAAATGATTATTTATCTAAACCAAAAAGATCTAAAAGTATTCATTCATCAAAATGTTTCAGTAAATATTTTATAAAATATCAAATCATATTGCCATTAACAAAGGTGATAGTCACAATTTATCCAGAGGTATAGTTCAAAATTATACATAACCTTGTAAACAAGATAGGCTCACTGAATTTTTTTTTCAAGGACGTTATTATATTTACAGACAGTGATGCCATTGGGCACTGCAAAGAACTTACTCTTTGCAAGGAGTTGGATCTTCGCATATATGCCTCTGTTCCCGAGAGTTGCATGTCTTCCTTTCTGAATTTCTGAAATAGTTCAGAATACAGGACATGTAAAATATAGAAATAATAATATGAACAAATGGAGTTGATGAATAAATCAGAGAAACATGCTTACATAACGGAAAAACACTAGTAAGAACGTTAAAAGTGACATTAAAACATTGTGAGACAGAAAATTCAAGTTAAAAGCATTTACTGAGAGAGCGATGAGTGACAGAATTTAAATCTGCACTACAAATAAACAACAGATTTGAGCTTATAGAGATGTCCTAAAACCAAGCAACTATTTTAACATACCTCCAGAGTTCCCAGAAGCTGACCCAACATTCTTTTATTCCTATTAACCAAACTGGGATCCTCATTCTTCGGCAGTACCCTTGGAACATGTTCCGCGGGGGGAATATCAGAAACCTGGCATGTACGACCAGCTAAAGTTTTAGATATACAACTTTAAACCAACAATCATCAGGAAGATAACACATTTCTCTTTACCACCTTGGAAGTTCTTTGATTGCCATCTCTCTTAGACCATCCACTTTGGTGAGAATTGAAAAGGTTCCTATCACTCTGGATCACTGCACCAGTCCCATTCACACCTTCAATAGCTGAATCCTTTTCCTTTCCATCCTGTCCTGCATCAGCATCTTCAGGTAACTCGCCATCATCCACCTTCACTCCCAAACACAGCTTTAGTTAAAAACACATCCTATATTGTGGGAATGGTTTTTCCCTGAGCTAACACCACAGCCGAATTTTGAAGCAACACACCCACCCACTACTCCAATATGGGAAAATAAAGCCCCAAAAACACGAGAGGGAAAAAAAAAACTTAAAAATCAAAGTACCAACCAGACACAACTAGATTCAAGAAATAAGTAACAACACCTTAACCACAGCTGATGAAAGCCTACGTTTCGCAGGAGGTTGATCTTCGGAATCATTCCTGTCTCCCTGAAAGTAAATTAAAAGTATCAACACAATTAAATCTAACACCATGATAATAATCTTTTCACACTCAGTACAGTACTGAAAAAAAAAATTGAAGAAATTGGGAAAGAATCCTAATGAGAGTGTTAAGAGAGGGAATTCAGAAACACTAACAGAGCGAATGAAGGGTCTTTGGCGAACAGCACCGTTAGTTCGAAGAGCAGGCCCCGCCAAGGCACCTCTGCGAAGACCTCGAGGATCTCGAAGCCTCTCAGTAATCTACAAAATCAACAAACTTTAGAAAGAATTCAACACATTTAAGATATCTGTGTAGAAAAAACAAAAAAAAAAACAAAACAAAACCTCGCGCTGTTGGCGAAGAAGCTCGTCGATCTCGCTGCGGAGTACTTCCTCCGTCTTCTCCACCGCCGCGGTCCCCATCGGCGTCAGCACTGCACCGCCGTTTATTGCCTTACAAAAACCCTTGCTCTCACTCAGACCTTGTTTCCTTACCAACCAGAAAAAACCCCGTTTTTTCAGCTAACTCTTTTTTTCTTTCAATAATTACTTTGTTTTTCTTATGTATGAACTGTCCTTGTTTTGAATATTTTTTTTTTTTTTTACTCTCTGTGTTGTCATTAATTTAATTTTTCATAATTTATGAAGAAGCTGATCATTTCTCTTTTATCCGCATTTTCAATGGCAAGAGAACAGTAATCACTGTGAAGATAATGGTAAACTCACGTGTTAGTATAAATTTAATAAATATGATAAATGTTGATTTTATGTAATAAAAAATTATAAATATATCAAAAGATTTTTTCAAAAGAGTATATATTGATCTAGAAAATCAAGTCAATTTATTTTTTTATAATTATAAATTCAAGTATGTCTTCATTTTTAGTTATGATGGTTAACAAAATAAATTCAAGATTACATATTAACTAAAAATATATATTTTTAGAAAACAACTACTAAAGGTTAAAAGTACTTCATGTAATGTTTGATATTAACAAAGTTTGATTGATAGTTGCCTATAAGTTCTTGTTTATTATATTGAGAAATTTTAGTTTTTATAGTTTTTATACGTTAAAAATAGTAAAGTTCTTTTTCATAATCGTTGTTGTGATTTTAAATGGTTGTTGCTCTTAAATGTTCTTGAAAGTTCAGGAAAAGTATTTTCACTCATACTTTTGGTGTTTTTAATTGTTATGTTATTGTTTTCTATTAGAGTGATATTATTAGTTTGGAACTAAATTTACTCTAGACAAAAATTAGTGAAAATAAATGGTTTTTTCTCTTATAAAGGTTACTAGAGAATATGTATTGACCGAATTAATTTTAATTTATGTGAATTTGTAAAATTGATTTTAAATGAAAGTGATTTAAAAGTAAGGTGATTTTTGTTTGAATAACATAAAATATGATTGTGATTATCTTTTAAATGTATAAACATTCATACTTATATATTCCGATTCTCTAAAATTGCTGTAAGAAATAATTTTTCAAGTTACATATAAATCAACAAAAATAAAAACATGCACAATTAACTTCATTAAATTTTTTGTATAATATATATATATATATATATATATATATATATATATATATATATAATTATGTTAGTAATTGTATTAGATCCAACATATTTATTGTCATTCTAACATAGCACATTAACAACAAAAAATACCTACAATATATTAAATACAAAATTATGACATCCACATGCAAAAAATAGGATAAAAATATATTATAATGGTAAATTGCGATCTAGTTTTTTTTTTTCTTCAAATGTACAATATTACCTTGTATGCCGTCTCAAATACAATCCATCTCAATTCAAGAATTTATATCAAAAGTTTAGGATTTGTCTAAATTAACTTCATTGTGACAAGATTAATCATGAAAGAGAATGACTTCATTTTCATTTTAACTGAATTGTAAATCAGTCTGGTATTTCTTTGAATAAAATTGTGAATAATCGTTATAATAACAACACTAAAACATAAACATAATATGTGTTAAAATTCATACTTAATTAGCGCACATCAATATTTGTCTCTCCCACCAATCATTTTGTGTATCTATTTTAGTTTTCATATTGTCTCATCTCAAGTTTCTTTACCAAATAATTTATACCTTGATCTCTAATATATTTTATGGTTATCATACCTATTTTTAAGTCTTGATTTTGGATAATCTCTTTCGGTTAACTTCTTAAATTTGATTAAAATTTCAAGTTATCCCTTTTTTGTAAAACTAGTGCCAAGAAGTTTTCTATTTCTTATTTGTTATAAGCATGATATGATAAAACTCTCACTTGCTTTAAGATCTTAATCTTCCTTTCCTATTTTTATACTCATAATTCTAAATATGAACATATTTCCAATCATTAAAAATCAGACACTTTGAATAACAAATAAATTCACAATGATATACAAATAAATTTGATCCATAAAGAAAATTGTCGTAAAGATTTAATCTTTCACAAATTAAATTTGTAAAAATTAAAGAAATTGAAACCAAAAATAGAAGTCAGAGAAGAAAAAATCAAATTTGAAAAAAATCAAATTTGAAAAAATCAAATTTGGATTTTCTGAAGTTTTTTTGTGTTGTTTTTCTATTGTACTTTCATAATACATTGATTACCATTCATTTCAACATTTTAAAATATATTAAAAAAATAATTTAAAATATCGATACAATATATTTTTAATGTCCAGCAGAGAACAACAAAAAAAATCAATAAAAAATCTAGACTTCAAAAAATCACAATTGCAACAACAAAAGACTTAAAAGCAAAACCGCACAGTAAAGAATATCAACATAATCAATAACAAGAGATAAAAAATATAAATTTAAAAAAATGAAGTCTCCAAATCGATTTTGATTAACGAAAAAGCTAGACGTGAATCTGTCATCTTCAAATTCATTTTGATTAATGAAGTCTCTATTGTGTATCTCTTATCGGTAACCTAATTTCACACTTTATTTTGTTTTCCTTCTTCTATATTAACACTGAGTTTATTGCAAAGTTTGTTACTGCTGAGTATACGACAGCACCTGGTGGTGGTTGAAAAATAATACATTTCTCAAGCATTACCTTACATTTTCATTCCAAGTTGAGGTGCTTCAAGCAACTTTAACAACAATCTTGTTTTTTATTTTACCACCTTAAATAAAAACAAACAAAAAAGGACACTTTACCAAGTTGTATTGCTTTTGACTCCTCTAATATCTAGTTCTCAGCATTTCACACACACATGTGTATATGTGTATTTATATTTCACATTTATTTGAATTTGTCCTAAATTTTCTATGACTAATCATATTTTTCAAAGTAAAATTTTCAAGGTGTAAGCGCAGACGATTCCACAGAGTGCAGGGACGATATTTAAGTTAGTATTTTAATTTATAGATTATAGACAGGTGATAATAAATATTTTTATAATTAAATTTAAATAATAAATTAATAATTTTCACATATATCTTTTGTTATAGGTAAACATGTGTTACAAAAATATATTAAATACAATTTGATATTCTATATCATTAAATTTTAGTTTAGAGATTAATATAAAAAAGATAAAATACGTATAGTTATCTTATCAACTTTATATTAATTTATTTATTAGTTTTGGCTGAATTTACTTGTATTTTTCACCTAATAGAAAAAAAAAAAAGATTAGTCTATAAAGTAGAAATGGATATTGTATCAAATGCTTGGATATTTAATATTAAATGTTGGGACGAAAATGAAATACCCTATTAAGCATGTACGGAGATCGTTTTGGATTAAATTTGAGGTATTCAAATCATGAATAAAATAAAATAATAAAATCAATAATACATTTATGACCCTCCATTTTTTTATTAATGAAAACTTTTTTTTCGAACGTCCTTCTTCCAAAAATAACTAATTTATGTTCATTAAATTTTCTCCTAGATGTATATCTTTCATTGAGAGAAATATTAGTTTTAGACAATTTAAAAGAAAACAACAAAATTTAGTTTAAAGTTAGTTTTAAAATAAAGCAATATCAAACAAAATCTAATATACTTTTTAATTGTTTTGAATATATACTTTCAAGCAGTTTTTAAGTGAAAAAAAAAAATTGGATAAAATATAACTTTTGTTTGACACGAAAATCCCACTGTAATAAACAACTTAACTGAACGCTCTTTGAGTAATTGCTTCTTACATGAATAATTTATCTATAACCTTTTTGTATAACTTTTTTTAGAAAAAAATGTGGTTAAACTTTTATCGTCAAATATTATTTTTAAACGTCATTATTTGTAAGTTACCTGTGTTGTGAAAAAAACTCTAAACATGGTTTTCACAAGTTATTTCAAATACTTGTACACACAAGAAGAAAAAAAAAAACACTTACAAATCTTTAGAATTTAATGTTACCTTGAAATACTTACCATTATTTTCGGTAATTAGATTAATTTGGTTTCATAATTTATACACATAATTTCTCACTCTTTTACATCATTTTACTTTTATGGTCTAAGTAGATCACATTTATATTCTAATTTTCGACAACATCTTCAAAATTATGTAATTTTGACTCTAAAATTACTAGAATGATTTAATTTTAAAGGTATATCAGTTTAATTCAACTTTAATTAAAATTAAAAAGATACGAACTTCAAAATTAAAATACACCATTTTGATGGTACTTTTGTCTCTAACAATTTTTCATCTTACAACTTACTACTACTCCTTTAACATGATAACAATAATAATTTCTTAAAGTTTCATTAAACATACATATTTCATTTGGAAAACAAACATAAAACCATCTACCTAATAACACAAAGACGTAAAACACTCTCAATTCTAAACACTGCTTTGGCTAAACTTTTGCTAAACCCTAGAGGAAGATTTGATTACGGAAACATATAATAACCTTTTATTGAATGTTATAAACTTTATTTTGTGTTCTCATCCTTGGAACGAGGGTGAGAAAATTTGATTTTGAATACAACACATTTGTTAACTTTTAATGTTGCAAATCTCTTGGTGTTTAAAATAATAAGTGGTATAACATTCAAAATTTGGGTGTGTTATGATGCATAAGAACCATTCAATTCAAAGCCTGCGTGGGCTTCGTCTTCAAGCTACCAATAATAATAATAATAATAATATTATTATTATTATTATAGCATTTAGATGTATTTAAAAATTAGTTTTTTCTTTTTTTTAATCGGGGTCGAAAATATGAAATAATAGGACATGGAAAAAAAGTGAATAATATTTATTTATATATTTAAATAACGGGCTAACATATATTTTGACATTGGGTACGAGCAATAAAAGTTGACATTGACAAATAAATTGGTTATGAAATTGATAACATTGAAACTATTCTTTAGATTTTGTGTTGGCCGCCACGAAAACAATGGTCAAATAATTTTGGTGTTAGAAGATATTTAGGTGGATGTCTTTGTAATATTTTAATTTTATCATTTATTATATTATATAGAAGTAAAATGAGTTCACACATCATGAGTCATTTATTATATTATATAAAAGTAAAACAAGTTCACATAACGAGTAATCTTTATTTTGAGTTTAGATTTTTTTATTAATTTTAGTGCTATGCTGAATATTAAAAAAATTAATTATAATTGGTGTATTATGAAAATACAGTAAAAAAAATAACAAAAAATTCTAAAAGAAAATATAAATTCCTTTATTTTTCACATAAATCAAGGATACGAAAAGAACTATTTTTTCATAATCAATAATAACACTAATAAACACACATTAAATGTAGTAAATCCAACAATAAGATTAGGAACTTTCTCCGCCCCTATGAAGATCTTCCACTGTTCATGAACTTGTTTTTACAAAAGTATTGCAATAACAATTTACCTGAACTTGTTATGAGTAAAAGGAGAAAGATAATTTTCAATATTTATTTTATTGAAATTTATTATCAAACACATTAATATTAATTTCTAACACTTTTACTTTATCTAACCATAATAAACTCAATTTCCTTATTTACTTTCTCTTTTATTCAGGTTTGTTTATCCTATTAATTCATTTATTACCTTTAACTCGTTAAGTAAATCATCCATGTTATATAAATAGAGGTTAATACAGATTAAAAGTTTTGAAATCTAATTTAAATTCAATTTATATTTAAATAATTTTAATTGGATTTAAACTAAATCTAAAGTTATATTGTCGAAATAAAATAATTTAATTTTGTATGGGTTTAAATTTAAAAGTTTGAATTCAATTTTAAACCTAAATCAAGTTATTTTGATAATAACTAAATTTTAATTAGATTTTTAAAACTGATAAACTGGAGTCCGGGCTAATACATAATAAATTGTAAACAATACTCTATGTTTTACACTTCAATCCTCCAAAATAAAATAAAATGAAAACAACATAAGCAAATAAAAAACAATACAACGGATTAAATTTAAAATTGTGTAAAATGGAAAATACAGACGAGCATTTATTAAAATATATCGAATTCGTTCCTCACTTAATTGATTCGATAACTATATATCATTTTAATTTAATTTATACACTTAAAAATAACAGGTTTTAGTTTATTCATTACAGTTTTAGAGACAGGAATAAATTCGTTTAATATCAAAATGAATACGTAAGACCTAAAACATAGGACTTATGTATGTTAATGTGAATTGAATGATTTAATGTTTCAAAGGATATAATTCTTTAATTATCGGTAAAGAATTATGCCGTACTACGTGCAAAAGAAAAATTAAACAGAAGAATGAAAAATGAAATTAAAGTTAAATACATTCTTATAATTTAATTAATATTTTTGATTTAAACTTTAGATAAAGATAAACATAAACATGTTTTGTTTATGTTTTATACATTTGGAGGTTAGAAAAAAGAAAGACATTGCATCAACTGCCACGTGGCGTGAAAGGTTTCCTTATGTTACAAAAAGTACAATGATTGTGCAAACAGTATTAAAATAAGGAATAAAGAATATAAATGTGTTGTATTGCGTTGTGTGCAGTGCCGTCTTTGGCTAATAATATGTTTTGGATTGGAAGAGAAAGAGTCAGTGGCGTTGTGCGCGTGTGCGTCTCAGAACATTATGGAAGGTCACCGGAAGCCGTTGAAGCCGCGCCTTGAGCGGCGGAACGCCATGAAGAACATCGATTACCGGTTGAAGGAGGATGAAGACACAGACACCGACACGGACATAGACATAGGTAGTTTGGATGAAAGGAGTTTCCGAGTGGAAGGAATTGACGGCGAATTCGACCGGATATTTCGGAGCTTGGGCCTGTCCGGGCCCGAGGACTTTGCCATCCCGGCGGCGGCTTGGAAAGAAGCCCAGGCCCAGAAGGCCCGCAGCACCGTGAACCTTCAACACGAACCGCCGCCACAAAATAAAAAGCAGAGAGAGGGGGGAATAAATGGCGTTAGGCCTCCCATTTTGGAACCCACGCAGGTTACCTCATCTTGGACCACCCAACAACCAACGGATTCTGATTCCGTGTCACGTGATGAAGACAGTGTTGTTGGTGTTGAAGCTGAAATTGAAAAGGTTTCTGCTTTGGTCGGGAATGAGACCTTTGATGTCCAAAACTTGTCGCTGAATGCAACCGGATATTTCGGGTCGTGGCAGAAAGGCGAGATCTTGGGAAAGGGCTCTTTTGGAACTGTTTATGAAGGCTTCACGGAGTCAGTACACTACACTACACTGCTCTTCATTCTCTTTTTTTCTTCCTTTCTTGAGCTTCCCATGCATAGAGATTATCAAAATAAGGATTGCAAATTCGTACACCAACTATTTGACATGTTTTCTGTGTCACACTCACACACTTGTTTTGAAAAAAGGAGAACATCAACGAATTATAACTAGTTTGATAATAATACTAAATACTATAATAAATACATTGGTATTTATTTATCTTGTTGATATAAAATTTCACAATTTTTATAATGTGCTTGTCGCTGATGTAACACATACATTTTCTTTTCCTTGCAGCGATGGGAACTTTTTTGCTGTAAAGGAGGTTTCTTTATTGGATGACGGCAGCCAGGGAAAACAGAGCATTTTCCAGCTTCAGCAGGTGAGAGGCACATATTCCTCATTTGTTTGATCCATCTTATACATAAGCATTTGATAATACATAACTATTTTTGTTCTTCCAGGAAATCTCTCTTTTGAGTCAGTTCCGACACGACAACATAGTTCGATATCTTGGCACTGACAAGGTATGCTGCTTTCTTAGAATGTGTGTGTGCTCTGAAAACTGCATCTTCCTTATGTTTTGTTATCCGGTTTTGGTGATGCTCCTTGAATTATTTTTGTTATCTGTATTTACGTCTTACTATTTCTCAGGACAATGACAAGCTGTATATCTTCCTCGAACTTGTAACAAAAGGATCATTGGCAAGTCTCTATCAAAAGTATCGACTAGGGGACTCTCAAGTATCTTCATACACAAGACAGATTTTGAGTGGCTTGAAGTATCTTCATGATCGTAATGTGGTTCACAGGTAACACGAGTAAAATTTCTATCTTGATTCAATGCAATGATTGTAACCATAATAAGTGCAATCTTTCTTAGGCATTTTGGATTTTCATTTCTTCTTTCTGGTATCCTCAATAATCTATTTTGAGCCATTTCCACTTTATATGACCATTGAAATCACTAAGTAGTCAAAGTTGGGTGCAGTGGTTGGAAATTGATGACCGAAGTATCTCAAATTTACATCGACTTCTACATTCTAACTTTTCTTCATCGAAAATTTTAAATTTGAAGGGACATCAAGTGTGCCAATATATTGGTTGATGCAAATGGGTCCGTCAAGCTTGCAGATTTTGGATTGGCGAAGGTACATTTCTTGGACAAAATAAACTTTCTTGAGTCAGCATCTTATCACAGCAAATTCCAATGCTAACAACTTGATTTCTTCCTTTGTAGGCAACCAAGCTGAATGATGTTAAATCAAGTAAAGGCTCTCCCTACTGGATGGCCCCCGAGGTTTGTTATTCCTTATTCAGTTTAGAATTCATAATAATTTCTCACTTGCTTCGCTGAGTTTTTCTATATCAGACTGCAGAATCACCATTTTCAGTATTTGTAATTTCATGATGTGCTTAGAATGAGTTTGAATTGTTGGATCATAGGTTGTTAACTTGAGGAACCGTGGATATGGGTTAGCAGCTGATATATGGAGCTTAGGATGTACAGTGTTAGAGATGTTGACGCGGCAACCTCCTTATTCTCATTTGGAAGGAGTATGTCTTAACATTTCACAGTTTTTACTATATTTTTCCAGATTCATTTATGACTGAGACTGATTTTTCTCTGTGGCCCTTTGAAATTAGATAAATGATGCTAAATAAGTAGCTTTTTGTTTTCATTTGTTACGATAGATGCAAGCGATATTCCGAATTGGCAGTGGTCAACCCCCACCTGTTCCGGAATCTTTGTCAACAGATGCCCGAGATTTTATTCTTAAATGCTTACAAGTGAACCCTAACAAACGGCCAACTGCTGCCCGGCTATTAGACCATCCATTTGTAAAGAGACCACTTCTGTCTCCCATAAGTCCTGTTTCTCTAAGTATCAATCTTTTACTGTCCTAAGAGATTCTCAATAGTATCTGAGTTATGTGTGTGCAGTTCACTTGAGAGGAAGTCCACTTGATAACTTTGGTGTTGTGAATTAGTGTACATTGATGAACCAATCCAGTTGAGCACAAACTGAAGAAGCTGTGAACGTGATGTGAGAATCATCTTAGAGTGACTTGCTGGACCTCCATGTGTCAAAGCTCTAGCTGTGATAAGCGGATAAGTTGACTGAAGCTGCGTTTGAATGTGACCAGCTGGTGATTTTAGTGTTGTACATGAGAGGCTTATAAAGAAGCTTTAATCAGCTGCCAAGTGCCTGGAACTTGATAGACCTGTGCTGCAACCTGCTAGCAGTTGTGAGGAAGTTCACTGGACAGATTTGGAAGCGGATTCATTTACTTTTTAGAGAGAAAAGTTACGTAACTTTAGTTCATTTTCATGCCTAAACAAATAAAAGTGAACTAAAGTTAGGTGACTTTTCCCTCCAATAAGTCAAAGAATCTGCTTCCGACGGATTTAAAGAGCTGGAATGACCTAATCCAACCTGTAACAAGACTTGAAGTTGACCTGGATGACTGGACACTTGAAGAACCTGGAAAGGCATTTGAACTGGCTGGAACATATTGCACATGAAGCTGACTTGTAATTGGCAGTCAAGGTGACTGGTTATGGGCTGTTTTGGCAGTTTGTAGGTTTATCTATAGGCTAGACTATAAAAGACTTGAATCAGAAAACTCAAAAGAGTTTTTTGGCAATTCTGAAAATTCAGTTCACACAAGTTTATAGCTCTTTTGGGTTAGTTTTCTCTGAAGTTCAAGGCAACCTTGACTACAAAGTGAGCTGGGTGGCTTTGGTTCTTCTGATTTTTCTTATTTTGCTGGAGCATTTGAAGGCCTTGACTACAAAGCTAGCTAGGTGATCAAGAGCTGCAGTGTTTGTAACCAAATTTCGTTAGATCAATTCAATCTTGTTTTTACTTTCATCTGCTTTTACAATTCTGGCTTTAATGCACTGCTATTTGATTCTTCTCCTCTTTCCAAAACTTAGTTATGGATTCATACTAAGTTTAGTGAGTACAAAGTGACCATCTATGCGCTAAGGACTTCATAGATGAGCCTTAGCATGTAAAGCTAGAAAGTGAACACGATTGAAACTCTGGTTTCTGGTCTAGAGTCAAATTTACTTCCTCAACCAGTGATTTTTAGTTCCCTGATCTGTTTTGCACCAATCTACTTTTCTTTAATTGTTTTCATACTTAGAAACATGTTCCAAACATTAATTTTCAGTTTCAATTCATATTTTGTGGTTTTGGTAGTTTAGGTAGTTATTTTAGTTTTCTAGTCTTGGTTAGGAATAGAATATTCAATTCTAGTGTAGTTTTAGTTTAATTCATTGTTCCGGTAGTCAATTAGGATCAATATATACATGTTTGCATCATCTTATGTTCAATTTAACAAGTGTTGCATAGTAGATTAGGTGATTCAATTTTTGCTGTCAAAAGTGCTGTCACGTAACACTGGTTTGAGGAGTGATTCTAAGTTTGTAATGTTGTTTTCTGTTTCTTCATATTTCACCTGCATTACCAGTTAATTTTAGTAGTTTTCATGCATTCATATTGAATATAACTCAAAATTCTTTTTGTCAAGGCATGCTCCCTTGACAGCTCTGAATAGCTAAGAAATGGAAGTAGTGACCTAACAAAGGAGCTAGTAGTTTTTAGTGTATTCAGTTTTTGGACTTTCTCTTCACTTAGAACAGTTTTTGTACGTAGCTTAATCAAGGTTTTCAAGTTCTATCAGAATGCAATTACCTCAAACATTCTTTATGTCAATCCTAATACAAAACTTCTAGCATATAAATTTTCATCACACTTCCTCTTTCTTGTTTGTCTTCATTACAATATATATATATATATATACTATTATAATTTATGGTATAATAAGAATTCGTCTTCTAATAATTATCAGAACGTAATTTTCAAATTTGTTTTAATTTTCTCTTCTCTTAATTTTAATTTTTAATTTTTTTAAATTTTTTCTCCTTCAAAATTTATAATTAGAATTTGACTTTAATAACAGAATTATGAACTGCTACAATAAACATGTTCATTTAAAAAAATAATATTTTATTAGATTCATTTAAGAGTTGTTTTTAACAAAAACATTACTTAAAAAAAAAGAATTAAAATCATAAAAATATTTTTAAGAATAAGGAAAAGACGGAAAGGAAATAAATGAAAGGGAATGTCTGAACTCACCAACTATGGTACATGAAATAAATTTTGTCCGCTTAAAATTTTGTCCACTTAAAATTTTGAGAAAAGAGGACCTGTCCCATAATAACTATTAAATTGGGAAGAATCAGGGTGAGCTTAAAATTTTGTCCACTTAATATTTTGTCCACTCAAATTTTGTCCAATTCAAACAAGCATTAAACAAACACCAACTACCACCCATTATGTTTTCTGAAAAAACTCGTTATGTGTTCTGAAAGGTTTCCTTCAAAAACTAAACTTGTTCAGAAAATTTCTTAAACATATAATTTGAAAATCACTTTTACTAAAAATAATGAAAATTTGAAGATATAATAAAATATCATGGGTGCCGGAAGAAAAAAAAAATAAATAATTTTATAAGATTGAGATCCAGATCCACAAGCCCCGTGGGCCCAATTTGGTCATATACTACTTAGGCTTATCAAAACGATGCGTTTTTGGCATTGATAAGAAAAACATGTAAGAAGTTAGAGACTATGCAGTTCTGTTGGTAGAAAATGTCGTCAGAGAAGGAATCGGAGTCTCGGAAATCGAGTTCGGAAGAGATTTCGCGCGAATTCAAAACCCTGGTTAATTCTGGTGATCTTCACTCCCTTAGCCACATGCAACACACCATGTGCGTATCGAAATCCAGTTTCGCTGTTATGCAATAATATTGTGTGTATATGTGTGTTCATTAATTTGATTGATTGAGTGATTGAAAGCGTGTTTCAGATTGGGAAGGTTGCAGGACAGCAATGCCGTGTTGTCACACTTCAACGACTTCTCTCAAAACTGCATTGCTGAGATTTCCGGTGACATTGCTAGAAACACGCGCGTATTGAAATCTGTCAAGTCTGATCTTGATTATATTTTTCAGAAACTCAGGTGATTTTTGTGTCATCGTGTTTTTTTTTTCTGTTGCTATTACTGCCTCGCCTTTCAAAATTGTTTGGTATTTACTGCTTCATCATTTATTCCCTGTTTTCGCATTTTGGATATTCGAGGGCTAGAAGAACGAAGTGGGTTTTGTACCACGTTAAGTAGAATTAAATGCTTAGTTTGGTAATTTAGTTGTGAGATTCTTTCACTTAATGACTAATTTTTAATTTTTTGTGTTGGAATCTCCCCTTGTGCACATGTCCTAACATATTCGAAATGTGAGGCCTTCTTTCAGACTACAGCTCTCATGATGAATTGTTACATGAGTGCCAAATATGAGGGCGGCTCTATGCATGAAATGCCCTCTATTATATGTCAAGTCGCCATTAAACGTGGACGCCTTTTACAGCCACTACCAATCATTGACAGTTGACAGGAGGGTTTTAGGACTAATAGTCATTCCAAGGACGGTGGATCACTTGTTGCTCATTTGGATATGTTGTCATTTCACCGCCTCACAACAAGTGACTGACTGAGTAAGAGTATTTTGTCCGACTTTTATCCAGCTTTTATCAGCCATTTCTGGCGTGAATTGATGGGTATGAATTCTGCCTACCATACTATACTTAGTTGGATGGACGAACTGAGGTTTTAAGGCCACGGTTCACCATAAGCCCTCTTCATAGGGTCAGTTTTTGCCTTGGCTGAATATGCTCAATGTCATTTTGCTACATTTATGTCTCTATTTACAGTCACGGAAGAACTCCTCCCTCCTGAATTATATACAGGCCAACTTTGTAATTGAAGTTGTGGTTCCTTCTCCTCCTATGGAGAGGAAGTCCTGATTTTTTTTCGCAAAAAGAGTCTCCACAATCAAATAATATAAAGATAGAAAATAACTAGTAAAGGTGGAATATATACGGGAATAGTATTATTTATTGCTGAAATGGGCAAAAAGAAGAACATGCACTAGAAATGATACTTCATTCTAATACTCTAGAGCAACACCCGAGAGAGCAACTACTCCTTACAGAGTAGCGTAACAACTACTCGGTCCAACCATAATACGTCAATCCTCCCCCTTTCCCATACTCTTGTACTCCTTAATAAAAGGGATTCTATTCTCTCTATAACTAATTATTTTGCCAGCTCATTTTTCCCTTCTCTTTTGTAAACAATCCACTCTTTGGGCTTTGTGACTGCTTGTTGGACAATCCTTTCTTTCGGCCGAATGATTACTGCTTGATCCCCATCAAGATTTCATGTCAATATTGTTCTTGGTCATTGGGTGTGTAAAGTTGCAACCACATCATAAGAAGTTGGATACTGTGTTCTTGTTGAAGGTGTGATTTAATATCATAAAAAAGTAAGCAAGAAAGTTCAAAACCAAATTATAGGATAGACATTAGTCACTTGTCAACTTATATCGCTACAACAACTACTTAAAGTGCTCAAATTTGATAAAACATCCCAAATGCACCTTGTATGTAACAATCAAACAACACTACACTTCATCTTATCGTGATTTTCATGAGACAACCAAACATATTGAGTTGGGTTGTCATTGTTTATAAGTGAAACTAGAGTACGAAGGCATCACCACTCTATTTGTCAACCCTAGTGAACAATTAGATGACATATTCACCGTCTCTAAAAACCTAAGGTCGATTATATTTGTCACAAGCTAGACACATACAATTTACATGCTCTAGCTTGAAGGAGAAGATAATAATTATAGAACTAAGGAATTGATCTTATATAATCAAGCATATCTAGATTATATACCACATATTATTAGGAACATATTTATTTATTTTCGTATCATTGTATTTTAAAACTCCTCTATTTATTGTATTGATTCTTTTGTTTTCAATATTCCGCATCAAATCTCCTTTTGTTTGTCAGCATTATTCTTTATAATTTTTTGAGCGTTTTGAGATTTTTTTGAGAAAAAAGCCAGGACTTCCTCTCCATAAGACAAGAAGGAACCCACAACTTCAATTGCAAAGTTGGCCGGTATATAATTCAAAATTCAAAAGGGAAGTACAGGCTCTTTCCTCCTATAGATACCAATAATATTGAGCATTGAGCAAGCTGACAAAATAATCCAAACAACACATTGTTGGGCTGGATTTTGGATTTTTTCATGATTGTACATGTGTCTAGCCTACCTGGGAAAGTAGGTGTTAATTAGGAAGTGTACTGAAGGGTGGGATTGGAGGCTGGTTTTTGGGTGCGTGCTTTATATGGTGGGATTGGGGGAGAAATGACAGGAAATAATGTTGACAATCCTCGTCCTGTGCTTGTCCTTCTCGTTATCTTTGGGCATAATATTCTTCTTCCGTCACGATGATTAAGAATATATTTGAGCCACTAGTGATTCCAAGACTCAAAGATATGAAGGGAAAAGGAGTTCAAAATAGTTAAGCAGAAAAGAAAGCCATTGAGAATGCAAGACCTAAAGATATGAAGGCAAAAGATTATGTCTTCCAATTAATGATGAAATCTAGAGACCATTTTGAACAAAGATGTAATGGAAAGCTGACCCTCCTCGAAGGAGGGTGACGTGAAGGGAAGAAAATTCTAAATAGTAGATATTAGAAAATCTCTTTTGAGTGAAAATGATATCATTCCTTTTTAACTCTTAAGTGGGAGGCTCGAGTTTGTAGGGTAATAAACTTTTGGGGAGAGCTTTCTCAAGTTCGTCCAAAAAAATCTGTCTTCAACTGTGCCTATTTTTTGAGATGTTTTTTTTATGTAAGCAAATAGTATCAAACCTTCATAAATTACATGTCTTAGGCTTTTTTCTATCAGTAATGGAATTTTTGCATGATCCTATCATCAATCTTCGTTGTCTGCAAGGTTTTTCTTCTTTATCTATCAAGCCTAATGCCTGACACTTAAGGGGGAGTTAGAGATCCTGAAGGAAACTTTGTCAATAATATTTTAACACACCCTTGCCATTGTTGACAAGCTACCACTCAGTAAGGCGAAGGTAAACAATGTTGTAGTCATTGAGAAAATATTGAGATCTATGATGCTTAGGTTCAATTATGTTATGTCTATTAAGGAATCAAGGGGATTGATTACAGAGCAGTTTTATACTATATGAGACGTATGTTCCTTTTTTTGGACAAAGATGCTGTTAGCCACTCTGTCTTCCATTGCAGTTGAATATGTTGCTGCAGTTTCTTGCACCTGTCAATTCATGTGCATGAAGGTGGTGGCACAACAATTTTCTGTGATACTGATTCTTAGCTCTCAAAGAATCATATTTTTCATGCCCATACATAGATGCTCTTTCACAAGGTTTGTAAGTTAGTTCACGAACAATTTGTGGATATAATGACATACCCAGTATAGCATGATTTCCTTGTAATGCTTTGAGGTCCATTAGGACTATGTGTTGGCCCAATTGAAAACTGAATAAGTTGCTATTCAGTCTTAGGGAGAATATTAAGTTATTAATATTTGAATTATTTTTGTCTTGAACTAATTTTTAAATGTTAGTGATTTAGATAATCCCTATCTTCTAGGAATAATATATTGGCTTCCTCGTTATTCTCCATTGTTGAAGATTATTGCCGTATTAGTGTATGAATATAGCTTAAATTTTTTTTCTCCAACCATTTTGACTATCTACGTGTAAAGATTCCCAATTTGGAGATGATAGTTGAGAGAAGGGAGGAAGAGGCAGGTGGATGATTTTGTTTTATATATTGAACTAGTGATTCATGTATGCCAAGTTCAAATTTATTGTGAAGGAGCGCATGTCGGATATGAAGTCCTTTGTGTGTTGTGTTCTACCAAACAACTTAAGCCTTTGGGAAATTTCTCTTATATGTGCATGTGGTACACTTTTCTTCTGTATCAAAATCTTTAGACAGATGTTCCATCTAAGGCCTTTATCATCTATATCTGTCTTAAGTCTAGTGTCTTGAATGTCAATGATATCACAAATACATAGATTTAGTTGAATTGTTATAAGATTGCTGTGATCGCATTAAAGGTTTCACCACTTTGCTATTGGCTCCTCATTATTTTGTCATATAGTTATGTATTTTTGGCTTTCAACACTTCCTTGTTTGTGGACTTGATATGGCTTGACGACTAGCTAGCTGGTGAGTAGGTTCAGAAACCAATCAACAGTTACGATTTTAGACAAGATTGGCAGAGTCTACTCAGGTGTAGATGGAAATACTCAATTATATGTGTGTATAGAGAGATTACTCAATTATATCTATCAGCCATTGACGAAGAAAGACCAGTGCATATGATACACACCCATACAATATAATGGAATTCCTATTATTGTGTGTTTATTGACATCATATGTAGACAAAGTGGTGTTTTTTTTCGTGTTCCCTCCCTCCCTATAATGGTTATCATCAACCTTTTCTTCGTTGTGTAATAACGAATGCTGAATGATGAAAGAAAACATACCTTTGGGCCTTTCACTCAGTTGCTTTGAGTTTTTTTAAACAATCCAAAATTGAAGAGAGAATTCCACAACAGAGCAAAACCTAGGATGGGCGTTGATTGAGAATGTTGAAGATAATGAAGTATTGATGACATTGGTAAACGACAGGAAATCTGGTGAAGCCAGAAAGGCACAAGCCAAAGCTGATAGTGGCTTTCCTCTAATAAACGAATCCATGAAAATCCATGAAACTGGTGATAACTATGGAATTAGGTCTTGTGTTTAGATACACCATTTCGATTTCTCATAAGTGTTGAGTAATCCTGATCTTAATTGGTAGTACATTTTTTTATGTTTCCGAATTTTAAGATTGCCAAATGAAACGTAACAGATGATAAAGTTAGGCAACAGTATAAGAAATGTGATAAATGTGTAAAAACGTAGCGAAGAACCTTCTATTTTTGCTTGCTACAACCACCCACATACATCTTTAATTTTCTCTTTTTGGTGACTTATTTTTCTGCTTGGTTCGCAGGAGTATGAAATCAAAAATTATGGCAACTTATCCTGATGCATTTCCTGAAGACTCAACGGGCGAAGTGATTGATGATCGGAGACCAGACCTTGAAATGCCCAAGTAACTAATGTTATCAGATGAACGCCATTAGCTCAATAGACAATGGAACTGTTCCTTCATTTATTTTAAATACGCATTTAGTTTCTGTAAAATAATTTAACGAATAACTTTTCTTTAATTTCTTGCTCCTAACAAATTCAAACAGTGCTTCGAATAATAAAGTAAAATGTTATAAAAAATATTTTAGGATCAAAAGTAAATAATAGGTACTATTGTTTTAAAAAAAAAAACACTATGATAGAAACTAAAACACTACAAGAATTGCAAATTAAAAATTATATCTGCTTGAAGTATTCATTTCAACTCAAGTTACTTCGAAAAACTCAATAGTAAAAAATACTACTTCAAAATTAATTCTCAGTCAATTTCATATACAGAAGGAACGGCAACATATAACACGTAAAATGATGCATAACTTCATTGCGAATAGTTCAACAACTCTTCTCGATTCTAGATGAAATCAAATGAAGTTCAACTACGGAAGGAATTAAATGATTGAGAAATCAAAGCAGAAGAGGAAAGGTAAATGAAGTAAACAATATGTGATCTTCACAAGACAGAAAACACTATTACATAAAAGATTGTCCACAAATATAATTCTTTCTCCAGTATGCCCATGTCAATCATCGGATAGAAAATAAACAGACTAAATTAAGACGAAAAACTTAAAAAAGCATAAAAACCAACTATATTTCAGTATTTCCCACCTTGCTTCTACCCCTGTTGAAAGAAACAAAGAAAGCTGCTCTGCAACAAAGTAGATCTAAATTTACAAGACAGGAAACCACCAACCAAGTAAAAGAAAGAAAGGAGAAAAAGGCAAAGAGAGAAGGATAAAAGCCCGAACAAAAACCAAAAAGATATAAGCATCTTAAGCAGAAACCCTAAAAACCCAAAAACCCTAGGAGTAAAGACTGTTAGGAGCTAACCACTGTAAACAAAACCCAATGAGAAGGGATTGGTGCTAGAATTCTATGAACTAACTCCGCCCAGCCAATCTCAATATACAGATCTTTATCTTCACTAGGCAACCAATCACTATATTCAGACTGCAAGAGAAGGCAAGACAGATCAAAACAGGCGGAACCCAGTAGCCGAGACATATATTCCTAAGAACCAATATTTGCGCATTGGACCCGCCTTCTTCATACACTTGACCTTAGCAACCATTAGCAATCCCATTGCTGCCTAACGCAACCTTACCCTCAGAAACAACTGGTTTAGCACCCTTTGGGGCCTCTCCAGTTTTTGAAATAGATCCATTCTCGGCAACTTTCGGCTCTTCGCCATCCTTTTCAGCAAGGTTAGACTCCTTCAGCAACTCTGATTCAGACTTTTGAATAGTAACTTCACCATTTACCTCAACCTTCTCATCTGTAGGTTTCCCTTCCCACACCTACATAAACATATAATTAATAAACATCAGCACACAATCTAATACTTTCACATAATTAGGATACATGAAATATCACTTGCCTGCTTTGGGTATTGTTGCTTTGCTTTCTTCTCCAAAATAGTCTTCTGACGGGCCTCATAAAACCCAAAATCATCCAGAATGCATGTCTTGCTGGTATATTCCTTGAAGATTTTGATTAATTTCAACCCAGGCTCCAACATTACCTGCAACATAAACACAGTGGATCAGATTAAAGTAAGAGGCACTGCTAAAAGAAACAGCAACTAAATATGAGCGGGACCTAATTACCTCTTGGGTATCCCGACTGTTTGTGACAGGTTTGTTCTCATTGTTGTCCAGCGTAATGTGCCTCAACAAATTGTTAGGTACATCCTTAACAATGTGCCACTTTAAAGGAAAACAACCATTCCACTTGTCTTGCTGCCAATACTCAACACTCTTATTAAAATCAACAGGACCAATCATTTCAGCAAGCCCCACGAATTGGCCACTGGTATTAACCTGCATAATAAAAACACAACAAATTAGATTAAAATTACCATATAAGAAAATAGAAAAAATCAACACCATATGGAGAGATGCTTACTGAGAAGAATAGGAATACAGGGCAGCCACCAGGTTTCTGCTGTGCCTCCTGGTATGCAGCATCAAGCTTTTTGTTGCCATTTTGTGTACTGGCCCACACGTTGTATTTTATGCTCTTGTGAATATCATCCTCGCTGTAAGACTTGATGACAAAAAATTTGGCATCGGCATATTCCTCTGGAAAATCAGCTTTGTTGTATTGATCTCTGTCAGGAACAGTGCTGGTTTTGTCTTTCTCCTCATCTGTACTTAGAGTTGCTGGTAAATTCTGGCCTTTCACTGCTAGAACAGTTGGTGCAAAACCCTTCTGGTTCTTACCACCTTTAGCCCTAGGTCCTCTGTTTAGTTCATTCAAACCATCTACATTCTCATTGCCATAGCCAAAGTAACCACCACTTCTTCCCCTGGTTTTGTACTTACTGTCAACAGCTAACCAAGCCCTTCCATTAGTGCGGGTATCATACCCATGTGTTCCATAACCCATTCCAGATCTGACAGTGCTCCCGTATTGACCATATAACTTGTTTGGATACATCCTATTTATGAAGTTATGGGTGGCACCCATGGCAGGCATTGGTCTCGGATGGTGCAAGCCCTGTCAAAACAAAACTTGCTTATAAATAACCATAACAGCAGACTAGGTAGACAACAGTACATCACATACAACAAACTAATAAAAAATCCAAAATATTGTGCATACCATAAATTGAGAATTAGGACGAAAAGTCTGGTTCCTTGAAGCATTGTTGTTGCCACCTGATATTGTGGGAGTGATGGCTGAGCTACTCACAGGCCTTGGCTGCCCATCTGAAAATAGTGGGGCGTCTAGCCATGGGATTGGTGATCGTACTCCATCAAAACCAAATCTTGGATCTTGATAACCTGAAGTTGGACCACGACCTGGCATAGGAACCCTTTCATTTGAAGCTTTGGAACTATAAGATGAATTCTGATTGGCCTGTTTAACAGGAGCAACAGAATTATTACCTTTAGCATTGCCACCGTTTGCTACACCATTAGAATTTCCATTGGCTGCTTCGACAGGGAGAGTCTTTTGATCAGCACCAACTGAGGTCGAAACCTCACCCTGAGGAAGGACAGCAGGAGTAGGTGTGAATGGCGCACTTGTTGGTGTTAACGGTTGAAAATAGGGAGGATACTGATAATGTTGAGGCCCGTACAACTGACCATCATTACCCATGGTTGGAACTGGAGACCCTGCTGGCGAATAGGGGCCATAGGGAGCATATCCATACCCATGGTGATAAACTAGAGACCCGTTATCCCCATAAACTCCCTGAAAATAAATCAAAAAAGCAGCGTAGACAATAGCATTAGCATTGGGTCAAAAGGCTGCAGAAAGTGGAAAACGGTAGAGTAAAATTTCTCACCGAAGTCATCTCAACTCCTTCCGAATTCACATATCTAGAATAATCATCCCACTCGTTACCAGTTCCGTCATAACCTGTAATGAAACAAATAATTTAGCTTGCACGAGATTTAAGCAAAGCATTAAGAGAACTCAGTTACAAGGAATCCATCTTCGCTTGCGGTATTTACCCATAAACTTACCACCATAATAATATGCAGTAGACGGATAACCATTTGGGAGGTAACACACAGTAGGATCAATGAAATCTTGTAACACTGGGGTCACAGACCGATCGTACGACGGGATCTGGCCATTTGCAGCATTTCCTGAATCAACTGATCCATACTGATTCCCAGTGGCCTACAGAATTGTACAAATCAACTCAATAAACACACAATTCACTAAAAGAACACATATAACAGTTACAAACATCTCATTTAACATGTCAAAAGTTACAAGATTGATACAAGTGAGGCAAATCGTGAAATTTATACACCAAACTTAAAAAAACACATTCTTCTACCTTCTTGGTGGGTTCAGGCATCTCCAAGGCCTTAGGCTGAGTTTCTAGCGTTAGCTTCTGCAGCAAATCAGTTGCTTCTGTAGCAAATCAGTGAAGGAATACCAAAAAGCTCTCGCGAAATAAAAGTTCTCAACATTGATAAAACCTAAAACTCATCACACGAACAACAAAAATTCAAAAGACCTCAAAACCCCGATACCCAACCACTCAGACGAGTCAATTTAAACCACAAAGTCAACAACGTAAAAAATTCAAGCAGATTTCACCTAAAACACTCAACCGCACAAAAACCCCCAACACGCAACTATCACAAATCAGCAAGCAGACCACCAAACCCTACAAGATCACCCTTAGCAGAGCCCAAAAATTAGGTTTAGGAACGAAAACGTAACAGATCCAATCAGCGATTCAACAGAACAGAACAGATCAAGAAAGCAAGCACGAAAGGTAAATTGCACAAAATAAAAAGGATACGATCCGCGGGATTAGCAACGGTAGCCATGTCAAATCAAGCACGAGATCTGGTGCTCCTTGGGACACAGAAGCGAAAATCGGAAGCCTTAAATCCAAATCGAAATCGAGGGTTTAAGCCCCAAAATCGAAGAGTCGAGAAACCCTAAAGAGAGTGAAACAGAGAGAGAGAAAAGGATAGAGAGAGAGAGAGAGAGAGAGAGAGAGAGAGAAGAGAGGGAAAGAGAAGAAAAGAGAGAGAACTAAACACAACACAACACACAACGGGTCTCGCAGCCGCCAAGGGTTTGGGTTTTTGGGGAGAGAGGGTTTTGGTCCTCCAAAAGCAGTGATTCAAATAGCACCACCACGCTCTCTTTTCGCACTCTCCACTCTCACCCGCGGGTCACTCCGTGATCTCATTCACTCTCTCTCATTGGCACTTCTCCACACGTGTCGCTCTCCCATTCGACTTCCCTTTTCTAAATTATTTTCCCTCTCGCGTCATTATTGGTCTGTCGCGCTCGCTGGGTAGTGACCACGAGTGACTTTAAAATTCCCCTTGTGAATCTTGTAGATGCGGGGTTTGGGCAAAAGATGGAAACCCTAATTAGAAAATGACAGAAATGTCCTCGTCCAGCTGGACTTGTGGTAACCCTTCTTCGGTTTTTTCTTTGCCTCCTTCTGTCATGTGCTCCACCACATATCGTGTTCAAATTCATTTCGAGTTTATCAAAAAGAAAAAAAAAAGCAAATAAAAATTAATAATTCATAAATAACCATATCCTGCGTTTCAATTAATACAATACTCTCTCTCTTTTTTTTCAGTTTTAAGAATGCTGCCAATTTTTTTTCCATTATTAGATTAGGATTTAAATTTAACAATAAATAAAATAAAACAACTATTACTGTAAATTATTAAGAATTTAAATTGTAGGTAGCTTAGATATTAAGATACCACGTTTTCAACACTAGTAACCGGTCAAAATGAGGAAGATAAGAAAGATATAGGATCGGCGTTTAATTTAATATCATTTGGTAAGATAATAAGATTGTATAAATTTATCTTCTTTCATGTAGTCATTCTAATGCTATTTATTTATATATATAAAAAAATAAAAAATAAAAACTAGATAGGAAACTTGTTGACCTGGTTATAATTGATGCTGATTCAAAAATTATGACTATTGATGGTTATGGAAATGATAAATATTAGTGAAAAAATGTGTTATGTAATTGAGTTATTTCTTTAATAGTAATAAAAAATAATAAAATCATAATTATAAAAATAAATATTTTTTATAAATTTATTTGTTATAAGTAATTTTTTATTATATAGTTAAGTTGTAAAAAATGATTAAATTTAAAAGAAATATATCAATTAATGAATAAAATTAATAAGATGGTTATTTAAGGCTTATATACGTTTTTTTTGTCTTTTTACTGAAAATTAAGAGCAGTTCTTCTTCAAAAATTTTGACAAATTTAGTGTTATGAATTAATGATTGTCCATTGATTTGATACATTTACTCATATGATTTATTACTCTTTATGGTAAATATTTGTATTAACTAAGTTGATTTGTTTCTTTTATGGATTACATATTGTATCTATAAATAAGACTCTTCCTATCAATAATAATAGACAGATGAGTTGTTCCCTATTCTCTCATTCTCTATTCTCTATTGTTTCTTCTCTTCTCTATTATGTCGTCATTCTCTATATCATTAACTTTATTTCATAACACGTTATCAGCACGATGCTCCAACCAATTGAGGACTAGTGGAAGCTTTTTCTCTATAACGACAGTGTTATGCGTGTCTCAATCCAGGCTCTTTCTAATCCTTTCTCAAATTATAATTTTACCTTATATTCGTCCTCTTGTGATAAAAATTATTTAACTTTATCAATTTTCATCTTTGTCTTATTATTTTTATTTTTATTT
>Ga0214544_1000973_pt1 | contig 57139 bp, 23 predicted proteins | sample CNSS3metaG_FD_160074 | JGI IMG/M metagenome (GOLD analysis project Ga0214544, IMG submission 160074) | Root nodule microbial communities from cowpea collected in UCLA plant growth center, Los Angeles, California, USA - CNSS3 | ecosystem: Host-associated > Plants > Roots > Nodule | place: USA... | reverse complement strand
TTTAAGTGAAGAAATAAGAAGACTAGCAATTAATGAAAGAGTCATATATATAATCAAAACATTTGCATTTACACAAGAGTTTCGTGGCTACATCTAACCCCAACAAAAATGGGTTTAGCTCTCCATTATCATGGAGAGCTCAAGCTTAAAAATGGAAGAGATGGAAGAGAAAGAGATACAAAGAGGAAGATGGAGTTATTCCCACAAGCCCTAACACTCCTCCAAGCTCTCCAAATGTGTTCTTCATGCCTCCAAAATGCCAAAGATCGGTTTCCCCTCGCGAAAACAGAAGAAAAAGAGCCAACTTGCCACATCAGCGAACACTGGCACCTGGCGGAAGGGTCTCACCGCCAGGCGCAAGCCACCAAACAGGGGGCAAGTCTTCCCGCTACCGCCTGACGGTGACCAAGTGCCGCCAGGCAGTGACTAACAGTAGCGTCTGTTTGGCGCTTGGCTGGCGCGTGACTGGCGGTTAATTCCGCCTGGCGCTGGCTTCGCGTCGCCAGGCGCTTCCTGTTGACATTTTTCTTCTTCTCTTTGCTATTTTGGGTCACTCATTAGTCTGGATTTTTGGAACAAAGCTTCTCATCTACAAAAAGGACACAAAAATGGGGATTAGTGGTATATTTAGATCAATGTAACCCACAATGTATTTATTTACAAAAGTATGGTAAAATTGAGGATTAAGTAGGTTAAAAGCTTTGGAAGAGATGATTTTGCTAATGAAATATAACTTGAATAATGGTAAAAATTAACATTATCAATATTCCACCTATCCCAAAAATAACATGACTAAATATTTTATTGTTTTGAAATTACCCAACCATGATCTCATAGTCCTTCATGAGTCATATACATGAACTAGGTCTTGGGACTTCATTGTGCTCCCACAAAACTAACTCATTCGTGGTCCAACCCTGTGAGCTTATCCTACTCATAGTCATGCACTACAAACTCCTCATCTGTAGTAAAACATCCAAGTCTTCTCAACTTGGACCCTGGCACGCACGCAATCACCATATTATGGACTCCTCGCCCAGTAGTAGCCGACGGGAACATAACAGTTCCTTGCCCATCGTGTGCCCGACGCATGTAATCACCATACTAAGGACTCCTCGCCCATTAGTAGCCAACGGGAACTCAACCAGTTCCATGCCCATCATGCGTCCAACCATCAAGCACATCCCAAAACCCTATTGGACTTAGTTCTTCAAGCCGAAACACCACACCACAAGCATATACCTCCTATACTTTAGGAAAAAGTAGCCAAACCAACACACGCAAGCACACACAACATGGCAATTCGCATAAACTCGCTTAAATCAGGGACTCTAGCCTAAGCTAAGCCCTTAGCCTCGCTTAGGCTAGTTCACCTCGCCTGAGCGAGATTAAAACAGTGGCATCATCACGTTATCTCGCTTAGGCGAGATCCTCTCATTTGGGCGAGCCATACCATCGTTCAAAATAACGCACACCTCGCCTAAACGAGGATTCAATCAAACAAACATCAATTCTCATCGCGACCTCGCTTAGGCTAGCCATTCTCGCCTAAACCAACATGTTTGTCGCTCAGAACCCCAAAACCTCTCGCCTGGGCGAGAAATCGCGCTCAAAACATCCAGGTTTCCTCGTGACCTTGCCTAGGTGAGTCATTCTCACCTAAGCGAGACTAGGTGTCGCTCAACCCTGAACCAAGTCGCCTGAGCGAGCAGTGCGAACCAAACCAGAAACGAGGTTCTACAACTCTCGCTTAGACGAGATAGACTTGCTTGGGCAAGACCTTTAGAGTCCCTCTCTGTCACACACACAATTTACCCAAAAAAATGCCAAACCAAACCCAAAAATATACCACAATAACATTCAATCAATACCAACGCAATGTAATGGCAAGCAGAACTCAGAATCATGCTTTCTAAACATATGGACAACCAAAATTCGAGTATACAATCATCAATTAATCTGCAATATCAAAATCTTCATCCCAAAACATATAATGTATAACATAATTGTGCACCCAACCTCAAACCACTCCAATTCCTAATGGCTGCACATAATACACGAATTACATGCCAACAGAAACCAATTGAAACATCATTGGTCCAAAACCATAACACAACTCAGTCAATTTAAACACACAAGGACAGCTCCCCTAACCTGAATGCTTGATTGAAATTGGGAAGAAAATGGGATTCCTTGGTTCACCAATGATTTGCCTCGGACTCTCTCTCAATTCAACCCCTTGCACACCCAAAAACCTCACCTCTCACCCTCAATTTCGTGCTCCTCTCTATAGGTGAACTAACCAAACTGCAGAAACCCTATTCCCCCTTAAATTTTTCCTTTTATAAGTACCTTAAAGTGGGTTAATGAAAAAAAAAACGAAATTGGCTTTAGTGTGGCTTAATTGCTATTCAAGTCCCTTAGTTGGTGATTTTTCAACACCTAATGGTTAATGGTTACCCTTCTGCTAGGTTTTCTTTGCCTCTTCCCATTCAAACCACAACTAATATTTAGCAAAAATAAGGCTTACTTTATGTCCATCAAGGTTTGAACCCGTGACCTTCCACTCAGAAAGGACAAAGCATAACCACTATGCCAAATCACATTTTGTGATAACCATTAAAATCTTATGATTATACTATCACTCACCATTCACAATTACATTACCAAAGCAAAATAATAATAAACCAAACAACACATGATTGGCATACATAGGACTCGAAACCAAGTCCTCTCACACAATCAAGTACTCTCAACCATTTGAGCTAGTACTTCTCCACGTCACATCAAACAATAATTAATGCCATAAAGGCTCTTTCTACTCGCATTTATTAATTTATTAATTATTTAATTAATTAATTTTCACGGGTCTTACACTAGGTGATGGTGTAGTGGTAGAGTGTGTTGTGATATGTTTTGCATGACTTGTTGTGTTGGTCCTGGTCTGGGATATCCTTGATGTTGTCATGAGCGGGTAGTTTCATGACTGGTGATGAAAACATGATGTTATGAGCGGGGAGGTTCATATTCTGATACTCTCGTGTGGAGATACGAGTGGGGAGGTTCATATGTTCCGTGCTCACACTAGAGAGATGTTGCGAGCGGGGAGGTTCATAGTTAGTGGATCACGTGTGTTGGCCTACGGGCGGGGAGATCCGTAGAGTTGGACTACGAGCGAGAAGGTTCGTAGAGTTGGACCACGAGCAAACAGGTTCGTGGAAGCATTGGAATCCTTAAGACCAGCTTGAGTATGTACCTTGTGTAGTGTAGTGTGTTTTTCTTGTTTTCGTTATCATGTTGTGATGTGAAACTTGGATCAGGGGATGATGTGCCATGAGCGGGTAAGTTCATGGATGGTGGTGAGCACGTGATGATATGAGCGGGGAGGTTCATATCTGTTACTCTCGTGTGGGGATACGAGCGAGGTAGATTCGTATGTTCCGTGCTCACACTTGAGATATGCTGCGTGCAGGGAGGTACGTAGCTGGTGGATAACGTGTGTTGGACTACGAGCGGGGAGGTTCGTAGAGTAGGACTACGAGCAGGGAGGTTCGTAGAGGCAAGACCACGAGCGGGCAGGTTCGTGTGAGCATCATAAACCCTGAATCTGAGGATAACTATTTGTGTGTTGTGAAGGTTGAAAAGCCTTAGGGATTAAGGTCTTGGCCAAGAACTAACTAGAATAAAATAATTGGGTGTATTGTTAAGTTTATTAAATTAACTAATTGTTTATTTTGAGCTCACCCTTTCTGTTTGTGTTTGACGATGATTGTGTGATTCATTACGCGGGAGCAGACGATGTTACAAGTGATGCTGGTGATGCATGGAGATGGAGAGAGGGCTAACTTGGGGGCTCTTGAGCTAGGGATTTTTTTTATGATATTCTTTCATTATGTTCGATTTTGAAAACTTGTAATAAGATTATTATTTAGTTATGTTTAAATTATGGCGCGTTGAAAAATAATTTGAATTTTCCCGCATTTGGAAATAATAAAATTTATTCGATTGATTTTCTATATTTTATTTTATTTATTTAATTAAGTAATTTCCAGTAGGGATGTTACAGTTACGCTATTCATCATTTCCGCGAGAGTTCTCGTCGCCGACGCCTTTTCCGACCTCCTCCATGTGAGTTTCGAAAGGTTTTCGTCATCAAACTTGTTGGGATTTGATTATGGGTTAATTTTACGCATTTTGAACCGATTATTTTGCATTTTCATCCCCATTTGCAGCGTTTTGAGATTCGTCCCACTTGCTCTTCGTTCCCATTTGGCCAACAATGTGCGGAGACCCTATACTCCCTCTCAAAGTTCATCTTTCAATTACAAGATGTTAGTTTTTCATTGTATGTATATAATTGTTCGTTGTATGTATATAATTGCTTGTATTTTTTTTTTATAAATGTCATTATAGTTTTAGTCTTAGACTATTTTTTTTGTTAATTTTTTTTGGCCTGTTTCTTTTTTTATTTAAAATTTTATAATAATATTTGTAAAATTATGAAATAAAATTATATTTATTATTAGATATATGCATGTTTAAATAATTCTAATTGCATTTTATTTTGGAATATTATTGTTGCAGTGTTATTTTATATATGTAGATTTATTATACTTATAGTACACTGAGCGGAACTTAGTTCCCGTTTGAAATTTAATACAAATGATTAAATTTTTAATCGTTTGTATTAAATCTTGAATTGTCCGATTGGGCAGTTTGAAAAAATTATTTTTCATAATTTGCTACAATGTGTACATTGAGGTTTATGCATAAATTTCATAAAATTTCGATTGAGGCTAATGTGTTCATGACCGATCACTTTCATTTCTTGTACTTCAGAGACCAATGCAAAATGCTGTCGAAATTTTGTGAAGTTTATGATGTTTGACTTCTTTGTATATGTGTTAGCAAATTATGAAAAATAATTTTTTTGAATGGGTAGGGCCTCACCTTGTGAGAGTTAAAAGTTTGAGATTGATTGAGTTTTTTACGAACATAGTATGGATCGAAGCTGGATGAACGAGCGTCGCATAAGTGAAGAGTATGAAAAGGGGGTTTCTGAGTTTTTGCAATATGTTCAAGAACACACAATCTCAAGTAACGGGACATATTTTTGTTCTTGTGTTCGTTGTCTTATTCAAATACGTCATGACTTGGGAACAATGCGTGATCATCTATTCATCTTTGGCATAATGAGAAGTTATACACTTTGGACTTGGCATGGAGAAGTATTAGACAAGCCTACAACGTCACGAGGAACAGATTATGTAGACGATTGGATGAATGATCATTTAGAAGATATGGTACGTGATGTTGGGGAGGAGAATTTTGGAAAAATTCATTTATATGATTCTTTTAAGTCTAATTCAGAGGAAGAATTGTACCCAAGATGCATTAACTTTACGCGGCTGTCAACAACTTTGAAATTATTCAGTTTAAAAGCAAGGCATGGATGGACGAATACAAGTTTCACAAAACTGTTGGAGTTGTTAAAGGAGATGCTTCCAGAAAATAACATGTTACCTATCCGTAATTACGAGGCGAAGAATCATATATAATTGTAACTCCAGAATTATGCTGAAAGTATTATGAAACTGTTCTGAGAATTTTATGATTTTCAAGTGTAGGAATGTTGTAAAAACAACTAAATTTTAAAAGAAAAACAGAGCAGTTTAACGTCTGTCGGTGCTCTGACAGATTTTATTTAACGTCTGACCATACCAGGGCCGACGTTATTTAACGTCTGGCAAGCACTGACAGACGTCAAATTGCTCTCGTTTTTTCCTCCATTCAGCGCGAAAATTGACGTCTGCTGCTCGTGGCTCCGACGTTGGATAACATCGGACCCCTAATGCACCAACGTCAATTAACGTCTGCTAAGTTTTTGACGTTATTTTGACGTCACCCAATACGACGTCGGTGTTTGGGCAGGCGTCAAAGGTCGAAAATATCGGACGTTCAAAGACTTTTTTGTGTTAGTGGGGTTGTCCCACAAATAATAATATATTTTAAAAAATAATATAATTTTCATGTGGAAGATGAAAGTCCATGGGTTGGCCCTGGTCCACATGGCTTTTGTAGGGTTTTTGGCTCTGTGGGCTTCTTTGATGTGGGCTTTTTTTCAATGTGGGTTTTTTTTTGCTCTAGCCCACATGGGCCAAGGCCAAACCCTGTGGGTTGGACCGAATTGACACCTCTACCTCCTACTCTTCATTGAGCTAGAAGAACCCCATCTTATTCCATGTAAGTTGACCTTCAAACCCTATATTCTCCTCTTTAGCACTATTTTTCATAGTCCAATAGAGGTTCCTCGGGATAACCTCGTTTTCTTTCTGGGTCAGTGTTTCCAGCACACGAATCGGCTCCTGGAGCTATTGTGCTTGTTTATTGAGTACTTGTGTCTTCCGCTAAAATTTGTATAGGTAAGGGAAGCTAGGTTTCTTACTGCTTTCAAGTTCTTATGCCTGTTTGGTTGATTTTATGTGTTGGGTGCTTGATATATGTTGTTGGTTGCGTGAAAATATGTTGCTTGTATTGCTATGGTGATTTGAATCTGGTTCTGCACGAGAGAGAGAAATGAGTTTTGCTGGAGTCACCCAAGCGAGTAGGTTGTTCGCTCAAAACAAAAGCTCTCGCTTAAGCGAGGAACTCTCGCCTGAGCGAGAACAACAGCACCTCACCCCCTCTCTTTTTCGAGGGCTCGCGTAAGCGAAGGCCACTCGCCTGAGCGAGAGTAGTCTCGCTTGAGCGAGTTGGGCTAGCTTGAGCGAGACCTCGACGTGCCCACTGTTGCAAACTCGCCAAAGCGAGATCTGATAGCTCGAGCAAGGGGTTCCTCTCGCCTGAGCGAGAGCTCCTTCGTCTGAGCGAGATTGATAGTGTTGATTGGATAAGTGTATGTTTTCTAATGTTTGGTTGGTGTGCTACTTTACAAAGTCATGTATGATGCCTTATATGTATTATATACATGACATAATAGGAATGAAATTAATGAGTTTGGTATGATCATACAGATGGAATATGATTGGATGGTTGGTTATATACATTGGCATGAGATTGATATGCATGATAATTTTATGCTGGTTGGTAAGACATGATTTTGGTGTAGTTTAGGACGTAATTCCATGAACCTCTAGGTGCGATCTCATGGTGGTGCCTCATGATCAGGACGTAATTCCACGAAGGTTTCGTGGTGGTGCCTCATGGTCAAGACATAATTCCATGACCCATGTTAGTGGGAGCTCATGGTAGTGCCTCATGGTTAGGACGTATATCCATGGAGGTTTCGTGGTGGTGCCTCATGGTTAGGACGTAATTCCATGGAGTTTTCGTGGTGGTGCCTCATTATATAATTTGGTAAGGATTCAAGTAAGGATTGCATTCTAACACTCTAAAGAGTCAGTGAGTCTCATGTAGAGCGTACTGACTAAAGTGGTGAGATTAGTAGGACGCCCTAGTCTTTGGCAGGATAATGACCTTAGATGTTTGAAGGCTAACTTTGTGCGTGATAGGGTGAAACCCATTGGCAATGGCTCTGCAAAGCAGTAGAGGCCACCATAAGTGCAAGCATATAGTGAATCCGACTGATTTTATGTATCCGAATAATTGAGTGTTAGTGTTGTGTTCGTTGGTCATCACATGCTTAGTTTTATGTATCTTTACCTTTTAAATTCATGTGTTCAATTGTATGATAAAATATTTTTACTCTAGTTTACCCTTTCTGTTTGCTTGTGTGTCTCGTGTGTGGTTTTCTCCTTTTGCGATGATCATCAATTTATTGATGTGGGCAGATGTGGGAACTCCTCGTGGTCATCAAGGTGATGGAAATTCTGTTGTGTAGTTATTCTTGAGTTGGATTCCCTGCTCCGAGTATTCTTTAAGGTCGAGGCCTATGTACTACCTTGTATTTTGGATACTGTTCAACTTTTATCTTGTTTTGTTAATGGCATCGTGGTGTGTCTTAGACTTTCTCTCCAAGTATCTTGGATAACTGTAAAGAGTGATATTTATACTACACAATATTACTCTTTATATTACTTTGTGTGATATTTCATTTAATTACGCCTATCTTTTAAATGGGACGTTACAAAATCAACTAACAAAAATTAGTGTTAAAGATATAAAAAGTTTACAAAAAAAAGAACAATTACAGTATCAATTTCAGACTTCATTGAGTTTCCTTTTTCTAACTTTTTGATAACCTTTTGCAATATTCTTCTTAGCTTAACAAAATCTCTTGCATTAAAGAAACTGGCAATATTTCAATATAAAATATTATTAATTATAAATACATAAGGCTAGCAATATGTCATAGAGGTATTTTTCTTGCTTTTTAGTAGATACCTTAAAATTCCAAAATGCTTATTTTCTATTATTTCTTAGAAATTTTAATGGTACTTTTGTCTTTATAAAATATGTTATATGCATTTATATCATTGTAATTAATGGAATTAATTATCCCAAATTTCAATGTAAAAATAATAAAACCTATGCACATTAATTATTTTTTAACTAGTGCCCTTAATGTGCATTGATTTTATTATTTTTACATTGAAAGTTAGAATAATTAAGTTCCTTAAGTAAAAATTATAAATGCATATAACATATTTTATAAAGACAAAATTGTCCTTTGAAATTTTTAAACAACACTGATACAAGATAAGCACTTTGAAATTTTTAAGGTCTCTACTAAAAGTTTTGGTAATTAATTTTTTTTATATTGATAAGTTTATGTATTTATAATTAATAATTTCAGATATTGAAATATTGTTTCCCTTTTAAATACAGGGGATTTTGTTAAGTTAACATAGATGTTGCACAAGGTTATCAAATTAGAGAAAATAAATTCAATGAACTCTTATATTAATACTTAAGAGTATTTTTGTCCTTTAAATAGAATAAAACTGCATTAATAGTTATTAGGTCATATTTTATTTATTATCACAATTAACTATGAATTTTTACAATATTCAATGTATATTAATCATCCTTAACTAGTACCCTTAGAGCACTCGTTAGTAAGACCCATATTAAATTTATAGAATCCATTTTATAGTTCACGAAGTCAACACTATTTTTGTTCAATCTTTAGATGATCCAAAAAAGTTAAAGCTTCCACCTTTGGAGGTAAGATTTTGAACAAAACAAATCACCAATTAGCGTTCAAATTCTCTTAATTGTGTGGGTTTTTGAGGATGCTAAATGCAAATATAAGAAACTAGTGGTTTGAGGCTCCACGTAGAAATAGAGGCACATCAACTGTGTGATAAACTAGTGGTTTTCATGGTAGCCGTGGAGAAAACTTCAAGCGAAGAGTAACAAATGAACGTTTTCCAGAGAGGAAGAAAAATGTAAACATTGGGAAAGTAAATTTTATTATTTCTTATTGATTAAAAAGCTTGATACATATTCACCGGATAAACCTATATAAATAGGCTTTTTTGCAAAGCTCTTAGATTCCTGATTTTAATCAGTAATCGTTACTTACTTAACGTATCTAATATCCCCCCATCAAGATGATGGTGGATATTCATCAATCCAAGCTTGGAAACAATAGATCTCGATGATGTAAGGTTTTTGTAAAGATATTAGCAAGTTGTTTCTTAGATTGGATTAAAAGGAGACAAAAGAGGTTCGCTTGAATCTTCTCTCAAATCACATGACAATTTATGTCAATGTGCTTCATGCATTCGTGAAAAATGGAGTTATGTGCAATATGACAAGTAGATTGGTTGTCACAATTGAGAACAATTAGAGAGTAGTGATGAGAGCGCAATACTCAACTTCCGAGGATGATCGAGAAATAGTGTTTTGTTCTTTGATTTCATGAAATCATAAAGGACCCTAGGAAAACATAATAGCCTATAGTTAACCTTCTGGTATTTGGACAGGTTGCCCAATCAAAGTCACTAAAGACTTTTAGCTAAATGATGGAGTCTGAAGTAAAAAGAGCAAAAAAGGCCTTGTGAGGGATTTCCTTTAAGGTATTTGAGAATGTGTTGAATAGTTTTATGATGTTGAATAGTAGGTTCCTACAAAAAGTGACCTAATAAATGTATAGAAAAACTAATATTTGGTCTAGTATTAGTTAGGTATAAGAGATTACCTATAAGTTTGTAAGGATTCAACATTATGTGGAGGATCCTTAGATTCAAACAGATCTTTAACATTTCATATTATAGGAGTAGAACAAGGTTTGTTGGCCAACATGCCTTTTTTTTGTAAAATATCTTAGGCATATTTCCTTTGGCATAACTGTATTCCCTTTTTAGGTTGTGCCACTTCAAAGCCAAGAAAGTACTTGAGCTTTCCCAAATGTTTGATTCTGAAAGCTTTATGTAAAGTAATCTGAATTCTTTGTATTTCATCCAGAGAGTCCCCTATGAGAATCACATCAGCTACATAGAAGAGTAGAGCAAAGAAATTAGTGGAAGACATTTTAACTAAAAGAGAATAGTCAGATTTTGATTGAGTGAAACAAATAGAAACAAGAAAGGAACATAATTTATTAAATAACTGCCTACTGACTATTTTAAGCCATATAGGGATTTGACGAGTCTGCAAACTTGATTTTGTTCTCTAACTTTAGGACTAGGAGGAGGTATTATATATACTTCCTCATTCAAATCACTATGTAGGAAAGCATTATCCATGTCTAATGGACGTAAGTACCAGTTTTTTATTGTTGCAACAATTTATAAAATCCTCACTTAGTTAGTTTTGCCATAGGAGAGAAAGTATCAAGATAATCAACTCCATCTTGTTATGTGTATCCTTTTGCTACCAAACACACTTTATATCTTTCTATACTTCCCTCTTATGTGTGCTTGAATTTATATACCCATTTACATCCAATGGGTATTTTCCATTTGGTAAATCTATCAAATACCAAGTGTTGTTGTCCTGGAGAGCTTTAATTTCTTTGTCCATAGCTTCAACTAATACATATTTTTGACGAGCTTCACTATAAGTTTGAGGCTCATTCGTAATGGATATAGTAAGGGTAAAACGTAAATGTTTCTCAAATAGAGAATCATATGGAACGGAAGAAATAGGATAAGGAGTTTTTAAAATATTCCTATTTATAATAGAATTATCTTTACAAATATAAGAATACTTGACATGGTGAAAATAATCATTCAAATATTTTGTTGCTCTTCTAGACCTTCTATAATGCCTTTGATTTTGATAATCTTCTTGGGTATTTTCTAGGGTAGCAGTTTTAGTATCTTCTTCTTCATTGTTGTCATGATTAGTGGCAATAATATCCAAGTTTTCATTTGTAGAGGATCCAAAAATATTGTTATCATCACTATTATGGCTTTCATTCTTGTTGTAAACGTACTCAAAATATCCAAAAGGAAAACTAGAGTAATTCTGATCAGTAGTGTCAAAAATATTTTGAGTATTGGCATCTCTGTAAGGAAAAACATTTTCATAAAAAATGACAACAAAAATTTTGTTCACTTTAATGTTAAGAAGAGTATATCCTTTTATACCGGTTTTGTATCCAAGAAAAATACACTTTTTGGATCTTGGGTCAAATTTGTTCCTGTTATTTACAAGGATAGAGGCAAAACATAAAAATCCAAATACTTTTAGATCAAGATATGTAGGAGGTTTTTTGTAGAAGAACTCATAGGGGACTTTCCAAGGAGAACAATAGTGGGTAATCAATTAATTAAATGAATAACAACATAGGACCAATATGATTTAAGTATGTTAAACTAAAAGATAAGACTTCGAGCAATATTTAAAATGTGTTGATGTTTGCGCTCAACAATAGAATTTTGTTAGGGAGTTTCAAAACAACCCTTTTGATGTATGGCACCAACATTATTGTATAAATCAATGTATGTAAATTCTTGGCCATTATCAAATCTAAGAGTTTTTATATTTATACCAAATTGATTTTTAGCATAAGTAACAAAGTTCAACAATAAATTTTTGTTTTCACTTATGGCATGCATAATAAATTCATTTGTGTCTGCTATAATCATCAACTATACTCAAGAAATATTATGCCCATATATATATATATATAAGGTATAACAGTAGGATCCTAGATGTCAACATGTATAAGATCAAAAAATTTAGACGATCAATTAGTACTATTCTAAATGAGAGTTTATGTTGTTTGGAATAATGACATATGTCACAAACATTTTTATAGCTAGCCTGAACATAGACAAAAACTTTACAAATTTGTTCAACTATTTTATTTGTCGGATGACCTAATCTATAATGCCATAGATCAGTCAAATTCTTTAGAGCTTAGGACATAATTAATAAAAGAAAAATTCTTATCAGAAATCGAAGTGAACTCATCCAAGTAAGACAATCCTTTCCTCATGCTAGCTTGCCCAATCATCCTCAATGAAGTACTATCTGACAAAACTTGGAAAAGAAAATTAGTTGGTAGTTTAAATCCTTAATCAAATTTTGCACAAAAAATAAGATTCAAAGAAAAATCTAGAATGTAAATAACATTAAAAAGAATAAAATCTTTTGAAAATCGAATTGTTCCAGCATAATATATAGTGATAAAAGTATTATTAGGTAGTTTAACACGCACAGGTTTATTTTGTAAAAAGTAACATAATTTTCTTTAGTCTAAGCGACATGGTCAATAGCCCCTGTGATGTAAGATAATATGGGTTCTTTTTATATTTTACGAATATAGTATTGAGGTCATTAAGAAAACCCAGTGAAGATTTCCACTGGACATTAAGAGAGCAAGCTATCTAGATGTTAAGGTTCACTTCAAGACGTTCTAGAGAAGGAAGGGATGGATTTTAATAGGAACATAAATTCCAAATTGAAATGGTGAAGAAAAAAGTAAAAAAATGGAAGATATGAAATGGAAATGGAAATGGAAGCAAAGGAGCACGCCACTTGAAGGGTGGCCAAAAGGCTATCCAACCCTTAAGATGAGTGGTGAAGCCGACCCTTGAGCTTATTCAAGATAAGGCAAGGAGGAGCTTTTCTCCAATGGAGAAAAACATACATCAAATGGTTTACACAATGTGTATAACAAACTTTAATTGATAAACCATTTTACAAGACAAGGAGCACCCCTTATATAGATAAGTTTTAAGGGCCTCTATGCAAAAGTAAAAGTGTACAAGGGCATGTCTACAAATAAGAAACCCTAACTTCTAGAAACTAGGTCAAGAATGAGACACATTTTGGTGTAGGATCCCATTGTTTATTCTGCCTCCTCCTCCATGCTTTTGGACGACCAAGGTACAGGTAATGTGGTGGTACACATTGCTTTATGTTTTCCTCTCTCTTCCACCTCATATGCACCACCTAAGCCATGCCATGTAGGAATGCTCTAGCTCACTCCAATTAGTGTTCATCCTCTTCTAATTAATCTTAACCTGCAAAGCAAACAAAGAAAACAAGTCAACATGTCAACTTAAGTCAAGTCAACTCTAGTCAACTAGTCAACCCTAGTCAAAGATCAACTAAAGTCAAGTCAACCAAGCAAAGTTAGGGAACTCAACATAATGAAATGCTAAACAAAGATAATGTAAAAGGATTAGAAGCATCCCCTCTAGTCATGCTTCTTATAACTCTTATAGGGAGAGCTTGTATGGCATCATGTCTGGTCAAGGATCCATCACCCTATATCATTTATCAAAGAAATATTACCTTGTTGAATATCATAATTAGACATAGCTTTAGGATTTCTTTGGACATGGTTAATCTTGTAAGGAGAGTTATCTATGCTTTCTAAAATCTTTAACAAATTTTGCATTTGGTCATGTGTAAAAGAAATGATTTCTTGTTTAGCAACTTGTTAAGTAGTATGTAAAGAATCTTCCCTTGTGTTGAGATTACACACTTGCTGATCTCCTCTTTCTTGATTATTAGAATCTCCTTTATGCTTATACCACGAGGGATATCCTTGTTTAGAGTAGCATTCATCAATAGCATGGTTCATCTTGTGACAATATGAACATTGTTTGCCTTGAGTTGGATTTCTTCCTCTAGTTGTTCCTTTTTCGCGCCAATTGGTCCCTCTACCTTGAGATTTTCAGGACCCATGTTATAATTGTTTCCAACCACCTTACTTTTCTTCGATATTGTTATTTCCAACACCAATGAGCTGCCTTTCTTCTTGAAGGACAAGAGAAAAGACTTTGTTGATAATCGACAAAGAATCCATGAGTAAAATTTGAGTCTCTTAAACAAATGGTAAAATGAAAGTGATTAATAAAATATTCTCTCAATATCTAAAGTGTATTATTTCTAAAATATTAGAGAGTTCTAATGTAGTTAGCCTAACTTTTCATTCTGCAAATTGTGGTATGTATGATTTCAATCTTACTACACTTCATGATTCATTACCCTTTCCTAACCATTATTAAGAACAAATAAGATTAAAAATAATACACTAAATAATTATTTTTACTTAGAAGTGTAAAAACATATGTAAAATCGTTTTCTATTAATTTTGTCATGCATAGAAACCTACTTTTATCCTTTGTATTTGTTAATAGAATATATTTTTTCATAGATGTTTAATGTAGGGATAGTAATGTTTTTTTTTTTCTTTTCTTGACGACGAGTCTTTTTCAAATAGCTTTTCTTCTAAGTATATATTGTTATTATAATTATCTTAAAAGTTATATATTATTGTAGATTACAACCATAAAATTAAGATTAATGTTATATTAAATTGAGAATTTAAAGTTATACATTAACATTCAGGAATTGAACTTACAACCACTGTATATGACTTTGACAACCTAAATTTTGAGGCACATCAAAAAATGTAATTTTTTTATTTTTTATATTCCTTTTGTTTTTCTTGTCATTCTTAAATTTCAGGATGCTTTTTATTTCAAGTGCAGGTGTCAAAACTTATTTGTTATATAAATTTTAAGAAAGTGAATTGGATATTGAATTACACTCAATGTTTGTCATGATTTACTCTAAGAGTTGCGGTCTTTGCTAGGACACAATACTTTTTTTTTTATCTATTTTTCATTTATCTAAAAGAAAATTTTTCTTTACTTAACCGATTAACATAATTTATTTTCATTTAATTTTTTAAATACAATTAGTGAAACACGTGAAAATAATATGGTTAAATATAAAATAGGTAATTTCATTTTGTAATTTTAAATCTTAAAAATATTAAATATTTTCCATGTAAAGATATTTTCTATTTTATGTTGTAAATTATTTTAATAAATTCAAGTATTATTTATAACTATATATAGAGAGGATTTCTTTTGTGTCCACATTTTATAATTTCAATTTTGTCCTTTATGATGTAATTATTTGTTAAATTTTTTAAAATTAATGTTACTTTTACAAATTTTTATAAAACTATTTATTTATCTCCTTTTTTTTTCTTATTCATCAATAATTATTTTCTCATATTTTTTTCATACATTTACTTTTGATAAATATAACATTACAATATCATTAACTACTAATATAATATCATGCATATTCAAAAAATGCATACACACAGGCGCGATAGTGTCTGTGTTTACTCTAGTTTTATATTATGGCTCTATGTTCCCCAACGGAAATTTAAAAAAAAAATTGTCTTTACCTAAAGATAATATCTTAGTTTAAATAAAATTAAAAATTAAAAGTCATTTAACACAATAAATTAGACAAGCTTCTCTGTAAATATTCTTGAGACAAAAAGGAAACAAATTAAAATAAATTTATTAATAAAGTAAAATTATCATTAGTAATTTATAAAATTTATTTTATATAATTTATTTATTTTAAATTATACATAAATAATTTTAAGTTGAATAAAAGTATGTATTTACATGCAGCCGAATGAGGATTTGATTACTGAAGCCCCGTTCTCAGTCTAAGTCTCAATCTATGGTGTGGGCTACTGGGCTTTTAGTATAAACGGAGTTTCACAAAGACATTTATGTTTTCTTTTCCTGCATCTCCATGAATTTCTTTTCGTACCTCCATATAAATAAAAAAAATCTTTCTTTGCTCTTTTAGACTGCACAATGTGAAAATTAAAAAGTAGCTTCCACATTGAATAATTTAAAAGTTATTTAAAAAATAAATAAAGACTTGTAAATTATACAATTTAAAAACTGAAAATAACTTTTCAATTGTATAATCTAATAGTCAAAATGACTTTCCAAATATACAATTTAGAAGTTATTTAATCTTGTCTTGTTTACTTTCGGAATATATAATTTAAAATTTATTTTTAATTTTCAATTATATATATATATATATATATATATATATATATATATATTTTTTTTTTTTGGGTATATCGTGCCACCCATTATCGGACTAATTTCGGGTCACTCATTAATGTATAGTCTCACGCTCAATATATATATATATATATATATCTCTTGGCATGAGAGAGGTGTGTTGGAGATCATACATTAATTAGAGATAAGATGAGTTTATAGTATATAAGTAGGTGTAAATATCACCTTACAAACTGTTTTTGTGAGCTTGAATTAAACTTCAAGTCCACTTTTTAATAAAAACTTCATAAGACTTAATATGATTACAATTAATAAAAAACAAAAATAAGACTACAAAAACTTGTATACGGATACCTTCGCAATAGGAAAACTTCCCTTCAGCTCTTTCTTTTAACACTTATATATTTGATAGATCTTTTGAGGGAGATTAATAGACATAAGTCTAACTCACACGTATGGAATTGATACCATCTTTAATCAGGGCAGATCTTGACCAATAATTTTGGACGAACCAAAATAATATATTCAAAATTCAAAATTTACATATTTAATTATTGTCACTAACACAATAAAAATGAATAAATAATTTAGTATAATTGTAACTACAAAAGAAATCACACACATATATATAAATGATTGTCCTTCGTTCTTTCAGATCTTTGAACTCATCAATAATTGAATCAAAACTAAAAATTTTGACTATTTCTTTTTCAATGTAAATATAAATACGTTCCAAAGAATTAATATAAAACATGTTCCTCTACTTGAACAATATGATCATTTATATAATGATTCAGGATACATAAAGATAAAATATTGAATTTGTATTATTTTCATTATCACGGATAACTTTCTTTTTATCACTTTTAAAAAATAAATCTATTCTTTTATTCTTCATCAATATATCTATTTCTTTTTTAACTTTAAGATTACAAAAAAAAAAAATTAAGAGTCACTAAAAGAAAAAAAAAACAATGAAAATAAAATTTAAATTAAAAGATAGTTATGAAAAAACACATGGTACAATCATTTTTCTCCCATAATCATTTTGCCCCAATAAAGTTTCGCCGCTGCCTCTAACCCAAAACCTTAAAAAAATAGGTTTATATATTTTTCTTCTTAAATATATTCAACTTCTTATTTTTAATCGATGTGAGATTTAAACTTACACTTTAATTTCCAATAATATTTACTTTCTCCTTCAATATTCTCTTGTTCAATTACTAATTTAAATATTGGAACACCATTCACCGAGAGATTAATTATTTCATTATAAAATTGAACTAAAAATATTTATTTTTTTATAAGAACGAAAAAAATAATGAATTTAAATATATAAAAATAGAAGGCAAATGAAAAAAATTATTAGACGTATATTAATATATTTTTTAAAGTGGTATGACTCATTTCACACCTTGCTTTACATAAAACACTAATAATAAACAAATGCTAGTAGATAGGATTTTTGTTTTATTAAAAATATGCTATTAATATTTTTTTAATGAAATTTTAACGTAATTATAATATTTGTTTTATTTTAAAAAATCAAGGTATAAATTAAAAATGTATTAAAAGAACGATTGATAAAATAGTTATGTACTTTCCTTTTATTTTATTTTTATCTCCACACCATAGTAAACACATCAATTTAAGTTAATCAAAAAATGAATGGTAACTTCAACTTTGAAAATATTATTTTTTAATCTGGCAATTAGAAAGAGGGACACGAATATAACTTATTATTATTATGATTACATTTTTATTATTTAATAACTATTGTTTTCAAGATCCATGGTTAGTTAGTTGAAAACATGAAAAATGCGTACTCAAATTGAATAGTATATAACTTTTAATACATTCACATTTGCTTTTGGAATATCCGAATAGGTAGCAAACTAAAAACGAAAATATGAATAGTTTGGTCAGAGATATTTGAAGATTTTGATTGGTGAGAGAGTGGAAAGTTTGGGTTCAGATAGTTAAATTAAATTGTACTTTTTGGTGGTCGTGAATTAATTGCTTTGCATGGCATATATAGTTGGCACAACAACACATTGAACGACACGTGAATTTTGACAGGTTGTATATTGGAGACTCTTTTGATCATCAAATTCAGAATTCACTAATGAAGATCATGCATGGAGGAATAGACGACAATGTATGACTTTGAATCATCATAAGTTCTCTTCTCTTTCCAACCACAACCAAATTCCAAGATGGAAGTTCAAATAAAGCACGTGAAAAATTCAATTATTTGAGAAATTTTTTTGGGTTAAATATGTTTTTTGTTATTAAACTTTGACCCAAAATTATAATTTTCATTCAAAATTTCAATATATTTTGGTCTATAAATTAAAAAAAATGAATAAATATAGTCTTTTTAATCCAATTATATTAACTTTTTTGAATTGTTGAATATAGTGAGAACCACCCGTCCTTGTCCAGCACGCGAAAACTAGCTTCAAGCTGATGAGAAACAACAACACAAACAATATACAGAGAATGTAGCTGATATAATTTTCCTTAACTTGCAAGAATATATGAGGAGCAACAATCAAATACCAACAATAATAAATCACCACAATCACAAAACCAAGATTTTTAACGTGGAAAACCCTTCAAAAATTAAGGTAAAAAGCACAAGTCGTTCGGACCAAAGAAATAACTCCACTATGATCAACAAGAGTACAAAAGAGTCTCAATCAACATCACAAATTATTGCCAACACCCAACCAAATAGCAAAGCAACAACGCTTTCAAACAGAGAAGGAAAAACATATAAAATCAATGCTGCAGTGAAATTAATATCTCCCAACTCAGACCTCGTATCAACGATCCGACCGATCAGAATGAAGACAATGTGTTCCGAACCTGCTGAAAAATTTTCAGTCCGATCCAACGGTGAACGAATCCGTAGTGCCGATTTTACGGTGGTAGTTATGTGACAAACATGAACAAATTTTTTCCTTCTACCTCTCCCTCTATGGGCTAGGGTTTTCAGTGTATTCTGACTCTATTGTTCTGCCTCTCTATTTATTTTGCAGCCCCCTCTCCACAGGTTAAGTGAGACATGGACTTCTCAAGTCTTGGACCTTTTCTCCACATAGGAAGGGAGCCCAATACCCAACACAAGCCACACACACTTTGACCCAGTAGGGCAAGATGAATAAATTAAGGATAGATTACCTTAAACTATCCCTAATGAAGAATAACCGCATGTTAGGAAGATTACCACAATTATCGAGTAATCAAGACTACTAGACCAAAGCCCAATTAGGTAAGACTCATTAACTTCACTATAAATACGCACATTTTATGAAGCATATTTTTAAAGTTACTATTCCTCAACAAGAACCCTCTCTACCTCAAACTCATTTAAATTTCGGAGTATCTTTTACAAATACTTCTCCTCTGTGGAATGGACTACACCAAGTAAGGTATTCCAAAGAGAAACTTAGAGTTGTACGATCTTATTGGAGACTTTAATAACATATATTTTGACCCGTAAAAACATAGTGTTTGATCAATCATAATATTGTGATTAGTCTTAAAAAAAAACAATGAAAAAACATTCAAAACTTGCATTTTTATTTGATTTTTGAAACACCCGATCAAGATTTTCTTTTGTGTTTTAGTGTAAAACCTTAAAAGCACTAGAGAATTTGATAAATGCATTTTGAGAAAATTATTGTAGTTTTAAATTTGGTTCTATTAATTGTTTATTATATTTAACAATAAGATACAAATCAAAATTATGAGTCAAATTTATATAAGAAAGCAAATATTACTATATCTCTAATTTAAAATCTTAAAAACTAATAGTATAGTCTTTTTTTTTCTTTATATGTAATTAAATTTCCTCAATTTTAAGCAATGTTTTACTTAAACTCATATTTGGATCTCTACCTACCTTTGTTGTCCTGAAATTACGTTGACAGTGTAATATGTTTGTTATGCCTTATCAACCAAACCCTAATAAGCAAATTAGTCTTTATTTTTTTAATTTAAAGTGGGGTAGTTAGTAACTTAAGTATCTTTGCTTTATATTCTGCTCAATTAAACTATTATTTTTCTTTCCAAGATAAAAAAAAATGTATTTTATTTATTTTTTAATCAGAAAAAAATAGACATTGCTGACGAAGACATTGTTTGGCTTTCCATCAATGAGTTACAACTCAACTTGACTTTAGCATAACGTACTTATTTGTTTTTAATTGTTTTTTCTCTTTCAAAAGATTGATATTTATTCGAACCTTCATTCATAAACTATTATATATTTTCCAACTAATGTGACACCAATCAAAATCCAGCTCTCACAGAAAGCAATGCTAAGGAAAATAAAATATATGCTTATAAAACTTTTAGTTTCTTCAGTTTTCAAACTAAGAATTAGTTTTCTTTTAATTGTGTCAGACATAAAATATTACTCCTAAAAATGTTAAGATTCTTATAAATTTGGTTATAAATTTGGTATAAAGTACTTCTTTCTTAGCTTTTGTTAATTATTAATTACTATCTTAGAATTTTCTTCTAGTTACTTATTTATTTATAGAAAAAAAAATCACGTTCTCTTAAAAGGTAAAAGATGATTTCGTCAATTTACAAACACGAGGAATATTCCATTTAAGTTTTAAAAAATGAAGAGGTAGAAACATACTTTTCATCACAGCTTATAGTTTTAAACCTGTGATTAATAAATGTTCAAGGTGTTGAAATTAATTAAACAAGGATAATTTTGTCATTTGCCCAGAAACAATCATTAATTAAATTATTAACTTTTATCATACAGTGTATTATATGTATTTGGCAGTACGACAAAGAAGCATATGGAAATAAAAACAAAGTAGAAATTATGGGAGAGATACAAACACATATAAGTTTATAAAAATTTTATAACAATAGAAAGACAAAACTAGAATTAGATATATGTTTTGATGTCAAATCCATTAAAATAATGTTGTTAGAGTTAATGTTACAGTTGAGTTATTATCTAGCTTTGAAAATTGAGATTTCTTTACGATTTTATTTTTAAAATATATTTGAAAGATCGAAGAAGGAAACATATTTAAATTGTTATTAATGTCAATTCTAAAGTATTGAATATATCAGAAAAATATATTTTTTATGTTTGAGAAATAGAGAAATGCACTATTTTTTTTCTTATATCGTAGTACTGAATTGTCCTTATTACATTGTTGTACGTCAGAATTTTCATCCTTGTCTCAAATAAAATCATAAATAAAAATAATGGTTCATTGTCCTATCCACTTTGTTTTTTAGAAGATGAAAACAATCATGACATTACTTTTTCATATTGAAGACTATTATTGGATTCATTTAATTTATTTAAATGTCATTAAGGAAATTTAAATACAAATACTAGATTAATTTAGTCAATAAACAAATAGTTTTGAAGTGTGCTGTATTCATTATTGAGGAAGTTGCGAGAGTTTTATGTGAAGTTGTTATTCAACATAGTTTATTAGTATTTTAATACTACATCTTATACTAATCTTATTCAACTTGAAGATAAGCAAAGTTTAATATATAATTATTTTTTCTAATGATCAGATTGAAATACTACTCAAATGAATCCACCTTAATGCCAAATTGTTATTTGAGTTTACCCTAAAAGATTTAAAGAAAAAGCACTCGAATTAAGTTAAATTTTAAAAAATATAAACAAGTATATCAATTGACTTAAAATTGGTATGCATAACACATTCGAAAAACATGTGTAGCTAATTTTATGATTAGTTGTCTGTGATTATTTTTCAAAGAATATATTTTAATAACTAAAAACGAATACAAGTTGCGGATTCAAAACTAATAATTTAACAACAAAATTAAAAATTAATTAATATATAGAAAGTAAATTAGATTTTAAAAGTTTAAATTCCGCAGTGATAAACAATTTTCACATTCAGAAATACTCAAACTACTATCGGATAAAATTTTATGATAATTTAACTGACTATATTTTATTTTCTCACCCTTTATATATTTACAAAATATTTTTCTCTCTATTTTTGATACACTTTTCATTTTCATAGTAAATATTTTGTGTGTTCATTTCCTTTCACAGTCTCTTAGGATACGTATAGATGTCGAAAGTATTGATGAGAAGATAAGATTTTATAATTTAAAATTTGAGAAGCACTAGGAATCTATAAACTAGAATTAAAATAAAAAATATTCTCTTGGCTTTGCACTTTTGCTTGTCACTATTCATTAGTAATATATTATATATCTTTACTAAAATAAAGTAATTATTATAATAACATGAATTATTATTATATGTATATGTCGGTGCCTTGTCTGGCAGCAGAATTTGGCAAAACCATGGGTTGCTGATGATGTTGTTTTGTTACTCAGATCTTCAACTTTTCGAAACTGCTTCCATTATTTTCTTATAATAATAGCTGAAAAGTTCAACATTAGAATAGCTTACAGTAACCATTTTTTTGCAATAGTTGTGATATTAATACAGAGAAACAGAGAAGAAGAAAAAAACTTAGTTGATTGCTAAATATGGACGGGAATATGGTTGATTATTTTTTAAGTAAAGTCTCTACTTTCAATTATGCTACATTAAGGGTTAATTTCAAGTGATTAAACATGTGAAAGTAGAAACAGAGAAAAAAAAATGTAAAGGCATGTTTATTTTATCTTTTTATAAAATTAAATTAATTTTAGTTTTGGAAAAGTTAATATTACGTTGCTCTTTAGTTGGTGAAATGGAGAAATCACAAAGTAAAGTGTGAAATTTGCCACGGGTTACAACATGATGAAAGTGAAAGATTAAAGTAGTGTGTATCTTTTTGAGGATTATTTTGGGAAAAAAAAAATTAATACTTAATAGATTTGGATGAGAATTTGACTGTTGAATATGTAAAATCTGGGAGCGGATAGACTGTTTTTTCTTTTTAAGAAAATTAGTATACCGACCGTGTGCGCACGGATGTATTTGTTTTATTTTGTATATTAAATAATAAAATAGTAAAAGTATTATGTAATAAAATATTATGAAAATTAAGTTATATTGTTATAAATGTTGTTATTAAAGTAATGAAATAGTAAATCTAAGTGATGCAAATAATTTCAGTTTTAAATATAATAAATAGAATTGATATCATAATATGATATAGTTAATTGAGCAAACATTTTTTTATTTTTTTTATTTTAAAATTTTTTAGAATAATAATATAATTGCTATTATATTTACTAACATAAACACAGGCGCTATCGCGCCTATGTATACATTTTTTAAATATGCAGGATATTATATCAGTAGGTGATAATATTGTAATGTTATTAAGTTAATATATAAACTAAAATTATATTTATTGAAAATAAAATGAAATATATTAGAACAGATGACAGAATAATCATTGATAAATAAAGAAAAAAGAGAAGAATGAGAGATAGTCGATTTTAGAAAAAGCCTGTAAAAATAATGGTTAATTTTTAAAAATTTAATAAATTATTATATTTAAAGGATAAAATTGGTATTTTGAAATGTGGACACAAAAAGGAGAATCCCCTTTATATATTGTTATAGATTTAATCATTAAAAATACTAATAATAATATAAATATAAATTATAAATTATAAAAATTTAAAAAATTAAAACTCTATTTAACAAAAGTATTTAGTATCACAAAATTTTCTATAATTAAAAAAAGCACACTTATAATAATAATACCATTATGAAAAGTAATAATAATAATAAAAATAATAATGATACCAATAATAATAATTGTTCCTGCAGAGAACAAATAGGATGAGTTAGGCACAAGCGTCACCTTACCATGTAGTCCGCTATCTTCTCAGTTGGCCTCTTCTCGGTTGATACATGTCGGTTTGGACCCAGGAGGGGTTACCTTCAGAAGGGACTCCGAAGCTCAAGTGAGTCAAAACTCTCAAAAGGTCAAATCAGTTATTAATGAATGCGTACCTTTAATTACTGGGGTCCACGTGTATTTATAGAACATTAATTATGTCTGGTTATGTCATGGGCCAGACCCTGGTTTGGGCTTTAGTTTGAGCTGTAAGTGGGCCTGGGCCCTTAGCCTAGGCCCTTAGGACCTATTGAACACGGGGGGCTTCAATTTTACTAACTCTATTGGAGTAGTCGGCCTAGGCTGACTACTTTCCTCGACGGTTTATGCTATCGGTTTAATCTGGTAAGGCTTAGACCAACTCGGTCTAGGGTGACTACTTGACCACCTTGGCATATATGTATCGTTTACTTATTTGGTCGAGTTTGGCTAGGTGTGGTACAATAATAATAATATTTATGCTATAAATATTAATATTAATGTTAACACTAAGGCTAATTATTTTTATTTATTACAATTTTTTAAATTAAAAATAAGTCATTTAAGGTATAAAAATAAATTAAAACGACGTAATTTTTTTTTCTAAAAAGTATCGATCCGTTCGGTAAATCTTACTTCGAAAACTGCTTTTAAAATTAAAAAATGAAATATGAAAAATTTAAATTTCTATATGATTTTCCAACAGTATCTATTTTATAATTTTATATATTTTTCTTTAAACTAAGGTATACATTATTTTATCAGGATTCAATTCATAAATTTGTTTACCTAATTTTCACCGTAAAATAATTTGTACAAGTTACAAGAATTTCTTCCTCAATGTTATTTTTTTTTTATTGAAAATGGATTCTTATCACTATTAAAAGTTATTGTAATATTCCATTTAACAGTCATACACCATTAACCAAAATATGACATATCTGATAGAGCATAGAATAAGATAGTAATGTATAAATTCATATTTAAGTTATCTCAAAAAAAAGTAAGATGAATTGAATACAAAAGTTATACAAGACTATCTATAACTACCAGAAAGTTTCTAAAAAAGAAAACCAAACTCCAAGAGAAATAGAAGTCTATACAACAAAATCACCTCTATCCTTCACTGATCCAGCCATTGAATCTTCAACTTTTAACATCATTCAGGTGATCATGGCAAGAGAAAAGAAACACAAGAAAACAATACACAAAAGAAAGGGTAAACTAGTGAATTTTAAAGAATCACAACAATTTACAATAAAAGTATTTAAGTCATACACAAACATTTAGCTAATCGCAAACAATATTTAAAACTATCAAATGATCCGGATACAAGAATTGATATCAAGTCCTAGTAAGTTGTGTACTTATGGTAGCATCCAATGTTCTGCATAATGGTAGACAATACCACACATAAGGTAAATCCATTAACACCTTTGGTCAAGATAAAACCCCTAAATTAGGACCTCCTGCTCCTATCACCACATGCCCCATCTTCTCTATTTGACAAATTGATGTTTATTAAAGCGTCATGATAACTTTCCAACTGAACTCTCACATCAATGCTTACACTACAAATACCACAACTAATTCTTCTTGAATTAGTATCCTCATATACTCATTCATAAACTAGTTATCTAAATAAACATCCACAACAATCAAAATCCTGTTCAATTAACTCAGTAAGTAAAAGTTCAGGTTCTGATCTACTCGCCCACCGAGCACATTTTCTCGCTGGGCAAGAAGTGTTGGAAGTCCCACATCGACTAGAGATAAGGACAATTCATAGTATATAAGTGAGATGCAAACCTCACCTTACAAGTTGGTTTTGTGGGGTTGAGTTAGGCTTAAAACCCACTTCTAACATGGTATCAGAGCCAAGTTAGAACCTATCCTAGCGAGATTTCTTGGACATTCTGTTCCACCCGATATCGAGCCGCTAACGGACCACCCAGTAATTTCTTATCTCACGCACGAGATAAATATACCTCAACGTGAGGGGGTGTGTTGAAAGTCCCACATCGACTAGAGATAATGCCAATTCATGGTATATAAGTGAGGTGTAAACCTCACCTTACAAGCCAATTTTGTGGGGTTGAGTTAGGCTTAAAACCCACTTCTAACAAGGAGTGCAAAATTGCTCTATTTGACCATTGAACAATGGCCAAATGGCTCGCCTAACGAGTTAATTATTGGGACTCTAGTGGAAAATCTTTCAAATAATTTGCCTAATGAGAATTACTCGTCCAACGACTTCCAAACCGGGACCACAGAGCAATCCTTCATTTCAAAATTCTGACATGTATTAGTTTTAAAATGACATAACTAATTTCCCTTACCTATGAAACAACCAAACCGGGACCACAGAGCAATCCTTCATTTCAAAATTCTGACATGTATTAGTTTTAAAATGACATAACTAATTTCCCTTACCTATGAAACAACGCAGGCGACCCAACGCGAGTACCAAACCCCTTTTTAAACTTAACAAAGACCACAACTCAACCTAATAACAACAATAACATGATTAAAGGACATCATTAGAATCACTTATCAAATGAGAATCATGAGAAAAACTCAGATGACACACGTGAGTGAAGAATTCTCACAAGCATAGAAGATTCAAATTAAACAAGAGTTAAGAGTAGAAAATCAACTTACTCTATTGGAGAAATTGATCGGACAAAAATGGAGAGCTCGCCTTCGGGATCCCCTTAGCGGTCTCTGATCGTTAGACAAATGAACACATGAGTGAGATTTTTAGAGAAAAGATAAAGAGTACTAAAGGAACAATTTCTAAAGAGATGAAACATTTATAACTAATGAAACTCATTTTTATATTTCCTATTTATACATAAGTAATTTAACAATAAAATAATCAAGTTTCATTATTTTAAACACTTACCCATTCTAAACTACTATTATCTAGGTTCTCAAAGTTATAACTAATAATTAAATAATTTTTTTATTTATTTGAATTTGATTATCATTCCAAATACTTTATTTCTACCTCATGAGATAATTGATGCAATTGACAACATAATTTAAAAGTAAATGGAAATAGAAAAAAAAATATTTGATAGGAAAAACATGAAGTTATAATTATTTTATAACTAATAAAAAATAAAATATCATAAATTACCAATTGAAAGATATATTTATAACTAGTTTTAAAAGATTTAAATGATACCGAGACAATCTATAATGATTTCATAAATTGTTCATTATGACTTAAATGATAACAAAGACACTCAAGAGACATAAAGTAAAGACTTGTAGCTAGAGTGAGAGGGGGTTGAGGTAACACTCTCTCCTCTTGAACAAATGACCTCCAAAGGTCAATTTGATCGATCAAGCATAAAGTCAGAATTTGAACAAGAGAGCTAAAACCATTTGTGCTTCTTGGAGTTGTCTCACTTATGTATTATGAAACTTTTTAAGTTAAGAAGTTTTCCTCAATTGTAAGAAGTAAGGTTCTTTAATTGAACTTAATTAATAGTGATAATGATTATATTTCATTTATATGTAATGCTATATATATATATATATATATATATATATATATATATATATTTATGTTTGTATAATATGTTACCTTCATGAAATGACTTTTTGTTATTCTCTAACGATATTCACTAAAATTCTATATTAACTAATACGAAGAGGGAAAAAGTAAGAAACTAATATATACAAGAAGAGTTTATTTGAGTATAGTTACGACAATTCAATAAGTTTCTTAGGTTTATAGAAAACTCATGTCCCAGTAGGGTTTGCAATTTTATCTTTGTAAAAGTTGCATAAAAGAATTTACAATTTTATTAATTTTATCCCTATAAAAGTTGCATGAGAGGATTTACGATTTTATTTTTGTAAAGGTTGCATAAAAAGGTTTTCAATTTGATCATCGTGAGGGTTGCAAAGAGGATTATAATTTTTGTTGTGTTGAGTATTGTGGAGGTATGATTTAAGGTAAGGAAATAACTATACTTCAGTACAGTGGTGATCTCCAACATAAGTTTTAGAAGGGCCAAAATAATATACTTAAAATTTATACATATATTTCAAAGTATTAAAGTGTTAATATGAAACTCCCCACTTGCACTAGTAATTATTTGAATATTAAAGAAGGGTTCATCTAATTCAACAATTAGATCCTTAGATCTTTCAAAATATGTAAAGAATTCAAGATATGTGAAGAAGTAGAATCTGTCTTCGTTTTCGTCTTCACACTTCCCTTTTAACAATTTTAAAAAACGAACATATTCTTTTATTCTTTATCTATATAACTATTTAAAAAAAAATGAACAACAATAATTTATCAAAATCTAATAAAGAATTGAGAGACTTAATTATTAATAGAAAAATAAATGATAATCAATTTACAATTAAAAAACAATTATGAAAAAACATATAATATTATTGCATTATTCCTTCCATCTTCATAAATTAATAAATATAAAAAATCTAATGAGATGAAAAATATTATTTATTAACGTGTGAGAAACTCTTTTGAAAGAACATAAAATATATCTCATTAAATTTCTTAGTTTTTAATTGTTAATTTATGTTTTATTATTTATTAACATTAAATATTTTATTTTATAAAAAAAATTCCTAATTCAATTTTCATTATTATATGTAATTGAATTTTACTATAATGTTTTTATTTTATTGCATGATTTCTTTAATTATAAAAAATAATATTTTGGTAAGGAAATATATTAAACATGTATTATAATAAAAATTAGTTGCTATTACTGTGTTAGTTACTTGTAGTTAGTATATAAGCCTAAGAAGATCTTGGCCAGAGTTATCAATTTTTGTATATTAGCATACTATTGTAATCTATTTTCTAATACACAATTCTCGGAACCTTTCTTCACTAGGGTTCCTTGCTCATTTATTGAAGTTATGTAATAAAAAATTATAATAATTTTTTATTTTAAGATAAATTATCTTATTGATACAAGATGATGAATTCATCTCCGCTGTAAAGCATCTATAAGGGTTACGGCCTCTCATTCTGAATTCATTGATATATGCGCCGATCGACATGTCGTTTTCTTATTGTAAAATATGCTTTTAAGTTTACCAAATTACCAAAAAAATTTGCGTTAAAACATAATTTAGATAATTTACAATTACATTGATACTTAAAGAAAATCAATTTAAATTCGAGTTGGTGACTAGATGATTATATTATTAATTTATTTTAATAAATTAAATTAATATATTATAAGTTTTATCTAAGTTTATTATAAAAGTATTATCAAATAACAACCAATTTTAAAAATAAAAATAATAATAAATTTAGATACAAATTTATAAATTAAAAATTATTAATATTTAAAATAAAATAAAAATATAATTGATTTATTAATTAAAAATTAAACTGGTCTTTAATATTAGTTTTTAAATTATTCGATAAATTAAATTAAAATTAATTTAGACATTAATTATTTAGTAATTTATGTTTGAAATTAATTTAAATTTTAATTTACAAATTAATTATAATATTTTATTATAATAAAAATTTTAATTTATAAAATAGTATTTAAATGAGTTATTACAATAATTAATTATTTTATTTTTTAGTATTAATTACTATTTAGTGATTCTCTAAAATTATATCTCTAAAATAAACTAGTTTTAATATTTTAAAATACATTAAAAACTTTATTTGTATACTAAAATCAGTCTATGGTACAAGGAAAACACAAACTTGGTTCAAATTTTGTATGTTAAAAGTAGTAAATATCCAGTGTTACCTATAAAACATTTAATATTGTGTTGGCACAGAAATCAGTGTAATAAAGAGTATGTTATAACTTTACATGAACAATGCCGTGTTGTTCATGAATTTTCTTTGAATAAAAAGAAGTGTAAATGTTGGACTTAGACTTTAAATGGTCCAAAAGTAGTACACTGCACATTCATGTCATGAATTTAATGTTATGAACATATTTATTCATTTGTAAGATAAGATAAGGTGTTAGGCACATATAGGGAAAAATATTAAATGATGCATACCAATTAATGCAAGCCAAATAAATGTGTAGACAACTTTTTTCTTTTTTCATTTAAAAAGAATTGGAAGAAAAAGTATTGAAGGGATAAGATAATACTATTTATGAAATCACTTTCATTTATTAACTGCAAATGATTTTGAGTCAAAATGTCTGTTTTTATTTGATAGAGATAGACTATGTTCATCTAACTTCATCATTGGAAAATAAAGTTAAAAAGCATTGGTAGGTTTAACTATAAATTAGTTCTCTTTTATGAAAAAATTACTTTTAATTTTTTTATAGTTATTAATAAATTATTTGAATGTATACTATTACATAAAACACTCTTGTTTATAAAATTTATATCATTAATAAAGGAATTTTTATTTTTTAGTGTATACCATTATACCTAATTTTGTAGAATTGAATACCATTAATTATATGAGTTAATTAAAAGTTTGTTTGAATCAAATTTTCAATTTAAGGGATGAAAATGAGAAGAAAAAGGAAACTAGCTTTTTTTTTTCTTTTATTAAACTAATAGCTTAGGTAAAAATTATGTACAATTTTTTAAATTTTTTATTTTAAAATTATATATAAGATAATATTAATTTATCATTTATTTATCTATTTTTGGAAGTATTTACACTATAAGAAAACTTCTAAATAGTGATCAATTTTAGTAATTTTAGTGACCAATAATAATTAATAACTATAGTAACCAATTTAGATACTAATTTATACAACTAAAAGTTATTGGTTACTAAAATAGTCACTATTATGAATAAAAAATTATAATTGGTTACTAAATTAGTCTTTAAAATTAGCTACTATGGTTTTGGCTACTAAAAAAAATTAATCACTAAAAATTAACTACCAAAATAACTTAGTCTCTAAATTGATCTCTAATTATTTAATGATCAATTATAATTTTTTATTTATAATAATGATTATTTTAGTAATTAATAATTTTTAATTTTATAAATTAATAGATAAATTTGTCACTATAGTGACTAATTATTTTTTATTTCTAAAATTAATTTCTAATCGAAATTTTTTTTAATATTATAATATAAAAACTTCATCATTATTGTTAATATCAAATGCCTACTACTATAGAAGGTTCGCAGGTTCGGAGGAGTCATCCTCCCCCAAAACTTTTTAGAATTTTTTAGATTGATTTTTACTTTTTTATAAAATATAATATTTAATATTAATAGATAATAAAATAAAAAATAAAAAAAATTATTGAGATATTTGTTTTATTCTCTCTCACTTTTTTTACTTATTTATTTATTGTTCTCGTGTCTTTTTTTTTGTTTTTTGTTTTAAAAAAGTTAAAAAATTGTACATAAATTCATTATCCCACTCTCGATTTTCATCTGCTCTCTTTTAAGATAAAAAGGGACAACTCTCTCATTTTTATTGATAAGAAAATATTAGTTTGATATTTAATTTTTTTTTTAATTTTATGAAATTTTTGTATATTTATTTTTTTATAAATATGAAAAGAAAAGTTATATACTATATGTTTTTTCATAACCATTTTTTAATTGTGACTTGATTATCATTTTTTTTAATAATTACGTCTCTCAATTTTTAATTAAATTTTGATAAATTATATTTTAATCTTAATTTTTTAAATAGATATATTAATGAAAAATAAAATAATAGATTATTTTTTAACTAACAAAAGGAATATAATTGTTGAATTAAAAAACTATTTCTTAAATATGGGAATATTTAAGAAAAAAGATTAAATTAAAAAAATTTATTTAAAATGAATTTCATATTAAATACAATTTCAAAATTATAATTTAAAGAAAACGTACAAAGATTTTAATACTTAATTATATATATTTATTATATTAATAATAATAATTAAATATATAAAATTTAAGTATATTATTATCAACCTTTCAAACTTTTTTTTGTAAAGATTACAACCCACTATATCGTTAACAATATTCAAGATCTATCTGATTATTACTACTCAATTAGTGTATAAATCCATTTCAAATATTAGTCTGTCGACATAGTGAGTATTTGACTAACTATGTCAGGTTTAATATTCATATATTTCTTTAAATGAGAGGTACATTATACTTCTATTTAACATTCACTTAATTACCCTTTTTTAATAGGTTGGACCATTTAAAAATAAAAGGTCCCTTTTAAATTATGACTTCATTTCCAAGTTAGGATCAACTATTAATCTTTTATTGAGAGAAGTATATCAAACCATTTATATTAACTATTTTAAGATTCTTATCTTACTCACCATGAAACTTAACATTAATATTTGAATTTTAGCTTCTTTAAAACCTTTTGTGTGCTTTTATTCTCACAAAAGTAATCTGTTAAATTTAGCATCAGTTAGTAACTCCATTAAACTAGTGGTCTATATAGATAAGTATTCTTAAATTTAAAAATTGAAGAAACTCAAAAATTCTATTTATTTAAATGTAAAGAAGGTGTAGAAGAGAAAGAAAAAAAAAATACGGAGCAATGCTCAATATGGGTGTAAGCTAGTAGAAAAACTATTCTTTATTATCTTGAATTATCTTTTCTTTTTGACATGGTTATATTAAGTCTTTACAAATATTGAATTTGCATACTTCAGGTATCTTCAGAAATAGTAGAGAAATATTTTTACTTTATTCTCTTATAGTCTCAATTAAATTTAAAGTATGAAGTTGTCATGTATTTTTCATTAATTTTTTCTTATATTTTTTTATAATCTTATCTCAATTACAGGTCGAACTCCTTGTAAATATGTTTTCATCTTTATGTTTTAGAAAAGTGTTTTTTTAATTTTTCTACTTTATATTTAACTTTCTTATCCTATTCATTAAGACATATAGTATTTAGAGATAAAAAAAATAATCGTGTTTTTGGATATTTGTGAATAAAATTTGTGGTGGATAGTTGGTATTTGTGGATAGTGGGTATTTTAATACCCGTTCATAAATAGGTCGGGGGTAGGTATCATACTTTTCGTATCTGCGAAAATTTGTTATTTGCAAAAAATTAAAATTTCATTTATATTTTAATAAGTTAAATTTAATTAAAATTAAATATTAAAATATTTTTTATTAGATTAATTTTAATTTTAATTAAAATTTAATTTATTATTTTTGTAATTTTATTTTAAAAATTTATAAAATATATATTTTTAAATATTTACGGATATCCACGGTTAACTGTAGATTTTAAATAACTAGCAATTATTTTTTAAACGGGTACATGGCGGGTAACAAGTGGATTTTTGTGTTGTGGGTCGGGTTCCGGGCACACTATTTGTGCCTGACCCGACTTGTTGCCATCCCTAATCTACCTGTTACCAGGCCTGTTTGAAAAAAATTGTCCCGTTACTCACTTGTGAAATTATCCGTGGGTTTTTTTACACCTGTATGTAGGGCTGGGAATGCGGGGTAACCTGCCCAGTTTTGACTTATCCCGTATTTAGTGCACAAAAAGTAGGTCGGCCCAACCCACCCTGTATAAGAAACGCATCCCAATTTCTCTAGCCCGTCCCACATAATGTTTGGCCCATGGATTTATGGACTGGCTCACGACCTGGATAAGAATTTTAGTAAATTTATTTTTATTTAATTAGATTAGTGGAAATAATAATCTATAAGCACATTCCGTAAAATAACTAATATTCATAATTTTATAATTTATACTTATTAAGTATGAGTCTATTGAAAATAAGAATGACTTTAAGTTGGACTTGAAACAAGGGAAGAAATCAAAATGAGGGAGCCACTTTTGAACGCAAATGAACGAACTACTTTTGGATGGATTGAGGAAAAAACATAATGAGAAGCTGCTTAGAAGAAACACATGATGTGTTCTGATGGTGCTATTGGATTTTTGGAATCTATGTCAATGCGGGCTATGCAGATTGACCCGTCATTGGCCTGCATGAACTTCGGGTTAAGCGAGATAGGCCTAAGCGGGCCAACGGGAAAAAATATCCAACCCAGCCTGCACTTTTTCAACCGTTCTACATGCCATCCCGCATGCCCCTCCCACATTGTCATTACCACAAGTACGTTAATACTCACTAGGGGTGGCAATGCGAGTCGACCCAACCTGTTTAGGCCCGACTCACACTTGGCCCACAAAATGCGGGTCAGGCTGGCCTGCCCCATATTTTAACCGTAGGCTGAAAAGTTTGGCCCATGGGCCACCCCGCTTTTTGTTTTCATTTTTTTTAAATTATCATAAAGTTTTCAATGCTCAAAAAATTGAGAAACTTTAACAAGTTCACAAAATTAAGCAAAGACTTTGGGGAGTTGGATGATAAATTGATAATTTAACATTCTCATCATATTCATATTCGTACTTTGCCATACACGATGTATTCTTCAAATTTTATCACATTCAAAAATACATAATACTTGTCTTTTCCAACCATACAAGAATTTGGAATGTTCATATAGAAGTCTAGAAGAAAGTAAAGTAATCGATATACACAAGTGCAAGTTTTTTTTTCTGCTTTTTTTAATGATGGCCAGCCTGCGCGGGCTACGGGCCAGCAAACTCAATATCCTAGCCCACCCCACATTTTTTTGTGGGTCTACGGACGGGCCAAGCCCATATTACCACTCGTAATACTCATTGATATATATATATATATATATATATATATATATATATATTTTAAATGTAAAAAAAGTTATTTAAAAGTAAATCTTTAAAATTTAAACTTATTTTAAAAAATAATTTTTAAGTACAATTTAAAGCAAACTACTCAACAAAATATTAATGCAAATAAATTTGATTTTTCTTAAAGGCAAATTTAAATGAATTGTGTCAAAATATAAATTTTAAAAATTAAATGGGACGAGAATAAGAATAAGGACAGAAAAAAGGTGAATATATGCATACCCATCCTCATCACATACCCAGTTGAAGAAATCAAGTATTGTCCAAACCCATACTCGTACCTAGTCAACGTGGGAAATTCTTTTTAAAGCGGGAACATATTCCAACAATACCCACAATGACAAGTTTATTTGTCATCCTTACAAGAAACAATTTTGGATACATAAAAAAAAAAGTAGGTTGACAAAATAATTTGGGTTAAAAATCAATTTCCATATATTTTTAATGTTTTTTGACAAAATTAGGTGAATAGTAAAAACATAAAAATACAACAAAATTCAATGGAGATATCCATGCATTTGTTGTGTTTGAGATTTTTAAAACCATCGTTGTTTCAACTTCAATAGTACAATGTGTAAACCCTTGGCCTAATGCCACAACTGTGAGTAGAAAGAAGGGAAATTTATGTTTATAAGAGAGGAAACAATCTATGCGGCTTGGTTGGTAGACGTCTAAAGCAAAGAAATGCAAAGGCTAAGTCTCACAACATCTCAAGGTAATGGACTTCGTTTAACCCACTTGGCCTTTGCAATGCCTAATGCTTGAAGTTTCTACTGCTCACACAAGGGCTAGTCGTCTAATAGAGTACTTATCTAGTAGATTGCGGTTGTCTAGTCATCTAGTGCATACATCGTATGGTGCCTCACTAGACAACTACTTGTTTATAAACCTTCCTCCCTTTGCTAGACTCATTTACTCGAGACTCATCTAACATGACCAAGAGGCTCTCTAAAGACCCTATCTCACTCACAAACCTTTCCTTTTAAGCTTAAGACTCATCTAAGGTCTAAACCTCAAAGCTCACAATGTCCAGTCTAAGATATACATATTTTCTGGATCTCGCACAATGAAGATATAAAACACCTACCTCCGAGAAAAGCACCTATTGCCATGAAACACCCACAACCACTGATTTACATTAATAAAACAATCTAAAAAATGTCCACCAACACCTAAGCATCTATTTTTGGTGATATAAAATGATAATAAAGGAGAAATTATACTTGAATCATGAGAAAAAAAAAGTTGGAAGCTCTAATTTAACTTATCTAACATTGGATTGCTTGGTAACTACTAGTTTCCACATCATACCACAATGTTATAGAAAAGTCCAACAACATATGTTTTGATTAAGTGCTATAGAAACAACAAAACAAAAAACATGATCATTCTTCATTTGTAAGATGAAAGATTTTTGTTAACAACACATATTATAAGATGCAAGTGTTTTTTCTACTGATAATGCAACATTGGGAATTCTATTTTTTTTTGTCTTTGATAAGAAAATTGTTTACTCAAAAGATAAGCGCATAGTCTTAAGCTAACGTAGTACTTACTGAAAATATCTCTTCATTTGTTCTGTGTTGTAGAGAATGTTTATTTCCTTTATCTACCAAGAATACTTATAAAAGCTTATGTCATATCACGAATATCTTAGAAAATGAGCTAAAGTTGTTTCGCATCAACAAATTCCTAACGCTTGCTTTGTCAAATGTGGAAAAGACTTTCTTCCTTCTACAAATCAATACAGAATTTTGAGTAAAGGAACTCTGATGAAGGAATGATAAGTTCGACCAACTATCAGGATGTTGCTTCAAAAGGAGTATAACATTTAATGCACGCATGGAATGTGTGTAATGCACCCTTAGACTCAAGTGCAAGGAAGATGATCTTATGATATAAAGATGCTTCATGGTTAGAAAACAATTTTCAATGACTTTTTTTCATCAATTCCTATCTAAGAGTTTGATTTGCAAAGTGTTGAAATTCTATTAAAATAACCATTGCCTTAAAATCTTTGTAAGAACATTGTTGTGTTCATTGACAAATAAGAAGAAAGAGTTAAACCTTTTAAACGCCAAAAGATGCTACCTCTCTCTAGTGACCAACTACATGATCTTTTAGATCACATCTCAGACAAATATTTGTCTTAGTCAAGAGTGATTCTTTTTTTAAAAAATACTAATGATTTTAGCTAGAAGAGAATATGTTTTAAAGAATACTTGACATGATAGACAATAGTGACTACATTTCAAAAGAATACTCATACGAGTTAGTTAGGAGTGGCTTCAAGATGAATACACATGTTGTAAGTTGCAACTCTAATTTGCATAGCAAAACTTAATTTGTTGATCGACAACTAGACATAGTTTGTGTTATCATATGAACCAGTATAAAAATAATTGAGTATTTTCATTCTTATATTTATTGAATATTCTTTGATGTGTAGAATCCATGTGTAATTTTTATGGTTTTTGTATGTTGTTGTTTGATTGATTGTTTATGGGTTGCTAATAAAATTATTTTACTTTATATATATTTTCTTATCTTAGAAAGTTATTTCAATAACTTATCCTTATGTTTTGTGTGTGTGCTGACTTGTTAAGAATCTATTATGTGCATGAGCATATGTAACACTACAAAAAAACTCTTAAATAATATCAATTTTAGTGATTACAAATTGTTAGTAACTATAGTAACTAATTTAGATACCAATTTACAAAATAAAAATTATTTGTTATTAAAATAGTCATTATTATGAATAAAAAAATTACAATTTGTTGTCACTAATTAATTAGACACTAATTTAGAAACTAATTCCTTTGGTAGTAAAAATAGTTAATGTTTAGTGACCAATTTATAAACTAATTACTTTGGTAACCAAAATCTTGATAACTAAATTTTAAACGTCAATTTAGAGACTAATTATAACTATTTATTTATAATAGTGACTATTTTAGTGACCAATTATAACCAATAATTTTTTGGAGAATTTTCTTAAAGTGTAAGTGCACTATCAACACAATAAAATCTTTATATTAAACTTTTTTATTTTGTATATATCTATATTATATCTATATTATATCTATATATATATTATGTATGTTTAAGTTATGTTTGAAATTATTCTTTGCAAAACCATTTATTAAATTATATTATATGAAGTGTTACGTATATCATTAAAAAAATCTTAATAAATGTGCAAACTATTCTTAAAAACAGCCATATTTTCTATTTCTTAAATCCTTCGTCTCAAACTATTGTGAAATACGTGCAATATGTGCATGTTAAGAGTAAATATAAAAAGAAAAAAAAAAACAGTTCCTATATACCTTTTATTAAAATACACGTGAACACAATTTGGCAATAGTAACCTATCCGTCATACTTTTGACAAATTAACTATGTTCATGATTTGAATATTCACTCGTCCTAAAAAAAAATCTGTGATTTATCAATATTGATAAGATTACTGTTAAAAACTAGCCTTGTCTGTCATCAGCTTCACAAATGAAAATAAATAAATAAATAAACTTTCTACTTTGGGTTTCGACTTTTTCTTCCTTCTTTTCATGATCTTGAATTGTTTTATAAAAATGAAAACTAAAAATGATTTTAAGTTACTATTTTTGAACTTGTAAATTTATTAATATTTGTCAGTGTTTTATGAACTGAGTTGTCTATTCCGCAGGTAAAGTTGCCATCCTAAGGTAGTAGTTTTGTCGTCCCTATAGTTTAAAGATGAAACTTTATGACAAGCTTTTGCTTTCGTGACATGGGTTCTATGGCGAGCTAGTGTTTACACTTGCCTTAAAGGGCTCATAGGATCAATCATCATCTAAAAGGAGATGGTGGTAGATGGCCAACATTTTTAACTATATTCTTAGCTTTTTATTTTTTTTAAATTAATTACGTTTTAATTATTTCTTAAGTTTGAGAATTTCTAATTGGTATATAATAGATTTCTTTGATTTATTGAATATTTTTATATTTTTCAACTAACTATTTGTAATTTAATTTTTCTTTTAATTTGGATGATATGGTGATTATATTGGTATACTATTTTATTTACTTTTCTTCGCATGTTAAGAAATATGAGTCTTTAAATTAATATAAAAGGATATTGTGAGTAATGTAAAATAATAAATGAATTTTATTGTTCTAATTGAAAATATGTTAAATAATAAGATTCTCGTATTTTTTAATAATTTCTATATCATCCCTTAGAATAATCAAAAAATTACTGCTATCATTGATGTAGATAATAATGATATATAACATTTTTTTCAATAAAAATAATAAAAGTTATTTATCATTTTATATTAATTACAATTTCGTTTTATATTAACCATAAAATATAATTTTTTTAACAAGTAGAGACAAATAAATAAGATGGTAGGGTAAGATAATATCATGTTACCTCAAAAAATTAAATAGTAAGAACTCGACTAAAAAATATAAAAATTTTAAGTACTCAATAAAAAAATTAAGTCTATTTTTAACCATGTGTTATAAAGAAAATTTTGGTTGTCACCATTACTTTTTTCTTTTATCTTGAATATTTTGATTAAGTTTTCACAAACCCTGGCCAAATATTTTGTTTGCCAAAATAAGAGATATTATTCATTTTGATAATCTTTTGAGAATAACTAGTTTCTTTCTTTCTTTATATATATATATATATATATATATATATATATATATATATATATATATATATATATATATATATATATAATGGCTTTCCAAAGTTGAAATAGTAATCCCATGAAACTTGGATGCCTTTAAACTCAGGCTAAGCTATGATTCAAAATTCAGCTATTCACACTATTAAAAGATTGTTCAAAGTGATGACAATGTAAAGTTTTACAATGTCACAAATTGGAAAATACATGTCATGTGTTGCTGGAATTCTATAATATAATGGAAGAAAAGTAAAACATAAATTCATATGACTAAAATATTAATGAATTATAATCATAAATTAGTATATAGATATATGTTCTTAATTAACCAAATATGTTTAGTTTGACCTTTACTATTGATATGTATACTTTAAGATTTTGACTTTTAGTCCTAAGTTTCATTTTTTAGGTTTCAGTTACTGTAGAGTGTTTATAAAAAGAATACGTGTGATGATATATTACTCGTGACAGGAACCAAAATGAACAAAAAATTGGGGAGATTGAATTCTAATTAAATTTTTAAGTTAATATTAAAACTAAAATTAAGATAAGTTTTTGGGATCACATAAATTTAAACTTTAACAATTATACACCAAGCTAAAAAAAAAAGTTAAATATTCAAACTTTTTAAAAATAATTTTAGAGTTGATGTAATATCCAAATTTTAGCAGCTTAAAAACTAATAAAAATAGGATTGTTTTATTATAGTAGTCAAAACAAAATATTAAGTATATAAAGTATATTAATACAATCCTATAACATATAGAACTATACAATTATAACATTCATGCAAATCAACTAAAACCAATTCTAATTCTAAATACAGACTACTCACTTACAACAGCTTCCACAAAAATCTTCTATCAACCTAAAAGATGGCTCCTCATTATCCAGAGGTGTCCCAACAACTACAACCACATCTGCTCCCCTCGAATAGGTGATCATTGCAAAAGAAAGACAAACAACACAAAACAAAAACACAGAAGAAGGGTTAGCTAATGTAAACAAGGAAATTTCATATGAAAACTTAACTCAATTTACTATTAATAACACACATACATATAAACAGAGATACAATTGACTATAAACTCAATTATCTGGATACATGCAAGTGACATCAGATTTTTTGGTGGCTTGCACTTGTGTGATTCCCAAACTCTACAGAGTTTGGCCTCAAGGGATTATCACCCAACCACTATAACATCCCGTCAGGATATTACTAATTTTTAATAAAATAAAGAAAATAATAAACGCACTGCATTTAATAATACCTCATTTCCCAAAACGTGGGGAAATTAAAATTTTATTAAATCAATAAAGTACTCTGAAATCCATAATTACAAAACTGGAGTTTTATCAAACAGGCCACAAGCCTTTACATTTTATTTCCAAAAACATGTAATAATAAAAGCATAAAACTCCTTAGCTATCCCCTCTCTGTGGCTAAGATCCACCAGAACCACCTGCATCAACATCATGCCCACATGTACCGTGTACACGATCATCACCAAACACAAGCAGATAGGATGAGCTTACTAGATTAAACTTATAAATATTTATACGCATATATAAACACACTGATTTTCATATATATATATATATATATATATATATATATATATATATATATATATATCATACAAGCACTCACAGATAATTCCTCATTCGATTCCATATCACATGGCCACAACCATGGTACTTGTGTTTTACATCTTCTAATGATTACCTCAAGATGACTTGCTGTCATACCTATCGGCCACAACCGATAGAGCACGTGCGGGAAATCATTGCTACGGATCGCACACCATAACACCAGGTGGAGTTCCCAAATACAAACATAGTTCGTAACGTCTCAAGACCACCAAACTCGTCAGTCAACAACTGAGGAGGACGATCTATCTGGACCCATCCGTACTGGCCAAACCAGCACACTCACGTTGGCAACACTCGTCAACCTGAGCCACAACTCAAGAGTTCCTCGTGTTCATCCGCTATCCCAAGCCACAACTTAAGGGATGTTATTCCGAGCCACAACTCAAGGAATACCACGTGCTTAATCCCCTATCCCGAGCCACAACTCAAGGGATACGTTCCGAGCTCAACTCAAGGAACACCAGCAATCCCACCTTTGAAGCATCACTAAAAGCCTTGTAGATCACGCATGCAGAAATCCAACAACCCAAAACTGCTGCACCAAAATTGCCTGGTGGGGGACACATACCGCCAGGCGTTGTCGGTTATAGATCGTCTGGCGGGTGACGCGTACTGCTAGGCGCCAAACGCCTCAAAACTAGCAACACTGCACATCCCGCCTAGCGGAACTAGCCTCATCGCGAGGCGCACTTGTTTCTAGACTCCACTAACGTTGCTGCTATCGCCTGGCGGTCTACAAACCACCGCCAGGCACTGTATCAGTACGTGCACAGTACTGGTTTCTTAGCAAATTCGGCACAACTTTGATTCCTCAACCCAAGCACCACAACTCACGATGCTTTTCACCAATTTAATAGAATTGCTTTCCCAACGGCCAACTTACTATCAATTTTTCCCACTTCCATATAAGTTCAACCTCCCAAGTTTACAAAAATTTTCTTTCTTAAAGTTAACCTTATTCCTTACCACCATACCCAAACACACTCATTTTTGTTTATGTCTTAACCTTGATTCTAGTCATTACAGCCATTCCCAATTCATTCCAAGTAATCTCCTCTTAAGTATCACAACTCACTCCCATTCTAACATTCTCTTTGAGTTAAATTCCCATTCACAAAAATAGGTCAAGTCTCTAAACCCCTTGCACCCAATTTCTTCACAGCCACGTAGTAGCATTGCCACTGCATTGCGTCACCTGGCAGCACGTGGTATAATACAAACCTGGATTCCTTAGCTTGAACGTTGGCAATTGAAATTCTCCCTTCACCAATCCTTAGTCTCCAACAATTTGCGAAAATAAAGTTTAATTTGGGTTTTCCAAGGCTTGAACCCATAACCATGCCAATGGCAAGTCAATGACAAACCATCAAGCCAATTCATATTTCATGATAATTAATACAATTCAATGATTATATTATTTTACAACATGATCACATACTTAAAAATATAATAGCAAATAAATAACACAAAATTGTCATACATAGGACTTGAATCCAAGTCCTTTCACATAATCAAAGTACTCTCAACCACTTAAGCTAGCACTTTTCCACATCATACAAATTAAAATGTAATACCATAAATGCTCTCCCTACCCGCATTTATTAATTAAGTATTTATTTAATTAATTAAATTTTACGGGTCTTACAACCACTCACAAGGTAAATCCCCTTCGCGCCCAAGACTTGATCAAGTCCAATGACTAAGACCTCCTACTACTCCTCGCGACATAATTCATTCTACTTTATTTGAGTGTGAATGATTATTAGAGTTTTAGGATACCAATCAATAATGAGTCATTATATCCTTGCATACACTAAAATACCATCACACAATGTTTCTCCTTGAAACTCTTTCATTAAAAACACAATTCATACTCATAACTAAATATTCAATCCATATCATAGTAATAAAGGATATAACATCCAAATTAATCATACTCAATACCTTCACACAGAGAAAAACAGTAAATAATGAAATAGAACAACTAAGCGCTCAACGTCGGGTCCCAACGCTTAGCGTCGAATCCTACCACTTAGCTTCTAGGATTTAAATCATTTTCAGATCTGCAGGGGTCCCTAACATTCAGGCACTGCCCAAGACTGGTCGTTTCGTATTTGCGCTCAATATAGCGCTTAGCACTGAATGCCTCACAAAATACCGGTGCTTAACACCAACCCTGTCGCTTAGCACCACACCAAAAGATAATGCATCTTGGTTTTAGGTATTTGAGCAAGCTGAACTTGATTCACGTCTCTAATTGATTCTTTTGCTATAAACAATGGTTTAAAAGGGTTTTAGATTGTGGAAAGTAGCACCAATTAGGTCCATGACCAAAAACCCATCCTTCTCAAATACCTTCATATCAACAATGCAATCAATTTCAATTTAATCATTTAAAAGATCAATATACCACAATCACAACCATCAATAATTCATCATAACATATTTGACATTTCACTATCATACAACATATGACTCACTCACTCTAAAAGCTATTAGCTTCCCTTACCTAACAAAGTGACTATATAGACCTAAACCACTCAAAGAAAACCAAAACGCATATAACTCAACAGGATGTTCTATCTACACATAGAAACTTCACAAGAACAATCATGGCCTACCATTAGGATCATTGATCAACAAAGTCTCATACTGATGATTAAAATGATGCATGCAAGCAAAAAAGGACTCACATGCGACCGAAAACAAAAATAGACCAAAAACATGACTGAAACTTAACTTATGTGAATGGAGAAACTAATTGATCCAACTTGAAGAGCTTGCTAAGATGATAAATCCTACGGTCTCGGTTCTTCAATCTGATGATTGGAGAGATAAAACTCCTAGAGAGAAGTCATAGAACTTTAGAAAATGGTTTCTAGAGAGATAGTGTGTTTTAAAATAATGAAACTCTTTTATAACAATTCTATTTATATTAAAACTTTTTAATATTAAACTAATCAAGTCGCACTATTTTTAAACCACTATCTCTTCTAAAATACCATTTTTTAGGGTTTTACAATTGAAACTAGAATTTTAACTGGGAACGTATTCATTTGAATTGAATTTAATTTCCCAAATAAGGTCTTAGAATTCGAAACTTACTGATGAAAAAAATTAATTGAAAGAAAACTTCATCAAAACATTACTAACTAGATTCTTAGACTAAAATGAATCAAGAATAAAATCGATTTACAAATGAAATGATTACAAAGAAAAAGAATTTTACAAAATATATTTCTTTTTAGGTTTGATGGAAAGCAGAACCAAAGAGTGCTTTTCTTTTACTAATTGTTGTTGTAGAGTATCTGTTCGTTTGAGGTTTCTAACATTTAGTATTAGAACTTAGGAAAGCACACATTAGATTAACACAAGATGTTTTCGAAACTAACAAAAGGAAGGCAATATTCTCTTGGATTTTAGTTTTTATTTTTAAACTCATTTATTTTCATTGACATGACTGAATTTGAGACATTATTTGAATACAAGTGTTTTTTTAATCCTATTACAGAAGAATAGTAAATCTGACGGCCATTTTGTCAGTTCGTGTTAAAAAGATAGGTTGGATTGAAGATTTCAATCCAACAACTCGTTTTGCTCTTACCTATCCAGTCTGTTTATTTGACAGGTCAAAATACGGATCATTCTTGTTTGGTCCGTCTTTTAAAAGAGAAAATTAAAAATTAAAATAAAAAATAATTAAAAATATTAATTTTTTATATTAAATTTTAAAAGGTGTACATATATAATAATATTGTAATTTAAATCATTAACACTTACAAATTAAGTTTCAATTATTAACTAATTAATTAAAAGTGTAGAAAATATTTAATTTGATTAAATATACTTTTAATATTCATTTATATACATATATAAAATATTTAAAAATAAAAATATTTAAAAATTTTGAAAACAAATTAAAAAATTAAAATTTAAAAAAAAAAGTGACGGGCAGCCAGACCCAGCCCGTTAGTTTTTGTTTGATGGGCCAGCTCAACCCGACCATTTTTGATAGATCGGGTCAAAACAAGTCGGGCCGACCTGTTTTTCCCGTCCTAGTTTTGTAGTGTGGATATGAGTTGATAATTTTGAAAGAATTTGTTTAAAATAGTGTGGATATATATGTTGAACATAAAATATAGACCCATTACACTTGACCCTTGTTGACCTTCCACGAAGGGTGTAATCTATCTTGCAAGTGCATTGGTTTGTTTGTAGTACAACAATTTCGTATCCACAAAAATTTTATTTGATTAAATAGTAATATATAATCTTTTAATATAAGTGATGTTGATTAAGATGTTGGGATTGAACTTGGCTTCTTCCATTCAACTACACTACCTTTGATTCTCTATAAAGTATGTTCTTTACTTTAATGTTCTTGGAAGTATTATTCAATGTAATTCTAAACCCATTCCTAAAGTTAAAAAATACCTAAGGTTATCAGACCCAATCTGATCCCTCGCCCCTGGTTGAATGACTCCTTGCATTAATGAACAAGACTCTTCAAACTAACTAAAGCCATTAATTCATTTGTAGCATCTACCAAGCATTAAGAAATTTGATTAGATCTAAGCTCTAAACCAATTCCCACTACATTTAGGTTGATGAAATATGGTGATTATTGATCAAATAATCAAAACAATAAAAGCAAATCAAATAACCAGCACATAACACAAAAAAAATAATATATATTAAAACAAGTGCAATATAAAGAGTTTAGAGAAGTTATATCAAATCCGAACTAGAAAGAAGTTAGCTACTCATAATGATTTCTACAATAAGCAAGGAGTTTCTTCCTTCCTCTCATGGTTCTCTCTAAGAATATTACAATAAGTGCCTAGGAATTATACTAAGTCTCTCTACAAACTAGTATACAAAACCAGTATACAAAAAACAAAAGCAAACTTTGTTTTTATAGACTTTAAGTGTGTTGCTCCATCTCCCAAGAGGTCGATCAACCATATAATTTCCTACCTAGGTGGATTTTCTCCGTTCTTGGGCTTCCAGCTTGGTGTTGCAACAATGGAGCTTTCCTTGTAGTGAAGGTTTCTTCACATGTGGCTCAACGCCAATTTCGCTGCTCAACCCTGTCACAACCGAAATCGCAACGGGACGACAAAAATAATTTAAAATATATAGAGGAGTCGCCACCATAGTTTATTATGGAAAACTATAGAAAAACCTTAAAAAAAGAAATAGTCTTCGAAACCAAATTTGGGTTCGGGAGTCAGTTACTTGTGGGAAGGTGTTAGCACCCCACAATGTATGTCCTAAAACGGTTTCCTTTAATTAAGTATGGAAGATAAATGTAGGTTGTTAAAATATTTGTTGCTCCCCAAAAATCAAATTATTATTCGGGAGTTGGTTACATGTGGGGCAGGTGTTAGCATCCCACAACGTTCGTGTTAAGACGATTCCCTTTAATTAGGTATGGAAGATAAAACTATGTTTTAAAATATTTTTTCCCCAAAAATCAAATAAAGTAAATACATATACAAAATAATAAAGATAAAAAAAATTATTTTTTTTGGCTCGACGAGGATTGTACCTCGCTCCTATGTATTTTCATCTAGAAAATCAAGGATAATATAGTTCTTTGTAAAAATATTTATTGTTTGATAATATTTTTTTAATTTTAGATTTTAATATTTTTATTATGAAAAGAATGTAAGATTCAACATGATTAAATTATCAAGCAAATCCAAGACTTGACATGATATCAAAAAATGATAAAAAAAATATAATTTATAATTTTTTTATTTTAGATTTTAATATTTTTTATTATAAAGAGAATCTGAGATTCAACATGATAAAAGATTTAGTTATTAAGCAAATCCGAGACTTGACATGATATTCAATAAAGAAATATAATTTATAATTTATAAGATTATTTTAGTTATTTTTATTTTATTTTATTTTTATTTCTTAAAATAAGATAATTAAAAGCTTACAAAGGAGTGTTTTAGTTATCAAGCAAATCCAAGACTTGACATGATATTCAATAATAATATAATTTACAATTTTTTTATTTTAAAAAAAATAAGAGAATTAAAAGCCTATGAAAGATATTTCTAATTATCAAGATAAAAATAATGGCATCCCAAATAGAAAGGAGATAAATGTAGCGCATATAAATTAAGTTTCGTGTGCATTAATCACTCAAATAAAGAAATTCATTCATAACCAAAGTTGTTGCCACAATTGAACATTAAACTTCATCGACACATATCAATCATGAATCCAAACCCAAAGTCACCTAACATTCGAACCCTAAACACATTTAGCCATATAACGGGTGAATCAATCATACACTTGATATTATAACAAAGTAACATAGTCAAGATTCACAACCCATTAATTTTATTATTCTCACTAATACATGAATAACATTAGGAGCAAAAAATAACTTACTGACAATAAACAGAGCAAATCTCGACTAAGAAGATAGTAAGGTAATCCCCCTTTGCGTGTGTGATCTAATAATAAACAAAAGAAGAAGAGAAGTGTCGAATTTTTTCTGTCTTGCATTGGAGAGATTTTGTGCTTATATAGACACCTTGGGATACCACTAAAATCCTAGTCTTTAATTATAATGAAATGTATAAGGAAGGAATTGGTCCTGATGAAACATATTATAGAAATTAAATAGTCGCATAATGCCACAACTTCTCGTTTTCCTTCGTTTAGCTTGCAAAACAACACAAACAGATCAATTTCCACATTTTATAACTTTTTTACTCCTTATTCTGTATTTTAAGTTAAAAGGGGTTGTTTTACTAGATTTACATCAAAATTGAACTAGATAAATGTCTAAATGATATGTAATTTGTAGTAAATTGGAATGAACCCTACAACAAATATACTATAACAAAATGCTTCCATGGCACAACAACATTAGAGTACATGGCAACAACTTGAGATTATTAGACAAAAAATACAGATAGTAACACCAGTTTACTATCATGCGTCCAATACCCTTGATGAGTTTATAAGGCATAAACCTTCTAAAATAAATGGGAAATCTAGTCTAAATTAGGCAAAACAATGGATTAGAGATACAAAGAAAAACATTCATTCATAGGGTGCTTGGAGGAGAAAAAGTCACCCTATGTTGCATACATGCTAAAAAAATGACGTTGAATTCTAGTGGATGACGATAAGGTAGGCGATATATGTTAGAGGTAATGTCCTTTCAAGGGACACTTTTAGAGAGATTTCTCTACGAGTATTTTTCTAATAACATTGGATAAGTCAAAGAACAAAGTTCATATAGTTGATTCAAAATGATATCATGATGTTGAAGTATGTCACTAGGTTTCAACACCTAGTTAGATATTCTATACTTGACTATTTTTTAGGCTTGGAGATGCAAAAAGTTTGAAAATGGTTTGAGACAATAGATAAAAATAAGGTAGTGATTCTCTTTGCCTATTAGAAAGCCTTCTTTGGTTGAAAAAGTTAAGGTGGTTGAAGGGTTGAAGACCAATTGGCGGAATACAGGAAAATTAAGATTGACAAGTTCAAGTAAAGTGATTTTGAATTTTGGAAGATGCAAAGTGAGGATTATCTGAATCAAAAGGTGCTAGTGTAACAGATAATGTGAATGAATTTAATTCCTTGTTGTCAAATATTAGTTTTAGTGGATATTAAATTTGAGGATGAAGTACAAGCCCTATTGCTGCTATCTTCGTTACCTAATGGTTGGTTTGGACACTTTCACGGCAATGACTAGTACATCTGGGACTATAAAATTAAGCTTTAGAGGAATTAGGGATTTAATCCTTAGTGAGAATGTTTGTAGAAGGAACGCTAGAGAATCAGGAGGTTCCTTATTAAGTACTAAAAGTAGAGACAAAAGGCCTAAAAGAGGGCAAGGTTCTCAGTGTTGCAGATAAAAGTCCAAGAAGCGAGGACAGTCAAAACTCGCAAGGTTATTACCTATTAGAATTGTCAACAAAATGACTATTTTAGAAACTAGTGTATTTCTCATATTGCTAATAAAGAAAAGAGGCATGACAACATAGTAAATGCAACACAAGAAGATATTAATGATATGTTGATTTGTTGTGTATAGAGATGTCAAAATGAGTTTCATGTAGAGATGTCAAAATGAGTTTCAACCCGTGAGCCAACCCGGCTCACCACAGATTCGAGCCAGGTTGGGTTGAGAAAAATTCAATTTTTTTAAAAGTGGGTTGAATTCAACCCGGCTCACTTAACCCACAGGTTAGATGGGTTCGAGCCGGGTTGGAGGTGGGTTGGCCCACTTAACCCACCAATATTTTTTTTACAATTTTTTTTAATTTTTTATAATAATTATTTACTACTCCTAATCATATAGGTTCATAATTTCATATTTTTATAATAATATTTGAATACTTTGAATGTTTAATTAATTTGATTGTCAAGTTATATACTTTGATACTTTAATCTTTAACTATAACTTTCATAGTAAATACACAAGCAATTGTCTTATAAACATTTTTTTCTAAATTAGCATGATAGAAAGGTGTAGTTTTTTTATTTATATTTTTTTGAATAGCATGACAGAAAATGTGTAATATTAGTCATGTTTTCTTGGATTATATGATACTTTTTTGGAAACAATTCATCATATATTGGTGGTGAGCATGATGAAGACATTGGTTTTTTATTTTACTATGATTGTCATCTCATGGGTTGCTAAAAAAATTATTTAAGTATTTGAATACTTCAAAATAAATAAATAAATATTTTTTTAAGTGGGTTGGTGAGCTAACCTACTTAACCCACCAACCCCGTGGTAGGTTAAACCGGGTTACAAAATTTTTGGCCTACCATAAAGTAAGTCAGGTTTAGTTCACTCGTTTTCAACTCGGCTCGTGGTGAACCAACCCGTGTGAGCCAAGTTGACTCACTTTAACATGTCTAGTTCCATGCTTTTCCTTGCAAGGATTTGATGAAAAATTTAAGAATGTCAAATATATTCCAGGGGCTATGTGCAACCCCTATATAACATATAATAATATACTTTTATTATTTTAATATATAATATAGAATAATATATTTTTATTGTTTTAATATACATTTTTCATTAATATATATATATATATATATATATATAATATGTTTTTATTGTTTTAAAATATGAGTAGTCAAAAATTATTTTTCTTAGACAACTATTAAATTTGAAAATATGAAGATGAAAATATTTATCATGACTTTTTTACTTATTTGCTCACTTGTTATTATTTAACAATCTTTTTAATAAGTTGTCAATATCATATTCAAAAGAAAACTAGTTTAAAATTTCAATTTTACTATTTTATTGTGAATTTTATTAACCATTTAAATTAAAAAAAATTTATCCATTATATTTGAATTATGTCAATTTATGATAAGAAGTTGAACTACATTTTACTTAAACTGAATTTTTTTTTCTATAATGATCTATCAAAACAAGATTTCAAAATGAAATGGGAGATAAATTTTTATGCACACAATGATTATTTACTTTAAAATTGAAATAGCTAAAAATTTTAGTTTTAATTTAATTATTATGGATGCAAATGATTTGAAAGAATATATATATATATATATATATATATATATATATATATATTTTTTTTATATTTATAATATTATATTAAAATAAATATTCATTTTTGTTGTTACTGATAAAGTATATAATTTGAATATATTATTATTTTTTCTCCCAAATTTAATAGTGAAGATTCATCCATGTATATTATTAAGACATCATACAATGAAAAGTTGGAAAGTTGAAGTATGTATATGGGAGAGACATGGTATTGCAGATAAAAATGTGGAGATCGTGAGAGTTAATCATGTTTTATTTCTATCGGTCTAATTGTATATATTTCAAGAAACTTTTTCATTGTTGTATAATATACATTATATATTATATGTAGAGTATAGATTTTTAATTAACTTTTTTTACTGATGTTGAGTATTAAAAATATACTATATTACTATATTAAAAATCTTTTTAATATATTATAAAATTTTAAAATTAATGGTCATTATTATATTTTGAAGACGAAGACGATAGTAGAAAAATTTACAAAATTAAAAGGTATGTAATTCAGTAAGAGTTATTATATCAACTAGTACATTAAATGTAACGTTACACAAGTTAACAAAATTAAAAATAAATTAAAAGATATAAGAAGGTAGTGAAAACACCCTGGTTAAAAAACGTTGCTAAAGATATTCTCCAACAAGTTATGTTTCTAAATGTAGAAGCTGGTTGCTTAAAATTTACTCAGAAAATAATTCTCTTAACTGGGTAAATATTTTACACTAAAAAGTTCTAGATTATTATTCTTCTTTTTTTTTTTAACTTTTGATCTCATTCCTAGTTTTGTAACCTGTTTTATTTATACGAAAGTATTATTGTATAACAACACTTGGTAGAGTACATTTTGTTGGAAGAAATATAAACTAAAACAACTCCATGCAATAAAAGAAGGCATATATCTCACTGATTCTCATAACAGAAGTTACCAAGTTGCATAGCCAAAATCTAATGGACAATAAAATTGTGAAGAAAATGTGTTTTTCAATGCCTTATTTCAAGGAAACACCCATAAATAATTTATGGCACATAAATGTATACATATTGCAACGTGTGATAACCTTTTCTTGCACTTCTCAGAAAGATTAGGGTTTTTTCTTATTTGTTTGGGTTTGTGTGAGTAAATGAAGGAACTATGTGAACCCGACAATGACCGGGTTAAACGCCAAATTCAGCATTAAAGGCAATCATTGACTATGAGAACAAACATGAAACAATTTTTTAATGAAGGGAAAAATGGTTTTTTAATTTGTTTGTGTTTAATATATGGTGTAATGTTGGTGAGTATTAACCGTCCAATGGAAGAACCTATTTATATTGGCTTTGACTTTTATTTATCTTCTCCCTATGAACAGATCCAAGATGTTGACTCCAATCATTGCCAAATTTTAAATTTGTCTTGCTTAAATATTACTATTTTAAACTCTATTTTATCACCATAATTTAGAAGGGGATACTTAAAAGAGGGTTGTGTTCATCACTGTTGTCACTTATTAAAAAAAAAAACAATAGGTTTAATAATGCTTTTACTTTGAAACGTTTTCAGAGAATCTGGTTATGCTTTCTTAGATTAAAAGGGTTTATTTCATTCTGAATTTTATTAGATAAATGTGATTTAATTTATAAACATTGAATATGGAAGTTTAAAATTAGCTTTTAAAAAAAATCGTTTTTTTTTAATTTATAGTGTTTACAAATTTAAGCTATATTTTTCGAATTTGAGATGTTAAATTGATTTTGTTTTACATTAGGAGAAAAAAAAAATTATACTGAATTCCCGACTAAAAACATAATAATTAAGTCAAAATTTAATACAAAAAAAATGTTTGTAGAAAATTATAGTATGAATATTTGGGATTTGTGATAAAGATGTGTCAATAAACTTTTTACGTAAGACTTTCTGTTCTTAATTAATACTATAAAAGCGCAATACATACTAAGCGTGCATTTAATTTTAAATCCGTAAATGATTCTTTCAATCTAATAAATGGAGAAGAATTTAGTGGATTTTAAAATTTCAATATTAGAGTAGTTTTTTATTCAAAACATTTTTTTTATAGATAATGGAGGGATTAGAGAATATATTATATATTTTAGAAAAGAAGGAGTTTTAACTGATTAAAGATTTAATAATAAAAAAATATTGATGAAAATCATATTAATATTGTTGGACTGGCAAAGATGCTTAGTAATAGTTTGTAACTATCTTTCTTTTTATAATTAGTGTTTTGGTAGGTTCAATATTTTTACATAGATTAAGAATTAAGATTAAGAATAATTTGTATATTTTATTTTTTTAATTGTTCGAGATGCTTGATAAAACTATATGACAACCTCAAATATTATTATTGTCCTTAATAGAGGTAAAGTTAAAACAATAAGTACTTTAAAAGCAAAAATAAATGTTATTGCATTTCGAACTTTCAATATTATAGTAACTGTTTACTTAATAAATATTTTATACGATATTAGAAAGATCGGTAAGAGTAGTAAGAATATATGATAAAAATATGTTTATAATATTTAAAAATAGACTGTAATGTTTTAATGAAACACGGCTGATATGTGTAACAAAGAATTTAATTGAAATTCAACGATACACGAACATTTTCAAAACAAATATATAACTTTTTTTTTTCTTCATTGCAGTCGACATACATGTGCAACATCAAAGAACTATTATTGCAAAACTAAAATATTAAAATAAACTATTTTTATAAATTTTCTTTTCTTTTGGAAGCAATAATTTCGATTTGTAAATAAAAGTAATAATGGAAAATAAATATTTTTTAAAATATCAATAACTAATTAGACACAATCATTTACGAATGAATGTATTTCATATTTTACTTCGACTAAGAATAAGGTAAATTTATATAATATGTAAATTAATATAAAATATTATTTTACAATTTGTAAGATAAATTAAGTTTAAAGTTTACTTTAAGAGACATTTAAAAGTTTATTATAGGTGGATAAATAAATAAAATGGTGGAAACGTAAAGTAAAGCACAAAATCTAACATGGAAATTGCAGTTCTTGAGCATTTGACGTGGGAGTCATCAAAAACACTTCGCACAACGTACACGGGAAGCACACGATTGGGGATAAAAAAAATGGCAAGAGAAACACTGTTCAATAAACTTAAAAAAAAAAAAAAGTTTTTGACTACTAAATTTTGACAACTTTCTCTTACAACCTTAGGTGACATTTTTTAAGTGGCTCACTAGTTTTCCATTTTCTCATTCTCAATATTCCAACACCATTTAGAAGATGACACCTCATATTGTAAGAGAAAGTTGTTAAAATTTAGTAGTTAAAATATCATTGTTGAACTTGAAATATGGTGCAACCTATTAAAGATATTGGTTCAACTTCGAATCTGGTTTAATGCCAGTTGAACTATGTTAGTAAAATAATAATTGTTTCGGGTATAGGGACCAAGCACCTATTTTCAACACTCAAATTACTCTTAAGTCTTTCTATTTGATGTTCTCCTCTGCTAGCTGTTTTATTCTTTCTCTTGTTCAGTTTCTTTGTTCCTTCACGCTCGGTTGGTCGGACGATTGTCTCAGAGACTCGGATGCTTGAGTCAGTTTTAGTCCGATCGGGAGATATCAATTAATGATGTAATAAATACGAGTAAAAGTCCTCACCAACTTACCTTAGGCTCCTATTTATAGTTTTTGGTATGGCATCTTATTAGGATTTTTTTAATCATGGTCCAATTGCTTTTTAAACTTGGTTATTGACTTGTATTACTTTATTTTACTTCTAACCTACTGATTCAGTCTTTGTGCGTCCGCCTAACCGGAGGACCATGCGTCCTGACGGTTGTCTTCATAAATGTGGAAACAAAGTTCAACTAGAATGAATGTGGAGGCCATTCAGTCACGAGCTCCCTTAAAGCACTCTAAAGATATTGCCACATCAACAGTCCAAGAAAAGGTTCGCCTCTAGCGGGCGGCTTGCGGCCGCTTATCCTTGGCCACCTGACCGATGGTCTGGCTAGAGATGGCGATAGGCCATATAGTACAATAGTAATAATAATAATAATAATAATAATTAAGTAGTATTAAATAAATATAATATTACTTTAGAAGGAAATACAACACTTCTTTCATACTTGTTTAAAAACATAAAGATGCTGATGAAACCGATTAATTATAAATTTATATTATTGTGTTTATTTATGATAAAATTTTGTTAAAATTAAACGACAATAATTAAATAATTTATGTATATTTAATTTTGATATGTATAATTTATATGAGATGAAGTTTCAATCAGTTCTAACAAAGTTAAGATATCACAAATGTAAAACGTAACATGCCACTCATGTACACGAGTCAATGTATTTCGGGAATTTCAGAGTATTCTCATGCGTAAACATGTACAAAGAGATAAAATAATTCAAGTTCTTTTATGTTATTGTATGATTAATATTTTAAATATACGTTTTTATTAATTTCAACTCGTTAAAATAATTAAATTTTATATCAATTAATTGTGCTAATTTCTATTAAAAGTATGAATAAAATTAAAAATTTCTTACGTGTTTTTATATTTTAAAGTTGTATACTAAATTATATATATATATATATATATATATATTAAGTATTAAAATATTTTATATGGTGTATAATATAAATAAATTTAATATAATGTATAACTTGGAATGGTCTCTCATTTCTTTTGCTTCCCCATCTCTCTCAAATATTTTATCTCTCTTTTCTCTAATCTTCTTCTTCAACTTGTTATCCTTTTCAAGGATTTGATTATTGTGGTAGCTCAATAGATAAAGATCAATTATACCTGATTGTATTTTTAAACAGGGTAAGTTCTCACATATTCTAAATATTTCTTATTTTTTTATTTTTTATGATTTTTCCATCGATCTTAGTGGAATCAACTGAGAAAAGTGACTGTGTGAGTTTAAACTAGTACTAAAATTTGATCATATTTGAATATTTTGCTATAAGTCCCTAGATTTTGAATAGTTTTCTTATTTAGTCTATAACTTTTTTTTGTGATAAAAAATTACATGTAAGGGGAATATTTATATGTCTATAGAACCTTAAGATAAATTATCTGGATGTGAAGATGATATGATCATAATAATTAACTTTACAAAAGGAAGGTGTCTTGTTTGAATATAAATGTTTGAATTTGAAATGAAATTGTTTTATTCAAAAGAAAAAATTCAAAATGAAAGATTTATGTGTTGAGTAATGGAAAGCTAGAATATTTCAATAGAGTCAAAGTGGTTTAATTTGTTGTTATTTTGGAACAAAATATTTTATGTCAAACATAATAAATGAAAAGGAAAATTTTCAATTTCAACCAACTAGACCCTTGTCATATTTTGTGTGTTTTCTAAATTAAGCAAAGTCATTAGGCAAGGAAAAATAAAGTGTTTGACAAAATATTAATTAATTGAAAATTCGAAAGTTTTGGTCATTAAGTGAGAAAATTCTCACCCAATAAGTTGTTTTATAAATTTCTTAGTGGTGTGATGAGGTTTTATTAACAGTCCTGTTTATAGCAAGTGTACTGTTTCATTGTAATATAAAGTCATCTCCACAGGGACTTGCAAAGATTTAACAACAATTAGATCACAATTGTTACACTCTTATGATTTAAGTTTTAATAAAAGATTTTATGAGTTGAATATTGGATTAGAGGGCAAGGTTGATTGCTTTTGCTTTCCCTTATCTATTAGGTTATAATTTCCTTTCTTTTATCTCGAACTTCTCAGGATCTTTGCTCTGGAAGCACTTTCTTTGATAGATCTAGATGCATCTCTGCTCTCTAGAACCTAGGGAATTTAAACCCAAGGTGATCTCTCAACTCTTGGAAGCATAAACCCCTGCATTATTGCTCGAGCCTTTTGTGGCGACAATATTTTTTTTTTAATTATTATTATTATTTCCTATAATATACTAATAAAATTTAAAAGCAAAATTATACATCAAATATTCAAATATATATATATATATATATATATATATATATATATATATACACACACAATACTATATGCATCTTATATTTGCATTGTTTAGTACATCTTATATTTCCTATACTACAAGGGGAAAAAGTATTATTTATTTACAGTTTTCCCCTTATATACTGGCTTTCAAACAGGTGGAGGGAAAATGTTATAGATAGGGTTCACTTGGACTGTTGGGGGTAAATAAAAGGTAACTTCGATTTGTCCTTCGATGACAATCGACGCATTCGGAGCAGAGAGAAAAGTAATGGTAGAGTTTCCCGTTCCCTGAAATGTTACAGAATTGTTTACTGCATTGGTTTGCCATGCGTTTCCCGGAAAAACAACAACAATGTCGGCGAATAAGGGATCAGGCATGTTTGGAGCAGCCATCTATGATAATGTTATAAAATTTTGTTTTTCACACACAATCATAAAATAGGGAAGTGAGACAGATATCACATAAAAAAAAACTACAGCGTATCATAATAAAATAAAGTGA
>Ga0214544_1000971_pt1 | contig 57153 bp, 46 predicted proteins | sample CNSS3metaG_FD_160074 | JGI IMG/M metagenome (GOLD analysis project Ga0214544, IMG submission 160074) | Root nodule microbial communities from cowpea collected in UCLA plant growth center, Los Angeles, California, USA - CNSS3 | ecosystem: Host-associated > Plants > Roots > Nodule | place: USA... | reverse complement strand
TATATATATATATATGAATATCGAAGGGGATTGATGCACATAATATATGGTGATACTTGTGTACGCATATGATGAAGCCATCTAAGTTGAGATTATACATGTGATTTATATTGATTTTTGGAAGCCTATATTCTTGATTGTGGATATGCATAATTATAAGAGTAAGATTGTTTTATTTTGTTCTGGATGCTTAAAAAAAAACTAGTAATGTGCAAGTACTAGTGTAGCACCTGGCGGTGGTGTTTGACCGCTAGGCGATAGCTACAAAACTAGTAGAGGATTAAAGCGTGTTGCGCTACGCAGTAAGGGTTGTTCCACCAGGTGATACTTGCTGAAATAGTAGCATCAGAGGCAATTGGCACCTAGCGGCACGTGTCCCCCGCTAGGCAGTTTGGAAGCGGACAACGCTTGGAGCCTTGTGAACAGCGCCAAGCGATTTTACTACCATAGATTTGGGTTGTGCTTACGTTGATGTGCGTGGTCTACAATGCTTCTAAGATACCTTAAAGGTCGGTTTGCTGGTGTTCCTTGAGTTGTGGGTTGGAACGTATCCTTTGAGTTGTGGCTCGGGATAGGGGTTAAGCACATGACATTCCTTAAGTTGTGGTTTAGAATGGAATCCCTTAAGTTGTGGCTTGGGATGGTGGATGAACACGAGGAACTCTTGAGTTGTGGCTCAGGTTAATGAGTGTTGTCGGTGTGAGTGTGCTGATTGTGACCCGCACAGATGGGTCCAGATAGATTGCCCTCCTCATTAATTAGCTAACGAGTTTGGTAGTCATAGGACGTTACGAGCTATGTTCGTATTGGGAACTCTACCTGGTGTTACGGTGTGTGATCCGTAGCATGGTTTCTCGCACGTGCTCTATCGGTTGTGACCGATAGGTGTGGCAGCAAGACATCTTCAGGTACGCACTAGAAGACGTAGAACAAGGTTGACATGGTTGTGGCCATGTGGCATGAAATGAAAAGATGGAATTCCTTTGGTGTGTTTGTGTTATACATAAATGTATTGTATATATGTTTATTATGTTAGCTCACCCTATCTGCTTATGTGTGGCGATGATTGTATACGCGGTATACGTGAGCAGATGATGTTGTAGATGGGTCTAATGAGGCATAGAGCCAGAGCGGGGCTAAACTTGGGAGAAGGATTTTCTCAGAGTTTTTATATTTTATGATTTCAAATAAATTGTAATCATTTTCATTACTTGACTTTTGGATAATTATAATAGTATTTATAATTATGGATTTTGGATTTTTATTAAGGTAAATAAAGTTTTTATATTTCTCGTGTTTTGAAAAATGAAGCTTAATAAATAAAGTTATAATATTAATATCCTATTTTATTAATTAAATTCGTAATATCCAGACGGGATGTTACATTTCCCGCCTGAGCGAGTGTTCGAGCTAAAACCCCTAGACGAGCTTCTACTACTCTCGCCTAGGCAAGACGAGGTCGCTTGGGTGAAATTAGCAGTTCTCCCTCACTGTTCCATGCTTACAGCGCCAGATATTCATCCAAAATAGCAACCAATGCATACTCATTTCATCATGAACACTACACAAGCACCAAGAATGCAAGACAGAACCAAATATAGGCAAAAATATAAATGTTCTTTGGATATTTTCAGGTGTGTTAGTGCAGCTGCAGCTAAGTTGAGCTCATGAAGGTGTGGAAATAAATTGCTTAAAGCTTCATGACACCTTAAAGATACATCCAAGAATAAGAAATTAGCAAAATCACAAAAATCCAAGCCAAGCATTACATAAAGACGACAAGAAAAGCTTGAAAAAGTGAAGAAGTTTCGCTAAACCAAGAAGAGAGCAACAAAAAAATTGGACCTTACGGTTTTCTTTATTTTTATGATAGAAGATAATTTAGGAAAAATATATCTTTAGATATTTTATTTGATAGTTTTAAATAATTATCTTATTTAATTATATCATAAAATATTAAAAGATAATAACTACCAAATCTTTTTAAATATGATAAGATCTTCTTGAATCTTTTTAGATCCATAACAAACAAATATATCTTGAAGATATTGGATTATTTAGAAGATAATTTGAGGAGATTGCAAAGGGTTGATTTGGAAAATTAATACAAATATTAATTGGTGATAATTTATCATATATCTTTAATTAATTTATTTATTTAATTATATTAGATATTGATATTATCAACAACCTATATTTGTCAAATAGTGTATATCTCTCCAAATATTTTTAAAATAACTATAAAGATAAATAATATTTAAATCTTTATTTGAAAATATATTTGAGAGGTTTTAGCAACTGAAAAGCCCAGTGCAAGTCCTATATAAAGAGACCAAGGGAGAAGCAGAAAACAACAAGCTCGGGACTTCGGAATTTTGGAACCCTAAGGGGGGCCTAATTTCGTTTCCTTTTTCTCTCTATTCTTCTTTCTATTTTTATTTTTATTTTGTATTCCATGGATTGCTAAACTTCTTGGGTTGATTCCATTGTAATTTCATTATGGATTCTATGGTTAGAATGAAATAATTTCTTTGTTCTTTTTATTATTGTTAAGGTTTTCATTTATCTATGTCTTTTATCTTTGAATCACATAAGAATTAATGATTTTAAATCTATATGCATGTTGATCATATGAGTCCAAGGGTTTTTAAATTGAATTGAGACTTTACTTTGATTTTATTTAGAAACTTTCATGTGATTAAATGAGTTTTTACCAATAATTGAGACTTTACTTTGGTTAAAGGTATTTACTCTAACTAAAATTGATTAAAACTTTACTTTGATTAATTACGCTTTTTATTTGGTGAGGAGATAAAAGAAAGAGATAAAAGAATAGACATGATTAGGCATAGTAAAATTTGATTGAGACTATACTTTGGTTGAATTTACCGTGGATAATCTAAAGGTTCTCACTTTTAATTGAGACTGTACTTTGGTTAAAAGTGAGAACACCAACAAATTAATTGAGACTTTACATTGATTAATTTGTAAATCTACAGCAATAATTAATTGAGCAATAATCTTTAGATAACCAACGATGAATCTATTTTGAAAGAGCAATGGAATCAATCTATTTTCTTTACTATTGTTTTTATCTCTTTTTATCTTTCCTATTTCTTTCTTGTTTATTTTAATCCTCCCATATTTTTATTATTTTATTTGACTAACTCTTTCGTATAGATTTTATAAGAACTAATTTGTTAAAAATCAATTCCGTGTTCATTGGGAGACGACTTAGGATTACTTTACCCTTTCTATTTTGTTGACTACTTTCTTAACAATACTAAAGTTGTTATAGCTTAGTAGTATTAATTTGATCGCGTCAACGACAGCGTTATCACTCTTTCGTTATTAGTTGTTGCCCCAACTTTGTATCATTCGCGAGAGAATGATTGTGACAAGTTGAAGTCATTTTCGGATCAGATGCGTACTCTTCTCCCCAAGATAGAATATCTTGGCATAAGGAACTGCCAACAAATTGAGTCATTTCCTGTAGGGGCTATGCCACCTAACTTGCAATCCAACTATTCTTAAACTAGTTAAATGTTCAGCTCGATACTTGACTAGAATTGCAAGTCTAAACAAAACCTAATTTATTGTATATATTTTATTTAGAGCGGGCACTCCTGTCATTTTAATTTAAACGTACCTATCAGACAAATGACTACTGGTCTTTTTCTTATTCTTAGTTTTTTTCTTGTGTAGCCAGTGCCAAAATTTTGCTTAGTATTGCGATGAATATGGGAGACATAATTTCCACCGAAATTTGCATTTGAAAGGGTAAATAAAATTAATGTATTCCATTTGTGTTTTTTAAAATGAAGCTTATAATAGTTTTATGTAAATTAAATCAAACAGCTGGCTACGGTCAATATTAAATTCATGAGTCTAGAAAGCATGCATTTGTTTTTTAGATATGCTACATTGGCATGAAGAAACTGTAACATCCCTACCGGATATTACTGATTTTTAAATAATATAATAAAGAAAATTTAAGTGACTCCTTTTAAATCAAGCATCATTTCCCAAAATGCGGGAAATTTAAAACTTATTACAATAATAACCATCTAAATTCTCAATTCATAAAAGAGAATAGATACGAAAACCACACTACATTAGTCCAAGAGTTTACAAAACCATAAAATACAAACAGTAAAAACTATGGTAAAATCTTCTCCACAATAGCCCCACTCCGACTCTAAGTCTCACCAGCTCCACCTGCAATATCCTCTGCTCACGTGTACCGCGTACACGATCATCGCCAAACACAAGCAAATAGGGTGAGCTCATATAATCATCACATATATATTAAATAAACATATAACAAAACACATCAAAAGAATATTCTTTCATCCCACTTGCCACAACCAACACACTCACACCGACAACACTCGCCAACCCGAGCCACAAGTCAAGAGCTCCTCATGTTCATCCGCTTTCCCGAGCCACAACTCAAGGGAAGTCATTCCGGGCCACAACCCATAGAATGCCACGTGTTTATCCCCTATCCCGAGTCACAACTCAAGGATATGTTTCGAGCCACAACTCAAGGAACACAAGCAAGTCCACCTTTGAGATATCTTAGAAGCCTTATAGACCACTCATCCCAATTCACACACATCCACTCCGACACAATAGTATCACTTGTCTGAAACACACAATTGCACTCTTAATTGCTTAGGCTAAAAGCCTTTGTCCAAACACCCACTCCATTCTCGCTTAAGCGAGGGTCACTCGCATGAGCGAGACGTTCCTCGCCCACCACAAAGCTTCAAGCCTGAGCGAGATGCTTGAGCGAAAAAACTAACCCTCACAAGTTCTCGCTTAGGCGAGACACACTCGCCTAAGCGAGGTGGTCTGTCACCCAAAGCCAGAATTCCACACCTGAGCGAGACACTCAAGCAGAACCTGCACTCGAGTCTCTACAAATCTCGCCTAGGCGAGCCTGGCTCACTTGAGCGAGACTTGCACACGCTGACATTGTTTTACGCACGCAACAACACCAAATGTACCTAACTTACACACCCAATTCATACCAATTCAGTTTGAAAACATGGTACCAATAATATAAGCATAATTTAGACGTAATATAGGCCCCCAAACCCCAAATTTGCACAATAGCAGCATAGTCAGCGCAAAATTCCATCATGTTCATGCAATTAGGTAAGAATCTCAATGAAACAGTACCAAAACACCCAAACCCCAAATTCACCTCACATGCAACACGAAACCCATAGCATATAATCATCAAATTTATGCAATATGATCAAAAGCATAATATTATGGGTTCAGCTCCCCTAACCTGAGATTTTCCTTTGCCTAGAGTTTGAATTACGCGTCTCCCCTTGAACCCCAATGTCCTCTCTTTGATTATTTCCCAATTTAGCTCTCAATTTCCTCAAACCTCACAATTCACACTAAATTTTCGAATGCATTTACCTAGGCCACAATCATAGATGCCAAAACCCCTCTTCTCACACCTACTGCTAGGGTTTTCTCCACCCTTTCATATTCAGCCCACAACTAATTTTAAGCAAAAAGAGTTAAATCTGGCTCACCAAGGTTTGAACCTGACCATACCAATGTCAAATTCAATACACAGCCATCCAAGCAACTCATCTTTAGTGATAATTCACATGATTGTATAATTATGTTAGCACTCAACATATTCATTCATATTATTAAAATAAATAATAATCAAACAACACAAAAATGGCATACATAGGACTTGAACCCAAGTCCTCTCACACAATCAAAGTACTCTCAACCACTTGAGCTAGTACCTTTCCACATCACACTAATCAATATTTAATGCTATAGAGGCTCCCACTACCCGCGTTTATTAATTAATTAATTATTTAATTAATTAATTTTCATGGTTCTTACATTTGTCCTTGAAAATAGAACTTACCAGCAAACAAGTGAGGATAAGACTTCCTCATGAGATCCTCCATCTCCCAAGTCATCTCCTGGGTTGCCTCGTCCTAGAGAACCTTCACAGTTCGAATCTCCTTCCCTTTAAGTTGCTTGACTTGGGAATCCAAGATTCTCACTGGTCCGGCTCCCATAGTCAAGTCCTCGCACACCTGAACATCATCCTGCTTCAGCACATGAGTAGGATCTGCTACGTACTTCCTAAGTTATGATACATGGAAGACGTTGTGCAAATTTGCCAAGTGAGGCGACAAAGCAATCTCGTATGCCACTGGTCCGATCTACCTCGAAATCTGATACGAACCGATGAATCAAGGGGTCAACTTCCTCGACTTCAGTGCTCTCCCAATACCTGTTGTAGGTGTAACCCTGAGAAACACATGGTCACCTGCCTCAAACTCAAGCGACCTTCTCCTCTTATCTACATAGGATTTCTGCCGACTCTGAGTTGCATGCATCCGATCCTGTATCACCCTCACCTTTTCAGTAGTCTGCTGTAAAAACTCTGGCCCAAGCACCACAAAATCTCCATCCTACTGCCAACATAATGGTGTCCGACATCTCCTGCCATACAGTGCCTCGTATGGTGTCATCCCAATACCGGAATGGTAGTTGTTATTATAAGTAAACTCCACTAATGGCAACATATCACTCCACATCCCTAGGTGATCCAGTACACATGTTCTCAATAAGTCCTCCAGGGACTATATTGTTCTTTCAGACTGCACATCTGTTTAAGGATGATATGTTTAGCTCATTCTCAACTGAGTGCCCAAGGCGTTCTACAGTGACTGCCAGAATCTCGATGTGAACCTTTGGTCCCTATCTGATATGATACTCGCAGGCACACCATGTAACTTGACTATCTCCTTGACATACAACTCTACCAGTTTATCTAGAGACATCTTCTGATTGATTGGCAAGAAGTGAGCGCACTTCGTTAGTCTATCCACTATTACCCAGATGGAATCATGCCTTCTCACTGACCTTGGCAGGTGTGTAACAAAATCCATGGAAATGTTGTCCCATTTCCACTGAGGAATATTAAGAGGTTCCAAAGTACCACCCGGCCTCTGATGCTCGATCTTCGATTTTTTGGCACACTAAGCAAGATTGTTGACAAAGATTGATTAAAAAGATTTTGATGATGATAAAGATGCTGAAGAAAACACTTGAAGATATTGAAGACAATATAGTTTATGTTTAAAGATTCTTATTATAATAGACTTAAATTTTTTCTAGTTAGGTGCTTTTTCTAGTTAGGTGCAAAATTGTTAGAACAACCGCCAGCTCGCAACTCCTCTGAGAGAAACTCATTTTTTCGCAAAAATCAGTATGGTAATTGATTACCAACTTATAATAATCGATTACCAACTCAAAAAATTCTATTTTTCAAAACCCACTTAAGATAATCGATTACCACGAATGGTAATAGATTATCACTGGCAGTTATAACTTGGCTCTTAAAAAATGACTTAAAATAATCGATTACCATTTCTGGTAATCGATTACCACTGGTAGTTATAAAAATATTTGTTCAAATTTGTACATGAGATAATCGATTACCATTTTGGGTAATCGATTATCCTTGGCAGTTTTAGCTAAACTCTTCATTTCTAACTTGGCCTGCGAAAACCTCTTTAAATATAACTCAGTTTCCAAACTTCAAACTACCTTTTTAAGATTCAGAGTTCTTGTGCTGTGACGGCAAAGTGTTACTCTGTGAGATTCTTAAAAAATAGTTTTGAAAATCCTAGTGTGAGTGAGTGATAACTTTTTCTAAGTGAGTTCTTAGAAGATTGAGTGATGCGCTGTTACTAGGAAAGCTGGTCATCCTCTGTGTGATTCAGGGGGAGCTTTTTGTTCATCTCTTGTGGTTGTTCAAGAGAGGTGTTTTCTAATCCTTACTCTTATATAATTTGTTGTAATCTATTTATTATAGTGATTGAGTTAATATCTTTGTTTAAGAGATTAACAACTGGACGTATGGTCTTTTGATCTGAACCAGTATAAATATCAGTGTGCATCTTTCTCTTTTAAACTCTTTATTTATCTGAACTTCCATTTAAAGTAACTGTGATTTTAAGTTAATCATTTAAATTTTGAGAAAAACTTTTAAAACCTGTTAAGACTTATAAAAATCCAATTCACCCCCCTCTTGATTTTTGACCATATATTAAATATTCTGCTGCGCGATACCAACAAAGATGCTACATAATCTACCACATCAGTTTTCATACCAGTCCACCAAAAAGTCGCCTTTAGATCTTTATACATCTTAGTCATACCTGGGTGTATGCTAAGACGACTCTTATGCCCTTCCTCCAAGAGCATCTTCCTTAGTACAGGGCTTCTAGGTACACAAACCCTCTACCTGAAGCGTAGGATGTTGTCTTTACCCATCTTAAAGTCTTTACTCTTCTCAGTGCCCAACTCACCAATGATATGTTGTAGTTCCTGATCATTTCCCTATTCCACCTGCACCTCGTCTAGGAACTCATTGGTGATTCGCAACATGCTACACTGAATATGATTTACACCCATGTGTAAACCCAAGTTCATGTCACACAGTTTTTCTATCAGCTCTAGCTCTTTCACCATCATAGCAGATATGTGGACCCTCTTCCTACTCAATGCATCAGCAACGATATTAGCTTTACCCGGATGGTATAGAAGCTCAAAATCGTAGTCTTTCAAATACTCTATCCAACGCCATTGTCTCATATTCAGCTCCTTCTGATCGCTGAACATTTGGAACTATGAACCATACAAGTAGTGCCTCCAAGTCTTGAGGGCAAATACCACTACAGCTAATTCCAAATCATGAGTAGGATAGTTCTTTTCATGCACCTTCAGTTGGCGATATGCATACGCGATTGGTCGTTTCTCTTGCATCAGTACACAACCCAACCCCTGATACGAGGCATTACAGTACACCTCAAACATCTTGGTTGTGTCATGAATAACAAGTATTGGTGCAATAATCAATCTTCTCTTCATATCCTCAAAATAGGCCTCACACTCCTCTATCCAAGAGAAAGGCTGATCCTTTCTAGTGAGCTGTGTCAGTGGCTGCACTATCTTTGAAAACCCTTCCACAAATCGCTTATAATAGACTGTTAGACCCAAGAAGCTCCTCACCTCAGTAAATGTCTGTGGTCTCTCATACTTCACCATTGTTTCAATCTTCGCTGGGTCCATTGCTATTCCTTGGGCAGAGATTAAATGCCCCAAGAACTGTATCTCATCTAGCCAAAATTCACACTTCGACAACTTGCCATACAGTTTATGGTCTCTAAGAACCTCCAGAACCACTCGCAGATGCTCTATATGTTTTTCTCGACTCTAAAAATATATCAGTATGTCATCAATAAATACAACGACAAACTGATCTAGATACGGTCTGAATATTCTGTTAATGTAGTCCATGAAAATTGTCGGAGCATTTGTCACTCCAAACGGCATCACCACATACTCATAGTGTCTGTAGCGAGACCTCAAGTCAATCTTAGAGAACACAGTTGCTCCCCTCAATTGATCCAGCAAATCGTCGATTCTGGACAGCGGGTACTGTAAGACCCATGAAAATTAATTAATTAATCAATAAATGCGGGCACTGGGAGCCTTTATGGCATTAAATATTGTTTGATGTGATGGAGAAAAGTACTAGCTCAAATGGTTGAGAGTACTTGGTTGTGTGAGAGGACTTGGGTTCAAGTCCTATGTATGCCAATTATGTATAAGCATGGAAGTGGTAATGTAACCCTATACTTATGTGAATTATCACGAAACATAAATTGTTTGAGTGGTTGTGCATTGATTTGATGATAAGCATGGTATGGGTTCGAACCTTGGTGATCCCAAAATTTAACTCTCGTTTTGCTAACCATTAGTTGTGGCTTGAATGTGAAAAGGCAAAGAAAACCTAGCAAAAGGGCAGCCAATAAGGGCTGAAAAACCACCAAATGATGGCCCTTGAATAGCAATTAAAACATCATTAAGGTTATTTTCGTTTTGGCATTTAAACCCACTATTAAGACACCTATAAAAGGTCAAATTTAGGTGAAAATAGGGTTTATGCAATCTTGATATTGTACCTTTTGAGAGGGGAGCGAATTGGAGAGGATTGAGAGACTAGCTAACGCAAATTGTGGTAGCACTAAGAGAATTTGTGTTGGGCAAGAAGAAGAGCTATAGCATTACATTTTTGCAAGGGAAATTCCAGGTTAGGGGAGCTGAACCTGAAACCCTGTGTTAATTGTATGGTTTTGCATGATTGGGTTGTGTGTGTATCCTAAATTTCATGTCTAAACTGATGGAAGTTGTATTTGATTGTTCTGATGGTATTTGCTCAACCTTCTTATTCAATTGTATGAAAATAATGAGGGTTTGGGTACTGTATATATGAGTTATGGTATAAACTTGGATTTTGGGATTTATTTTGGGTCTGAATTATGTGTACATGTTTGGTGTAATATTCTCGATTTTTTGGCATGAATTGGATGTGGTTTGGTTTGTGGTGATGGTGTTCATGTGCGTGAAATAGTTCCAGAGTCTGCAATTTTCGCTCAAGCGAGCCAGGCTCGCCTAGGCGAGACATGCAGGGACTCATACTCTATTTTTCTGCTCGAGCATCTCGCTCAAGCGGAGTATTTTGGTCTTGGGTAACATGCCATCTCGCTTAGGCGAGTGTGTCTTGCCTAAGCGAGAAATCGTGTGTGTATTGGATGTTACATCTCGCGCAGGCGTGAAGTTCTGTTTTGAGCGACAAAGCCTCTCGCTCAGGCGATCCTTCCTCGCATAAGCGAGAAGTCGTGGTACGTTGGGTGTGTTGTTTAACTTGCCGCCTAAGCGAGGTACTTTAGCCATGGGCGAAGGATGGTCTCGCCCAAGCAAGAAGAAGCTCGCTCAAGCGAGAGTTCGTGGACTGCGACTGCTGCAATGTCCTCGTTTGGGCGAGTGGGCCTAGCTTAAGCGAGATAAGCTGGGCTGTTTGGATAAACGCTTTTAGTCTAAGCGGCATAAAATTATATTGTGTGTGCAAGGCAAGTGTTAATGTTGTGTCAGATTGGATGTGTTGGAATTATGATACGTGGTCTACAAGGCTTCTAAGATATCTCAATGGTGGGCTTGCTGGTGTTCCTTGAGTTGTGGCTCAGAACGTGTCCCTTGAGTTGTGGCTCGGGATAGGGGTTAAGCACGCGGCATTCTATAGGTTGTGGCCCGAAATGACTTCCCTTGAGTTGTGGCTCGGGATAATGGATGAACACGAGGAACTCTTGAGTTGTGGCTCGGGTTGGCGAGTGTTGTTAGTGTGAGTGTGCTGGTTGTGGCTAGTACGGATGGGTCCATATAGACTGCCCTCCTCAATATAATAGCTGACGAGTTTGGTATTCTTAGGACGTTACGGACTATGTTCGTATTGGGAACTCCACTTGGCGTTACGGTGTGTGATCCGTAGCATTGTTTTGCCGTGCGTGCTCTATCGGTTGTGGCCAATACGTGTGGCAGCAAAACGCCCAGAGATACTCACGAGAAGAGGTAGAACACAACTAGCATGGTTGTGGCCATGTGGAAGGAAATGAACGAGTTTCCTTTATGTGCAATGATATCATATGGTTGTGGCCATGTGAAAGGAAAGGATGTATGGTTTTGGAGTGTTTATTTATATTTGATTATAAATTTGTATATATTTATTATATTAGCTCACCCTATCTGCTTATGTTTGGCGATGATCATGTACGCGGTACACGTGAGTAGATGTTGTGGATGCAGGTGGTTCTGGTGAAGCTTAGCCATAGAGAGGGGATAGCTTAGGATTTCTTTATGCTTTGTTATTATTAGTTTTGGAAATAAATTGTAAACATTTGAGTGATAATCTTATATTATTTCCAGATATTATAATTTATGGTTTGCTTTATTTTTGAACGATAATAAGTTTCAAATTTCTCGCGCTTTGGGAAATGATGTTTTTATTAAATGAGGTTTTATTAATTGTAGGTGTTAATGCAATTTCTTTATTTTATTAAAAATCCGTAATATCTAGTCAGGATGTTACAGGTACTTTTTCTTTATAGTCAGCTTATTCAACAGACGATAATCGACACACAATCTGGAGTTGCTGTCCTTCTTTTTCACTAGCAGCGTCAGTGCTCCCCACGGTGATGCACTTGGTCTGATGAACTTCTTCTCAAGCAGATATATAATCTGCTTCTTCAACTCAGCCAATTCTGCTGGCACCATCCGATACAGTGCCATGGACACTGGGCCAGCTCCAGGGATGAGATCAATAGTGAAATTCATATCCCTACTCGGCGGCAACTCAAGTATCTCATCTAGAAATACATCCCCATATTCATCAACCACTGGAATCATACGAATCTGTTCCTCTGTGATCTTCTTTTCTGCCTGGGCCACTATCATAAAGCAAGTAGCTTCAACTTCAATCTCCCTCATTGCCTAGTTTGATGATATCAATTCCAGCCTCTTTGCATCTGGAAATACCACTTTGCGTTGTCCGCAATCGATCACAACGTGGTTACTAGCCAACCAATCCATACCCAGAATCACATCCAACCCTTCCATTGGTAAGCAGATGAGATTCACCTTGAACCTGCGGCCTGCCACCTCCATAGGGCATCCCACACAAACAAACATGGTGGATACCTCGCTAGACGCTAGTGTTGCAACTATCAACTCGCACACCAGCTCTCGTATCACTAGACCGAGCCTCCTCACGCATTCATTGGATACGAATGAATGGGTAGGTCTTGAGTCTTACAACACAACAACCTCGTGATCAAACAATAAACAAGTAGTCTGCAATAAGTTACCTGACTGGGCTGCCTCGGTGGTTGCCAAGGCAAACACACGACCTGGTGCTCTAGGCCGCTCCCTGTAACACCCCTGGCGCACCACGCCCAGAGCATGTCAGGTTACTACAGCCCGATGCACCCCAACCCCTCACCCTTCTCCGTCCATTCATACTGGGTGGGTTGTTGCCAGTGGGAATCGAACCCCCAACCTGACCTTTAACACCCCTGGCACACCAGCAGATGCTACCAGTTGTGCTGCAGCGCAACTGGTAGCATCTGCTGGTGTGCCAGGGGTGTTAAAGGTCAGGTTGTGGGTTCGATTCCCACTGGCAACAACCCACCCAGTATGAATGGACTGAGAAGGGTGAGGGGTTGGGGTGCATCGGGCTGTAGTAACCTGACATGCTCTGGGCGTGGTGCGCTAGGGGTGTTACACTCCCCAACTGGTTTCTTCGCTGGTGCACCTCCAACTGGTTTCTTGTTAGGGTAGTGATGTGCGAAATGCCCCGTCTGATCACAAACATAGCACTTGTCAGTGCTACTACCCCCACCAAAGCTGCTTGAGGGTTTTGGACAATCCCTCCTGAGATGCTATCCACCACAGTTATAGCACTATAGTTTCTTGATTGAACTCTATGGTTTGTCATATAGCTTCTTCTACTACCGTGAATAGGTGGTGTTCTTCTAAGGTCGAGCTACTCTGTTGGGCCCCATCTCCAATTGCTCAACTGCATTGGCCTGCTTTACCAAGACGGGAAACTCCCTGATCCGCAGTGGTACTATGAATCGACGCAACTCATGTTTCCGTCCATCCTCATATTTTCTGCATCTCCACTAGTGGGCGAATAAAACCTCGCTAGGTACTCAAATCTGTCTGTGTATGCTTGCACAGTCAGGTTCCCCTGTTGGAACGTGAGGAATTCTGCCTCCCTCTTATATTTCGCACTGTCTGGAAAGTATTTCTCTAGGAACCTCATCCTGAAGGAAGTCCACATCACTGCTTCCTCACGAGTCTCCATCAACTGCTGCATGCCCACCCACCAGTATTCTGCATCTGCCACCAACAAGAAGGTGACAAAAGACAACTTTTGTGCATCAGTGCACTCTATCACCCTACAGATCTTCTCACATTCTCTAAGCCAAGCAACTGCCTCATCAGGAGTGGATTTGCCCGTGAACTTTGAGGGCTTGTGCCTCATAAAATCCTCCATCGTCACGGGTCGAGTGGGTGCTACCACGGCTCTAGGCTGCGCTGCAATGGGCTGCATCACATCCACCATCCGGTGTATCGCATGCGCGATCTCATCAGCCCCAGTGTTATTCCTCTTCCTCCTATTTGCCACAGCCTGTGCACGCCACATTTTCAGCTGTTCAAATCACATAGCTTAAGTCATGACTAAACAAGACAAAGTAACACAAGAATATAAATCAAACAGTCACGCAAGCGTAACACAATAAGCTCACTCCCCACAGACCCCAAAAACATTTTGAAAAACCTTTGCTTTGATACCAAATGTAACATCCCTATCGAATATTACTGATTTTTAAATAATATAATAAAGAAAATTTAAGTGACTCCTTTTAAATCAAGCATCATTTCCCAAAATACGAGAAATTTAAAACTTATTACAATAATAACCATCTAAATTCTCAATTCACAAAAGAGAATAGATACGAAAACCACACTACATTAGTCCAAGAGTTTACAAAATCCATAAAATACAAACAGTACAAACTATGGTAAAATCTTCTCCCCATATAGCCCCGCTACAACTCTAAGTCTCACCAGCTCCACCTGCAATATCATCTACTCATGTGTACTGCGTACACGATCATCGCCAAACACAAGCAGATAGGATGAGCTAATATAATCATCACATATATATTATATAAACATAAAACAAAACACATCAAAAGAAAAAAAATATCTTCTTTCATCCCACATGGCCACAACCATGTATGATATCATTTCACCTCAAAGGAACCTCATCCTTTTCTTTCACATGGCCACAACCATGTTACCTGTGTTCTACATCTTCTAGAGAGTACCTCAAGATGTCTTGCTGCCACACCTATCGGCCATAATCGATAGAGCACGTGCAGGAAACCATGCTACGGATCACACACCGTAACGCCAGGTGGAGTTCCCAAATACGAACGTAGTCCGTAACATCCCAGGACTATCCAACTCGTTAGCAAATCACTGAGGAGGACAATCCATCTAGACCCATCCGTACTGGCCACAACCAGCACACTCACACCGAGAACACTCACTAACCCGAGCCACAACTTAAGAGTTCCTCGTGTTCATCCGCTTTCCCAAGCCACAACTCAAGGGAAGTCATTCCGGGCCACAACCCATAGAATGCCACATGCATATCCCCTATCCTGAGCCACAACTCAAGGATACGTTCTGAGCCACAACTCAAGGAACACCAACAAGTCCACCTCTAAGATATATTAGAAGCCTTATAGACCACTCATCCCAATTCACACATATCCACTCCAACACAGTAGTATCACTTGTCTGAAACACACAATTGCACTCTTAATTGCTTAGGCTAAAAGCCTTTGTCCAAACACCCACTCCATTCTCGCTTAAGCTAGACCCACTCGCCTGAGCGAGCATGTTGCCCCATAGTCCACGAAATCTCGCTTGAGCGAGCTCCTCCTCGCTTGGGCGAGATCATACTTCGCCCAGACTTAAAGCGCCTCGTCTAGGCGACGAGTTAACATAACACCACATAACCTCCCGTGCTCTCGCTTAAGCGAGGGTCTCTCGCCTGAGCTAGACGTTCCTCGTCCACCACAAAGCTTCAAGCCTGAGCGAGATGCTTGAGCAGAAAAACCAACCCTCACGAGTTCTCGCTTAGGCGAGACACACTCGCCTAAGCGAGATGGTCTGTCGCCCAAAGCCAGAATTCCCCGCCTGAGCGAGACACTCAAGCAGAACTTGCACTCGAGTCTTTGCAAATCTCATATAGGCGAGCCTGGCTCACTTGAGCAAGAGTTGCAGAAGTTGGCATTGTTTAACGCACGCAACAACAGCAAATGTACCCAACTTACACACCCAATTCATACCAATTCAGTTTGAAAACATGGTACCAACAATATAAGCATAGTTTAGATGCAATATAGGCCCCCAAACTCCAAATTTATACAATAGCAGCATACTCAGCACAGAAATCCATCATGTTCATGCAATTAGGTAAGAATCTCAATAAAACAATACCAAAACACCCAAACCCCAAATTCACCTCACATGCAACACAAAACCCATAGCATATAATCATCAAATTCATGCAATATGATCAAAAGCATAATATTACGGGTTCAGCTCCCCTAACCTCAGATTTTCCTTTGCCTAGTGTTTGAATTACTCGTTTCCCCTTGAACCCCAATGTCCCCTCTTTGATTCTTTCCCAATTCAGCTCTCAATTTCCTCAAACCTCACAATTCACTCTAAATTTTCGTATTCCTTTACCTAGGCCACAATCATATATGCCAAAACCCCTCTTCTCACCTGAATTTACCTTTTAAAGGATGTCTTAATGTGGGTTAATGCAAAAAAAAAACGAGAACTAGTTTTATTGTGGATTTCATTGCTATTCAAGGGCCATTATTTGATTGTTTTTCAACCCCTTGGCTTGCCCCTACTGCTAGGGTTTTCTCCACCCTTTCATATTCAGCCCACAACTAATTTTAAGCAAAAAGAGTTAAATCTAGCTCACCAAGGTTTGAACCCATGACCATTCCAATGCCAAATTCAATACACAAAAATCCAACCAACTCATCTTTAGTGATAATTCACATAATTGTATAATTATGTTAGCACTCAACATATTCATTCATATTATTAAAATAAATAATAATCAAAAAACACAAAAGTGGCATACATAGGACTTGAACCCAAGTTCTCTCACACAATAAAGTACTCTCAATCACTTCAGCTAATACCTTTCCACATCACACCAATCAATATTTAATGCCATAAAGGCTCTCACTACCTGCATTTCTTAATTAATTATTTATTTAATTAATTAATTTTCACGGTTCTTACATTCCCTCCACCTTGAAAGTTTTCGTCCTCGAAAATAGGACTTACCAGCAAATAGGTGAGGATAATACTTCCTCATGAGATCCTCCATCTCCCAAGTCATCTCCCGGGTTGCCTCGTCCTAGAGAACCTTCACAGTTTGAATCTCCTTCCCTTTGAGTTGCTTGACTTGGGAATCCAAGATTCTCACCGGTCCGACTCCCGTAGTCAAGTCCTCGCGCACCTGAACATCATCCTGCTCCAGCACTTTAGTAGGATCTGCCATGTACTTCCTAAGTTGTGATATATGGAAGACGTTGTGCAGATTTGCTAAGTGAGGCGACAAAGTAATCTCGTACGCCACTGGTCCGATCTGCCTCGTAATCTGATACAGATCGATGAATCGAGGGGTCAACTTCCTCGACTTCAGTGCTATCCCAATACCTACTGTAGGTGTAACCCTGAGAAACACATGGTCACCTGCCTCAAACTCAAGCGGCTTTCTCCTCTTATCTGCGTAGGATTTTTGCGGACTCTGAGTTACACGTATTCGATCCTGTATCACCCTTACCTTCTCAGTAGTCTGCTGTAAAAACTCTAGCCCAAGCACCAAAAACTTTCCATCCTGCTGCCAACACAATGGTGTCCGACATCTCCTGCCATACAGTGCCTCGTATGGTGTCATCCCTATACTAGAATGGTAGTTGTTGTTATAAGTAAACTCCACTAGTGGCAACATATCACTCCACGTCCCTAGGTGATCCAATACACATGTTCTTAGTAAGTCCTCCAGGGACTGTATTGTTCTCTCAAACTGCCCATCTGTCTGAGGATGATATGCTTAGCTCATTCTTAGTTGAGTGCCCAAGGTGTTGTGCAGTAACTGCCAAAATCTTGATGAGAACCTCGGATCCCTATTTGATATGATACTTGCAAGCACACCATGTAACCTGACAATCTCCTTGACATACAACTCTACCAGTTTATCTAGAGACATCTTCTGATTGATTGGCAGGAAGTGAGCGCACTTCGTCAGTCTATCCACTATTACCCAGATGGAATTATGCCCTCTCACTGACCTTGGCAGGTGTGTAACAAAATCCATGGAAATGTTGTCCCATTTCCACTAAGGAATATTAAGAGGCTCCAACGTACCACCCAGCCGCTGATGCTCGATCTTCGCTTTTTGGCACACTAAGCAAGATGCTACATAATCTGCCCCATCAGTTTTCATACCATTCCACTAGATAGTCGCCTTCAAATCTTTATACATCTTTGTCATACCTGGGTGTATGCTAAGACGACTCTTATGCTCTTCCTCCAAGAGCATCTTTCTCAGTACAGGGATTCTTGTAAGACCCGTGGAAATTAATTAATTAATTAAATAATTAATTAATAAATGTGGGTGGTGGGAACTTTGATGTCATTAAATGTTTATTGGTATAACATGGAAAAGTATTAGCTCAAGTGGTTAAGATTACTTTGGTTGTGTGAAAGGACTTAGGTTCAAGTCCTATGTATGCCAATTATGTGTTGTTTGATTTATTATTATTTTGATAATATGTTTTGGCTTGTTAAGTGATAGTATAATCATAGGATTGTAATAATTATCACAAAATATGAATTGGCATAATGGTGGTGCATTGGTCTTATGAGTGAGTGGTCATGGGTTCAAACCTTGATAGATAAGAATTAATCCTTTTTTTTTTATGAGAAGCAGCTTTGACTTGAATGCGAAAGGGCAGTGAAGACCTAGCAGGAGCAGCCAAGGGGCTGGAAAAAAATAATATAAAACATTAGTAATTACCCTTGAATGGAAATAAAACACATCATTAAGCTTATTTGCGTTTTAGCAATTAAAACCATTATTTAGACACATATAAAAGGGCCAATTTGGGGCAAAATAAGGGTTTTGGCAGTGCTGATAATTGATCTTTGAAAGGAGAACGAGATTAGAGAGTGAGAGGGGAGTTTTGGGTGTGCAAAAGGCTGAAGCAAAACATTGGTGAACCAAGGAACTTTCATTTTTTTCCCAATTCTAATCAAGAATTCCAGGTTAGGGGAGTTGTCCTTTGTGCGTGTAAATTACATGATTTGTGTATGGTTCTGTGTCATTGCCTTCTCAATTGAATTATAAGTGTTATGAATTCCTGTTTGTGGGATCAAAGTAAGAATTGACTTGGTGGTTTTAAGTTGCAAAACCCTTTTATGCATTATATGTCTTGGGAATGAGGGTTTTTGGTATTGAATGGTTATGGATGCCTAAACCTTGTGTTTTGGTAGTTTAAATGGATATAAAGCATGTTCATATGGTTTGATTATTGAAATAAATGGAATCAGAGTGATTAAATTGTATTTTGGCATGGTTTTGGTGAATTGTGTGCATGAATAGAGACGAAACTCTACAAGTTTCGCTCAAGCGACTCCCTCTCGCCTAGGCGAGAATTGCAGAAGTTTGTTCAGGGTTTTGGTTCGAGCTTTTCGCTTACGCGACCCAGTTTGGGGTTGAGCGACATGTTCACTCGCTCAGGCGAGAATGGCTCGCCTAAGCGAGGTCACGATGAGACCTGTGTATGTTGAGCGCGAATCCTCGTCCATGAAAGGAGGTTTGTGTGTTTGAGCAAATTTCACACTCGCTCAGGCGAGGTGGGTTAACTTAAGCGAGACTTACGGACTAGCTTGGGCGAAGTTCCCTAGCTTAAGCGAGAATGCTACGAATTCTATGTTTATGTGTGTTGTTTGAGCTAGTTTGCTGCTATTTCCTAAAGTATAGGAATTATATGCTTGTGTTTGTGGTGTTTGGTCTTGAAGGACTAAGTCCATAGGATTTTGGGATGTGCTTGGATTGAGTCGCGAACGAGGAGTTTGAGATGGGTGGACCGCATGCGGAACGTGAACAGTTTAGTTCACCGGAGGTACTCTCGTTGGGATAAGTGAGCGAGGGAGTTCATCTTATGCTCAACTTGAGAATGCTATGAGCGAGGGAGTTCATGGTAGGAAAGGCGGGTATACGTGTCCGGGTATGAGCGAGGAGTTCAGATGAACGGGCGTGAGAGTCCGTGAAGCAAGACTACAAGCGGGATAGGCTTGTAGGTTGGACCACGAGTGAGGAGGGTCGTGGGAGCACAGGAAGTCCCAAGATTTAGAATACATGCATGAACTCATATTGGTGATGAGTGTGGGAAAGTGGGTGATATTGGAAATAAATGAATAAATAATTATTTTATTGGCAGGGATTTATTTCGTATTTATTTATGTATATGTGCATAGCTCACCTTATCCGTGTGTGTGTGGCGATGATCGGATAACTTGTTATCCGGGAGCAAATGATGTTTCAGGTGAACCAGGAGACGCATAGTGGCGGAGTGTTGACGCAGAATACGAGGGGATTTTATAACTGCTTTATTTAATTTTCATGTACTTTGATACAATTTTCTTTACTTTGGACTTATGAACTGTAAACGTGAATTGTGAGTAATATCACTATTGATAGCGATTATTCACCTTTAAAGTTTTAAAATTTCCCGCGTTTTGGGAAGTGGTTTAATAATAAATGAGGAAAATTATTTCATTTTATTTTTTTTATTTTATTTTTTAAGTAATATCGTACCGGGATGTTACACTTCTAGGTACACAAACCCTCTTCCTGAAGTGTAGGATGCCGTCTTTACCCATCTTGAAGTTTTTTCTCGTCTTAGTGCCCAACTCACCAATGATATGCTGTAGTTCCCGATCATTTCCTTGTTCCACCCGCACCTCGTCTAGGAACTCATTGGTGATTCGCAACATGCTACACTGAATATGATTTACACCCATGTGTAAACCCAAGTTCATGTCACACAGTTTTTCTATCAGCTCTAGCTCTTTCACCATCATAGCAAATATGTGGACCGTCTTCCTACTCAATGCATCAGCAACGACATTAGCTTTGTCGGGTATAGAAGCTCAAAATCGTAGTCTTTCAAATACTCCATCCAACGCCTTTGCCTCATATTCAGCTCCTTCTAATCAAATAAGTACTTTAAAATCTTATGATCGTTGAACACTTGGAACTGTGAACCATACAAGTAGTGCCTCCAAGTCTTAAGGGCAAATACCACTACAGCTAATTCCAAATCATGAGTAGCTCCTCACCTCAGTAACTGTCTGTGGTCTTTCCCACTTCACCATTGTGTCAATCTTCACTGGGTTCACTGCTATTCCTTGGGTTGAGATTACATGCCCCAAGAATTGTACCTCATCCAGCAAATATTCACACAACAACAGCTTCCCATACAGTTTATGCTCTTTGAGAACCTCCAGAACCACTCGTAGATGCTCTGAATGTTCTTCTCGACTCTCACAATATATCAGTATGTCGTCAATAAATACAACGACAAACTGATCTACATACGGCCAGAATATTCTTTTCATGTAGTGCATGAAAATTGTCGGAGCATTTGTCGCTCCAAACGGCATCACCACATACTCATAGTGTTCGTAGCGAGACCTGAATGTTGTCTTCTGCACATCATCTGGTTTGACTAAGATCTGATGATATCTAGACCTCAAGTCAATCTTAGACAACACAGCTTCTCCCCTCAATTGATCCAGCAAATCGTCGATTCTGGGCAACGAGTACTTATTCTTTATAGTCAGCTTATTCAACTACGATAATTGACACACAATCTGGAGCTGTCGTCCTTCTTTTTCACTAGCAGCATCGGTGATCCCCACGGTGATGCACTTGCTCTGATGAACTTCTTCTCAAGCAGATCTTCAATCTGCTTCTTCAACTCAGCCAATTCTGCTGGCGCCATCCGATACGGTGCCATGGACACTCGACCAGCTTCAGGAATGAGATTAATAGTGAAATCCACATCCTTACTCGGCGACAACTCAGGTATCTCATATGGAAATACATCCCCATATTCATCGACCACTGGAATCATACTAATTTGTTCCTCGGTGCTCTTCTTTTCTGCCTGGGCCGCTATCATAAAACAAGTAGCTCCAACTTCAATCTCTCTCACTGCCTGGTTCAATGATATCAATTCCAGCCCCTCTGCATATGGAAATACCACTATGCATTGTTCGCAATCGATCACAACATGGTTATTGGCCAACCAATCCATACCCAGAATCACGTCCAACCCTTCCATTAGCAAGCAGATGAGAGTCACCTTGAACTTGCGGCCTACCACCTTCATAGGGCATCCCACACAAATACACGTAGTGGATACCTCGCCAGACGCTGGTGTCGCAACTATCAACTCGCACGCCAGCTCTCGCATCACTAGACCGAGCCTCCTCACGCATTTATTGGATACGAATGAATGGGTAGCTCCTGAGTCATACAACACAACAACCTCGTGATCAAATAGTAAACAAGTAGTTTGCACTAAGTTACCTGTCAAATTAAGTTCAATACTATTCCTCAAGCGAAGGCAAAGATTGCCCAAGCCGCCAAGCTTAGAAACAATAGCAAACGGGCCTAGGGAGCCAGCCTTGGACATCTTTCTCAATTGGCTCTGGTATTTACCTTTCCCTCTTTGCTTAAAAGGGGTCGGCCTCTTCACAATAGTCTCTAGCTGTGCGTCTCCACCATTAGCATAGTCAAATTAGAGACGTGTGCTTGCTATCTTTCTAAGCAACATTGGCCATTTACTTTCTTAACATGGCAAAAATATCCTCCTCCTCACCCACCTTTGTGGCATGTTGAGCTATGTAAGCTGCAAAAGTATAAGTGCTTTAAATTAGCCAAATCACACAAAAGCATAACAAAAAGTACATTCACCGCATACATCCTTCGCCGGATTCGGCGAAAGGAAACATCGCACTATGTTCTAGCCAAGATCCTCCTGGGCAATTACTCCAACACGTCCATTATCTGCCTACTCTCTACAAACAACGAGCTCTTTGGCACTTCGATTATCCAATAAAAAAGGAACTTTAGTCGACCACCATCATCATAAAAGTAAGACTTCCTAGCTTTAGTTGGCGCAACCTTAAAGAAACTATCTTTAACTTTTTGAAGGACTGACAGTTCGACCTCCCTCAAAGAGAACCACTTCACCAAACCCTTGGTTTGGGTCACGTAGAAGAAGAGAAAACTATCAAGGGTGGGAGACAAGTATAAAGCTTCAAAACTAGCCAGAAAGCTTGTAACCTACCTGAACTGTTAGGATGGAGTTGCGTAGAAGCAACATTGAGAAGGAGGAACACAACCATGGTGAACACATCGAAGGGTAGGTGGACTTGTAGCCATAGAAGCAAGGACAAATAAACATAGAAGAACTCCTCATGGTTTCCCTTACGACCATGACATACATGGTCAATTGCACTGACCCTCTTTAGAGAGACGATATCACGACTCACTCCTAATCAAAAGTATAAATATTATTTAACTAGGATACCAATAACTTCAACCGACAAAACTTGGACAAAGCTGCCCGAACCTCCTCATAAACCCAACCGTACTCTACCTTCAGAGGCAGAGAATCCTTCACCAACTCCTCTACATGGGTATCCTTGTTCTCTCTAATAACCTCACCAATCACCTTTAATATCCTAGAAATAGAATCACTAGAATTCTCCAAAAGTCTGGTACTACCCACTCCCCACTAGCATAATATTGGAATTGCTAACGACATACCTAGTAATCTAACTTGAGAAAGAAAGACAAAGAGATTAATTAGGAAAGAGGTGGTTGGAGAGCGTACAAATTTCAAATTGAAGAACGCATACTCACAAGATCTCTTATTATTGTGTGAGAATCTTAAATCTTAAAGATCCTTAATTGTTTTATAGAAAGCAGAGCAATAGTTGGAAGCAAGCATGACATGATTTTTTTAATTATGTGTTAGCATGGTGACATGCTTAATGTTGGGATGATCTTGTGGATTTTAAATTGGCACATACCTAGAAACATGCCTGATCCGAAAATAAATAATAAAAGTTAAAATAAGATCCTTTTAAATGGTATTCATTCTCACATTGTACCCCATGAAACAAAAATTTAAATCACAGAGTGTTGGGAATTACCTAAGTATGAGTCAAAGTACCACATTTGATAGAAAAGACAAAATTAAACACTATATCAGATGAAAGACCTATAAACCCATTGCTTTAAGATTTTGGGTTAAAAGTGGTGTCATTATAGAATCAAAATCTCTCAATGACCAACTCATATAAGAATAACCCATTAATGGTATCAAAGTGGGGGGGTGACCGGTACCAAAACCACATCAAATTAAGGTTAAATCCAATGACAAATGTAGTTTCTTCAGGACAATGTAGCATATCTGAAAAACAAATGCATGCTTTCTAGACTCAGGAATTTAATATTGACACGTCACTGCCCTAACAAGAAACCAGTTGGAGGTGCGCCAGCGAAGAAACCATTTGGGGAGCAGCCTAGAGCATCGGGTCGTGTGTTCGCCTTGACGACCACCGAGGCAGCCTAGTCAATTCCCTAAAACATGGCCACCACCATGTTTATCCACTTTTTACATCTTCCGATGATGACCTTAAGATATCCTTTGCTTCCATAAGCCACAACTCGTGGTTCCCCCATCTACGAGCCACAACACATAGAAACATGTGCGGGAATAACATATTATAGACCACACTTCATAACGCCAGGTGGTGCTCCCAATATGAACCACAATTCATACTCTCGAGACAAGATTGACAAAATCATTGGCCATAACCCATGACTACTCAATCAAGTGGAGACCATTTGTACGAGCCACAACTCGCACACTCACAACGGTACCCTCCGTCATTCCGAGCCACAACTCAAGGAATACCATGTGTTTACCCTCCATCCCAAGCCACAACTCAAGGAATGCTCTAGCAAAGTCCATCCTTAAGGTATTCATCCAAAGCCTTTGAAGATAACTTAACACCTTTTGATGACTACAACCCTTAGAGCCCAACATGCACATATTCCTCTGCATGCCTCTTGATTCTACACCCTTTGATGGTTACTTTGGTTAATACTTGCTACTACGAGTGTCTACTCGCTCCTCCGACTACAGGCCACCACCTATAGTCCACATGTGGGAATGATCTTGTCATGACCACAATCCGCAACACCAAGTAGAGTTCCCCAATACGAACCGCAATCCGTATTTGTCCCAAGACTACCAAACTCGTCGGATAATACTAAGGAGGGCAATCTTCCAGAATCCATCCGTACGAGTCATGATCTTGCACACTCCACTGGACTTCCAAAACCACTAGCTATAACCTCTAGTGATCACGTGTTACCCCAATACAAGCTCCACTTGTAATTGGGCCCCTAGCAAATCATCGTCTCAAGACCTCCATCCAAAGCTATGTATATTCTCCCGCGCAATCCAACTCTGCACCTAGAACTGCCTGACACATCACCCGCGTCGCCTGGCGAAACCTGGTTTTAGACCGCCTGACGAACACCACATATCATATGCATCAATCCCTACATATTCATATATATACTCCACCATTTAACTCCCTACTAGCATTTAATTCCAACTTATGAATAATGCATACTCAAATCAAATATAAAGCAGCAACACTCTAAAAACTTAAGCACATGATTTTATGCATCAATGCAAATTACTATAGCACTTCACACTTGTTATGCAACAATTTAACTTATATTGATACATATGCATTCACTAATAAACCAATTCTCAACATGTGACTAACCCAAAGGAACATTTAATTTCATGGAGACTCACAACATAACCCAATCAAGCTTCCAACTCATGCCACATCACTAGTTACGTGAAATTATAAAAAGATTATTCATGCTTTTTAAATACTTCCAAACCAGTAATCATGTGTATCATTTATCTCCAACTACAGATATCCAAACCAAGATCACACCATACAAATTAAAGAGTCACATGTTATAAAACCGTTGTCAAAATTTCAGCTAAATCGGACGATTAACGAATTGGGAAACGCAATTTTACGAAAACTGTGCAGACCAGAAATATCAATGGTGCCCAACGCCCAGAAGTCAAGGACCTAGCGTCTGGCGGTATAAAACTAGCGCTTGGCGGTTCCTGCTGCGCAAAAACAAGAAAAATATCGTTTTTTCATGAAAAAAAATACCTATTCCACATATCCACGCATCGCCTACCGCTAGGCGGTTCTTAACAAAAACCTAGAAATTGGGGGTTTCAACATGAGTCGCTTGGCAGATTTGAAGGCCCGCCAGGCGGTTTCTAGAAAATTTCCAAAAATGCAATATAATGTAGAAAAAATGTATAAGAAATATCCATGCTTCTTATACAATCAACATTTACGTAATTAAAATTCTGCAATTCCTCTCCTACCCTTCCAATTGACTTTCTAGACAGCTTGGGTTTCTTATCCCTCTCATTCATGCCAGAAAAGAATTTGGAAAAAAGGATCCTATTTAGCATCAACCAAGGTTCAAACCAACAACTATACAATTTTAAAGCAAGTGCACAACCAATTCAACCAACTCATTTTTTGTGATAATTCATGTGCATCTAAGGTTATATTATCATGCCCCATGATCCTGTATATTGTTAAAATAATAAAATAATTAAATTAACACACTAATGACATACATAGTATTCAAACCGAAGTCCTTTATAATAGTCAAGTACCCTCAACCACATGAGCTAGTATTATTCCTTGTCTTCTCTCTTCTCATTAATTAACTCAGGGATTCCTGCCCTCACATTTATTAAATAAATATTTATTATTTATTTATTTAATTTTCCAAGGTCTTACACAAGGGTTTTTTAAATTTTAATTGAGAAGTTACTTTTTAGAAACTTTCTTATGATTGCATGAGTTTTTGCTAATAATTGAGAAGTTACTTTGATTAAAGGTGAAAACTTAAATTAGAATTAATCAAGAAGTTACTTTGGTTAATTAGTTTTTTACTTGATAATAGAGGTAAAAGAATAGACATGATTAGACATAGTAATATTTAATTGAGAAGCTACCTTGGTTAAATTTACTATGACTAATCTATAAAGTTCTTGCTTTTGATTGAGAAGTTACTTTCATTAATTGTGAGGACGCCAATAAATTAATTGAGAAGTTACATTGCTTAATTTGGAATCTTAGACAAGAAATCAATAACAATAATCCTTAGGAAGCCAATGATGAATCCTATTTTGAAAAAGCAGTAAAATTGACCTGTTTTACTATTACTATGTTTACAATCTTTTATTTACTTGTCATTTATTCTTTGCATATCAAAACCCCATCTCTTCACAATTACTAGTTTTAATTGCATTAGGATAGAATTTTATAAGAATCAAATATTGAAAATTAATTTTGTGTTTGTTGGTAGACGATTCAAGGTTAGCTTAACCTTATCTAGTTTGTTCACTACTAACTTGACAATACTGAAGTTGCTATAGTTAAGTAGTAATAATTTGATCGTTTCACAACAACGTTATCACTAATGCTAGAAATTAATTTAGAAACTAAAAATATAAGAATCTAAAATCTTGTTAGCTAATATTAGAGATTATTTTAGACCTAAATTAACAATCCAATTTTAAATTTTTACTAATAATAAAAATTATTTTAGACACTAATAGTTTTTAATTTATAAAACAATGTCCAAATTAATCAATAAAACCACTAATTATTTTTTATCTATAAAATAATTGCTATATAATGATTTTCTTATAATGATCGTAGGTATATTTGATGCATGAGAAATGATAATGCATTTTGTAAGTCATTTTCTTTCGTCTCTAGTTTTGGTGGCATTATTGGAGGAAATAGATATAAACAACAAGTAATGAATAATAATATTGTACAAGAATTTATGGTTTTTAAACACTTGAATATCATGGAAAGCTCCCGAGTGATTCCATTTCATTGGAAGACATGTGGTGAAATATTTAGAGGTATTAAAAGCAAACATCTTAGTAGTTTCATTTCTTACAATTACAATTCCTTAGATTTGAAGGCTAACGTTATGGGCGTGATGTTGACTATTAAACTTGCAGTGGTGAAAGGTTGGTCTTCTATTTGATTGGAGACTCATTCTATATTGGTAGTTAGACTTGTCATTTTAACCCACAACCCATGGGTCAGCCCCAGCCCCCTTTAAAACTAAACCTTATTTTAATGACCCACTTAATGGGGGGCTTTTTAAAAGCCCCAACCCCGAAAGCCTTGAGTGATGTGGGTTGGGATAGGGTTAGGATGGGTTTAACCCCCTTTTTGATAAAATCTATTTTTCTCTCTGTCAATTGAAATTTCTCCCTAAAATTGAATGTTACACGAAACTTCTTTTTCTCCTCCACGAACCTTAACACATCCCGCTACAAACCTCGCCACAAACCTCCACGCACCCCGCCCCAAACCTTGTCACTTTTATGCTCTCCTCCATTGAGACCTTGCCAAATGCATTCATCATAGAACAAAACCACTTCCGGTTCTGCCTCCGAATTTCACTTCTAGTAAGTCTTCTTTTTTCTTTTTTTTTTGTTGGGTGTTGGTTTTTTGCTTGTTTGGTGGCCAAAATACATTTATCACGCCCCTTTTGAGTGGGAAACAATTGATTCAATAATTGTTTGCAATAATTTGTGTTACTGCTCCAAGGACAAAGGTACATGTACGATGAGATAAAATTGCAGCTCAAACAAATTCAATCAAGTTGGAACCAAGAATTGAAGAGGCTTGGTAATGATCTACTAAGAACTTAATTGGTTCAGTAAATGATTGTTAGAATTTGAATTTACTCTTGTGTCTTGTGATTGTAAAGATATAATCCTTTTGTAATATGTTTTGTGGGTGTTGACCTAACTAACCTCTGGTTGTGAATGTGTGTTTTCTTGAAATATTTTGGTTTGTATGTTAACCAGCCAATTATTTCAAACCCTCAAAACATTCTAGATAGTTGGAAATCACCTAGTGTTCATGTTTATGTTTATGATTTTTTGGGTGTGAGATGCAACAATGCAAATTCTTGATTTTTCTAGGAACTTTTTGGTGGGTCAGATTCTAAAAGAAATAGGCAATTTGGTTCATCTTAGACAACTCAATTTGTCTAGGAATTTTGTTGAGGGTCACATTCCATTCTAGTTTGGTTCACTTCACAACTTGGATTACCTTAACTTAGGAATCAATCATCTTGAGGGCGAGATACCCTCATCACTCTTCTGCAATATGACTTCACTTGGTTATGCAGGCCTCTCTAACAACTCCTTAGGTGGCCAAATCCCTTTGAACAAAGATTGCATCCTTAAAGAACTCATGTTCCTGTTACTCTGGTATAATAAACTTGTAGGAAAAATCCCACAAAGTCTGGGAAAATGTGTCAATTTGGAGATTTTAGACTTGTCGCACAACATTTCCATATTCTGCACTATTTGTTAATAGCCTGGTGATAGAGGTCGTACCCCACCAAATTAAAAAATTTAAATGCAGTATGCGAAAGTTGAACCAAGTCGTCTCCCAACGACCAATATTTTCGTCCAAAGTTTCAATTTCCAGATGAACACAACATTATAACACTAGGGGGAGGTTTTGGCAGATTCAAAAATTCAACACAACAATCAAAAGTAATTGCAATTTTGATTAAACTGCCACAAAATAGCAGTGATTCCTTGCTTCAAATGAAATTTCACCCATCACAGATTACAAACTGAATTGATTTCGTTATTCCTCATGAAACTCGTTGTTAAACAACTAAGTGAAGGTTAACCACGAATTCAACATGCAATTAAGTAGTGCAAGCGTTCATGAATTTGTCAATATTCATTAAGCATGAAAATCAACTAAAATGAGTTTCTCACTCTGAAAATTAAGCAAAACCAGAGTGGGTTCTTCAATTAAAACGCAAACGTAAATCCACAACGAAGAAACAACTAAACTCATCGAACAAAATATTAATCTCAAGGTTTCATTTCATTCTTTGCAAGGAATCAATGCATTCGAAAATTAGTTGCCCATAGAATTCGAGTTAGGGTTCAACAGAAATTGAGATTCAACCACTCAAATGAGTTCAAATTGGTGCAGAAAACTTAAAATGGTGCAGCAAATGAAAATGAGCAAGGAGAAACAACGGAAGAACGAAAACAACACTGAAAAACGTAAATGCTTCATTATAAATGTTACCTAAGGTGCAGAAAACGTGAATAACAAACAATGGGTGTTGTCCATGACTCATAAAATGTCAAAAATGAGTGGAAAACGCGAAAAATAAGCATGTGCCTCCATGGGTCACCTTCAAAGCTTCAAAAACCTAAAAATGAAGAGTGGAAAGATGGTGGTGGCTGGAAAACGAAAACTCAACCTTCCTATACGTGGTCACATCACCACAGATTCACATAATTACAAAAATGTCATTTTGTCACTCAGAATTACAAAAATACCACTCTAGGTTGAAAATGTTGGCCCAATGACGTGGATGGGCTGACTGACATAGCGCAGACGTGGCAATGATGTGGAAATCACGTGGCAACCTTCTCTTGACCTTAAGATAAATGTCCAAGCTCAAAAATTTGCTCCACATAATACCTAAAAATAATTAAAAATGAAAATTAGGCCAAATAATGTGAAATTAACCTAAATTCGGAATAGTGACCCAATAAAGCCCAACATATGAAAACACACTAAAGATAAACAATTAAGCACTGAACAACTATTAAATTAGTACACAAAGGCTAGTGGAATGCAGGAAAATAATGACTCATCACCTGGACCCGAATGCATTAAACCATTGCCTCTCTTATTATCCCAACCCCAACCTTTCTTTCTTCATTTCCATATTCTACATTATTTGTTAAGAGTACACAATGAATGCACTCCGTAAGTGTATTAAGATGGAAAAATTAGCTTAATATCATGTATTTACCCCTATATTCTGTTGAATTTTATGGGTAATATTATCTCAGCATAATACCCTTAACCATATATTTGTTAAGATTTCACCATTTAGTGTCCCCAATTCATCATAATCTGGTATGTTGGACAATGCAAGGAGCACCTTTTGGAAAGAAAGGAAACAAAGTGATGTAATTGATTACTTCGTGTGCACTCACCAATAATCTATTATATCCTGACTGGGGTTTGTTTCTAGTGGATTTTTATTCTGCTACATTAGCAAGTGTGTGCACAATTGTTTCACCTTCTTTTTTGAACTTTCCCCTGTTTTGTGCCAATTTTCTAGTTTTTTTTAATCCCAAATTAGTGTAACTTTTCTCTTATTTTTCTCCAAATGTCTTTCACTATATAAATTTTTCAAAGACCTTATTTCCACACTTTAATCTATCTAAATTTCTCTAACAAAAATTAACACCCCATATACAACTCCTCAATGATCTTGTAACATAAACCCAACAAACCCAACACACTGAATAATGGACTATAAAACACAGTCTCTATATATACAACATTAAAAAAAAAGGACGCATGAGTGTAAATTATCAAAATAAGAAGAAAAATGTTTAAAGAAGGTGAATAGATGAAAACTACAAAAAAAGAATAGAAAAACAATAATAATTTTGATTTTGTTTTGTTTTGTTTCAATATTATTAACAATTAATATATAATTAAATACGTATTTATTAAAAGAAAAATTAATATCAATTTACAATGAATTTGAAAAGGATTACTAAAAGTTTTAAATTTATAAAGCAATAAAATAAAAAGTAAAAAATTTATTTTAAAATCCTAACATATGTGATAATGATTAAATACATATTCAAATAATTTATAAGTTGGTAGTTTTAAATTAATTTTCTAATATAATAAATTAGATATCATTGGTCATATACCATACAAAAAAAAAGTACATAAAAGCATCTCATAAACTCCTTAATCATTGGATATACCATAGGGAGTTAGAAAGATTGAGAAAATATAGATAATTTGATGGTGGGAAAAGGAAGAAAATGATTAAAAAGAAACAAGCACTAGACCCAGAATTGGTACAATGCAGATTAGATAGTTGTTCAGTTTGGATTTTGGACTATTAGCTTTTTACGACATAATGCAGTTATCCTATGGGCTACTTGCATGTATAGTTTCTCCCTCATGTACTTGCCTTCAAAGGACATATGAATCTCTTAATTAATGTGCAGCAGGTTAGCTGCATAATTAGACTAATTAGCGTTAGAAAATGTTTATTTATTTATCTCTCTTTTTCTCTATTGTTCTCTAGTATTCTCACTTCTTAGTTTTAAATAATGAAAAAAATATCATTCTTTATGCAGTTGTGTGCAACAACTTTTAAATATGGACCACTCTAAGAGTAATCCTTTGATTTTGACTGATGATCTTGCATCTGAAACTCCTGGTCCATCTGAAAGTGTTGCCACAAATAAAAAAGAAGTCTCAAATGTTTGGAATTTTTTCACAAAATTAGGGAAAGACAAGGATGGCATTGAAAAGGTTGTGTGTAAGTATTGTGGTCATAACTATAAAGTTGGCAAACACCCCATTACTAAAAACAATTATGGGACTTCACATTTAAGTCGGCATGTCAATGCATGTAGAAGTATTGCAAACTTAGATGTGGATTTGAATCAAGAAGGAAAGTTTGGTACAAGAAAGATAAATCAAAAGATTCATCGAAGTTACTTGCGAGAGCCATCATTAAACACAATTTTCCCTATAATTTTGTTGAATATGAAGGAATTAGAGAGTGGATAAAATATATTAATTCTAATGTTGACATGAAATGTAGGAACATTGCTGTTTTAGATGTAGAAAAGGAATACATTAAAGAGATGGAAAAAGTTAAGCAAATGATGTCTAGGATTCCTAATAGAATTTGTTTAACATCTAATGTTTGGACTGCAATTACTTCTGAAGGATATATTTGCCCAACTGCACACTTTGTCAATGAAAATTGGAAATTGACAAGCAAGATTCTTAACTTTTGTCGAATGAAACCACCACACACAGGTGTTGAATTGAAAAGTGTTGTTTTGATTGCCTTAAGCAATGGGGCATTGATAAGAAAATTTTCTCACTTACAATGGACAATGCTTCTACTAATAATATCTTACAAGACATTTTAAAAAGCCATCTTCGTGTTCATAGAAACTTATTATGTGATGGTGAGTTTTTCCATGTACGATGTTGTGCTCACACCCTTAATTTGATAGTTTAAGATGGTTTAAAGGTGGTTGAAAAAGCACTTCATAGTAATTGAGAAAGTGTTAAGTATGTTAAATCATTAGATGGAAGAACTCTCAAATTCAAAGAATGTGTTAGTGACCTTGGCATAAATATGAGCATTGGTTTGAGATTAGATGGGATTACAAGATGGAATTCGAATTATTTGATTCCTGCGAGTGCAATCAAGTATAGGAAAGCTTTTGAAATTCTCAAAGTGGTTGATAGGAATTATAAAATTTGTCCATCTTTTGAAGAATGGGATAAGGGAGAGAAAATGTGTTAATTTTTAGAACCATTTAATGAGATTACAAACATGATGTCTGGTTCATCTTATCCCACTTCAAACTTGCATTTTATGCAAATTTGGAAAATTCAGTTTACTATTGAAGAAAATTTGTTAAATGACGATGTCACTTTAAAGCAAATGGCTATGAATATGAACGAGAAGTTTCAAAAGTATTGGAAGGAGTATAGTGTTGGGTTAGCTTTTGGAGCTATTCTTGACCCACGACTAAAGGTTGATTTTATAATGTATTGTTATAAAAAGTTGGACATTCTGACCTATGAAGAGAAAACAAAGAAATTGTTAGAGAAGTTCAAGAGGTTGTTTAAAGAATATGTAAAGAACTTGTCTATCCTTGGTGTTTCTCTTTCCCAATCATCAACTGAATCCATCTCAGTGTATCAATCCAATATCGAAGGAAAAGTTGAAGAGATCAATGATTATTTCTGTAAGCATTTTATACGTAGTTTTCATTGTTTTATATTTTTTTTGTTCTTTTTTAATATGTGTTCATTGTAGGATTTTAAAATGTATCATAATGAAGCAAAATCTATTGTTGGCAAGAACGAGATAGATGTTTATTTAGATGAACCAACAATAGATGATGATGAAGACAATGAAGATTTTGATGTACTCAAATATTGGAAGACTAATGAGAAAAAATTTCCTATACTGTCTATAATGGCTCCAGATGTGCTTAGTATTCCCATTACTACAGTGGCATCAAAGTCGACCTTTAGTAAAGGTGGGTGTGTTCTTTCAAAATATAGAAGCTCTATTCCTCTTAAGCATGTGCAAATGTTGATTTATACTCAAAATTGGTTGTATGGATTTTCTAAAAATCCTAGCGGTAAGTTTATATGTTATTATTTTTAAAATTACTTTACATTAAATATTAACTCTAGACTAGTTGTTTGATTCTATTTCAATTGGTTGTAATAGATGAAGTTGTTGAAGATAGTTTTGGCCATGAGGGAATCATTGATGAATCTAAACTTGAAGATGTTGAAAGTCATCAATAATGACACTTCTTCAGGTTCTGTTATACACTTAATCCATTATCTCAATATATTTGGTGTTTAATTCTTTGACATATGCCTACAAGCAGCTTCTGGAGAGTGTCATTAAATAGTTGTTATATGGCATTGTGGAATTCTTCATAACTTTGATCACAACTTCGTCCACTACGGGTGTTGTGGTTGTGGCAAGTGTCCTATATCCTCTTGTCATCTCTGGAGTCACTAACCAATTGATCCTATGTTGGCAAACACACTGCTACTATAGCAAATAGGAAATAGTAGTATCGAATTTGACTTCTAGTTGATGCAAAAGGGTGTAGCGTTTAAGGTTTGAAGAAGTGGAATGCAGCTGCTATTTCACTGCAAATGACAAAGGTTGTGTGCTTTAGTGCCTATGATTTTGAAGCAGCACTGGAAACCAAACTTTACCCCTTTTTTGGGGTTTTAATATTTCTTTTTTCTGTCTTTACGACACTCTTTTTTGCTTTATTAGGTTGACTCTTCTCCCATTTGAACAAATAGGCTAAAACGAGTCTTTAATTAGTATTGGATTTGAATGTTGGTGACAACGATAATGGATTTATTGATTATAACCATGTTTTCGATATTTTCTATTTTTAGTATTTATGTGTATGATATAAATTATGCACATTATTTTTTAGACTTTGCAATAGTGATCATCTTACATCCTGGTATCCTACTTTAGAATTTTTTGGAGTTGGCTGTTATGTGCTGCTATGCAGTGTTGACTACTTAAAATTTTAAACTTTAGTTAATATTATGACAATGCTATGCATTTAATTTATGTTTGCACAAACTTACATTTTTATATTTCAACTACTATTTGCCCTATAGCAGATTATTGGTTTTCTACAATCTACAATCGATAACATACTTGTTTTTTCAGCAAAGGTAGTTTTGTGCTTGAATTATTTTGTATATCCTAAATTTATTCAGTTATTTCCATTTTTTCTTGTATTCATGATGATTTTTTTTTCTAAAAAAAAGGCCTATGGGCTAGTCCTAAACCACGGGGCTTTTGTGGGCTTTTTGGCTTTGTGAACTTTTTCAATGAGGGGCTTTTTGGGCCTGTGGGCTTTTCTAGCCCCAACCTATGTGGGGCAGGGCCAAACCATGAGAAATGGGCCAATTTGTTAGGTCTATTGGTAGTTGAAGCTTTTAAGGAGCCTTCAATTGTTCATTAGGCTTTGAGGGATAGATGGAAATTCTATTTAACCATTTGCACTATATTAAATTTTAATGCTTCACAAATATAGAAAAATATATAAAGATATGGAAACATATGTGTTGATAAAGTGAGACTAATCTAGATAAGGTTTTTGTTAGTTAGAAACAATGCCCTCTTGTATTAGTTAAGAATCCTTTAGAAATTGATTTAAGCTACGAGAATTTAAATTTTTTGATATACTATAGATTTTAGTTTGGTCTTTCCTTGAATATATTTTTTCTTTCTTTTATTTGTCTTTTTAATAATATCTTTCACTTTATAGAAAAATGAATAATGAATCTTGAATGTCAACTTAATTAGAATGTAAAACTTTGGTAATGATATTTAGAAGAAAATAATATTTTATTAAATTTTGTTATTAAAAATAAAAATTCAAATAAAGATCTTTTAAAAATGAAAATACAATTATATTTTATAAATAAAAAATATATATTTAATTTCTATTTCTAATTTTTTATGTCTTAACTTATCATTTTAATTTTTTTAATATTTTCGGAATGAACTAAAAAACTTAAATTAACATATGTTAAAACTTAATGGAATAATTATAAGTTCAGAATTTAAAAGTGGAAGTTTGCACAAATGAAATAATTAATTAAACCTTTAAATAAATAAAGAGTTGGCAATCTACTGTATATCTAAGAAATTCTTAGTGTAGGTAAATTACTGAAATAGACCTTCTATTTAATTGACACGTGTCTAAAATTGAGGTTATATTTGTCTTTTTGGTGTAGTGGTGTTTTGCCGCTGAAATGCTTTAATTGCTGATTGATGTTGGCTGACAGTAGGATCTTTCTTCTCCAAAGCAATCAACTTCGTCGAGGTCATTTTCTTTTTTCTTCTTCTGTTTTCCTTCTTCTTCTTCTTCTTTAATCCTTCTTCTTTCTCATACCAACTTAAGTTCTTTTTTTCCTATTTGTTGTTGTTGAAGACAGAAGTTTTGGTTGGTGTAGGTAATTTTTTCTTCTATTTCTTAATTTTATTTTTTTTCTTCGAGGATCTTTTTTTCTTTCTGCTTCTTACTCTACTATTTTTTTTACTTTGTGTTGATTGTTCTTCGTGAAAGATTTAATTTTTGCAATATATTTCGTCTTGAAGAAAAGGTTGATGTTTTTGTTTTTAGAAGGTATTTTTTAACAAAATCTTGAACATGTTTTGTTGTTGTTGATATTGTTGTTCTATTTATTTTTTTATACTTGGTAGATCTATTACTATGGGTTGAAGAAAAGGTTCAAGTTTTCATTTTTAAAAGGTATTTTTGAACAAAAAGAATGAGTGAGGATGATGATGTTTTTGTTGGTGGTCTTCTTTTATTTATTTTTTTTCGTCTATTTGTGGTTTGTTGTTGAGATCTGTTTGTTGTTGTTGAGATCTGTTGAAAGGTTATGTTTTTGTAACTTTTTTCTCTTAAATATGTTGTAGCAGTGGGTTCGTCTTTTATTGAAAGCCATGTTCAGATTTCTCTATTGTTTTTTATGGTTTTATTTATTTTTCTTTTAATTCTTATGTGCTCCTTCTTCTTCTTTTTCATGAAAGGTTTAATTTTTTTTGTGATTGTTGTTGTTGAAGGTTTACAGAAGTTGTGGATATTTTTTCTTTTGTTTTTCTTCTTCTTCTTCTTCCGTCTTCTTTCTTCGTCGATCCTTTTTATTTCTTCTTCATATGAAGTTATATTTTTTTTAACTTCCTATTTATTATTTTTCATGCATAACAGAACGTTTGGTTCATCAAGAAGGTTAGTTTTTGTTGTTCTTCTTCCTTTTTTTTCTTCTTTTTCTTCTTCTTTGTGGATCCTTCTTCTTTCTTTTTTTTCATACTCTGTTATTTTTTCTTTACTTTGTGTTCTGTTATTTTTTTACTTTGTGTTGATTGTTCTTTATGAAAGGTTTAATTTTTTTCAGATTGAAGTGCTATAACGTTGAAGAAAATAAGGCTTATGGATAAGGATCTAAGGCCCTTTACAAATCAATTGGACTTTTGCTATGCATAGCATTTGTAATGGCACCAACACTGTAGAGGACGTGATTTAGTTTTCTTTTCAAAATGAAAAAAATGTCGAGAGGCTTCTAGCCACAACTGCAATTCTATATTTTGTAGTGCTTTTGTGGAATGAACTCACGAACGGTCCCTCCTTTCTCTCTTGCTCATATTTTTGAAGCCCCTGATTTATTAATGTTTCCTTTGGCTTTTATCTGTTAAGGTTTTGTTCTCCTTAATCAAATGATTGTTTTGTTTCCATTTCTTACGATTATTTTGTTTCCATCTCCTATTACTGTATTTTCGTGGATCTATCAAATAGGTTTGCGGTTTGTTTTTATTTTTGTGTATCTGTTTATTATATTGATGGTTGGTTTGCTTTGTTGCTTTTGTTATTAAGGTTTTGTTTTCTTTCATGAGATGATTGTTGTTAAGGTTTGCTTTAGCTTTTACTGTTAAGGTTTGCTTTGGCTTTTGTTGTTAAGGTTTTGTTTTCTATCTTGATGTTTCTATTGGTTTTGTATCTTGAATATGTTTTTGTAATCCAAAAAAGCCTTTCCATGTGAATGTGTATCTAATGTTTTTCCTTTCTTTGTCCTTATGAAACCTTGGGGAGCATAATCCTTGATCTGTGTGTTTAGAGTTGTTGAAGGTTTACTGTAAGTTTGCCTTCTCCATATTTTTCTTTCATGGTTTTAAATTGAAATCACTCTAAATTCATATATATATATATATATATTCTTAATATATATGAATGCAATGATAGATATACTCTTAAAAGATCCCAAAAATTCTTTATTACTAATGTTAACACTCTTACTTTCTGAAATAACAAGTCTTTGTGGCACATATAAAGGGGAAGGTTCAGCAAGGTGATGGAGACATTCAATTACTTTGGCATTGAGCTCATGGATACTAATCTCACTACTACAAAATGAGCATTTATGATTACAGGTGATTCTGAGAATGATAATAATCAAGACTATTTTTTACTACAGTTATTTATCAAATTCATAAGAAACTTAAAGATGAGATGTGATTCATCTTTTCACTAATATGAATATGTAGGTGTTCATGCTTACTTGACAAAGTTAACAATGTGATAAAATAATATTTATCCTATAAGAAATTGCTCCTGATTTTGATCAATTTTACTTTGGAAGTTTCATAATACAACAAAGTAAAACAAAAGGTCTATTATTATTGTTTATAATGAAATCGCAATAGGATTTAAAAAAAAAAATCAACTTATCATATATTGCTTATGGGATCATATTGCACAAGATACATACCATTAACTATAACGATAAGAAAAAAATATACAATTCATTTTAATATAGTATATAACTATTCATTTTATTATTATTTATAATAATTGTGCTATTAAATGTATAGTACATCTCTTTTATTAATCGACCTCTCTGTAATAAGTAATATTATAGAAGGTAAATGACTATTTAATTTAAATAATAATTAAAAATGTTCTTTTTAAATCCTTTAATTAATTGATATTTCTATAATAAGTAATATTATACATTTTATAATTATACCTAATAATCATTTTAATAACGGTATAATACATTTCTTTTATTAATGGAACTTTCTACAATAGTTAATCTTATATAAGGTAAATTATTATTTTTATAACTATTAAATCGATCATAATATCACAGAAATATAATTTAAGCATTGAAAGTAAAATAAGTTTATTATAGTTAATCATAGTCACACTTCATAATAAATAACGTCAAATTTGAATAGAAGGATTTATCGTTGATTTGACTATACTTCATCATGAGAAGAACTATTTACAATTAATTTCACAATACTTTATAATGGGACAAAAAAAAAACTACTTCAATCAAATAACCTACCTACAGTAAACAAATTAACACAAAATATTAGACTATCAGTAAACTAAATTAATAGACTTACTGAACCAAGTTAATAGACATAGTGAGTAAGTATAGTATTAGAAAATTGATTCACCAAATCTAAAAGCGTCTCCACTAAATCAAACTGCAGAGGTATTGAAAAGACACCTAATAAGTATTTAAATAATATATCATTTCATGTTAATTATACAAAATATATTTTTGCTAATATAAATTGATTATTTTCAATTAACACATATCTATATTTAAATATAAAAAATAACTAACAAAAATATATCATTTCATGTTAATTATAGAAAATAATTTTTTTCTAATATAAACTGATTATTTTCAATTAACACATATATATTTAAATATAACAAATAACTAACAAATACTATAACAAAAACATACATTACCAAAAAAAATCATATTTCCTACCAATTTTGTTTTGAAAATCTTTCTGTAAGAAATACTTACAAATTTTGTTGTGAAAAAAATTTACAAGAAATTTCTACCAATGTTTTTGCCAAATATTTTGTATAAAACACTTTTTGCAACAAATTTTGTAGGAAATACTTGCAAATTTTATAATTTTGTCAGAAATTATTACCCACAAAGAAATTACCTGCCAATTAAAATTCTTAAAAAAAATGGTAGAAAAAAAAAATATTTTCTTGCTAATTTTTTTAAAAATTTGTAAGAAATATTCTATGTAATATGAGAATTTTTAGTAATAATATTACAATATCATATTTAAATATTAGTTACTTAATCACATTATTGTTACTAATTGTATTGAATAATTTAACTAATATAAATTTATTATTGTCAATAACCAAAATGATTATTTAAATAATATATTTATCACTCTGCATAACATAACGAAATCAATAAGTACACAAGTAAAATTATTATTCTCATAACTTAATAATAGATTTCTTAGTTTTATTGAATTTCATATATTGAATTTCATATATATATTGAATAAATTTACAATATATCAATCATAATATTACAAAAAATAATTTACGCATTTAAAATAACAATATTATAATTATTATTTTGTTATTATTATTTGAATCGATATATATATATATATATATATATATATAATTGTTACTTTAATTATTATTCAACAAATTTTGAATCAATATGTATTGAATATATTTATTACATTTTATTTACAATGTCAATTTTAATATTATTTTACAACGTTATTTGTATAATAAGCATTTCTACTGTATGAATAAGCTATCTTTTCAAGATTTGGCCAAAATTTGTGGTTAAAGGAAGTACTATATGGTAACAAGTAAAATCAGGATATACAATGTTAACATATCTAGAGTGTTATATGGTAATAAGCTATCTTACACTTTTATTTCAAATTGGGTTGATCGCAAAAATATTGGTCCATTCCGCTTCTACTTATATTTAGTTATTTCTATTTTAAATTTGTATCAATTTAACCTTTCCAAATTAATAATTAATTTATTTTGAAATCGGATTGAGAATATTTAAAGGATTAAAAAATTTATTTGTTGACTTATTTAAATATTTTAAATTTCTTTAACAATGTCCAAAAATTATTTTTAGAATTATATTTTGTCAATATATTTAATTATATTTACATTATCTTCCTTAGTTTGCAATATATTTATCATTACATTATTATATTATAATTTTATTCAACAATTTTATTTCATTTTAATATTTTTGTTCAATTACTAATATTATTTTATTATTATTATTTTTTATTATAAATATAATGAATTGTTCTATTTTATTTTAATTTATTTCTTTATTTATTAATACTATTATTTTTAATACTCAGTGGAGGTTGAATTTGTATTTATTGAAGATTGAAAAAATTTATTATATTTTATTTTTGTACGGGATCATATTATAAAATCTACATTTTTCTTTAGCAGAGCTACTGGTGCATACACATTTTATTTTAATATAATTCTAGTTTAAAAACTTTATTATTTATTTCACATTGTATTTATTTTATACAGGACCATATGCATTTCATTCTAATGTAATATACATGTGTTTGTATCTACATGTGTTTCTATTTAAAGAGGTTAACATCAAATTCATGTTATATTTTTTTTTTGTATGGGACCATATTACATACTATGACAACATTTTACTTTAGTAGCGATCCGTGCATACGTATTTCATTTTAATATAACATTCAAGTGTTTATATGTACATGTGTTTCCATTTTAGAATTTTTATCATCAATTTCACCATGTATTTATTTTATACAGGGCCATATTACCCAGTATGCCTAAATTTTACATTAACAACAACTCATGCATATGCATTTTATTTTAATGTAATATACATGTGTTTGTATCAACATGTGTTTCTATTTAAATATGTTAACATCAATTTCATATTATATTTATTTTCTACGGAACCATATTACATTTTACTTTAGCAACGACCCGTGGATACGCATTTCATTTTAATATAATATACATGTGTTTATACATGTGTTTTTATTTTAAAATGTTAACACAATTTCATGTTATATTATTTATATAGGACACTATTATATAATACGCCTACATTTTACTTTAATAAGGACTCATGAATACACATTATATTTTAGTATAATATACATGTGTTTATATGTGTTTTTATTTAAACATTTTAACATAAATTTTATATGTTATATATTCTGTACGGGACCATATAACACAATATGTCTATATTTTACCTTAATAATGACATGTGGATACGCATTTTATTCTAATGTAATATACATTTTTTTATTTCTACATGTATTCCTATTTAAAAATTTTAACATCAATTTCACATTGTATATATTTTGTACATGACCATATAACACCAGTGGCGGATTTTGACCAAGAGTTTTGGAGGGGCCAGAATAATATAATTTTTTGATCATTTGATTGGACCATTAGTATAATACTTTAAAAAATGACTCTTCTATAAAACAATTGAATCGTTAAATTGGATTATTAGATAATGCTTTAAATACTTTAAAATATGTGAAGAAATATAATTTAACTTTTTTTCATCTTCAAGTGTAGCTTCCCTTTTACTACTTCTACAAAATAAATTCATTATTTTATTCTTCATCGATATGCTTTTTTTATTAAATATATTAAAAAATAATTTATCATAATCTAATAAAATATTGAGAGACATATATATTAGAAGAAAAATATATTATAATCAAGTCACAATTAAAAACCGATTATAAAAAAACACATAATACATGATTTTTTTTTCTTCTATAATCATAAAAAGTAAGTATACAAAAGGCTCATGAGATAAAAAATAATTTTAATAACTATTAAAGTAATATTTTATCATCAAGTAAGACAAGAGAGTTACATTTTTTTTTTCTTCGAGAAATGAAGGAAACAGATGAGAAATGAGAGTAAACATAATGAGTATGTGTCTAACTTCATTTTTCTTCAAAAAAAAAAACATATGATAGTGAGAGATGAGTACAATTTTGTCAAAATTTTAAAAGGCAGTGACAGAAGAAAATAAAAAATATTTTAATAAATGTTTGGTTTAATTACTCTTTTGGTTATTGTTTCCAAAAATGTAAGTTCATCTTCCCGTTCTTTTAGTTTCAATTTAGTGGCAATTTGATATTTTTAGACGAAATCAGATATTAGAAAACTAATTAAACCTAAATATTTTTTTTATTTTTTATTATATTGGATTTTATGTTTTATTATTTATTAACATTAAATATTGTATTTCATAAAAGAAATAAAAAGACACAATTTAATTATCATCAATTTTTAAAATATACTATTTATAATTTTAAAATTTTCAAAATTTTTAAAAATTAAAAAAATGAATATATAATTTTGAAAAAACTCAAAAATATTAGGGGGGCCTAGCCCCTCCCTACTCCTATTATACTCCGTCTCTATATAACACCAAATGCTTTTATTTTATTTTAATAACGATTTGTGCATACACATTTTATTCTAATTTATCATACACAGTACGCATCTTATTTTAATATATCATACAATATTTTTTTTTTTAAATTTTAACATCAATTTTATATTATATTTAATTTATACCGTACTATATTACATAATATATCTACATTTTATTTTAACAACCACCAATTATTATTACAAATTGTTATAATTAAATAAATTAATAATATATTTAAACAATAAAATTAATCATTATACAATTAAACCAATAACAATAATAATTATTCAAATCACTAATTTATATATAATAACAATAAAATATGTTTTAAATATTAAAAAATATAAAACAAAATAAAACAAGACCCGTGCCGTATACACGGGTCTGCTGCTAGTTGTAATCTAAATCAGGTCGTATAAAACAAATAACACATGGAAACGTTGTTGACAAACAAATAACACAGCTTTGCTTTTTCTCTACTCTCTCTCGCTCTAAACCTTTTTTTTATTCTTATTTCTCATTTTCTGAATTTATAATTTTTCGTTTCAGACAACAAATCCCCTTATCATTGAAACCAAAAATGCTCTTCAAATAGCATCGCAGAAGACTAGAAACCACCCCAAATAAAAGGGAAAAAAAAGGTGAGCACTTCGAAAACCCATGTTATTCTGGTGTAATTTTGGTATTTTAGTTCAATCTGATATACACCCATGATTTTTCTCCAACAATATAGGGCGAAGACTTAAAGCTTTTTCAACTCTGATTCCACAAAATCCAATTCTTTTTTTAGGATCTCCAAGAAGAACAAGAAAAATTAAATCTTAACACTGAGACGACGTTTTTCGCTTGAACTTGAAAGGGGGTTATGGAGAGTTCCGTTGTGGGAGAAAGGAGTGGTCGCGTGCCACTGTCAGAGGTGGTGGCAGATTGTGTGAAGCGGTGGTTTAGAGATGCTCTGAAAGAGGCCAAGACAGGGGACATAAACATGCAAGTGTTGGTGGGTCAGATGTACTACAGTGGCTATGGGGTTCCCAGAGATGCTCAGAAGGTGGGTGGTTGTTCTTCTTGCTGTCTTTTTCTATGAACTTTCCTTGTTGTTTCACTGGTTAGGGCTTGTTGGGACTTGGGGTGGTGTTAGATAATTATATTTTGGTGGTCTAAAGTTGCCTAGTAATCAAACAATTCAACTATGCTTATTATTATCACTAGTTTTGAGAAATTCTAGCAACGAAAACTCTTAACAGATTTTTTGTTTAAGTATTTAATACACTTTAAGTATAAAGTATTTGTTACTGTCATTCAGGGAATATGTACGGCAACATTGTGGGCTGATGAGAAGACGCATTTCATGTGATTTCTAATTGGTTGACCATGTTTATAGACGCCTCTGTACATACATCAAGAATGACATGATAAAAAGATCTATTATGTATTTGAGGAGCAACTTGAATTTTTTAGTAAATAAACGAATAATAGAAGTGCATACAAGTGTTTAATAGTATGAAATGTAGAAATTCTATGGGCAATTAGTTGACTGTAAAGAGGAAGGTCTATTTTTTATTATAGATTAATTAACAATCTGTGGATTTCTGTGGACTTTTGGTTTCCAACTGATTTCCTCTGTTGGCAATTAAGGGAAGAGTTTGGCTAACCAAGGCATCAAGGACTAGATCTTCGGTTTGGAAAGTAGGTGATAAGCACCCAGGTACTTTGTTATTGTCAGCAGCTTCATTTTTTTCTTCTGTAATATAATGGCGTGACCATACTTATTTTGGTGCATACTTCTAGGTTATAATGCTAGTGACTCTGATTCCGATGAACTGAAGGAGGATTCTTAAGCAACTTAATTTGCCTACATGGCTAAAAATGTGAAAGGTTAGTTTCTCCCAGTCTCTCATGGATATCATAGTGACATGCATTGTTTCCACCTCATTATTGGTTATTTTATTGAACAGCTTGAAGTTTGAACTCATTAAGTTGTTATCAGCTTGTTCTTCCTGCTTAGATAACAATGTATTTTGAGTTTACTTGTATAAGAATTCAAAATTAATTTTTGACTTAAGAATCTAAACAATGGATGAATTACAAGGCTTAAATTACCACGACTAATGATACAAGTAAACACTAATTAAAGTGATTGTACAGTAAAGAACATTACTCTGTTAAGACAACCTATTTTCTTAATAATTTTATTTTGTTGTCATGCTTTAGTTCATAGATTTCTATCTCAAGTAGTGGCAGGGAGTGGCCAACCCCAAGACCACTATAGTCAGATAGAAATAGTGTGGCCCCTATAATCATAATATGAGATACAATTTAAATAATTTATGCTGCACGTAAAAAGGCTTGTAAATGAAAAGGGTAGGAGTGCTTCTTAGTAATAATTAGGTAAACTTAAATGAGCATAGTTGGGTAAATGCAAAAGGTAGGAGTGCTTCTTAGTAATAATTATGGAGTTCATTAAATTGTACTTTGGTAGTAATTGGGTAGTTGTGTTAATTGTATTTTGGTAGTAGTTGTATTAAATGTATGTGGTTGAAGGGCCAAGTTAGTGGGCCTATAAATAGTGCATCTACTGCTCAAAGTTTCACCCAACAAGTCGTAATACTACAGAGTATTTATCTAGAATGACTTGTTGTTAACAATATTTACTGTTTACAAGATTGAATATTTGTAGCTGTATACATTTATAGAATATAGGGTTTTCAGAAGGTGGAGCAGCATAACCGATTGATGGCTTTTATTTTTAGTTTCATCTGAAATTTGGAATGTAATCAATGTTGAATAAATTATTCGTGCCTAGATGGTAGAGAGTCCTTTGGAACTGTAGATTTCAGTATTAGTTCATAGATATCTATCTCAAGTAGTGGCTAACCCCAAAACCACTATAGTCTAATAGCAAACTAGCGTGGTTACTATATGGAAAATTTGAGATAAATTTTCAATAATTTGAGAGACAGTCGGTTGGGTTGTTGATGATTATGACCATTCAAAGGCATTTTTCCATTAGCTGGAGTAGGAAGGGTGAATATAGGAAAATAGAAGGGCTGACGTTGATAAGTTATTATATATAATTAAGATAGAGAAGGCTTTCAGAATCTGGGTGATCACGCGCTTCATGTGGTATTGAGACTGGCCAAAATGACTAGTTATTTCAAACAACCCGAACTATCACTTTTATGGTCAACAGAGACAGCCGCTCGATAAAGGAGGAAGTCGGCTTTGGGAAAAAATCATTCCTTTGCCGAGCGCTAGTCAAACCTTTGTAGTAAAAAAGGGCAAGTAGAAAGGAAGAGCAATTAAGGGCTTTGTGGTTGTTAATGGGAACAAATGAAGAGGACCATTGCACCCCCCGCACTAGATTGGTTAATCAAAGTCAAAGTGGCTAGCTTAGTTTGTTTTGAATGGATCACCAATAGAACCATCGGTTCTTGAGAACTGAACATCGAGACCACCTTTAAAGTTACCCGGTTTGGTTCCAAACCTGTCGTTCATTCAACACTACTACAATCAGAGCACGCATTTGTCGACCGGTAGAAGTGCTTTTTAAGTTTGTTATGGGTTCCAACCAAAGGCCCCCATGGACTTGGTAGCAGACGGTTCAGACGATGGTTGTGTCCTGAACCCAGTCAGCGGTACATCTACTATCTCCTAGAGAAGCGGCTAAACAACTGCGAGCCATTAGTTTCTTGGAGAATGGTACCATGAGCAGGTTGTTGATACTCAGAAGAAAACGCAAAGGCAACAGAGCAGAGTCACGACCAAAGACAGAACCGCCGATCATAAGTTCCAGGTGGGAGATCTACTGTGGTTAAAGTTGCCTAAGAAAGGGGGGTACCAACCGCAAGCTTAAACCATTGCTGGACCATTCACTCTACCAGAGAAGGAAGGGGAGAATGCGTTCAAACTAGAGCTGCCCGCCACCCACCCTGTCTTCAATGTTGATCAGCTGAGATTGAAAGAGCCCTCCATCTCGGATGAGGCGGCTGAACCTCAGATTGAGTTGGAGATCGACGACCTCATTCCATGATCTTCTTTTGTTCACATCAGATCTTTCTTGATAACTAAGGCAATGAAATTTTATTAATTAATAAATTACCTCATATATTTCCCTCGTGGTGGGATGATACGAAATAGAGTATTTGCCAATTGGCATGCGAAACCGAGAAGGAACTTACTTTCATAGACAAGAGTTGACCTTGGGCCAATGACCAAATATTTAAATTGTTAGCCAAAGTAGAGAGAGTGTATGGGAATAGTCGAATGTCCTATGGAGTAAAGGGAAAGGGCTTGAGTTCTGAGACGAAGATAAGGCTTTTGGACATATGGAAGAAGGAGGCATCGTAGATGAGGACATCCAGTTGTGCTTGCTGCCTATCCACTTGGGGAGTAAGAGGCTCTGTGTAAGAGTGGATTTTCAATTTTCTGCCTTTCCTTGCTTCATTTGCAGAGCTAGCTCCGGAAGTGACTGCTCTAGCCAATGCGCATGCGTTCCTTCCTAAATGCAATTAGGCTTCTTGCATTGATCACATAGCTTCTTCCATAGTGTGTGTATTTAGTGTCTCCTTTGTTGTCCTTTTCTTGAGTTATGTACGTAGGGTGCGCGTAGAAAGCTAATAGTTCTCTTCTTTGATTGATTTTAATTGAGTTGACTGACTTAGGAACTTTCCCTTAGGGTGGATGCACGAGGTGAGCGTCTTTCAATGCCTTCTTTTTTAGTTGTTTAGCCTATAGCCTTGTTGCTAAAGCTGTTAGCGCGTAGTCTGTTTAGTAGTAAGATAAGATGTAGGTAGGCATATCTATGTTTGGGCACTGAACATGGTAGCTATAGCGAGGGGAAAGATCCATAGCAATGACCGGTCGCTTACCACATCCCATTCGATGCTTTCCTTCCTTTATTTGCTTGATGCGCCACTCGGTGTGCTCAGATGGTTCTAGCCTAATTTTCAGTAACTTCTGATTCAATTGTATTGTTATCAGTATTCTTTGGATAATGTTTTCATTGTGGTTTTGGTATAGGTTATAAAAACTTTTGGATAGTCTGGCACATGGGATCCTATTTGATTTGGATCAATTAGGATAGCCTAAAAAGTTAGATAAACCAAAGAAAGGTTATCAATTCCAATTTTCTCTTGTTCATTTTAATTGGATGTGCACAAGTTTGCTACCTCAGCTTCATGGGTATAGACTCCAATACACCTCTTTCAGCATGATATATATTGCTTTGATTTGCTTCATTTAAGATCTGTTTGTACAAATTCCTCCATACAGACTTCCAGGAGAGAAAAATAAGAAGAAAATAAATTGAGTTTCTCTAATTGTTAAAGTTAACTTGTGCATAAGCTAATTTGTGGAATCTATCTCATGTAGTTTCTCTAAACTCTTATCTTTTTAACTGGTGCATAAGCTAATTTTGGTTTATGGAAAAATTTATTCACGTTTTTCATTTTATTTTTTTCTTCTAGAAATTTTTATGGAGAAGTTTTTCCAAACATGTCCATAAACTGAAATGGTTGGATTGTTACACAGTCTTTTTTCGATTGCTGGTTAGCTGTCTAATTGGAGGTAATTAGGGATGATAAGAAAATATAATTTTGGTGTCTTGTTTGTTTCTTGTTGCTTTTAAGACATGTGCTTCCAACCTGCTAGTTAGCTCCATTTACCTTGCCGCTATCATCACAATGCCTTCTTTATGCTCATTAGCTTTTATAGGTAAGCCAGAAGAAGTTGGGTTGGTTTGGGAAAGAAATTCTAGATTAAGAATAGAAACTGTCTATAGTTTGAAATTTTGCCATCGATTTGAGATTCCAATTGAAGTTATAATATAAGAGAGTTTTATTTAGTGAAATTGGAAAGATTGTATTGAATCACAATATGGTATGTTTGTGATTAAATTTTTGTTTTTTTACTTGGAAATAAGTTGGCACCTTAACTTGCCGAGACAAATCTCTGTGCTGGGATGTAGCAAAGCAAGAGTATAGATAGGTAACCATAATGATTGATCTTCTTTCGGTGAACCCTCAGATTGCAAGAAAAATGAAAACTGCAGAAAGCAATTCTACCACATGGAAGTGTGTCCTAACATGAAACTTAATGGTAAATTACAGTGACCCCATAGGTTCATAATGCTGTGAATGGTATTGGCTGATACTGTGTGGTCGTTGACCACTGCATTGTTGTGCTGTACATTCTTCCAATCAGAAGCTAAAGATTAATTTCTTTTAAGATACGAAAATTCATTTAAGGGGTTGATCTCTTGCAGAAAATGTTCTTCATTACTCATGGACTTGGATTTATACCAAGCTTTCTCAAAAGATGAGAAGTAAATGAAAGTTCCCTGGGCCTGATTTGTTCTAGAAATATTTTTTTATTTTAATTTTGTACAAGGTAGGTACTGTTCTGAGGTTTGTATAAAAATGTTGAGAACAACTTCTTGGTTGTGGGAGTTAAAATAAGTATATCTGAGTGAAATTATTTGTAGAATAAGAAAACAAGAACAGGAAATTTTTTCAAGCAACATGTTATCATATTCTCACCCTTTAAAAAGTGCCAAATGCTAAAACAAATTAATTGATGAAACCACTTGACCGTTCTGCGTGACTTTATTTCTTGTGTTTAACTTGTACTTTTTTGTTTTGTAGGCCATACTTATGCAGCCATGGTGGGATGTTCATGTAACTTACAGCTTCACATGTAGTTGTTGATATGTGTATGATTTGCTACTCTAATTTTGTTTTTCTAGAGGGGTAGAAAAATGGGTTAACTGTCTTAGTTTGGTGAACAAATGTGAAAACTTTTGGGTCTCTCGACTAGCACGTTAATTACTTAATTAGTTTGCTGTTTACTTAAGTTAAATTTGTCTTTATTTTCGATGGTTAAAATACGTCCCCATTATGGTGAGTTTGAGTTTAAGAAGTTAAGTTTCGATCATTTATAATTTGAGTTTGCTCTCTACGTGTATCTACTATATTTTTGGAATAATATATTTTAAATTTCAAATTTATTTTTAAAAATTGTGTTTCATTTTTAAATTAAATATGTATTTATTTAATATTTTATTTTATGAAAATAACGTAAAATATTTTCAATAAATAGTTAGTATGTAAAATATTTACTGTGATTGAATTGTGTTTTTTATTATGTTCGGTATTTTGTGAATATGTCAAAATTCCTTGGTTGTTTTTGTAAATGGAACATATGAATGATAATATTGGTCATTAGGAGACGATTTTGGGTTCGCAAGTGGGTATTACATTTAAATTGTTTTAATTGATTGGGTATAATTAAGGATGTTAACGGGATGAGTAGGGTACGGCTAGTAGTTCTTTCGTATTGTATCTGTTGGATTAATATTTTTCTCGTACCTATCTCTGTTAAGTATTCGTTATGTGGGTACTTGTCTATTTGTTTTTCACATCTGCGGGTGTCCATGGGTTCTTACGGGTATTTACAAAATTATTTAAAAAATAAATATTTAATCATAAATTCAAATAAAATAAAATAAAATACATCATTGTCATAAATTTTAAATAAAGTTCAAATAAACTTAAGTTTATACAAGTCCAAATAATTATAAAAGTAAATATAAAATGATGTTGATCCATTGAAAATTTTGTAATTAGTGCTTTTGATCCACAAGTCCACTTTCTCCTATTGATTTCTGAAAAATAAACAAAATAAACAAATAATAAATCTCAACTACCACGTGTTAAGTATTCTTATTTTGATTTCATTGACAACAAGCATATCATAAACGTTATTGTCTGTATAGGGTTTGATGTATATGTCCTATTTCAAAGAAAGGAAAGAGAAGAATGTCAAGGGATGTACTTGAAAGAAAACAACGTACCAATACTTGAAGTTGGAAGAATGAAGATAAAAGACAAGACAAAATGTGTAGTTTAGATAAAATTATGTCAGAATGTTTTTTACTAATATATATATATATATATATATATATATATATATATATATATATATATATATATATATATATATAAATAAGGGTAATTTTGTTAATTAAAGTTTAATGGGTATGGGTATCCATGGGTACGGATACTATGATACTCGTACCCGCTCCGTTAACATGTGGGTATCAAAAATACCCGTATCCACAGGTAGCATGTTTCCATTTTTAATATCCGTTTCCTACTCGTTGCGGGTTTTATCTGTGAATACCCGTGGGTACAAATTTTTTTGACATTCCTAGGTACAATCTAAAGTCGACTTGCGGATGTCGGATGTTAATCCTTCAACCAAGAGCCTTGTTCCTACCTCAGAGATGAATGTACTGTTGACAGTAGTAGATATGAAAGCTAGCGATCCTTTGGGTGATTAGACGGTAGTGGCAGTTTCCAAGAAAGTGGATCTCGAATCTAAAGGGGTCTCTCGACTTGAAGGATCACCTTGAATGAAGCTCAAGGTTCGTGTGATTGAGTTTATGGTAGGTGAAGGCACCTCTCGGGGTGGTCCAATGTAAAGCAGGTTACTGCCCCCAAGTCCAAGTATTTTCCTGGACTTTTGTACATGGAGACAGGTCATGCTTTCGGGTGGAGCATGTATCGACTTCAGTTCCTAACACCCCCTTACTCTGGCATTTCAGTTGATGGTTAGGTTAGCTAAACTTGAAAAGGAGAGGACCGAGCTTTAGGCAAAAATTGCAGACTTGGAGTAGCAAGGTGAGCAGATTGTCGTCTTAGAGCGCCAAAAGGAGAAGGGCAGAAGAACCAAAAGTCGAATGAGAAAGAACTGGAAACCCTTAAGTTTGAGATGCCACATCTAAAGACTAAGAGGGATGAGGTAGCTGACTTGAACCACGATCATGGCAAGAATCCCTCTAAAAAGGATATGGAGTTAGCTCAGAGTTCAAGTTGGATCAAGTGGTCGGAATGGTCACATAATTGATACTTGCTACAAAAAGCATGGATTTCCACCAGGATATAAAACAAATAATAAAGGTAGTAATGTGAATAGTGTGGACACGAATCAAGAAGGAAAGACTGAATTTTTTCCAAAAGATCATGACTCCAGATTATCACAATAGCAATACCAAGCTTTAATCACTTTACTAAAACAATCAGATGGTAATGGCAGTGAAGGTGTTTCTGATAGTCAGGTTGGTTCCATTGTCTCCTACAGTACAAAAAAGGGTAAGAATCTTGTCTCTTTAATCAATTTTAATTCTTATAATGACTAAATCCTTTATTCGGGTGCCACAAATCATATATGTTGTTCTCTCTCAAACTTAGTTTCTTTTAAACAAATTTCTCCTATAAATGTTAATATGCATGATGGAACCAAAGTGCAAGTGACTGATTTGGATTTTGGAAAAATCTTTGAAAATCTATATATTCAGAATGTCTTTTTTATACCTAGTTTCTTGTATAATCTGGTGTCTATTTCTAGACTTGTTTCTCATTCCAATTGTACTGCTACTTTCACCACTAATTAATGTTTTATTCTCTGAAGAACTTCTGCAAATAGTTTGCTGCTTCTTAGATTTCCAACAAATGGGAGACTTACCAATATGTAGATGATAAAAGTTGCGATGCATACAAAAGGTTAGATAACTTAATGTCAATCCTAACAATAGGAACATTTACATAACGGGTTAACAATAACTTCAATTATCAGACCAGACTTAACAATAACTGATCTTCTAGTGTCGGGGCATCCAGCCCGATCTGAATAACAAAAGGCTTTCAATTGTAAGTTGTTGGTGGAATCAAAGAAAATCCCTTATCTAGGATGTTTAGTAATGGAGAATTATCTCGGAAGCCTGATTGTGCAAACTGGTAGGGGTAGCAATGAACTGGTTTAAATGATGCACAACAAAACTGATATATGGTCTTGTATGAGTGAGGTAGATGAGACGACCAATCAACCTTCGAAAAAGAGTTCGGTTAGAAAGAATTTCCCTCGTTTCTGTGTTCTTGTGTGTAGAAAAATTCATGGGTGTTGATATAGGGGCAGATCCAAGAATCCCAGCTTCATTCAAAATATCAATAGTGTACTTTTGTTGACATAGTTGTATTCCTTTGCTGCTCCTCGCAACTTCGAAGCCAAGGAAATATGTCAAGTTTCCCAGGTTTTTTATCTTAAAAGTATGATCAAGAAGATTAGTGATTGAATTTATTTCAGCAATATCATCTCTAGTCAATATTACATCATCTACATATTTTATAGAGCCATGATGTGTGAATCATTAAATTTGAGATATAAGAAATGATCAATAAAAGATTGATTATAACCATGCGAACATAAAAATTCTAAAAACTTATAATATCATTGCCTACTAGCTTGCTTAAGGCCATACAAAGATTTATGTAGGCGACAAACACGATTTTTATCATCATAGTTAAAACATAGTGGTAATTGAATGAAAACTTCCTCCTCTAAATTGCCAAGTAAGAAGGCATCGTTAACATCCAATTGTTTCAAATGCCCATTATGAATGAAAGCTAAGGATAGAAGCAACTTGATAGTTGTTATTTTTGCCACGGGTGAAAAGGTGTGTAGATAATCTAACCGTTCTTTTTGTATATAACCTTTTGCCACTTGACGTGCCTTGTAGCGTTATATGGATCCATTAGCCCTACACTTCACTTTTGATACCCATTTGCCTCCAACAACATGTTTTCCTTTGGATAAAGAGCTTAGTGTCCAAGTGCCATTTTGTTCCAAGGCTGTTAACTCTTCTATCATGGCTTTCTACCAATGTTCATATCGTGAGGCATCCTCATAAGATTTTGGTTCAACATGTGAATCAATGGAAAAAAATAACTTGTTTGAAGGAAGGAGACAATCTTGCAAGAGAAATGTGAGCCTCAATAGGATATCTAGATTTCTTTCCAATTTTAGTAGCAAAAGAAGTTCGAAAATCTTGTAAATAGGCAAGGGCAATTTTATGTCTAGTAGACCTTCCAGGATAATTTTGTTCTAATCCAGAATAGTAGTTTGTTTAGTATCAATATCAGGTTCAACTAATCTAGTAGAATCATTAGTGTTTTGATCCTGCAATTTTTTGTCTTCAGAAACATTGTTATCATTTAAGCAGTTGGGGACAGTATAGTCAAAATCATGACCAAAAACAAGTGTAGTTACTTTGTTGATGAGTCATTATTTTCCTTTATTCCATTTCCTTTTTGTGCCCATATTGATAGTTTTTTAGTACTTAATTGTCTATTGTTAGTGCATTTTCATCAATTGGGCTTCATTGGGCCATTATTCCGAATTTTGATTAATTTGGCATTAATTGGTCTAATTTTCGTTTCTAATTATTTTCTAGGTATTTTTTTAATCAATTTTGGATCTTGAACAATAATCTTAGGATGAAGAGAGCTTCCCTATCATTTTCACGTCATTCAAGGGATTGTGCCAACATTTTCAGCCTATAGTGGCATTTTTGTAATTTTGCACCTCATAATGACATTTTTGTAAATAAGTGGAATTGTGGTGATGTGACCACGAGTTCTATAGGGTTTAGGTTTTAGGGTTTTTGGGACAACCCTCTTAATTTCACGCTTTAGGAGAGCACCCACTTGGAAATTTTTCGTTTTCCTCTTCTTTGCACACATTTGGAGCATTTTTTAGCACTTGCGTACTGTTTCAATCTGTTCTCTTCAAGATGGTGATGTATTTTCAATTACCTTTGCTTTGTAATTTCAATTCCATGGTTTGCTAATTTCATGTATTGACTTCTTGGAAGAGATGCAATTAAGGTTTGAGGTTCTGATTTGCATTTGCGTTTTTGTTTTCTCTTCATCTTAATTATGTGATGAATGGACTATCTTCCATTTGTTAATGCTTAATTTACAGATTGGGTAATGTGTTCTTGGTTGAGTTTGTTCATGCTTAATGAATTAGCTTTGTTGCCACAAATATATTGATTTATGCTTTGCTTAATTGCATATTGAAACATGTTTTTGACCTTCTCTTAGTGGGTTTTGAACGAGTGGAATAGGTGAGACCATAACCCTAATTTTGTGATTCATGATAAGTGAAATTGCATTCGAATTCAAGGAGTCAATACTGTTTTTAATTTGTTTTACTAAAATTTGCAATTACATTTTCTTAATTCTGTGTTGGAATTTGAATGGAATTTGAATATGCCATTTCTACATAGAAAATAATATTTCTACATTTCTAGAGACATAAGTGGAGTGAGATTTTTAATAATATACAACATACCCTAATACATTCGGTTTGAGCCCGAGAAAAACACCTGTTTGTGCCCTGGGATCCAATTTAGTTTAGTTGCCAAAAATGGTAGAAACATATAAATACTCGAAAATATATAGTTGTTTCATATCAAAAGGATTGCCATTTAGAATCTAAAAAGGGTGGAGTTTTTAAGAAAGGGAGTAGGCAAACAATTTATCAAAGTAACAACATATAGAACAACAAAATTCCAAAAAATTTTGTGACAAGTTAGACTAAAGAAGTAAAGCACGAGTAACATTTAGAATTTGTTGATGTTTCCTTTCAACCAAACCATTTTGTTCAGGGGTTTCAATGCAACTAGTCTGATGAATGATTCCTTCAGTTTTAAAGAATTTTGGCATATTAAACTCTAAGCCATTATCTGTCCTAATTATCTTGATGGTTTTCTAAAATTGAGTTTTAACCATAGAGACAAATTTGATTAAATGCATGCGGGTTTCAACTTTAGTCTTCATAAGATACAACCAAGTAAATTTAGAGTGATCATCCACAATAGTAAGGAAATATTTGTCACCCTTCATGGAATTAACTGTACATGGTCCCCAAATATCCATGTGTATCAAATCAAAAATGGAATTAGCATAACATGTACTACTAGGAAAGGGCAACTTTCGTTGTTTGGCTAAATGACATAGATCACAATTTGAATTTATAGGAAGAGAAATGAAAGGAAATTTTTATTAAGAACAACTATCCTTTTGTGTGACGAGTGACCAAGACGCATGTGCCAAATGTCATGGTTGACAACAATGTTACAAACTTGAGCAAGTAGGCCCTTTTTGGCTTGAATTTCAGTGGCTCCACCACCTTATGCATAATCTCAGAATTAATCATCAGCAACCTTCCCTTTTATACTATGATAGTCTCTCTGCCATACATATCACATCAAATTAAGTTTTCCATGAAAGGACCAAGCATATAGAGATAAACTGTCACTTAATTAGAGAAAAAGTTAAACAAGGTCTCATTAAGCTTCTTCACACTAGCACCCATCATTAACAAGTGGATATTCTAACAAAGGCCTTTCCTTTAGCTCTTTTCAACATTATTGTGTCCAAGCTTGGCCTTCTTGACATCTATGCCTAGTTTGAGGGTGGTTGTCAGAATAATGATCAAAACCACACTTCCATTCAGCTTGATGACCACACAACCAATGTTGAGTTTGTTAAATCAGTTTTTGCTCAATCTATTTTACGAGTATCCATTAGTTTTTGTTTATAAGTTTGTTTCCTTTTCTTAAGTGTACCAATTAAGATCCTTTTCATATCTCTTTACGCAATTAGAATATTTTTCCTCTATTTCCCTTTTTCTCTATGATTCCTTCTTTCTCTCTCCATGATTGTCGCTCAAACATTCAATTATTCTTCCGTTCTGCATCAGTTTTGTTCTTCATATGGAATACATGTTTATTAAGACATTTTTCGATTTCTTGATCACCTGTCGATTTTCACTTTTATGTTGGCTTTATCTAAATTTCTCGTATCACCGTTATTTTGTTAGTCTTGTTCTCAATATTTTTTACCTTAGAATCCCTACTATCTTCCTAGATTTCAATATCCTTAACACTTTTATTTATTTATATATATATATATATATATATATATATATATATATATATATATTATATATATATATATATATATATTTTATATATATATAAATTTTTTCTTTTTTTTTCTCTATATTTTTTTTTAT
>Ga0214544_1000968_pt1 | contig 57201 bp, 24 predicted proteins | sample CNSS3metaG_FD_160074 | JGI IMG/M metagenome (GOLD analysis project Ga0214544, IMG submission 160074) | Root nodule microbial communities from cowpea collected in UCLA plant growth center, Los Angeles, California, USA - CNSS3 | ecosystem: Host-associated > Plants > Roots > Nodule | place: USA... | reverse complement strand
ACTACAATTAATTGCGACAATAAGTCAACTATTGCAATGACAAAGAACCCAGTGCATCACAGTCGAACAAAACATATAGCAATTAAATACCACTTCATCAGAGAAGCGGAAACAAATATGAAGATACGACTTGAGTACTGCCCGACAGAAGATCAAATTGCAGATATTTTCACAAAGGCTTTACCAAGACCAAGGTTTGAACTACTACGCGCTATGCCTTGAGTTACCAAATTTGCATCAAGGAGGAGTATTAAAGTATAAAGCAAATTCTAGAACAATCTAGAAAAATCTAAGATAGAGTTATTGAAATGTAATGAAACTTCTAGAGTATTGAAGAAAAGCTTAGGATAGGAAAAAAATCAAGAACATTCTACTATGTAGAAAAATCTAGAACTATTTGCTCAAGTTCTAGCTAGAAGTTTCTAGAATAATCTATGGGTCTATAAATACCCCATGTATCCTACCATTAGCAACATGAAGAACAAAATAACACAACATCCAATACAACTATTCTCAACTACAAGATACACTTCTCCAACTACTACTTTCACACTCTACTATCTACACATTTTCTCTATCCCTTCAACTATCCCCTTCACAACCTCAAAATACTAACAAGTTTTAAAAATGTATATGCATTTTGTAGAATGCATGCCCCTACTGTGCCTTTTCGTGTTTTAGGAAAAATGGTTTAGGAAGAATGATCATGAAGATTGTGTTTTTCTTATCTTATATATCTTTCTATTTTAGTTAGATTATAAATATTATATTTCCAATAGTTGTGTTGGATATAGGTTCTGATAAGGCCTTGGTTAAACAGTCAAAGTTTTTGGGAGTGGACAAGTTGATTGTTTTCTTGGCTCTTTTAGTTCACCTAGTTAATCAGACATGTTATACCCTAACTCTTTTTCTACATTTGCTTACCTTACACAAATGTCGTTTTATAAAGGTTAAAGTTCTCATCATAACATCAACTAACATGGTTTTAATGTGGTCTATCTTAGAACATATAGATCTTTGAGTATGAGAGTTTAAAATTTATATTATTCAATAATGAATTTAAACTACCTAACATTTTGGTTAGAAGATTATAAATCAGCTCCTAATTATAACAAGGACTTATTAATATATAATGGTCCAATATTGAGATGATGCACTCTTCCTTTGTAGCTAAGTATTTGATTTATTGATTCTCATGTTAAACTTATTTAGTGTTTGTGTCCATCTTGCAGCCATTCAATAATATAAAATATCTGACAGATATTCAAGTTGAGGAATAGTATGGGGCTAAAAGAGTTGATGTATGGACTCTAAAGACATGGGAGTATAGGACATTAGTAACAATGATGTATGTTTATTTATTAACCCCATAATTGATTTCACAAAGATGCTTTAGGCATCATTTTATACGTGAGATTCTATATTCATTGATTTGAGAAATATAATTTTGGGCGACATTTAGCTTTGGTTCTCTTATTTTAACTATGCAGCTTACATATATCCTTTTCATTCTTTAATTATGGAGCACCTAGAAATTGAGATTATGATATAAGCATTGGTTGAAATTATGTTTTGTATTGTGAACCTTAATTGTTGATTCACAAAAAGACATTGTATGAATTGTTACAAGAATATGTTTTTTTTTTTTATAAATATTTAAGTTACTTACGAAGTTATCTACGAAATATTTCATAAGTTATCTACGAAATATTTTATAGGAAACTTAGTTACCGTAGGTAAATTATCTATGAAGTTTTTTATAGATAAGTTACCTACGCAATACTTTGTAGATAATTTTTGATATCTTGATTTCATAGGTTTTTCGTAAATAATTTTCTACACCTTAATTTGGTAGATAAAGTTTGTAGGTAAGTTATTTACGAATACACTTTACGTAGATAAAATTATTTACCAACTGATTGATTACCTACGAAATTTACTCGGATAATTTGTAGATAACATTAAATTACCTACGAGGATTGTCTGTGTTATCTACAAATTCTAGACATAAATAATAATCATATTTTTTGTAATAAGTATTAAAAAAAATAAGAGTTTAGAAAGAAGGGAGTGACGGAAAGAAAAGAGGAAGGGAAAGAACGAAAAAGAAAATGAGGGTGGGAAAGAATGAGAGAAAAAGAGAGAGAAAAATTAGAATAAAATTCATTAAAGTTACAGTTTTTTTTAATTATTTAATTATAAAAATATTAAGAAGTTATTTGATTGTATCAATTTGTTGGGGTTTGAAATAAACCTATTCTATTTTCCGAAGGTTTAAAAATAAACTTTTGTTACTTAGATTTATTATTGGAACTGTATTAACTTCTGAAACCCCTCTTTAATACAATTTTTTTTAGTGAATGTTTCAAGAAATATTAATAAATTAACCTCTTTATTTATTTAAAAAATATAAATAAATTAATTACAATAAATTTAATAAATAATTTTGTACAAAGAAAAGTTCAAAAAGTAAATTATAAATAAAATGTCTTATATTTTTAAATTTATTTTCAGCTCCAACCCTTTGAGCCGCGGCTTTCAGTGCTTTGTTTCGTGCTCTAGTTCATGGTTTGTCTTCTTCCCGCCCGTTCACGAGGTCGTTCGTCGTACTTCTTCGAGCCAGTTTCCATCCTTTGTTTTACTTATTTGAATGATTCATTGTAATCCCATATAAATTGGAGACAACCTTGAAATCTAATAAATTGGATATAATGGAGTATTTCCCAATTTCATCTCAAACCCTAATAAGGTCCCTGTTCCTTTACTTTCTGATCGAAGATTGTGACTCTTATTGTTATGTAAACATGACATCCGTTTCTCATATTGGCAAATTGTTGGCAATTATGATTTCTCATTATGCAAACTTTCTATGTAACGAAGTTTCAATGCTCTTCTCACCTGGTATGCAACTTTGGTGTTAAAAACGTAATACATCTGTCTGTAATTGTATCGAACACATGTCTAGCAGAATGCTGAAAAGGAAATGGAATAGAAAAAAGGCTGGTCTCTGTACCATTTACTATTCAAGGACAAATGCTTGAACTTACCACTTTCTTTTCTCAGTTTTTGTTGTTTTATTGTTTTAGTTCTTTCATGAATAATTGATGGCATTCTTTACTTTGTCTCCAAAGGGAACTGTGTTGTTCTTGTTTCTCAACCAGCCTAAGAAGCAGGTGTCAGGCGCTACGAAAATTTTAGATGCCGGAGAGTCTCTGTTATCTTATAATGTCAAATATTAATTATGTGATGATTCTGTTAATTAAGGTCATTACACAAAACTTAGTATTTTCTATTTATATGAAGATACTTTTATCTCTTTTTTATTCATTTTATTGTTTTTTATTTACACCTTTATAGAGATATTGGTGCTCGTGATGATTAACAAAATCTTCGACTGCAAAAAAAAAAAAAATAGTGCAACACACTCGAAAGGATGGGGAATTATATGCTCTGTTCCAATGCTTCTATAATAGACTCTCTATCTCTCGTTAGACATTAGGACATACTCAGTGATGGGGATTTAACTGATGAGAACTGTTCATCTTTACCATATATTGTCATTAACAACGAGTTTGGGTTTGATTCTACAACTAATACTCAACTTAATTTTTATTGTCCTTTTATCTCTTTTTACATCATCTTAGCATCTTTCTGGCCAAAGCTATAATGTCTAGTCTCGTCTTGTTGGCAGCTAATCCATGAATCTTGTAGTGAAATCTGACTAATATAAGGAAAACGAAAACAGAACTAATATAGGAAAGGCATTGTAAAGATAGATAAGCTTCTTGGTTCGTTCTAGGTTGGACTGAGTTGCTCTCAAATTGCTAACTCTTTAGATCAATCAAAGTCTTCCTTTAACAACACAACTTGTCATTATACTAATTATAACCAGGCCTATTAATTTTTATGTAATCAACAAACTGATTCACATATTTTTGGTGCAGTTGTTTTCTCCAACTATCTTACTCATCTCCTGTGCTTTACTTCTAAAACATTTTCTCCAACCTATTCCACTTTTTGATTCATTCTCAATACAACCATGTGACTCACCACTACCACCTGAGGTGTTTTTATTCTTCACACTCCAAAAGAACATCATCTTCCTCTAGATCTCCCATTCATCTAGTCCCTCTAGATATCTTTGAATTTTTATCGCTTATAGATCATATCTTTCACCATCAAAGAGTGGAATAGCGATTTGTGAGATATTTCCTTCCACTCTACAGGTTGTAAGAACAATGACTGTCATATCACTGTTGCGAATTTTTAGGACTTTTGGAAATATAAGATATATGAGATATATGAGATATATTGAATGTAGGAACTTATTGTTATATTTTATTGAAATAACATATATATATAAAGCAAAAATGTAACATAATATAAAATATAAAATGCTTACAATATCTCAATCTTAATTTAAAATAATAACTAATTTATAAATCTGAAATATATTTCTAAAACGGAAACATATTTCTAAAATTGAAATATTTCCTAAAAACTAATTTAAGTAAAAAAATATTAAGTAAATATTCTCAACATGCCTCTTTGCTTAATATGTGTTTATTTGAATTTTAGATCTTCAAATTTGATTCTCCATATTTTAAAGCTTGATTTTCTCCTAATTTTGTGCTTGTAATTTTTTATTTTCTTTCTTTCATGGGATCGCATATTTCAATTTGACATTTTTCATTGTGTTTCTTGTTCTATGAGCTTGATCTTTTTTGCAAGTGTGGATTTAATGGTAGTAACATTAAACGTTTGATGAATATTAGAATATGGGCCTTCATCAACTTTCTTCACTTGGACATAAAACACACTAGTGCAAAATTTACTTTTTATATCTATATATTATATCTGTTCAAATTCATTAGGTATAAAAGAGGAAGAAATCACATTTTTGTAAATAATAAGAGTTCTTTTATGTGTGTTGGGCCTAAAAGTAGGTATAGAAAGGGATCCATTGTATTTTTGTATTATGAGAGAAGAATTTGTACACCTATTGGATCCATACAAAGTATAGAATCTTTTAATGGTCTATCATTTTCGTCACGACTTCCGCTTTTAAACTCTTATCCACCTAACACACCACTCAAAGATAGTCCTCCCCTTCTACTACGCAAAAACCCTTCCCAATCCACGTTTCATACACCTCCTCATCGATTCAATTGCAAGGGTTCGCCAACTCGTTGAAATGACCTAGGGTTCATTGGGAGCTACTGCAACGAGTAGTCAACAGAACATGTCGTTCGAGTCAAACGAAGAAGGTGAGGAGGAAGACGAAGTGAGATACAAAGGAGATAAGGAGTAGATTCCAGAGGCATTGCCGGTCAAACACAGGTGGTGGCGCAAGAGGCGTTGGAGCTCGACGAAGGCTGCCATGGTGAAAGCTCATCTTAGTTAATTTCGTTCATTGTTCTTCGTGAGAATTTTGAATTCAATGTTTTACTGCTTCGGGTGCTTTCGTTTTGGTTCCTACATTCAATTCAAATTTGTTTTCATTCCTACACTCAATTCAAATTCGTTTTCGTTCTAGTCATGTTCTTTTCATTGGAGAAGACCACTTCATATTTCCCTTTTCATAGTTCTAACTCAATTCATATCTTTCTTTTCACATGTTTTGGCTTCCATCGTAATGGCTAACATGAATGATGCTTAATGGTGGAATCCTTGTGCACATGTCTTCCTTTTATATTCATATTACTACTTTATTTTGTAATTTATGCTAGTTCTAGAATTGGCATGACATTTGTACTAACTTTTATATGTTTTATCTAGTAATTTTAAGGTGATTTGGGTGCCTTATTCAGTCCTCTGGCAAAGTACTGGATTTATTTTCGTTAATCATTAGACTAGTAGGTTATGTCTTATAGACCTTTTACTATCCTTTAATTTTGATATATTTCTCTTAAATAGAGAAGAAATACATGACTGAGTTGTGGACTTAGTAAGATGCTTATAACACTTTATTTTCGCAGGGGAAATGCTTCGTATGAAGAAGAAAAACTAGAGGAGGGTATGAAACTCTTCTACATAGTTCTTTACTGTTCTTAGTCAATGTAAATTTTGTTCTTCACTTTTTATTTTAGGTTGTTTGACAAATTTGTGGTTGTCTTGGTTCTTTTCAGATCGTAGTGTATATGGGAGATGACTTCGTGTTCCAGTTGTTTGGGAAGCACAAAGATATGGATGGATGTGGGGTTATGTCCTAGTTATTGTGTCAGACTTGATGGAGAAAACAAAGGTCTTGATAAAGGGAATATGTCTAAAATTGATGACTATCAGAATTTGTTTGGTTTAATGAAACAGAGGTTTATGAGTTTCAAGAACTAGAAATACATGTAAGTGTCAAATTATACATTATGTTCAAGAAAATTTGTCTCTTGTTGGTATAATATCTTATAATCTAAATTTCTTCTATACAATAAAGAATTGGAGCATTTTCAAGCTCTTGTTAAAGCTCAATCTCCAAAGGTGATAAAAAAATGTTTGAGTTGTTCATTTTAGCTTAATTTATTGGGTATGCTGATTAACTGATGAATCCAAATACAATTTATGGTAATTATTGTGCAAAATTTAGTTCTTTTTATGGTCTCAAATAAATATTTTTGTTTAAATGGATGTACTAAGTACATGTATGTTTCTCTTTTTAATAGTTGATGTTAAAATACATAGTTAAAATCAATATATAGTTAGATGAGTTGGATTCAAAAGTTTTTGTAGTAAGCAAGTTATTGGCAATATAATTACTAACATAGTTACATGAGTCCTTTTCTACATTTTGAATATTTCAAACTATTCAGCAAAATTAATGCTTAGTTTTTATATTTATTGATAGACTTCTCTTATTATAACATCTTGTTCAGGGTGAACGTTCACTTGTTTTCACTACTAGATTTCTGGCTCTAAAAGCATTGTTAGGGTACTTAGGCAGAAGGATTGGTTAATGTCCTATAATTATTTTATTTTTGTTGTGCAGGGTGGAAATGATCATGAAATCTATGAATCGGAACGGGCTATCGAACACACAGGTTAGTACTTTGACTTTGTTATCATTTGTGCAAGAAATATGTTTGTTTCAGTGCCATGGGTTAACAATTCAAATTCTTATTTTTTTAATTAAGACCCAATTTGTTTCGGGTTATATTACTCAAAAACCATTATTTTAGGAAATGTAGTAACGCTTCTCCATTTATGGAATTACTTACAAAATATTTAAAAAAGAATCAGAATCTTTAAAAGAAAATCTTTTTAACTTATTGTTCAAGAAACTGGAAGTGTATGTTTTTCTAAATATCAAAAAATAATAATTATAGTAACCTTTTTCAAAAATTTTGTATATTTATCTCTTAAACGAACCAACTAAAGTTAACACCCAAGCCAATGTAGGGTAAAATAATTAACGAGAATCATTATCTCTACAAGCCAAAGTAGTGAACTTCAGGAAACCTTAGTGCTTCAGGGCGAAGTACACATAATGCATATTACACATAAAATGGTTGTTACAATTACTCACATGTTATTGTCTTTACATATTTAGTTGTTTCATTATGATTATATCCTATAAGCACAATTTAAGAGATTAAATTAAAGACATAACATGTTTCTAAACAACTGATTTCTTTCTGCTATCTGATATGAGATTTTTTAAGTATATTATGAATTAATACAAAGGTGTTCTCAATTCATGAATATAATAAGGCTATGGGAGAATATATTGGTATAGTGTGATGCTTTTCAAGCCAATTGAAACTGTTTCAACTTCTCGGTACCTTTATGTATGAGTTTTTGCTTCCATCCTCTTATCTAAGAAAATTTTTTAAGTTGTTTGACAATTTGTTTGGGCTAATGGATTAAAGTCTGTGACTTGATGAAATCCTTGCATCAAGGCAAGTCGTTCACCATCCAGGAAACTTTCTGATCGCAAGGCCTATGCACGTCAAAAGCCTACTATTAATGCAGCCACATATTTTTTTGGTACTAGTCCATTCTTCTAAAAGAGATTAATGAACTAAATTTTTAACTGCAGTACAAGTATAATGAATCACCACAATTGCTCAATTATTATGTACAAGTCTCAGCAAAACTCTCCTGTCGTAATTTTATACTTCAGAAAATTTCTTTGTATTTCTTTTTTTTTTTTGGAAAGTTAATTATGTAGTCATGCATTAATATTCTATAACTCGGTCATTTATATTTAGCAAATAACTGTTATATTATGTAGATCATAGGATGGTATATTTGAATACTTTGTCACACCAAATCCACATTCTACAAGAGATGTTGACTCTTAAACACATTTTTTTATATTCGTAACTTTTACCTGGTATCATGAAGCAAGTATATGTCTTTTTTCCTATAATAATTATTTAAATTTTAATTAATTATCCATCATATTTTTTGCAGACCTTCAAAGCACTTCTATCATCTGCATCTTCAACCTATCAACTTGCATCCTTAGGAGAACTGCTATATCAGGTACATCTATAGCTTCAGTTGATTAACTTACCATGATAGTAATTTTGGATGAACACATGATAATATTGGCTTTGGTTCCTATTTTTAGTATTTTAAATTCAATTTTTTACATCTTATGAATAATGTCTGTCCATAATACATCATTCACTTTCTTTTAACATTTTTTGTATAACAGGAAGATTAGAATAGTTAGTTGAATGTCTATATTATTTATTGTTAATTGAATTAAAATGCAATTAACAAACTTATTACTTGTTTGATAGAAAATTATTTTCCTGTCCTCTTTTTGAATATTAACTTTGGCATTGGAATTGAATAAGAACACCAAACCAGAAATCGGGGAAAGTAATTGAGTTTTAACTATCTTATGCAGTGCTACTACAACTACAGTGCTTGTGGACTTGGCTCTGATGGAACAGATAGGCTTGTACATTTAGTGCAAGAGTTGCAGCACAGTGCTGAATCTAAATATGAAGGTGGAACTTTATATGGAGCCAAGATAACTGGTGGTGGTTCAGGCGGAACAGTTTGTGTAATTGGTAGAAACTGTCTCAAGAGCAGTGAACACATTTTTAAGGTATTCATTTCATTATGAGTTTAATTTAATACAATATTCTAACTAAGAAATACTGAATATCTCTTATGGATAAAAGGTAACTAAGGCTTTCAGGATTAAGATTCTACTTGAATAAAGTTTGTTTATCCAAAGAAACTTTCAATTGTTCTAGTTAAATTAAAACTATAATTAAAAGCATATTTAAACAAAAATTTTCTCATAGTAAATGTTGTTTTTTTTCCTCATGGTAGCATCTGACTCTTTCTTTATAGAACTTGAATAAGTTCTTTCCCAATTTCTCATTTCTATTGCAACAAAATTCAGGATGCACCAAATGTGGAAAGACATGACTATGGGAAGACATACCTCCTAGGACCAATGTTTGGTCCTTATTCCTTTATAAATGTAGTTGGAGGTAAAGAACAATTTGATGATGAAGGAAGGAGCTACAAAAATTTAGCAGAGGTCGCAGTTGTCATGACAATACTGAAAAATCTACACAAGGGTTTGTCTTCTATTAATATTTTCGACAGTAATTTCTAAGATCTTTTTATTGCCTTTTTATTATTCTTTCTGTCTTTGGTGCTAGACCTTAGATGGCAATTCAATAACACGTCCTTTTAGAAAAAAACATCTGCTATATTTTAGTTTGCATTTCTTTATTTGACAGAAGTTCTGAATAAAGGATTTAGATGGTTTAGTCCATCGTTATATTTGATTACCAGTTTCTAACTACGAAATTCTACTTGTCCTGGTAGTATTAACTAAAATTAATAATTTGATTCACCTTAGTGTGAAAAGATTAACTTTATTCTTTTCACTTGTATATTCACTGATTCAAGTAGACAGAAACAGAAAATAAAAAGATAGTGCTTTTACAATCCATGCTATCTGAATTTGAATAAAGGGCTACCTTTTCTTTGAAGCAGCATGGCTGACATCAAAACATGAATTCAACATCGGTATTGTGAACTGTGATGATAGATTTAATGTCGTTGTGAGTTCTGTTGATGGTTTTCAAGGAGGGAAGAAGGATATTATCATGTTATCAACTGTAAGAACAAGTAGTAGATCATCTCTTGAGTTCATTTCCTCTCCGCAGAGGACTAATGTTGCTCTTACACGGGCTAGGTACATCTTCTGCTATTAACTTTTCTATTTATTGCAGTCTAAATTACTTGTTTCTTATAGGGTATCTTATTAAATGAAAAACTGCATTTGGTTTAATATCTTGCAGGCACTGCTTGTGGATTTTGGGGAATGAACGGGCGATTACAAACAATGAAAATGTTTGGAAGGCTATAGTGCTTGATGCCAAGAACCGTAAGTGCTTCTTTAACGCCGACCAAGACGAGGAAATGGTGAAAGCTATATTGGATTCCAAGAAAAAGGCATATCAGTTTGATGATTTGCTTGATACAAATAGTGTCCTGTTTAGGAGCAAATTATGGAAGGTATATTATCCTGGACTTATTTTTTATACTCGTTCTTTTATTAACTTCTGATTGTTCACTGATACTTCTACAGTTCTCACATTTTTCTTCTTGGATTGCACTGGTAATGAGTTGTTAGCAACTTATCCAATGTTTATTTTCATAATTATATATTTCTGCACAAAAGCATTTCCTGACGTAATCGATGTTTGATATTTGATAACTCATTAAAAGATTGTTGAAATAAATCCCTGTTATTTGGTCCAAGTTGACATTGCTGCCAATGTACGTATCTACAGGTTTATTTTAGTGATTCCTGAGGTTATTCAAATGGCTAATATCTGAAGTGACCAAGAATAGGGTTATCAACCTTCTTGAAAGGCTTTCCAGTGGATGGAGGCCCAAATGGATTAATGTGGATTTTGTGTTGTGAAACATCAACTCAAATTTTTAAGAAGTTTAAGGTTGAAAATAACTATGTTATTTGTTCAAGAGAAATAGTCAAAGGTTCAAGATATATTCAGGTTTTGAAGATATGGGACATACTACGTTTAGAAGATATCCAACAGTGGGCCCAACGCCTGGACAAAGTGTTCAGAAGATACACTGATGAATATATTAGGATGTGCAAAAAGAAAGGAACAAATAATCTTGTGTGAGTGCTTTCATTTGCATTTATTTAAAAACGTTTAAGTTCTTATTTTATTAACTGATAAGGAATTTGGTCTTTTCCCATTGTGAACAGGAACATAGAATTTCCATTGAATTGGCCACTTTCAGCCAATATCCAAAAGTTTGAGAATGTTAATAATGATGAAAATGATCGAGATGAAAATAGCAATGATGATACAAATGAAGCCGAAAAAACAAGGGTTGAGCAGCAAGAGTGTACGTTGTTGATTAAGTACTGTTCAATGTTTTCATTTACATCTGGATTTTCCACACTTCATTGGTGGTTTTGGATTATGAATATGATTAAATTATAAGATATAAATAGGTACAAAAGTTATATCTTATCATATGGTTTCTGAAATTAAGCTGAATTTAACTATAGTATATGAGATTAAGTCCGGTTTTAAAGTTCATTTCATGAAATAGTATTAGAAATTGTCCTGATAGGAATTTTCTATTCATTGTGTTAAATGATAGTATAAACTATACATAATTATTTTAGTTTCATTGATGGAAACATCTGCTTTAAGTTATAATATACGAATTTAATGATGTTGATTAACTTTAGAAAAATATTTAATTATTTAAAAAAAAAATTAAATATATTCTTCTTATAACTTTACTTAATTTAATTGGAATAAACATTGTTCTAATATATCCAATAATTTTACATACATTAGGAATCGAGATTAAAATTAATTTAAAATATTTTTTTTAGAAAAAAACGTTACGAAATTTTATATTTCAAAACAAATAATACGACATTTTCCATTTGAGTTTGATCAATAATACTTTATATATATTTAAAAAATAGGTTAGTTCTTTATTGTCATTCTCTCTCAACCAGTTTTGTTTCTTCCTCTGTTGGTTGGTACATTTCTTAATTGATATTTCCAATCTTGTAAAATTTAACATGCAGGCAAATTCCATATATTTTATGATTGCATTATTAATCATAGGAAGCTTGTTATGAGAAATTCTGAAGCTTTACTTCATTAACTTTTTAATATGGCAGGGTTGTTGTCGGCTTTAAAAGCATATTTGACAAGGATCTGGGAGCTCTTGTAGAAGCATTTTTTATTTTGTTTTGCAGAGGTTTTCATTCTTGGGAAAACTTCTGGATAGGTAATATCCATCTTATGTGCATCCTTCCAAGGTTAGTTTGGTGGTTACTATTCTTGTAATGAATAATTTTTGTTTGTATATTGTTCAATTCAACGTGTTGTTTCCTTGTTCATCTCATCACATCAATCAGTGACCTATAATTGGATTATTCAACTGATTAGGAGGAACCCAAAGGTTCAATTGATCCAGCTAGGGTGCTGGAAAAAGCACACTCAAGTACGAAAGCTAAAGGTTCCTCTACCGCATGCATCATTGCACTTACTGATCAGGTTAACTTCTCCTTTATGCTCTTCTATTTGGAATATTACAGCAGCTTCTGCACCATAACCTTGACATATATTACCGTAGTACTGAATTTAACTTCCTTAGTTATTGCTTCCTTTTTAGTTGCTATTTTTAGTATCCTTTTCTACTATCCAATGTTCTTCCGGTGATTGGTTTAACCCTTTCAGCTTATTTTCTTCATTCCACAACATTTATTTGTGGAAAATCCATATAGAGTCCTGGTAAATGATTCCACAATATATTGGCTTTCCAAAATAATTTTCACTATTCTGGTAACTTAATTATGTGGAGAAGTTTCAAAGCAGTAATCTTAGATCTTTATAGATCTTGTGACCTCGTGCATTTTAACATACGTAGTGAATCATGATGCAAAAGTTCCAGTTTACATAGCTAAATGTTGTCTTAAATAATTTATGGTAAAAGTAGTCCTCAATGTGATTGTAATAGTTAAAAGTCTCTTTTAAAAGCTTTTTATGTGCTTGTAAGTTGCACCAGTTAATTTTGTGAAATATAAAGAATTGGATATATCTAAGCATAAGATTACATAATATGAAGTTCCATGGTCGGGATTGTTGAGTAATTTACTAAGGTAGCATACTAGCATTTAGTAAACTACTTCAAATAGGGTAAAATATTATGAGTTGTTACATTTTGGAAAGAAAATAGAACAAGACATAAGGTAAAAAAAGTGATGCATTTTGGTTAAAAGGTTTAACAAGAAAGAATAAAGCAGCACACATTACACTCCATTCTATTTGCATACCAAACATTCACTAGTACATTTAAGAGTTTTTACCTCGCAATATATGCCTCAGTTCCTGCGCACCCGCTGCATATAAACACGCGGTGGCATTTTTGTAATTAAAGTCACATTTTATGCCTCGGTTCTTTTATACCCGAGGCAGTAGGGACCTTATGCTTCGGTCCTCCTGCCAACCGAGGCATATAAGAAGCATATGCCTCGGTTTCAAATTAACCGAGGCAGTATCGCATTGTAGGGTTAACAAAACCCCAAATCTTTTCACTGCAGCAGCAACACTTGCGATTTTCTTCTTCTCCGAGCAACCCACACGCAGCTTCCACTCTTCCACTGCACGCCAGCCGTTCGTTTCGACTTCACCACCGCTGCAGCGCCGCTACACCGCCGCTGCACCACCGCTACACCACCACGGGAGGTTGTTTCGGGGCCACCGTTGCATCTTCTTCTTCGAGCAACCATCACCACTCTTCAAGTGCACCGTTCGTTCTGCCTGCACCGCCGCTGCACTGCCACTTCACCGTCGACGAGATTGTTCCGGCGCCGCTGCATCTTCGTCTTCTCCGAGCATGAAGTTCATCGTCACCAGATCTGGTGTTTTATGGGCTGCTTTACAAGAATCAGCTATTGGTTGGGTCTTTTAATTGCTTTTATTTATTGATGGAAGTAAATGAAATTTCCATTGCTATGGTTTGTGATATTGATTGATGTTGATAATTTGAGGTCAGATTTAAGAATGAATGTTTATGCCATTTTGTCATTGTTGATGCCATTCCATGTTATGGGCTTATGTTTGTGTTAAAAATTATGCTATTGGCAGTGATTGAATCACAAAGATGCCATTTTTTCTTTTCATTCCAGCAAGAAAATTATTGTTTTATATCCATCAGAATCCGTGGTATTTTCTCTAAGTTTAATTTTTCAATGCTTCGCAACTATTTCTTTTTTTCTCAGTGTGATTGAAGCACCCACAGGTAATGAGGAAAGTGAAGACCCAGAGTTTTTTTTTTTTATTTCTGGTACACAATTAGGCCTCGGTTGGTGGAAACTGAGGCAGTAACTATGCAATATGCCTCGGGTTGATAACCGAGGCATAAAGAAGTATCTTTTTACCTCGGCAGTATATGCATCGGGTGCGAACCCGAAGTCAAAAGTTAAAAATAACCGCTGTCGTTTTCCTTCCCTGCACTAGTGATTGCATAGTAATTTCTAAACTTTGTTCCTGAACTTTGACTCTTTTTTTTCTGCTTTTCTTCATTTTATATTTTTAATTGAGGGCTTGTGATTTTTCTTGGTTACAAATATTCTACTCTAATTTGTAAGTAAATAATTTTGCTATTATGTAATTTTGAAAGAGATCTCTGTTTTGTTTCATTCTTCACATATCTTCATTATTGTGTGTTTCTTGCATAGGGCCTTAATGCTATCAATTTAGGAGATAGTGGGTTTATGGTAGTCCGGGATGGGTGCACCGTATTCCGATCCCTAGTGCAGCAACATGATTTCAATTTCACCTATCAGCTGGAATGTGGTAGGAATGGTGATTTACCTAGTTCTGGTCAGGTATTTTCCTATTTTTTGGACTTTATCCTTGGGAGAATCGGATTAAATTGGTCAATGAAGCATCTTTTCTGCACCCACTCTTAATGGTAGAGTGTGCTTATCTGATTTTTGAAAAAATGTTTGCTACTGCATCTGCTACTCGTTTATATCTTTTAATATGGTTATTGTATATATAATTAACATAACAAATGTATACAAAGGTTTATGGTAATTTTACTCTATATTCAATTTCTAATTCATAAAAATCTACCATTCTCTTCTATATATCTATTGTAAAATTTAAACCTTGTTTCAGAAGAGTTCTTTTATACATACAATTATATATTATTTATGTTAATGAGGTTTATAATCACTATTTTTTAGGAATTCGCAACTGGTTGCACATATTCGCAATTTATGTTTCATGGATCAATATTCGGCTACTGATATAATTGTCAGTGTGCTGGCTTGTATTTGATGTCATAGTTCTTTGTTTCTGGGAGAGACTGCTTGTTTCTTCTATAGAACTGTTTACTACATGATTTTTTGCCCTATTTTGTATATTGATGTAGTGATGTAGTCAAATGATGTTACGTGTTTTATGACTTATATAGTAATTCGTTTTGGAGTAGTATTATATTTCATGTAAATATTAGATTGAATGAGATTTGTTTTCTGGATGTTTTGGGTAATTATATACAGGTTTGGTATGTGGTAGGAAGCATAAACGAATTTTTCATAAAAAAATAATATCACTTTTTATACCGTTTGAAGTCATACTTGGTGTAAAATGTGTAATTTTTTTATACCGGTTGGAACTATAATCGGTATAGTAAGTCATTTTTTTCTTACATAACTTTCCATTTCCAAGAGGACTTTTTATACCGGTTTTAGAAAATGGTATAAAAAAATACTTTTTTTATACCTGTCATGGAACCCATGTAGAAAGATCAAATCTTCTATACCGCCTACATCTATGCCAATAATAGAACCGGTATAAAAAACCTTTTTTAACCGGTATAAAAAGCCTATTTTACACTAGTGACATATTCAAGAGATATTCATCCTCTTTTGAATTTGATCATTCTTTTATACTATTCATTTGTACCCAATTCCTCCTTCATCAAATCCAAAACAAATCTTTTTTCTTTCACATGGACTTTGAATACTTATAGGTTATTAGCATCTTTGATCACACAAAGCTTATTTTCAAACCCTAATCTTATAACCTTTCTCTAGCATTTGAGTAACACTTAACAAATTTTGAGTAATCTCGGAAACATATAAGATATTAAAAATTAATTCAATACCTGAATGATTTTTAATTGAAATGGTCCTTGTACCTTTCACAACAAGTTATTCTCTATTCCCAATTTTTACTTTGAAAATATCTAATTTGTTCAGCTCCTTGAAAAGTTCTCTATCATGAGTCATGTGGTTTGAACTTTGGTTGCCTTATTAAATTTGCAAGGAAAACAAACAATCATCACTTAGCCTGCGTCATGTCCATACTGAAATACTCCATAGCTTTTCCCTAACAATTAGGTTATAGTCACACAAACATATAGTTATTTCAACTTTCGGTTAGGTATTTTGGGTGAAAAAAAATTGAACAATGCAATCCCTAATAAAACAAATTTAAAGACAAGAACCAATCCAGACGAAAGTGAACCACATGAAATCAAGAAGTAGAAGAAAACCTAAACTTTTTATTGAAACAAACCAAATCAATTTCTGGTATTCACATCGATAAAACTTAACAATGAACTTCTACGTGTCAGGATGTAATGCAGGTGTGACGGAGCAAAGCGGTGCAGTTCCAATGGTGCGGTGCAATTCTAGTTATACGGTGTAGGTTTGGCACGATGCAATGTATGGGGATGTGGTGTGAGTTTTCAACCTAAGAAAAAGTGAAAATTAGGAAAAGGAAACCAATAAAGCTATTGATCATGACGATGGTGTGATGTTAAAAGGCCAAACCAGATATGAACACATTGTTCTTGGACTCAAAACTCTGAAACCACCCCTAGCCAGGTGACTTACAAGCGTAATTTCAAGACCTAATGATTCTAAGAATGTTGAAGTTAAATTGGTGGATGTAAGAGGATTTACATGCATATGGAAGTGCAATTTCATATCAAGTGCAAAGTGTACAAACTAGACCTTGAGAATTTAAGAGTGAATGATGTATACACTTTGTAGTGAGGTCAAGACTATTTTGCACAAGTATATAATGTGTTCCTTGCTGAATTACAATCAATTAGGTTGTATTTGACTGGTTGGGAAACCCTTTATTTTGGACGAATTGCTTGTGAGCCCTTTAATCCAATTTTCTATTTTTTTTTGCAAATCATTCCTAAGTAGGTTAATTGAACCTTTTGACTAATGCTTTCCATTAAAACACGCATTTCATTTAATTGGGTTTATCAATCCTTTGCTTTTAGTGATGGGAGGCACGAGGATTTCCAACGCATGCCAACCCTTGATGATGGAATCTTATGTGCGAAAGTTGATCTGAGAAGAGAGAATGAAGCTGGTTCGCATGATGGAGGCTCGAATTCTGCTGAACCTGGTGCACAAGCCAAGACTAGCGAACTTGAGGCGTGAGTCTGTTGATCCAAGGGAGAGCAAAGTTAATCATGATGGATGGAGGTGATTTGGGAAGTGTAGAGATGAAATGGAAGCATGACTTGATGGACAATCGAGAGAGACAAAGTAGATCAAAGGCGCATCGATACTGGTTCGAGAAATGGGTTAGGTTTTTCATCTTTTCTGATTTTTGGTGAAGGGTTTAAAATGGGCAGATTTAAGTTTTGTGGGAGAGCCCTGGGCAACAAGATAGAGAGAAATTTTGAGAACTAGGGTTCATCTTCTGGGTGTGAGCAAGAGTGAGAGGGAGTGCATTGTAAGATAGTTTTCCCCAATTCTGATGAGCACAAAGTGACCTTCAGAAATTCTAGATTTCTTGTTAGCACTCCATTTTGTATTATTTTTTCTTTCTAAAACTTTCTTTTTAGTTTAAATAAATATTTGTTTGTCTTTTATTAATTAGTTTTTATTGTTATTGTAGAGAAATAGAGTTTTCTTAAAAGTATGGTAAAAAGGTTTCTTATAGTAGTATTTTAATGCATTTAGTTTTGTTCTTTTAGAATTGTCCTTTTTAGAATAAATTTGCTTTGCCATGAAAATCCTTATTTTGTTGATTTGCATGTGAGTCCTCTAATCCAATTGTCTCTTAATCCCTGGGAGATCAACTGAAACTTTTGACTAAGGATTCCCAACAAAACACACGTTTCATTTAATTGGGTTAATCAATCCTTTGCTTTTGATGAATGGGAAGCGCGAGGATTTTCAACACATGCCAAACCTTGATGCTAAAGTCTTATGTGCGAGAGCCGATCGAGGCTGATTTGCGTGATGGAGGCTTAAGATTTAGAAATCTGATGCGTGAAGGGAGCAAGGATCATGAGGTAGGTTCTTCATCATTTCTGATTTTCAACTTTGGGGGGTTTTATGGGGCAGATTTAGGTTGTATTAGGGGAGCCCTAGTGGTGCAAAAGATGAGTGCAAAGTAGACTTTAGAGATTTGGTTTTCTCTCTAGCATGTGGGTAGCTCTACTTGGCCTTTCACGAACATAAAGTAACTGAGAAGTGTAAGACCCGAGAATAATTAGACTAAAGGAAAATGTAAGACCCGAGAAAATTAAATAAATAAATAAATATTTATTTAATAAATGTGAAGGACGAAAACTGTAAATTAGTTAATGAGTAAAGAGAACACAAATAATAGTGCTAGCTCAAGTGGTTTAAAGTACTTGGTTGTGATGAGAGGACTTGAGTTCAAATCTTGTGTATGCTATTAGTATTATAATTTAATAAATTAATTATTTTGCATTTATCCATGAATGTGTGTAGGTATTCAAAATAGCAAGAAACACAAATTGGCTTGTTGGTTGTACATTTGTTAGTCATTATGTGGATCTGGGTTCAAACCTTTGTTGGTGTAAAAATAATTTCTTTTTGCATAATGATCATGTGGATCAATGGGAGAAACTTAGAAAATCCTAGCCATCAATGTGAGAAGTCGAGGGGTGGAGAAACCATTAGGTTAATGGTAATTGAAAAATTTTCGTTTTATTTTTTTATTGAATTTTTAAGAGTGGGGAAGGAGAGGTTGAATGAGTAAATTAAGGTGAGAAAGAGAGGGGCATTATGGGGCAGCGTAAGGGTGTAGAAGAGAGCACTACAATTGAGTTTAAGAGAGTACTTGGAAGGCTGGAGGAGGCCGTTGAGTAGAAGCCAATGTGGTGTTTTTTTTTTGGAGTAAGAAAAGTCTTTAAAAAAGCACTCGGAGCAGGAAATCCAGGTTAGGGGAAGCTGAACTTGTTCCTTTTCTCTTTTGTGGTTTGATGCATGATTCTTGTTGTTTGCTCCGGTGTATGAACACATCCAAAATGCTTGAATATCTTTTGTTTTTTGTCTGTTGTTTTTTTTTTGTCTTTTGGGTGTATGAATCGGTTAGGGGAGCTACAACTTGTGTCTATGATTGATTGTTTATGAGATTAATGTCAATGGATTAATGGGATGGTGAATTATAAAATTTGGATTAAGTTTTGGTGTAAGGGGAGCTACATCTTGTATCTATGGCTATTTGTTTATATGATGAATGTCTTGTATATGAGATAAGAAGGGTTTATCCTTGTGGTAAAAGAATGTTGGGTTTTTTGGTGTGAGGGATATTGATCTTGTGAAATGCATATTTGGGTTATGTTTTTTATCTTCATCTTATTACCATGTGAATTTATTTGAGGTTGGGGCAATGGTTGTAAATATAACTTGTTTTCCTTTGGAGTGTTAATTATGGTTGAAGTAAGCATGATTTTATAATGGGCTTTTGGTTAAGATTGCAGAATTTCGTGAACTGGAGGACGTTGGTGGTAAGTTGATTAGAAATTTTGTTTAAAGTAATTGATGAACTAAATTTATCATTTAGAAAAGTAGAGGTTAAATATTGTATGAAATGAAATTGTTTTGTTGTTGTTCTTGAGCATATGGGAAAATCCATGGTGTAATAGCAATTGGAAATGTTTCCTTATGATGAAATTATGATTTGTGTTGGAGTACTATAAATTAGTTAAATTTGGGGTCTTGGATAAAGTTAGTGGAGCGAGTATGGTTCCTAAGGGTACTGTTAATTTGGGTTCTGATGCAGTAAGATTTTATGAGTTTATTAAGAATCCATCAGTTGTGTCAACGCTTGGGTGAATTTTAGTTCTTGGTTTTCCTCTTACAATTTTGAAGCCAAATCAATAGGTTGTGGTAAAATCCACTAGTCACTTGTGGAACTCACTGTTTTGACTCTTGCGCATTTGAAGCCAAACTACAGGTTGTGGGAAAATCCACTGGTCACTTGTGGAACTCGCTATTTTGACTCTTGTATATTCGAAGTTAAATCCACAGGTTGTGGCAGAATCCACAAGTCATTTGTAGAGCTCACTAGTTCGCATTTTTGTTTTCTAGAGCTAAATCCATAGCTTGTGGAAAACTCCACTGGTCACACATGGAACTTACTGTTTTGTTGTTGTGGTTTGTTTTAACATGATGTTGTTGCTAGTTTAAAAATGTGTTGTTTATGTATTATTTAGTGCAGAATTGTCGGGTATAACACTTGTTGTTGATGGGTTGTGTGAATACATGTGAAAGTATAAATGTATATGATTGTTACATATGGTGTGTGATTGTGCATTCTGAGTCCTTCTATGATTCTTGGATGTTAATTATGAACGATAAATTTGATGATTAAATAGTATATGTATTGTGTAGGAATTGAAATTAATTTTTGCTAGATGAACCAGTAAAGGTAACTTTTACTGGTGTGGCACCTGGCGGAAGTCACGCAATGTGACAATTTTGGCAAAACAGTGATGTGGCGCCTGGCGACGCGAGGAGTGGCATCAGACGGATATGGCTGTGGCTGAGAATTTTATGCTTGAAGGACTAAGTCCATATGGGGTCCGGGATGTCCTTGGCAGTGAGTCATAAGCGAGAGAGTTCATGACATTGTGGGACTGCATGATTGACGAGGGTGGATGCGTCCACTGAAGGCTACTTTGGGCGAGGGGGTCCACAGTATGGTGATTGCATGCGTGTCATGGTCCAAGCGAGTGAAGGTTCGGATGGTTGGACTATGGACGAGGGAGTCCGTAGGGCAGAACAAGTCCCGAGACCTATATGAAATTGCATATAACTCATGTAGGGTATGAGTTCATGGGGGTATAAGAGATTTATAGATAAATAATATGGAACTTATTATGGGTTGGTTTATTCATATTTAATTATTTGTTGTGCATAGCTCACCCTATCTATTTGTGTGTGGCGATGATCTGATAACTTGTTATCTGGGAGCAGATGATGATGCAGGTGTTCCAAGTGATGCTTAGAGGCGAAGTGCAGGATTTTCTTGGGGACTTTTAGAAGGATTTTCATTTAAAAGATTTTGATGTTATTTATAATTATGTTGAACTTTGGTTGGTTTTGTAATAAAGTAATTGCAAATATTTGAGTTATGCTGCAATTAAAGTTTTCAATTTTCCTGCGTGTTGGGAAAATACTTAATAAAGGTGGAAGTTTTTATTCATTATATTCTTTAATTAAATTAATTAAGCAATATCCGACTGAAATGTTACAAGAAATGCATGGGAAAAATTAATGGCTTGATTAATATTGTTGATTTATTTAATTTAATTAGATTATTAAATTATGAAATATGAAATAATTATTATTTGAGTGATTAAGGTTATTGTGGTATTTATAGTAATTATTTAAGTTATTTAAGGAATTCTGGTTTGTGGAGAATAAGTGTTTTAATACTTATAATGCATGTTATATCATGTGAAAGTGTGAAGCCTAGTGGTTAGCACAACATGTTGTTGTGTGCGAGCTCTTAGGTTCGAACCTAGTTGGCTAAATTTTGCTTTGTGCGTTGGTTTTAGATTCAATTTTTCTCCTTTAAGTGGGGCCCACTAAACGTGAATTTAGCTTCTCTTTCTGAATTGTGCAGTTCATGGACGTGATGGGTATTGCTTGTTACAGTACATGACCATTTCTTTTCCTTCTCCATGAGCATATTTATGTTTCTTTCTTTAAATGCAAGTTCTATTTCCTTTATATTTTGGTGCAGCGTTTTGGAATGCATGTGGGGTAGTATGCTACTTTGATTTCATGAAAAGATGGGTTCTAGTAGACATGTTTTAGGTGCAGGACTTTCGTGTGGTTGGGTGTAGTTTTGGTCTTTGTTCATGTGTGCAATTCTGCATGAGGTTTTGTGGCTCTGTTTCAGGTTGGGTTTAAAGCGTGGTGGTTGTTCCTTTCATGAAACTCTATTAGATGGGAGCATTCTTGTTGCTTTGGTTTTCAAACATTTATGTGTGCTACAATTTTTAGTTTCATTGTACCATGAATCACTTCTCTTGAGGGGCCACATGATTTATTAGAAATGTGAAATATACTTATTTGGTTGGTGGTAGGGCAACCTTGATTTCCGTTTGCAATTAGTGTTTGAAGCTTTCTTTCTTTCCAATCTATAGGACTTCTATTTTCATTTTTATTCATGATGTACGGTTTCCATTATTTTCACGCCATATGCAAAGTTGTTATCTTAAAGCTTTTGGTTTACAATAGTATTTTCTCTCACATATTCCTTTGCTTTTCATTCCCGCTACAACATTTGTTTTGCATAAGATTAACTCTTCTCTCTTTTCTTTTTTTGCATGGTTCTTTTGTACGTGAGTGTAGGTGGGTTATTAGTTCTTCTCTTTCTTCCTTTTAGTTTGGTATCATGCGTGTTGATAGTTAGTAAAACCGTGAAGTAGGGATTGGTGTTGTAACACCCCATTTAATTAATAAATGTAATTAAAGGAAGTGTCACACCAAAAATATAGTAGCGCAGTCTTGGAGTTTCCACATAACTCCTTACAATTATCCAAAGCACACAGCGATGCCAAACTAAACCAGATACAAAAAGTTTAACAGAAATAAAATTGAAATTTAAAGGACAGCCAATACATGGGTCGTAGCCCTAAAAGAAAATCCACTAAGCGGGATCTAGCCTAAGCGGCTAAGCAGCGGAGTCACCGTTCCCCTGTTGACCGCGAGAACCTCTCGCATCTGCTCACATCAATAAATTGATAATCATCGCAAAAGGAGAAGAATCACATACAAGGCAACCAAACAAGCAAACAGGGTAAGCTAAAGTATAAAACAGTTTATCATACAAATATATGCTATTTTACAGACCAATGAATATATGTCAACCAATCATGTTATGACTTCTCAAACAATACACTAGACTCAGACTTGACTCATCCGGATACATATAATCTAGTCGGATTCAGCGGATGCTTGCACTTGTGGTGGATATCTCTGATCACCCCCGAGCTGCTCACCCTCGAGCTAAGTGTTACAAGTGTTACAATGTCTCAATCCCCCACACACAAGGTTAACCCTTAATGAGTTTCAAGCCTCCTACTACTCTCACCACAAGAGTCAGTCCGCTCTAAGTGAGACTAACTAACTCCTTAAAGTGTCAGGATGCAACCTTACCTTGAATTCTTACCAGACTATATAGATGGCGCACCACCATGAATTCCCACTAACAGGGGTCATGGAATTATGCACCCGATCACTGAAGCACGATCCTGAAATCTCACCTAGAGATTTCAAGGAATTATGCACTGACCACCGACCAATCATAATCAAACAATAAAGGAATACTCATCATGCATATAAATCTCATGCCCACCTTTGTAACCCATCCTCATTCATATCCAAATGTTGAATCCATGCCAACTCATCCTTTCCACACCATGAATATAAAATTGTATTTCATATCGCTACCATGCCACTTTCATACCAACCATCTCATTCAAATCACATGCCAAAATAACACCCAATCCATCATTCACAATTCATGAATCACATCACTCATGCAAAATCATTCATCTCGTACTTTTAACATGACAATTATATTCAAGCAAGTGCCAACCATCCAAGAACAAAGAAAACCACCAAACATCACACTACCATCGCCCAACTCCTCACTCAAGCTAAAGGGGTCTCCCTCAGGCGAGAGACTCTCGCTCAGGCGAAGGCTCGAAAAGGGGAATAGTGACCTTACGCATGATCTCACTTAGGCGAGACCCCTCTCTCTTGAGCGAGACGTTCGCTTGCTTAAAAACAGCGGGGGTCGCTTGAGCAACTACTCACGTAAAGTAGCTTGGGCGAGCCTCTGTTGATCTCGCCTGGGCGAGACATGCTCTCTTGGGCGAGAAAACCAGTGCTCATCATTGTTCTCTCGTGCACCAACACACAATAGGTTCCAAACAATTCAATAATGCAATTCACAAGTTCACATCAACACACAAGGCATACTATAGTGATATAACAGTGGCTCAAGCAGAAAAACACGATAAAAGGATGAACCCTAGCTTCCCTTACCTGGAAAGGGGTTAAAAAGGGGCTTTGGCATCCAAGCGTAGAGAGCACAACAACTCTAGGAATGAACTGAAGAGCTGAAAGAAATAACGGAACAGACTAAGAAGTGGTTTACCATGAAACCCTAACTGGATTACGAAGAGTGATTAATGGGGACTAAAATGAGCTAGAAAAAAAAATACTTACTTGGAGTAGAAAAATGGATGTGAGCTAGCTTGCAAATGACAGAGCTCAAAACCCTAGCAAAGCTTCTGTTTAGGAAAGCAAAAGGGGTCAGAGCTTGTTTTTGGCAAAGTGAGAGCATAATGGAAGTCTTGGCTGCTTTAGGGGCCTTGGCACCCTATGGGCCAGCCATTAGGCCCATCTGCTTAGGATAGGCCCTTAAAACTTAGGGCAGAAAAGGAATAGAAATAAAATGGGTCTTACAGGTGCAGTGCAAGATTTTTTATTTGATGGTTAGATAATCATGGGCCACAAAGCTTATCTAATTTTCTTCAAGTTTTGGTGCAGACCGTACGGGTTCTTTAGCAAACCTCTCTTCATGTTGTATTTGGTTCAACTTTGTTGTTCTCTTTCTTCTCTCTTTCTATTCTATCTCGCGTTGCTGCCATACACAATTAATGCACCTAAGGATTCTTTTCTTGTTGCAGTTCCAATATGTTCTCTTTCTGCATGTTTTCTATTCTCTTTCTTCCTTTTCTATTATCTTCCTTTTCTATTCAGCATGCATGCCTTTCTTGGATATATGTGGGAGAAGGCAATGATTTTGAATGGGATATTTGTTTTACGTTAGCTAGTTTTAATCTTTGCACCCACCATCAATTACTTGGCCTATTCTTTCTCCTTTTCACAAAAGATAACATCTATTTTTCTACCCTTTAAAAAGTTTAGGTACAGGTTGAGTTCATAATTTCTTTTCTTTTCTTTCCCATGCATTTTATAAAAATATTTGGTGTGTATTAAATACACGTGATATATGAATTTGGTTTTGTTATGAGACTTTATTTTTTCAATTATGATGTGATGGTGTGTATTTGGTTCGCAATAAGTAATCCTCATGTGTTACATGTTGAGAATGTTTTGCCTTGCTTAAAAGCTATTGGTGGAATTTCATGAAGATTTTAGATTAATGTGATGCTATGTTTGTTTAGTATTATTGGACATGTTTTGTTTATGATATTCTTTTATGAATATCATTGTTTATGGTTAGCTTACCCTTATTTTCTTGTTTGTGTGTTTGTTGCATGTGTGATGATCATATAACGTGTGCGTTATACAGGAGTAGATGGTAATGCAGATGTTTCTAACAAGAAGTAGATAGCAAAGAGGATGGAATCAAGGGTTTATTATTTATTTAGTTGATTTCAATCAAACAGTGAAGACTATGAAAATTTCTTTTGATTTGTAGTATTTAGCTAAAACATTGTTTTTTTATTATTACTATTTTCAATGGAAGTTTTGGATTACCTATTTACATTTAAATTTTAAGTTTCCTTTAAGTCCCTTTTTGTGATATAATCGTTTTACTTTTTTAAAAAAAGAGCAATGATAGCTTCTCGTGACATCCTAAATTTGGGGTGTTACAAGAAATGTGCCTCCTTCGTAAGATCGGGAAATTCAATTAATTAAATAAATAAATAAATAATAAATACATGTAGTGGAAGCCTTTAGGTAATGAATGCTAGCTTTTATAATGTGGAAAAGTACTAGGTGAAATGGTTGAGAGTACATGAGTGCATTGAGAGGACTTAGGTTCAAGTTGTATGTTTTCCAATTGTGTTTTATTTTAATTGCTTATTATTTTGGTAATATGCTTGATCATGATAAGTGATAATATAATCCTATGATTTATAGGAATTATCATGAAAAATGTATTAGTTGAATTGGTTGTGCACTTGCTTTAAGATTGGATGGGTGTGTGTTCAAACTTTAGTAGACACAAATTAAGCTTTCTTTTTGCTAAAATTATTTTTCGCATGGAGGAGAAGGGTAAGAAACCCTAGCCGTTAGAAGGGGCAGCCAAAGGGGTTGGAAATACACCATGAAACAGCCATTGAATGGCAATTAAACAAAATTTTAATGTCATTTTCGTTTTATTGCCATTAAACGCAATTAAGGTTTAGTTAAGGGCCTTTGGGAGAGATGGAAATAGGTTCTGAGACTACCATAGTGGTGAGGGTTTTTAAGATACTATTATGTACACCAGTTAGAGAAAATATTGAAGATCTAGAGCTGATGTGGAGAAAAGATCAAGGTTAGAGCAATTATGGTGCAAGAAGAACTCCAACCTAGTCACTTGTAGTAAGGAATTCCAAGTTAGGGGAGCTGTGATTGTTTTTCTTAATATGTTTCATTGAACTGTGCATTATATAATTTGTATGTGAGCCTTGATCTTTGGAATTTCTGGGTTCTGTTCTAGTTTCTAGATTTTCCCAGAAACCGCCTAGCAGCGTTGAAGACCCGCTAGGCGACACATGGGAATTTCACTAGGTTACTAAATTTTTCCAAGCGACACAACCTTTTCCTAACAATGTTTCTGGATTTTTATATGATACGCCTGGCGACGATGAACACCCGCCAGGCGACACAAATAGTTTTGGCTCGATTTTGGGTTAGTTGGATTCTAGGTTGCTTTTAATTTGTAAAAAAAGTGTTTTAATCATGGATTGATTAAAGGGAAGGGATTAATTGTGAAATTATAAGGTGATGTGCGAAAATTTGATGATTATGATATGTACTTGTGTTAGGGTTTGAGTAATTGGGGATTTTTGAATTCAGAGATCAATTGTAGTTTGAATAGGACTGAAAGTTATTCGGTTTATGTTAAATTGATAAGTGGTTATAGTTTATGGTACTTTGGCTTGATGAATTGGTGAAAGGTGGGATGGGGAATCTGGGTTCTCGCAAGTGCAAGGAGAAATTCTTGGTTTTCCAGAATTTGGATGCATTGCCTGGTGGTCAGCTATCTGTCGCCAGGCGCTAGTGTAGAGAAATTGACTCTACGGGGCTATGAGGAGCAATGATGGGTATGGAATCATGTAACTTAGGTTAATGATGAATGTGGAATTGGGAAAACTATCTGGACAGTGGGCTAGGATTATGATAAATGTGAAAACTAATAATATTAATTACTTGATGGGTTAAATTGTAAGTTGGAAGGTTGGTGGTTGTAAAAGCATTGTAGGTCAGATTAGTCATGCTAAGAATGTAATGGGAATTAAGAGTATAATTATATGAATTAGGAGTAGGAGTCTCTATAGGTATGTTTGTTCAAGGTTTAAGTTCATAGGTGTGTAAGGTTCTAAATGTAAGTGGTATTAGAGTCTTATTAATGACTAGGCGGTGAGGTGGTGGAGAAGCACATGGATCCTAGTGTGTGTAGGAATACTTAACTTAGAGAATTAATGGGTATATGGGTTATGATGGAGGATACATAAGAAGGTGAGTTAAATTGAACGTGTGACAGAGTGGTAAACCAGTATACTGCGCGAGTACTAGTGTAACACCTAGCGATAGGGTTCGTTCTGCCACGCGATAGTTACAAGATTAGAGGATTCAGAGGCGCCTAACACCTGGCGGTTTATGACATCCACCAGGCAGTCTGGAACTGTTGTTCGCCTAGCGACTCTAGAGTAGCGCCAAGCGATAATGCAGAGGTAAGACTTTTGTATGCATTGCATGTACGTGGTCTACAAGGATATGGGTGATACCTTAAAGATCGACTTGCTAGAGTGTTCCTTGAGTGGTGGCTCGGAACATTATCCCTTAAGTTGTGGCTCGGGATAGAGGGTAAACATGTGGTATTCTTTGAGTTGTGACTTGGAATGGCATCTCTTGAATTATGGTTTGGGATGGCGAATGAAAATGAGCATTCCTTGAGTTGTGACTTGGATTGGCGAGTGAGTTCGGTGTGAGTGTTCGAGTTGTGACTTGTCCATATGGGTCCAAAATGATTGCCCTCTTTGACGTTGGTTGCCGATTTGGTAGTCTTAGACATTACGAACTATGGTTCGTATGAGGAACTCCACATGGCTTTACGGAGCGTAGTCCATAGCAGGTTTCCCGCATGTGTTCTACAAGTTATGGCTTTTAGGTTTGGCAACAAAGGGGATCTTAAGGTATTTATCTAAAGACATAGAACATGGATAACATGGTGGTGGCCATGTGGTATGAAATTGAAGGATAAAGTTCCTTTGATGTGTGTGTGCATACATTTAATTTATATGTATATGATTATATGTTAGCTCACCTTATCTACTTGTGTTTGACGATGATCGTGTAATTCTTTACACCGGAGCATGATGTTGCAAGTGATGCTGGTGAGGCATAGATCCAAAGTGGGGCTAGCTTGGGAAAGAAATTAGATGATATTTTATGGTTTTATGGATTTTAATATTTTGTAAATAATTATGTTATCAGATTTGAATATTTTTTTTTAGTTGACATTTCTATTTTGGTGGATTTGGAATTATTGGTGAGATAATAAATATTTTCATTTTCTCTCATTTTTGGGAAAATGCAGAATAAATTAACGTGTATTTATTATATATTTTTTTTTATTTCATTAAAAATTAGTAATATCTGGCCAGGATATTACATTCTTCACCGATAGATTTTAGAACTCTTCTTATCTAGTGTAAACCTCCTCTAATTTTTCCAATGAAATAAAATTTGCTGTTCAATTTATTTCCACTTTTCAATTTTAATTTCAGTTCTCATTTTACAGTTTTCAAGTCTTTGTTTGTTTATGATTCACTTGCAATTTAAGTTTTCTACCTTTAAATTCTTCAACATTTTTCATTTTCTTTACTACTTTAAAAGTTTAAATTCAATCTTGTGATGTTATGATGGTGGTTGGCTTAATTCATATTTTGCACACAATTTTGGTTCCTTCTAGGAACCCACATGACTCAAAGTGGGCATAAATTACTGAGATTTCTTCTCGAGTGCAAATGAACTTTAGCTTGATCACTAAATCAACTTTCGCTTTCATGTTTACTATCCTGCTTATTTGATTTATGATTCTGCACCATTTATTTTCTTGTCTCAGATTTAAATTCCTGCAACATTTAGTCTATAGGATCATGGTTCTCGTTAGTAGTAGTGGTAGGGACCTTTAACTCATGCATGTTTAATTTCTGCACCTGCATCTGCATATTTTAGTTAATCAAATGCATTCAAGCTCTGCCCTTGCATTTGCATATGTTATTTATTGTGATTAATTCAACATTGTACATTCCACTGTCATGGCCTCTACATTGGATCCATTTGATGTGAAATTGAATGAGCAAATTGTTGTAGTCAGGGCTAGTTTCTGCTACCACATGACTTCATGCACATTAATCTACCTCTCTTGGTACCCATGCATTGATAGTCACTTTATATTACTATAGTTGCATCTTTCATTCCTTCATCACTATGTTAGGTTCATATAAACAACCCATGCATCCACATTTAGTCCTAATTGGTGTAGTTTATGTGGTGTTGCAAGTCAATGAATTAGGGATTCTGGTTTTGAGCTTTCTCTGCATCTGAATGTGGATCTGAAGTACCTTACATTGTTGCTACATTTTGAATATTAATCATATCCAGAGTTTATAATACACACTCATTTTGCATTCAGTGTTAGAATGATTCATGGTCTCTAATAGCCCCTAAATTGTGTCTAAGGTCTACAAATGCATTCATCCTTCATTTAGTTATGTCTCATTTCATTTCAAGTTCATTTTATCATTGCCTTTGGATCGCATTTCAAGTTTCATGCATTCTGCCACTTCAACTTCACAAATTTTGCATTCATTTAGTCTTAGTTCAGATTTTTGCTGCCATTGGGTTCCACATATATTTTCACCAAAATTGCACCTAGATGGCATTTGTTTAATTGTGTTGTTGTTGTTTGATCCTTTTCTGCCACTGTATAGCGTTGACTCTTCTGTTGTAAGCCAGAATTCTGTTGTTATTATGTGCTACTTTAATGTTGTCACAAATATGTTTTGCGCTAGTTTGCTGTTGTTTTATTCTGGTTTAGTGCTCACATAATTCATAGAATCCCATCCAGCTCGGCATCCTTTTCTTACTGTCATTCAATCATCCATCTTAGTTATTATACATTATAACCACTAGCCATTTCTTTTCAAGAAATTCATTTTCCTTTCATCTATCTAAACAAATATGCATTGCATTCAAGTGAACAATTTAAATTTGGTTTTAGCATGCATTTCTGCAGTTTAAGTTTTGCTGCCAATAAGGATTCATGTTCATCATCTTGGTCTTATGTCAAGCTTATTTTGCATTGTTCATGGTCTAATATAGTAGCAAGTGGTATCTAACATCTGCACTACATGCCTCATCTTCTAGATTCACCTTCGTTCAATTTTTGATTTCATTCTAGGATCCTTACATCTCATGCATTGCATTCATGCATCTCATGGCATATTTTCATTAATGCATTTACATAGTTTAGTTTTAAATCAATAAAATTATGCACATTCCATTTAGTTTCTTTTCTTTATTTTATTTTCTTTTTTCCCCTTTGTTTTCTTTTATTTTAATTTTAGCAAGATTAAATTATGCAAGTTAAACTTGATACCCATCATTTCCTTACACTAGTGCAGAATTTCCTTTTTACCTCGCCTTATATGCCTCGGTTGGCCAGGAACCGAAGCATATAATGGCGCGGTGGCATTTTTGCAATTCCAGCCAAGTTTTATGCCTCGGTTCAGCTAACACCCGAAGCCAAAGATAACTATAGGCCTCGGTTCCCGTAAAACCGGTGCCAAAGAGTGTTATAGGCCTCGGTCCAACAAGACCCGAAGCCAAAAAGGGTCTGCATTTTTAAAAAACTGAAGTAGTCATTAGGTGTTTGGCCTCGGTCCAACAAGACCCGGTGCCAAAAAGGGGTATATGGCTTCGGTTGTTAGAGGAACCGAAGCCATAGAGTTTATTTAGGGTTTCAATTTCGCGAACCCTTCTACTTCCCCGCGCCGCGAATCTGCAACTCCTTCCTCTCTCTCTTCCCGCAACTGAATCTCACCGGAGTAGCACCCATTCGGAAGCAGATCTGCGTCAGCCACCAGCGCATCCGCAACTGCAGCGCGCCTCCGACCACCACACTTAACGTGCAGCACCGCGACGAGCACCACTTCCTCACGTCGTCCAACAGCGTCTCCGCACCGCCATAGCAGCGGAAACCTCAACCTGCGAAGGCGAAACAGCACCAGAACGCGAACTAGAGAAGCTTCCTCGCGCACCATTGTGGCCACCGCAGACCTGCAACCAAAGTGTGCAACCATGGCCACCGCGAACCTGCACCACCACCTGTAACCAGAACGCACCAGTGGCAGTTCGAACCTTCGAACAGATTGGGAATGCAGCAAAACGTGAGCCAGATACCACCTCTACCAGATCTGTGATTCTGAAACCTGCAAATCAAAAAACCAAATCTGCAGATTCACAAACCACCATTGACAATCGCTGTTGCGGACGAGAACGCCTCCATTGCGCGACTGAGCCACCGTTGACACAATGGCTTCGGTTCACAGTACAAACGAGGTAGAAGAGTAGTTCTATGGCTTCGGTTCACACCCGAGGCCAAAAGCCATCCCTTTTGGCCTCACCCTAATATGCCTCGGTTCTGGAACCGGGGCAGAATATCAAAAACAACCGGGGCCAAAAGCCCTTCCTGCACTGGTGTTAGATTCGATCCTAAGTCAATTTTACTATACTTCATTAGTGGGATTATTTAGGTTTTGTTTACAAATTTAATTAATAAAATAGGATATTAATATTAAAACCTGATTTATTAAGCTCCATTTTTCAAAACACGGGAAATATAAAAACTTTATCTCATAAAAAAAACCAGCTTAGAACCCATTATTATAAAATTCAATATATTATCAAAAATCATCTCATAATATAACCAATTTCTATAATTCAATTGATTACAAGAGAGTATCAGGATATAAACATCCCCGCTCAATCATCATGTGTTCACCACCAACCATGAACCTTCCCTCTCATGACCAAAGCATCTCTTGGTCTAAGTCCCACAATACAACATACAAAACGCAAGCCACACGAACACATTACACTTTGCGCTCTCGCCTGGCGTTGCCTAAGCGCCACCAGGCGACGTTCCAACATAGACTGCCTAGCGTAGCCTTCTTGCCGCCAGACGCCAAACACAAGCAGAGCCTCTGACAAAGGGCTATCGCTTGGCGGGTCACTCCTCACCGCCAGACGCCATGTGTTCTAGAGACTTCCCTGGTACTCCTATCGCCTGACGGCCATACTTGTGCTGCCAGGCGTTATACCAGTAACGTGCCAGTTACTAGTTTAGCACTCTACCATGGGGTTTCAGCACCCCCCAACAGTTCAAGCACACATACAAGTTATAAATTTAACTGTATATAAATTACCTATACTTGTACGATTGTAATTTCAGCTAACACAAATCTTCACTTATTCAACAAGCATAACACTCATCCAATCATAGTCCTTATAAATGAATAACAAGGCACACCTCCATTTACCAGCATTTCATACTTAACATATGTATTTTTACCATACACTTAATCTTTTCCAACATGCAAGTTACAGCCATTGTATTTTTGCACGCATCACTAATACACATAACCATAATAACTAAAACAGTCACCTCCTCACTATCCAATCAAATAAACCTTTACTTTTTCATGCAATTGATATCAATCATCACACTTGGGCATATATAATTAGAGGTCTTACTTATACACACTCTCTTCATATCGCATTTGTCTTTTTCCTAGTTTATGCATATCATCACCTGATGACCCCAAATCACGCCAATTCACAAAATCAGCTCAAAACACCCATTGTCCTGATATGTCTTGCCTAGATTTCTGCACTTGCACGAACCCTAACCATGCAATTCCTCCATATTATTAACACATTTATATAATTACATGCCATTAGGAGAGTTCATGTTGGTTCGAGTACCATTAATATCATGAAAACAACACATAAATTATCAAATCTCAAATCATGTTCATTCATCCCCCAATCCCAAAATGAACCCTAATTTCCTAATCATAAAAGATTCATAGAATTATAGTGAAGACATTATTGGTAGACATTTTCAACCTATGAATAACGCATGCTCAAATCAAATATAAAACAACAACCCTCTAACAACTTAATTACATGATTCTATGCACCAATGCAAATTAATATAGCACATCACACATCCTATGCAATAATTTAATTTATATTGATACACATGCATTCCTAATAACCAATTCTCAACATGTGACTAACCCAAAGGAACATTCAAATTCATAGAGACTTACAACATAACCCAATCATGCTTGCAACTCATACCACATTAGTAGTTACTTGAACTTATGAAGAGTTTATTCATGCATTTTAAAGACTTCCAAACTAGCAATCATGAGTAACATATAGCTCTAGTTATTGACCTCCAAATCAAATCTCCATTGTTCAAAGTGAAGAACCACATGATATGGAACACCTGTCTAAATTTCACCTAAATCGGACGCTTAACGAACCAGGAAATGCAGTTTTACAAAAACTGCGCAAACCAAAAAAATGGTGGCGCCTAATGCTCAGAAATCAGAAACCTGGAACCTGGCGGTACAAAACCAGCGCCCGGTGATACCTACTCCGCGAAAAATACAAAAAATAGTGTTTTCGTGAACAGAACACCATGCGCATCGTCTGATGGCAACTCTTCACCGCCAGGCGATTCTTAACAGAAAACCCAGAAGACTAGGTCTGAAGCATGCGTCACCTGGCGGGTTTCCCATGACCGCTAGGTGATTTTTGGAAAATTCCAGAAACACGAACAATATACGCAGAAATTGAACCACATGCATACATATTGCACATAATCATTCATCAAAAATGAAAACACGAGATGCAGCTCCCCTAACTTGAATTTCCCGCTCCAAAAGTGCTTTTAGAGTCCTTCGATGTTTCACAAATGATCTACCCTTTGATCTCCGTCCTTGAGCACTCATTTCAACCTTTTGACGCTCTCCTTAATGTTATTTTTGGGTTCTCCTAGTCCCTTTTGGTAGCCACACGAAAATGCCTTCACCAGGACCCTACTCTCACCCCTCTCCTCTATCATTAGCCTCATTATTTCTCCCTTAATTGCCCAAAACGGAAAATCCATTAAGGAGGAGTTTGATGTACATCAACTTTTCATTACTTGGTAGTTTCTCAACCTTTCTACCTTCTCTGCATACGACTAGGGTTTCTGACCATTCTCATCCATGCCAAAAATAAATTTAGCAAAAAGAAAATTTAATTCATGTCTACTAAGGTGCGAACCAACAACCATGTCAAAGCCAAGTCAATGCACCACCATCAAGCCAATTCATGTTTCTTGACATTTCATACGCACCATGCCTTATAATCTCTTGTCCCACACTATGCTCATATTCAAAATAATTAAATAATAAAAATAACCCACAAATGGCATTCACAAGACTCAAACCCAAGTCTTCCCCACATCGTCAACATGCTCTACCACTTGACCTACCAGTTTTTCTTGTCTTTTCTCTCTATATTAAATAACTTAGGGATTCTCGCTGTCGCATTTATTAAATAAATACTTATTTATTTATTTATTTAATTTTCTTGGGTCTTACAGTTCCTTTAGGGACTATGGGACCCCAAAGTGGACACACATTATCAAGATGTCTTCTTCGGTATATAGTAACCCTTGTCCATTCATTGTACTGGATTTCAGTTTTATGTTTCTCTACAAAGTTAGTTTTTTAGTCTTTGTTTTTAAGTTTTCTACAATAGCTATTGGATTCCTGCTTTTTGTTAGTATTAGTGGTAGGGATTGTGATTGGATATTTAATCTCCATTGCATATTTGATTTTTGCACCAGCATATGCATATTCTAGTTGTCATACTTAACGATTCATGCATCCACGACCAACCATTATGCTTAAATTCATTTTGATGTTTGTTGGTCACTCTTGCTACCGCCATAAGATTTGATGTTGCTGAAATGTGTAGTTCTCTACCTTTATAACTCCACATGAGCATTTCTTGTATTTATTGCTGTCAAAGTAGAGGTTCAAGGCTGCATTAGAAAGTGGTTTTCAATTCTTATTGTATATGACTTGACTTGAACTCATTTTATATTTAACTTGGTTTGATATGAATTAAATTGGAGATCATGCTACTATCTTGTGAGTATTCCATTACTAAGGTCTTAATTTGTTCTTGTTACATCAAAACTGGTTTCTGATGTTGTTCTTGGTCTGCATTAGTGTTTTACCCTAACAAGTCTGACCAGTACAAGCTGCAATCATCAAGCAGTCATCTAGGTGCATATTCATGGCAATTAAAGTCCATTTCAGTTCCTCATTCCAATGGTTATCAGCATTCTGCATTCACAGCTTTGCACCACTTTCATGTAGAAGAGTGCATTCATTCATTCTAGAATTAACTGTTGTAATATAATTTTAATTCATCACTCACCATTCATTGGCATTGTAGTAGTCTTTCTTCATGATGAATCCGAGTCAGTTTGTCTTGTGGTCATAACAGTAGGAACCTCTAGCATTGCATTCATCATATTAGAAATAGGTAGCATCATTGCATTCACAATTTACCTGTTGAGAATCTGTATGCATATATGCAAAGGGACCAGACTATCATGTATGCAGGGGTTACGGGTGAATCTTGCATGTTGTTTTTACCTTTCTGTGGCCATATCCTATGCATTATTGTGGAGGATGCTTGGCATTAATGTTAGGAATTCATTCGTGAACCATTATTGTGATAAAATACAGTCCATTGTGCTTGTGTCAAATTCAGCTTTGCCAGTAACTCATTTCCTATAGCATCTCACATCCATATTAATCTACATAAAAAGTTCTCATTCCATTAAAATCTAATTCTATCTCTCCATTAGGTTATGCACCACTATTGCATCTCATGGTATAGTTTAGGCTTGCATCCCATGCATAGCATTAATCATTTCCATCATGCATTCAGCCTAGTTTATAATTGAATAAATTCTGCATTAGTTAGTTGTTGTCTCAAATTCACACACATTACATTCACATGCATGTTTTCTATCTAATTCTGCTTTTTTCTTTTATTTTAATTTTAACGAGATTTAATTACGCAAGGTAGACTTAACACGCACCATTTTCTTGGATTCGGTCTGAGTCAATTTCCCTATACTTCGTTAAGGGGAATTAATTGGGTTTTGTTTAACTCTTAAAAACGGGTATGAAAAAAATGAGTTAACAACCCCATAATTGATTTCACAAAGATGCTTTAGGTGTCATTTTATACGTGAGATTCTACATTCATTGATTTGAGAAGTATAACTTTGGGCTTGAAGATATTTAACTTTTGTTCTCTTATTATAACTATGTCGTTTACATCCTTTTCATTCTTTACTCATAGAGCACCTAGAAATTGAGATTTTTATATAAGCATTGGTTGAAATTATGTTTTGTATTGTGAACCTTAATTGTTGATTCTTAAAAGACGTTGTATGATTTATTACAAAAATCTATTTTTATTTATTTATGTTACCTACAAAGTTATCTACGAAACATTTCATTGGAAACTTACAAATTATTTGTAGGTAAATTATCTACAAAGATTTTCGTGGATAAGTTACCTACGCAATATTTTGTAGATAATTTTTGATGCCTTGGTTTCATAGATTGTTCCTAGTTAAGTTTCTATACCTTAATTTGGTAGCTAAAGTTCGTAGGTAGATTTTCTACAAATGCATATTTCATAGATAAAGTTACCTACCGGCTAAAAAGTTACATACCAAGTTAAAGTTACATACCAAATTATCACTTGGTATGCAACCTTAGTGTCAAAAATGTAATACATTTGTTTGTAATTGTATGGAACACATGTCTAGAAGAATGCTGAAAAGGAAAGGGAATAGAAAAAAGGCTAGTCTTTGTACCATTTACAATTCAAGGACAAATCCTTAAACTTACCACTTTCTTTTCTTAGTTTTTGTTGTTTTATTGTTTTAGTTCATTCATGAATAATTGGCGGCATTCTTTACTTTGTCTCCAAAGGGAACTGTGTTGTTCTTGTTTTTCAACCAGCTTAAGAAACAGGCGTCAGGAGTAGGGATGTCAAAAAAATATGTACTCGCGAGTACCCGCGGATAAAACCCGTAACGGGTAGGAAATAGATATTGTAAATGGATACCTGCGGGTAACTGGTACGGGTATTTTTAATACTCGCATGTTAACGGAACGGGTACGAGTATCATAGAATTTGTACCCATGGATATCCGTACCCGCTATACTTTAATTTAAATTAAAAACATAAAAAAAAACATGATTAAAATATTAACATATTGATTTTGAATGAGTTATTTTTTTATCAATTAGTTTTAAGAAAATTTTATTTTTTTATAACATGTCATTCAACACTATTTGAATCAGTTATTTGGACTTTGTTTAAAATTTATGAATTTTATTTATTGTATTTTATTTGAATTTACGATTAAAATATGTTGTCAAATATTTATTTTTATTTTTTTGTCAATACCCGTGGGTATCCGTGGTTATCCGTGGATGTTAAAACATTATACGGGTACCCGCATAATGGATACCCAACAGATATGAATACAGGTACGAGACTGATATTTATCCAACGGGTAAGGTACAAGGGAACTACTACTCGTATCCTACTCATTCTGTTGACATCTTATGACTACGAAAATTTTAGATGTTGGAAAATCTCTGTGATCTTATAATGTCAAATATTAATTATGCGATGATTCTGTTAATTAAGGTCATTACACCAAACTCTTAATAGCATATTACTTTTAGTATTTTCTATTTATATGCAGATACTTTTATTTCTTTTTTAATTATTTTTTTTATTTACACCTTGATAGAGATATTGGTGCTCGTGATGATTAACAAAATCTTCGACAACAAAATCTCAAAAGGGACCAACTTAAAAATATGATTTAGTAATGGACTTTTCTTTTTCTAATAATTACCACCGTGAGAGAGAGAGAGAAAATGCATGATTTATTATGATTTTTTAGGGTACAAGATTTGACATTCAATTTTGGAGGTGTTTGGATTTTGGCCACAGGGTTGAATCAAACAGGTTGTTGAGTTAAAGACACAAAGAAGGGGACATCCACTTTAATAATGGGCTCTAGTTATTTGTTCACAAGGCCAAACAAAAGATAAAGCCAAAATAAAGAATTTAATCGGTATATTATAGGTGATTAAGACTTTTTTTACTTTGTTCTACATAGTTTTTTTTTAATTACTTATTCTAGATTAAGTTACAAAAAACATCAAAGACTATTGATAAGCTTCGTCTAAATTCATTGCCTATATATAAGCACATCAGATGCCACACAAAATGTGTGAAAATGCACAGAACTACAAATAACACAATCAAAACAAATTATGTCATTCACAAAGAGTTTGGGTTTGATTCTACAATTAATTATCATTCCAAAAACAAAACTCAACTTAATTTTTATTCTCCTTTTACCCCTTTTTAGCATCATCTTAGCATCTTTCTGGCCAAAGCTAACGTCTAGTCTCGTCTTTGAATCGGTTAAAGCGATTCTAACATTTCGCCTACCCTTTTTGTTGGCAGCTAATCCATGAATCTTGTAGTAAAATCTGACTAATTTAAGAAAAACGAAGACAGAACAAATATAGGAAAAGCATTGTAAAGATAGATAGGCTTCTTGGTTCGTTCTAGGTTGGACTGAGTTGCTCTCAGATTGGCTAACTCTTTAGTTCAATCAAAGTCTTCCTTTAACAATACAACTTGTCATTATACTAATTATAACCAGGCCTATTCATTTTCATGTAATCAACAAACTGATTCACATATTTTTCTTGCAGTTGTTTGTCCCCAACTATTTTACTCATCTCTTGTGCTCCACTTCTATAACATTTCCTTTCCTCTTCCAACATCACTGATGTCAGTGCCTTGGCCATTGAATCCCTAGTGAACTTGAAATCATGCTCATTTCTGTGTACTTTAAGCCCTACCTTCTTCTCCTCCATAAACTTTGCAATCGGCCATTGATCATACTGGAAGGGCAACATAACAAGTGGGCACCCAACTTGGAGACCCTCTATCACTGAACTCCAACCACAGTGAGTGAAGAATGCTCCAACAGATTTGTGTGCTAAAATCCTGGACTGAGGTGCCCATCTTCTCCACATCATTCCCCTTTTTGACTCATTCTCAATCCAATCCTGTGACTCATCACTACCACCGGAGGTGTTTCGATTCTTCATAGTCCAAAAAAAAGGAAAACCGGACATATCTAAACCCATACCAATTTCAGTGAATTCTTCATCACTCAGAGTGACTTCAGTTCCAAATGCTACATAGATCACTGACCCCTTTTCCCATTTATTTAACCAATTAAGAATGGTGTACCAGTTGTGGTCATTGCTGTCTTCTGGCGATGGTGGCAGCAACCCAATTGGAATTACCAACTTCCCTGATGACCTCTCAAGCGATTTGACAAACTCACCATCAATCTCCATGCAGCTTCTTGTAGCGATAACTTGAGCACCTTTCAGGGTTTCAAAGAACCGATTCAGTTCCTTAGGCTTGGAACTCTGATCCACTTCCTTCCTCTTATGCACAGCACGCAAAAGTTTGGCTTCCGAAGATTCCATACTCTTCTTTCCCATAATCAACTCCAAACCAAAAGACGAACCACATGCAGCAAAACTACAAAAAAATATACATGGGATACCTAGCATGGAAGACAATGGGGGCAACCAGAGTGGCGCAAAGTCGCATATGACCCAATCCGGGGTGCTCTTCTCCAGAAATTTAGTCAAAGGTTGTTCAAGAGCATCGTAAGCCTTGAAGAGGTATGGAACCAAGTGCTGAGGAGTGTCATCGGTGTTCTCTGCATTTTCAGGGAGTTCATCAATGTGGGGAAGTGGAAATTCTATCAGATGCAAACAAGGTTTCAAACTTTCTGGTAGTTTAGGGAGGCGATGGATGTTTCTAGGTGTGGAAATGAAGGAAATTTTGTTACCCTGTTGAGCTATGCGCTTTGCAAGCTCCAAAAATGGGATAAGGTGTCAAAGGCTAGCCATGGAAATACAACAATGTGCAGTTTCGTCTCCGACATGGATATGTCAGTGGTTATGCATGTCTTTCACTAACATATACAAGAAGGATTAATCTATTATATTTTTAATATAATGAAGAAAGTTGCAACTTTAAAATAAAAATGTAATTAGATCAACATTATTTTCAATAAATATCAGTTATAATTATTACGGTCATGTGATTGATTGATATGCTTTTCTTTTTCTATGCTACTTGACATTTATATAAACTATTTATTATAATATAATATTTTATATCAAAAAATAGGTGTAAGGTGAAATGCTTTTTGAAAGATAGTAGTTTTAAAGAATATTGTATTAAAAATTAGCATAATAATATTGTAATTCCTATTTTTTTTTTATTTTTTTTATGTGGTTTAATGTAAATTATTAATTAATGTATCATTATTTTTTTAAATGATTAATTTATACTAAATTATACTAAAAATAAAGAATTAAAGGTAAAAAATGAAAGTTATAGTATTATTTTTTTTTTTAAATTTAAGTATCGTTGATAACCAATAATTCGGTGGTGGCCCCATGTGTTGACGAAAGTGTTCCAGTCCTGTTCATTGAAATTTTAACCACTCTGCATAGTTCTCTTTATTTTGAGATAGTATTTTTTCTTTCAGACTCGGTTATTGAAGGTATAAAGCAAATTTAAAACATAAAGATTTTTTATTTAAAATTTATTTTTTAACTTTTTTTATGTAAAAAATAAATTTTTGAATATAATATGACGAAGAAGAGTGTTTAGAATATATATCTTTAGTAAAATCTATATCATTGATTTTAATATTACTCTTTTAAATCAATAAATTTCTCAAATGTAATAATATTCTTCCATTGGATCGGATCATATTTATTTTTATCAAGAGTAGAATCATCATTTAATCTCTCAATCTTCTCTTCGTTATCATGGATTTGATGATTAGAATTATCTTCATCATTAACTACTTCTCTTCCTCTATTGTTACTTTGACATACATACATACATACATACATACATACATATATATATATATATATATATATATATATATATATATATATTATCTTGTTCATTCAAAGAGTGTTCACTTGTATTTTATAATTTATTTTTTTTATCTAATTTTATAAATTTATTCATAGCTCCTTTTTGTTATACAATTAAAACCTCAATTGTTCTCTTCTAGATTTCTTAATAACCTCATTCAAATTTTCTAATTCACATGTCTATATTTTTATATAAAAAAAAACTATAACATGTAAAACACTCACTAGTGCAAAATTTTCATTTTACCTCGCCTTATATGCCTCGGTTGGCCAGGAATCGAAGCATATAATGGCGCGATGACATTTTTGCAATTAGAGCCAAATTTTAGGCCTCGGTTCTCCAAATACCCGAAGCCAAAGAGGGGTATAGGCCCCGGTTCGCCCAAAACCGGTGCCAAATAGTGGTATGGGCCTCGGTCCAGTAAGACCCGAAGCCAAAAAGTGGTTGGACGTTAGCTGTTTGGCCTCAGTCCAAGGAGACTCGGTGCCAAAAGGGGGTCTATGGCTTCGGTTCCCCGAACAACCGCAACCATAGGGTTTATTTAGGGTTCGAATTTCGCGAACCCTTCTTCTTCCCTGCGTCTGCGCCTCTGCAACTCCTTCCCCTCGCTCTCTCTCACGCCGCACCCACTGCCACCACACCCTCCAAGCTCACCTTCCAATTCAGGCCCCTCTCCATGGCCGCGCTCGGTGCTCGCAATGTGGTTGCGCCCGCCGTGGCACCGCCTCCCTCGCTGGACTTCGAAACCTTCATTTTTTAGAAGGAGAAGATTAACCTCGCCGGACACGACGAGGTTCTGCATCACTGTGCTCAAAATTTCTCGCTAATTAAATAATTAATTATTAATTATTGTGAATATTTTATTTAGTTAGTTTAGTGGAGACACTGGAATGACCTCGGTGTTGGTTTGTTGCATGCAGTATATTGTGAAAGGAGGGAGGGACTTGTTCCCTCTACTATCGGCTGCTTTCAAGGGGATTAAGCAAATTGGTGTCATCGGATGGGGTTCGCAGGTAGAAAACGGTTTAGGACTTTGGATCGCCGGAGAAACTGATGGCGAAGATTTACCAGCATTCCGCGAATCCTCGGAGTCCTGGCGGGGACCGGTCCTGGAGACAACGCCACAGGGAGAAGGAGAGGCTCGCTAGGCGGAAGTGGGAGTCTCAACATTTTTTCAAGATCGTTAATTGCTCGCCCACGACGGAGAGACCCTTGCAGGGCATCTGGAAGGTGGTTCTTTGCGATCGTGAAACTAGGTATATGGCACCGATTTTGAAACAACCGAGGCATAAAACTGGATATATGGCTTCGGGTGATAACCGAGGCCAAAAGGGATACATTTTGGCATCGCCCCAATATGCCTCGGTTCTAGACCCGAGGCAAAATGTGAAAAATAACTAGGACAGAAAGCCTTTACTGCACTAGTGACTACTAAAGATAAGTATATTAAATGAATTAGTTAAAACAATAAAATTTGTGTTATGGTTATCAAAAAAGTAAACTTAATAGTAGACTTCTAATGTCTTAAGTGTTAAGTTTCTTTCTCCTTCTTAAGTCTCAACTTTTTCTCAACCAGCAAAGTTTATTTTAAGATTAATCATTAATACAAACTTTTTTCACAACTTTTAGTCAGGTTAGCTTACAATACATTGCAAAGAACCTTTGATGAAGGAGAGAATAAAGTGTTTGAAATATTGTGGGAAATGAGGGTTACTCCTAAGGTACCGGTATTAGGTTGGAGACTGTTTTTGGATAAGCTTCCAATAAAGACTAAACTAATAGTGAGGGGGATTTTCTTACAACAGCCTTTGTGACTTTTGCCTTGAAAGTGAAGAAACCGTAGAATACTTATTCATTTCATGTAGAGAATCCTAAAAAGTATGGAATATGTGTCATAAGTGGCTAGGCTTAAGCATTATATCTCACATAAAGCAAGGAACAACTTTCAACACTTCTGCCTTGTTAACCTTAATAGGCAACAAAATATTGTTTTGAAAGGAATGTGATTAGCAATTATAGGAGAAATTTGGAAACAAAGGAATGAGGTTATTTTTAAACAAAATAAAGTAGATCTTATGGATGAAACACGAAATTCCATCTGTAAAATTCTCATATAGTGAATGGTGCCTCTCCCCTTATACGTGCTTAAAAACTCTTTGATATTATAATTGTTGTGTGTTTAAGTGTGCAAGGAGCCAAGATCCTCAAGTCAGGGGAAGATGAAAACCATAAAAATTAAAGGAAAATATATCAACATTCAAGGAGGGGAAGGCAAAAAATAGCTTGAAGGTGTGCAAGCGGGGGTTGCACGAGTGGTTGGTTGTAGGCATAATAGGAGAGCAGCATGGTCCTCAAAGACATTCAATTTGGGGGCATATTTTGTTGGCCTAGGAATTCATGTCCAGGCTTCCAATGCTAACCACATTCTTGTTGTTCTGCATTTCCTACACGTTGTTTGCCATACTATGTTAATCTCTAATATATATCAAGTACTGCATTGATGGGGTTGGGGAGAGTAAGGTCAATATAATATTAGGGACTATGCCTATGTTAATCCTTACATCTACGGTTCAGATTGTGGAGTATTATAAGTTAGTAAGAGGCATACCGAATTATAACAGGAGCATTGGTTTTTGTTGTTATTGATTGCAGAAAGAGGATTAATTTTGTTGTTATTAGCATGTACAGTGTTAGGTGATATGATAAAGATGTATAATTATGGTCCTTTTTGTCTGTGGACCATAATGCTGATATAGATTGTGACCATTTGTTTTGGTTGGGCTTGGTTGTTGAAGTCATGATGCTAAGCTAATGTATCAATTTGTACAAGTTCTTTTCTGAATAAAGGTTAGAGCACTCCTCAAGTGCTCTTTTAATTTAATTATATTCTTGGTTGATAAAATTTTTTTTTTTCAATTCGATAGTAAATCTTTTTTTTCCGTAAAGCTGAATTATCTTTTCACAGAAAACTCAACTTTGAATTATGCTCCAATTAATTTATTATCCACAAAAAGAAACTAAACATTAATCTAAATATTAATATTTATGTAGAAAATTTCCAGTTCCTCATCAAGATAAATGCAAAAAAATAAAACTCACAAAATCCGTAAATCTAAAAGTATCGAAAAATAAAATTGGGTAAAAGAAATTTCTATTTTTAATACAAATCCAACAAATTTTATAAAAAAACAACAATAAAACAAATAGAAAGAAAAAACATACTAACCAGAAATGAGAATGAAAAGATTGGTACACACGAACAACATAAGATTCAAGGAATACAAAAAAAAATAGTCCATAAAACTTCCATGAAGAAAACTAGTAAAAACACCCATAGTTGGCCCCCACTTCGACTTTAGGCATCAACATGCTCACCTGCATAAACATCTGCTTCAATGTAACAAGTTACATGATCATCGCCAAACACACACAGATAGGGTGAGGTCAAATACAAGAAAGATACATACAACATGACATAATTAAAGCATTTCATAACCATGACCCGTGTTAGTACCCCAATCCTCGATCCTTCACTTCTAAACATTCTATTGGACACATCTTGATTTTACGCCCTTTGATGAGTACACTAATCGATCTTTGCTGCACAAGTGTCTACTCGCCCCTCCGACTACAGGCCACCACCTAATAGTCCATACGTAGGAATAATTTGCCATGACCATAATCCGTGACACCAAGTGGAGTTCTCCAATACGAACCGCAGTCCGTAGTTGTCCCCAGACTACCAAACTCAATCAGTTTCACTAAAGAGGGCAATCTTCTGAAACTCAACCGTACGAGCCACGATCTTGCACACTCGTAACTGGGCCCCCAACAAAGCATCGCATCATGACCTCCATCCAAAGCGGTGTAGAAATCCTCCTCACGATCCAACTCTACATCCAAAACCGTTTGGCGCACCTCTCTCGTCTCTAGGCGGAACTTGGTTCCAAACCGCCTGTTGGTAGCTATCGCTTGGCGGTCCAATCCACCCCCGCCAGACATTACACCAGTAATGCAAACTTACTGGTTTATGTATTCCAAAACACAGGTTCTAATGAACCAACATTCAAGGCACACAATTCCAGAATACAAATATATGTGTTTAATCATAGTAACCTCATCATTCAAAATTCATGAATACCCCATTGCAGTCCCCTCAAGATGGGTTTGATTTCTTGACGTTTTATATTATATATATACATATATATATATATATATATATATATATATATATATATATATATATATATATATATATATATATTTTATTTATTTCTAATACGAAAAACCTATATTCCTTTATATACAATTTCACATACAATTATTAAATAATTCCTTTATGTGAAAAGTGGTAGCAAAGAAAAGAACAGGAAAACAATTTCCGTGGTTATAATCAAACAACCACTAATGCACCAATTACTAAAACGAAAATGATATTCGAACATAAATTTTGAACTCATTTTTTACATGGGTGACGTGGTAGCCTTTTTTCTTTTTTTTTTTTAAATGAAACTGAACCCATTGTCACGTGCGCGGAAGTTAGCCTGTATATTCTTTTTGGCAAAACGAAATCAGACGTGGAGAGAGAAAGTAAGACAAAATGGAAAACTTGGTATAGTGTTGGTGAGACAGGGAGAGAGAAAGTTGGAGGAAGTGGAGACAGCGTTAGGAAGTCGGAGGAGAGGCAGAAACAGCGTGAAAAAGTCGGAGGAAAGGCGGAGACAGCGTGAGAAAGTCGAAGGAAAGGCGGAGACAGCGTGAGCAAGTCTTTGGAAAGGCGAAGACAGCGTGAGAAAGTCGACGGAACGGTGGAGAGAGAGTGAGATAGTTGGAGGAAGTCGAGACAGAGAAGTTGTGGTGTTATAGAAGCGTTGTGGGAGGCGATCACCGTGAGAGAACACACCTGCGATAGCGACGATAGTGGAGGGGATCGAATCCAGTGGAAGCGAGTCGACGACAACGACAACCATTCCACCGGAAGCCGTTCTGCAACACCGTTTTAGTGTAAGGTTAATGTTCTTTTGTTCACCATTCGAAAAGGTTTAAGCTTTGGGGGAAAAACTTTTTATTTATTTTCGTGTTTGGTGCAACATTGTTTGACAGAGTCCTTGGTGTTGTTTGCATTGTGGTGTGGTTTTGTAGTCTTGATTTTGTAGTGGCGTGTTGTGGTGTTTGACAATGGTGTGGCTTTGGACAACACCAAAATTTTCAAAGTAGCACATTTGGGGTTTTTTTAATTTTGGTGGTCGAATGTTACTGAGTTATGGTGGGAGATGGAAAATAGGAATTTTTTATGTTTCAGGGGATGGGCATTGGTGTTTGATTTGGCCATAATTTATTGTTGTTAGTGTTTGTTGTTTTAGGAATGTTATTTGGTTTGTGTAATTATTTGATACTATGCCATTGAAAGGTAAATCTTTTCAGTTGTAACATAGGAAATGATGGCGGGTAAAGGACAATCTGATGAGAAGGTATTGACATTACAGTTTTATGAATTGGTTGTTATCATTATTTGTGTATGAATTTTAAATAAGTTATAATTTATGTATTTTGATTGATTGTTAGTGTCGGTTGTGGACCTTTTGTTACACGAAGTACATTGTTGAAATTAACAGCTTGCTTTTGGATAACCATCGTGCAAGGATACAAGATACACCATTCCAATGGTGTTTGCACATAGTAAAACCGTTACAAATATGTAATCCCCTTCTGCTGGAGATGCTGAAGCGATGGTTACCGGCTTAGGAATCTTTCCGTGTCATGCAACGGTGTATTCTATTAACTTGTGGTGATATCTCCATGTGCTTAGGATTGGGTGGCGTTGGGGTGGATGTGGAATTTGATAAAAATATATGTGGTGTTGTCGGTTCAGTTATGAAAGATAAATTACTAACAGTTGAAAATGTTATTGATGTGATTAAGAGTTTGGAAGGAAGGGAAAACCCATTCTAGCCCTTAGTCACTTTCATTTAATTTTATTTCCATGTATGTGAGGTCATGATGTTGTTGACCTTGTGGTGGGTGTTCCAATTTTTATTACAAAATGGTGAAGACCAAAATCTTTTGTACCAGTCCCCATTTAATTTTAGAGCACTCCCCACCTCTGGAAGGGGTCCTTTGTTTTATTTAATTGGATATGCCTCCAAGGAAGGAAGGGAAAGCCCATTCCAGCCCTTAGTCACTTTCATTTAATTTTATTTCCTTGTATGTGAGGTCATGATGTTTGGTTGACCTTGTGGTGGGTTTTATCCAATTTGAATTGCGAAATTATGAAGACCAAAATGTTTGCCACCGCTCCCCATATACTCTGTGACAAGTCCCCACCTCTGGGAGCGGTGGTGTTTTGTACCATTTCGAAATGGTTTTTAGTTACGAATATGAAACAAATTGGAGCAGTTAATAACGTATAATTTTATTTACATGCCTTTGAGGTCATTATGTTGACCACATTACGGTGTGTGTTAAATTACGTATGACCTTATCATGTTAACCGAACTTAGAAGCAAAAAGATTTTCTATTTTGTTAAAATGTCCTTCAATAACATCACATATTGAACAGTGGTGCTGGTGCTTCTGGTTTACCATACAAACGTCAAAACAAAATGCACTTAAGAACATCTAAACAACAACCTAAAGACATCTTAAATAATATAACCCCATTTTTGACATTTAATCTTCCACATTTTGGGGAGGTTCAGTGTTGGAGGAGGTCTCCCCAATGTGAGCAACAGACTGAGTGGACGGATTGACAAATTTTTTTAGTATGTCCTGAACTTTGGGATCAAGTGATGGATGGGGCTCAATGATAGGCTTGATTGTGGCTTGGACTAGTTCATCCGTCAGTTCACAAATGTCCGCTTTGAAGATCTAGCTTTCAAAAAGGGGTTTTTCCATATTAATGACTAAAGTTGTGAGGAAACGTAAGCATTTAATAGAAGTAAGATGAAGTTCTTTCAAATTGGGGAGAGTACCTTGACAATGTTGCGGACAATGATGTTTAGGTAGCAAATTTTATGTCTATGACCGAAAGTCGCAACCTGCTATGAACAACTAAAGAACATTACTATCACAAGAATTTAACGCATAATAATTTGATGTTAAAAATGGCATTATAAAATGTGTGTGATGCAAACTTGACTTACGGTGTTCAAAAGTAAAACTGCTCCAATAGTAAGATCTCTCCCATATTCTGGATGAACAAGTACTTTTTGGTGCACACTTCCCCAAACGGTGCCAGTAGGAACCTGTTCTTGTCAATGCATAAATCAGTTGAACAATTTGGTTCGAATACATATTATTTGTGTTCAAGAGTGATACCTTCACACATATCTGCATATCGCATAGGCCATTTGGGTTGCACTGTTTCACAATGCATGCTACGAAAGGAAGTATACCAGTTCTGTTACAACTTCCTAAGTGTGCAGTATTGTTAATGTCTCTGTCCTTAACCAGCCCTGTCAATGTAAACTGTAATCAGTGTTTCGGCCATATTCATAATGACAACAAATTAATGTTGATTAAAGCATATGTACCATGGAACTTTATGAATTTCTCTGCCCATAACCATGCATTTTATTTGAAATCCCGTTCATAAGTTGCAACAACAATAGACTGTGCAAATTCTTGGGTGCTTTGTGCGTCTTCTGAACCACGGTTAATGATGGCTGCCTGGACATTTCTTGCAGGCTCTGGAATAAGTGTAGTTGATGTATTACATTTTTTAAGGAAAGATGCCAAATCTTCTTCTTCTACATCAAGCCCCTTCCACGGTTCCATTGCCACTGAGAAACATTAAATTTTGACATGATTTAATTAAGAATTGCACTAGACAATTGAAAACCATTTGCCTAAAATTAATGATGTACCACTAAAATGCAGAAATGAAAGAGTTCATCACTTACCTGTTATGTACCAGCTCAACCCAACAAAGTAACAAACTTTTTTTGGTCTCATACGAAGTGTGTCGCGGGGTCCATTATATAGAAAAAGTATTTAAAGGTGATATGTCCATAATACCCTTGTTTTGCTTCTTCAGTAAGTTTAATGGTCATTCATGTTTTGTTTCCTGTTTCATCGCCAACCCTTTAACTTTTCTCCAACCCCTTTAACTACACAAGTTAATGCAGAGTTATGGCAGCAGCTTGGACATTAAAGGCACACAGGTTGGTAGCCCTCGTTGAATGCTGTTTGGAGCTGAACACTCCTCCTCATTAAAGATCGTCAACTTCATTTCCAAGTAAGTGGGTAATATAAGTTAAAAAAAAAATTATTCCGACCAAAAAAATTTTTCATGTCCGAATTAATGAACAAGGTTGCTTGCATTGGGTTGTTGTGTTAAAACATTAGAGTGATGTTTACGTTGTATGTTACCTAGGGTTTGAATCAATGTTGAATGTGATACATGGCCACCAAGTATTTGTCTTTGTATGAAATATTGAATATATGATCTAATGTCATTCGCAACTATCCTATTAACCAAATAACGAGAGTAATGGATTCCTTTCTGTCACTTGATGATATTTGCTTGGGTGAAGACATTCCTGTCGAAGCGTCGCATGAATTCAATGAACAAATTAATAGTGACAATGCACATAACGTTGATGAAGATGACATTGTTCCAAAAGTCCATGTGTTTTGAGACATTGGACGCTGTGAAAGTTTTTTACAGAAATTTTGCTATACACAGTGGCTTTGGTGTTAGGATCAGAAGTTCACTACGTGGTGTAGATAATGAAATCAACTACATCAAGTTAGTATGTTCGCATGAAGGAAATTACGTTTCTGCCATTCCCCAGAATTGAAGACCATGCCAAGTAAAAAAAACAGTGCAAAGCAGGTATAACTGTTGGGAAAAAGGAAGGGAAATGGTACATAAGGAGTGTTGTCACTGATCATAGTCATGACATTAGTCCACAAAAGTCAAGGCTAATACGTGGCAACTGTAAAGTAAACATGCATGTTAGGCAAACAGTTGACATCAACGACGAAGCTGATGTTAGGATCAACAAAAGTTTTCGATCATTGGTTTGTGAGGCCGGTGGATATGATAACATAACCTTCATTGAGCGGGATGTTCGCAACTACATTGGTAAACAAAGAAGGTCATTGTGCAAGGATGGGGATGGACAAACGTTGCTTCGACATTTCTCACAAATGAGAGAATTGAACAATGACTTCTTTTTCGATATAGACATGGACGAAAATAACAGAATATGCAATGTTTTTTGGGCCAATGCAAAGAGTCGAGCGACATGTCAAGATTTTGGCGATGTGGTGTCATTTGACACTACCTACTTAACAAACAAATACAACATGTCATTTGCGCCTTTTGTGGGAGTCAATCATCATGGGCAATCAATCTTGTTAGGTTGCGGTCTTGTTTCTTGTGAGGACACAAGTACGTTTGTCTGGCTTTTTGAGTGTTGGCGTCAATGCATGTTCAACGTCGAACCTGATGGTATCGTAACTGACCAGTGTAAGGCAATGATGAATGCAATTAAAGTGGTATTTTCTAACACAAAACATAGGTGGTGCTTGTGGCACATCATGAAAAAGGTGCTTGAGAAATTGCAAGGGTATACGAACTACAAACCTATAAAGACGGAATTGAAGAAACTTGTGTACGATTCCATCTGTGTTAATGACTTGAATGCAAATGAATGGTTGTCTACGTTGTATGATGAGAGACATCGTTGGGTTCCTTACTATTTGAAATGTCATTTCTGGGCTGGAATGTCAACTACACAAAGGAGTGAAGACATGAATGCATTTTTTGATGGATTCATCAATTCTAGCACAACCTTGCAACAATTTGTGGTACAGTACGACAATGCATTAAGGCAAAAGGCAGAAAAGGAGTTTGAAGCGGACTTCACATCTGTGAATACAACTGTTGCATGTGGATCTCAATCACCAATTGAAAGACAATTTCAATTAGAATACACACACGCCAAATTTAGTGAGATTCAAAACGAATTCAGGGGTAAGATGAATTGCTTCATGAAGAGTGTATCAAAAGATGAAACTGCTTGGAAGTATATGGCCAAGGAAGAGTGGATGTGGAATGGGTAGAAAAACCACAGAATGCACAATTTGAAACTCGACTCGATTACAACAAATATTGAATGCAGTTGTTTGTTGTTTGAGTTTCGAGGCATATTGTATCGTCACAGCTTCTTGATCCTGGGACAAGAAGACATTGAATGTGTTGCAGAGAAGTATGTTCTCCGGCATTGGTTTAAAAATGTGCAAAGGAGACACAGTCTTATAAATGCGAGTTACAATAGAAGTATTGACGACCCACGAATGCAAAGGTACCAAGTATTGTGCAAGACTTTTTATGATATAGCTGAGGTTGCTTGTGACTCTAAGAATGAAACAAAACAGTTGTGTGATGAACTGCACCTCATAGCAAAGTCATTAGGGGTCCCAACCAAACCAATCGAATGTGTAGTACCAAACGGGGGTGGGTGCCTAACCAGTAATCATGTTACTCCATCTACAACCAACAGTAGAACAGTTCTAAGCCTAATTCATGTTAAGAGGAAGGGAAGACCATGTTCAAACAGGATACAGTCAACTGTTGAGAAAATATGTAAGAGAAAGAGAACAAACGCGTATAAAAACAAAGCTTCAAGAACTTTAATGGTCAACACCTTTTATGTTATAAAAAGTCAATAAATTATGATTTCATTAAGCATTGCAAGTAACTGTTTGTTGTATTTTTTATAGGACACATCCTACTTTGGTGCAGCATCAGACCATCAACATGTGTCCTTTGAATGCCAACCGTTACTGAACCCACACATTCCTAATAGTGGATTTATGTCTTTGTTGACATCTGTGGAGTTTGATTTTGGAAACACTCAAATGTCTACAACAACCCACATTTGAAAACAAGTTGAGGTAGGAACACCAAGGTGACGTACAAATACAATGTGGTGGTAAAATAATGTTTTTGTCGCCAAACTAATATCACTATTTTGTTATACATAGATAGTTCATTTTGGAAATGCACCTGCCATAGGTTATCTTTATTACCAGATAACTTTTGCCCCAAATGAAATACACAAACATAATATGACTGAAGTCTTCTTGTTTGTGAATGACATGTGTGTAAATGGATGGTGGTTTCATATTGTAATGGTTAATGCATTTAATGAAATATTATTTCGTTCAACGTTTCGTGTATAAATATTCCAATTACATGACTAATTAATTTTCTTAATTCAATTTGAGTATGCATTAAATGAATTATTGTCAGTTACCATTGTCATTACCTTAACGGCTACTAATTGAGTGGCAATATTAACATTGCTGCCACGCACTAAATGGGCACGTTTAAGACATTGTTGTGGGGGAACCCAATGTTCAACTACCACTGTCTAATATTAAATTTTTATTGACCCTTCAAACCTACTACTGCGACACCCACCAATCCGTCTCCTTTGTCCACCTGTCCTCAACCATCGTTATTTATTGCCTTTAATGTCATATTTTGTGCCATACACCCTCCCTCATCTCTGAAATAGCCTAACAAAGAATGCAAACATCACGACCAACCCAATATTATGGAATCAACTAGTTCCTGTAGTGAAGGCCAAATTAATGTTCGTGATGCACCTCCTATTGGAACCAAAGTGTTGTGGACCTTCACCACGATTAACATACATGACCAGGTGTGTGCTACCCTTTAATTTGACACTGTGTTTACAAAAATTTACACTATTTGACATATTAGGTTTTTCACTTTCCATCTAGTTGTTTGCTCATGTGGATCAACATTTTGCTGCGGCATTTGAAAAGGAACTGACCCACCAATGGACTTTGCTTGATAGCTTCGAAAATCGATTTGTAGTATCCTATAACATGGATAAAATGAATCCAAAATTAACTGATGGGTGGAAAGACCTGGAAAAGACATACACCACACAGATATGGGACTCATATGTCCAATTTCGTTAAGTGGGCAACTGTAATTTCCAAATAACAGTTTTTATTGGCGAATGCACACCAGAGAATATGGAGGCATTCTTAGACAGAGCAACGGTGGACCCTGGAACAACACTTTTTGCGGTGACGTTGACTAAATCTCAAGCAAAAGCAAGTAACCTGGTAATTATTCTTTTTCTCTTGTCAATCCTATTAAAAACTATTAATAGCCATGAATTGAAAATAGTTTTGGTCACGTTATTGTTGGTTATCTCAACAGGACTTGAATGTTGATTTTGCTGACGTCATCAAGAGCCTTGAAATGAATGTGATATATCTAGTTGCACGGAGAAGTGGAGTTGAATGCAAACTGCTTGTGTCGCAAAAGAACAAATCAACAAAGTTTGGACAAGGATGGAGGCAGTTTTGTGCTGAAAATAGGTTGAAGGAGGGAGACAGATTGGTGTTTGAGGTAGACCATGTTCAAAAATAACCTATAGTTGAGGTTTACATTAATGGGTGCTACTGTGATGTTGCAAAGTCCATAGATTTAGTATTATGTTATTACATCCAGAAAGATGTTTTTACAAGTCTTTTGTGTGTTTATGTTCTCGTTAAAAAAATTTAAATAAATTGTGTCATTTTGTTACTTTTTGGTAACTTCGGACTTCGGCCTCATTTATTTAATTAAGATGTGTTTCATGTTTGAATGTGCGGAAACTAATGAATTATTAGATACTTATATGAGCAATACATTATGTGCAACATCATTAGGATGTGGGCAATCATGAATTAGGAGGAAAAGATAAATAACATCAGTACCACAATTTATGTTCCAACTGAGGCGTCAAGAATAAGTTCATGTGGAGTGGTCATGAATATTTTGGTTTTCGTTTCCCACTGTTTGTGTTCTCAAGCAATGAACACTGTCAAACTAATAAAAATTTATTTGCTGGTCAGAAAGATGAACTTTAAAGGGGGTAGTAGAACCATCAATTACGTTATCAAGTGGGGAGTACAACTACCCCAATTGGGGAGTGTTGTTATATATTCTGGTTCACAGTACCAGTTTTTATAACCATCTTAAATTTGAAAGTTTTGTTAAGCAATTAAAATTTTTATTTTTATTATGACCAATTGAAATTTCGAACACTGTTTGTGTTCTCAAGCAATGAACACTGTCAAACTAATAAAAATTTATTTGCTGGTCAGAAAGATGAACTTTAAAGGGGGTAGTAGAACCATCAATTACGTTATCAAGTGGGGAGTACAACTACCCCAATTGGGGAGTGCTGTTATATATTCTGGTTCACAGTACCAGTTTTTATAACCATCTTAAATTTGAAAGTTTTGTTAAGCAATTAAAATTTTTATTTTTATTATGACCAATTGAAATTTCGAATAACAATTTTAATAACAATTTTTTTTGCAAGGAAATAAAATGTTCTTTAAACTATCAATTACGTTACAAAGTGGGGAGTAGAAGCACCCCAATTGGGGAGTGCTGTTATATATTCTGGTTCACAAAACCAGTTTTTATAACCACCTGAAATTTCTAAGTTTTGTTAACTTATTAATTTTTTTTTATTATGACCAATTGAAATTTCGAATAATTTCGAATAACAGTTTTAATAACAATTTTTTTTGCTAGGAAATAAAATGTTCTTTAAACTATCAATTACGTTACAAATTGGGGAGTAGAAGTACTGCAATTGGGGAGTGTTGTTATATATTCTGGTTCGCAGAACTAGTTTTTATAACCACCTGAAATTTTTAAGTTTTGTTAACGTATTAAATTTTTTTTTATTATGACCAATTGAAATTTCGAATAACAATTTTAATAACAAATTATTTTTCCTAGGAAACATGTTCTTTAAACTATCAATTACGTTACATAGTGGGGAGTATAACTACCCCAATTGGGGAGTGCTGTTATATATTCTGGTTCATATAATCAGTATTTATAACCATCTGAAATTTTTAAATTTTGTTAAGCAATTACAATTTTTTTTATGACCAATTGAAAATTCAAATAACAATTTTAATAAGAATTTTTTTTTCGTAGGAAACAACATGTTCTTTAAACTATCAATTACGTTACAAAGTGAGGAGTAGAACTACCCCAATTGGGGAGTGCTGTTATATATTCTGGTTCACAGAACTAGTTTTTATAACCATATGAAATTTCTAAGTTTTGTTAAGCAATTAAAATTTCCTATTTATTATGACCAATTGAAATTTCCAATAACAATTTTATTTTCTACGAAAAAAAAATGTTCTTTAAACTATCAATTACCTTATAAAGTGGGGACTGCAACTAAAACGAGTGGGGAGTCATGTTACATATTTTGGTTCACACTTCCACTTCTTATAACCAATTGAAATTTCGAAGTTTTGATAACCTTTTGATGTTAAATAATTTGGTATAACGAATTGAATTTCGAAATTACAATTACATTTGGTCTGCAAAAGCATCCATTTTAAACTCATAATAACGTTAACAAGTGGGGACTGGACCTAACATAAGTGGGTAGTGCTGTTACATTTTTTGGTTCACACAAACACTTTTTATAACCGATTCAAATTACACACTTTCATAAATGGGTCAAAACTGGCGACTAAAAAACAATTTTGTGGGGAATTAGGCTCAACATTTTGGTACACAGCCCCAACCTGCTTAAGCAATAACAAATACATGTCAACCCCAAACTGCTCAAACTCAACTTCATCCAATTGAAATTACAAAATTTTATAAATGGGTCAAAACCGGGGACTACAAAACAATTTACTGGGGACTTACGTTCGACATTGTGGTTCACAGCCCCAACCTGCTTAAGCAATGACAAATACATGCCTACCACAAACTGCTCAAACTCAACTTCATATGGTTCATAATTCCTTGCCTCCAAAATATAATTCCCCAGTAGGTTAAGTGAGGACTTCTATTACATATTTTTTATCTCACAGCAAAATGGGGAGTGAAGGGAAATTAAGTGGGGTCTTCTGTTAAATAATTTGGTTCTACCACCCACAACAAACAAAAAAATATTACTGTTGAGCAAAAAAAAAGGGAAACATCTAAAAACCTGCAACATACATTTTTCACAACAAAAACAGATAACAGAATCATGCACAGACTTTGTCCTGTAAAATCAATCCATATGTGGCTCCTCAAATAATTTAATGGGGACAAAAGGGGACATATCACGGCACTTCATTACCATATTTCGATCATCAAATTAATAAATACATTGGTACATACACAAATGGTTTTCCAAAATAACACCCACCATACCATCAATTTCGTCCATCATTTCCATCCATACATACCACCCATAACAAACATTCATAAATAACTCAAAATAAAATAGCAATGGTGTTTTCAACTTAACAACATCAACCAATTTGTAGTGATTTCAACTTCTTCTTTCCATAAACAGAATATGGTGTTTTTGTGGCAACACTCTTGAACCGCATCCGAGGTCGGGCCTTCACACGATCATACATATTGCTCTGTTGTGCATCATCATCTTTTTCATCACTCATTACATCATCACGTGGATCATTGAAAACATCATCACCAACTTCATCTCGAACCTCATCCTTTGGCTGTTGACCCTTCCATTTTGTAACCAAGTCATCCAATGCAGACATAGATTGTTCCAAATCAACTATCTCTGCTTCATGATCTTCTAGTAAATGCTCAACCTCTTCCTTGTCCTTCAAATCTTGGGTTTTGTATTCAGTGCCAAATTGTTCAA